>Ga0180220_1000134_pt1 | contig 119547 bp, 112 predicted proteins | sample eDN5th37CBELigBY_FD_151335 | JGI IMG/M metagenome (GOLD analysis project Ga0180220, IMG submission 151335) | Enriched backyard soil microbial communities from Emeryville, California, USA - eDNA 5th pass 37_C BE-Lig BY (version 2) (version 2) | ecosystem: Environmental > Terrestrial > Soil >...
AACGCGCCGGCGAGCAGGTCGGGCCGCTGCTGGGCCACCGTCCACGCCACCACGCCGCCGAGCGAGTGGCCGACCAGCACGGCCGGCCGCTCGGCCGCGCCGAGCGCCTCCAGCACCGCGACGACGTCGGCGGCGTGGCGCTCGACGGTGTAGGTGCCGGGCGCGCGCTCCGAGTCGCCGTGGCCGCGCAGGTCCAGGCGCACCACCCGCCGGCCGGCCGCGATCGGCTCGGGCAGCCAGGCGTACGTGTCCGCGCTCGACGACACGCCGTGCAGGAAGACGACGAGCGGACCGTCCTGCGGCCCCTCGACGTGGGCGTGCAGCGTCACGCCGTCTCCACGAAGCTCCATGGCAGGCATCCTGACACGGCGCCCGGCCGCGGGCGCTCAGCGCCCGGCGGCGGCGTTCAGGTTGTCGAGGTCGCGGCGCAGCTCGCGGATCTCGTCGCGCAGCCGGGCCGCGTACTCGAAGCGCAGCTCGTCGGCGGCGGCGAGCATCTCCTCCTCGAGCTCGACGATCGTCTTCTCGAGCTGCTCGGCGGTCTGCGGCTCGTCGGTCGCCTTGCGCCGCCGGCGGCCGCGCTTGTTGGACGGGACCTTCGACTCGCCCTGCAGGAACTCGGTGATGTCGGAGATGCCCTTGACGATCGTCGCGGGGGTGATCCCGTGCTCCTCGTTGTAGGCGATCTGGATCGCGCGGCGGCGGTCGGTCTCCTCGATCGCCGCGCGCATCGCCGCCGTCTCCTTGTCGGCGTACATGATCACGACGCCGTCCTGGTTGCGGGCCGCGCGGCCGATCGTCTGGATGAGCGACGTCTCCCCGCGCAGGAACCCCTCCTTGTCGGCGTCGAGGATCGCCACCAGCGACACCTCGGGCAGGTCGAGCCCCTCGCGCAGGAGGTTCACGCCGACGAGCACGTCGTACTCCCCCAGCCGCAGGTCGCGGATGATCTGGATGCGCTCGAGCGTGTCGATCTCCGAGTGCAGGTAGCGCACCCGGAAGCCCATCTCCAGCAGGTAGTCGGTGAGGTCCTCGCTCATCTTCTTCGTGAGCGTGGTGACGAGCGTCCGCTCCTCGCGATCGACGCGCGTGCGGATCTCGTTCATCAGGTCGTCGATCTGGTTGCGCGTCTCGCGCACCTCGACGGCCGGGTCGACGATGCCGGTCGGCCGGACGATCTGCTCGACGATCCGCGCGCTGTGCGTGCGCTCGTACTCGCCGGGCGTGGCCGACACGAACACCATCTGCGGCGTGATCGACAGGAACTCCTCGAAGGTCTGCGGCCGGTTGTCGAGCGCGCTCGGCAGCCGGAAGCCGTAGTCGACGAGCGTCTGCTTGCGCGAGCGGTCGCCCTCGTACATGCCGCCGATCTGCGGCACGGTCTGGTGCGACTCGTCGATGAACACGACGAAGTCCTTGGGGAAGTAGTCGAGCAGGCAGTACGGGCGCTCGCCGGGCGCGCGGCCGTCGGTGTAGCGCGAGTAGTTCTCGATGCCGTTGCAGAACCCGATCTCGCGCAGCATCTCCATGTCGTACTGGGTGCGCTGGCGCAGGCGGTGGGACTCCAGCAGCTTGCCCTCCGCCTCGAGCTCGGCGCAGCGGGCGTTCAGCTCCTCGCCGATGCCGGCGATCATCCGCTCCATGGTGCCCTCGCGCGTGTTGTAGTGCGTCGCGGGCCAGATCCCGAGGTGCTCCATGTCGTCGGTGAGCAGCTCGCCGGTCAGCGGGTCGAAGCGCTGGATGCGCTCGACCTCGTCGCCGAAGAACGTCACCCGGTAGGCCTGCTCCTCGTAGGCGGGGAACACCTCCAGCGTCTCGCCGCGCACGCGGAAGGTGCCGCGGCCGAGCGCGGTGTCGTTGCGCGTGTACTGGATCGAGACGAGCTTGCGCAGCAGCTCGTCGCGGTCGAACTCGTCGCCGCGCACGAGCGTGATCGTGTTCAGCTCGTACGTCTCCGGCGAGCCGAGGCCGAAGATCGCCGACACCGACGCCACGATCAGCACGTCGCGCCGGGCGAACAGCGCGCTGGTGGCGGCGTGGCGCAGCCGGTCGATCTCCTCGTTGATCGAGCTGTCCTTCTCGATGTAGAGGTCGCGCGACGGGACGTACGCCTCGGGCTGGTAGTAGTCGTAGTAGCTGACGAAGTACTCGACCGCGTTCTCGGGGAAGAACGTGCGGAACTCGTTGCAGAGCTGGGCGGCCAGCGTCTTGTTGTGCGCGAGCACGAGCGCCGGCTTCTGGACCGCCTCGATCGTGGCGGCCATCGTCATCGTCTTGCCGGTCCCGGTCGCGCCGAGCAGCGTCAGGGCCCGCTCGCCGGCCAGGATGCCCTCGGCCAGCGAGGCGATCGCCTGCGGCTGATCGGCGGTCGGGGTGAAGGCGCTGTCGAGCTTGAACGGGGGCACGGCATCAGAGGGTACGGGCCGTTGCGGCCAGCGGATGACCTCAACGCACGCGACCCGCGGCGATGGCGCGCGCGAGGTCGGTGAAGGCGCCGAGGGCCGGCTTGGCCGCCAGCCGCCCGTCGTGGAGGCGCAGCAGACCGCTGTGGTCGAACGCGTCGCGGTCGGACGCGTCGCGGCCGATCCACGTGTACCAGAGCACCAGCTCCAGGTTCAGCTCGCGGCGCGCCTTCGTCAGCTCGGTGAACGTCTCCTTCAGCCAGGCCGCCTGCGCCCGCGCGGCCTGGCGGCGGCCGAGGCGCACCACGTCGGGCGCGTCGAAGGCGGGCCAGCCGAGCTCGGTGATCTGGATCGGCAGCGCCCCGTCGCCGTTGCGGGCCATCGTCTCGCGCACCATCCGCACGATCCGCACGACGTTCACGGGGCGGCCCGTGTACGGGTGCAGGGCGACCGCGTCGAACGTGCCCCGGATGCCGTGGTCGTACAGGAGCTGCAGCGTGTTCCAGCTCTGGCCGACGAGCGCGCCGAGCACGACCTCGGCGTTCGGGTCGACCGCCTTGATCGCGTCGCGGCCGGCGCGCATGAGCGGGACGAAGCGCACGTAGAACGGGTCGTCGTCGACCCAGAAGACGCTGCGGGTCGCGTCGCCGTCGCCGCCGACCGGCTCGTTCCAGAGCTGCCACTCGCGGATCTCGCGCCGCGGCACGTCGGGGTTGGCGGCCCAGAACGTGCCGCCGGGGCCGTAGCGGCGCACGAGCTCGGCGGCGAACGCGGCGTAGGTGGCCGGGTCGGCCGGCGGCGAGAACTCCTCGAAGGGCGACAGGCGCGCCCACGCCGGCGCGGCGATCACGACCGGGTGCACCTGCAGGCCGGCGCGGGCGGCGGCGCGCACGCGCGCGTCGATCGCGCTCCAGTCGGTCGGCACGCCGTCGGCGGCGGGCACGAAGCGGCCGGCCTCGGCGGGCGGGACCTCGGCGAAGCTGCGGTACGGCTGGGCCTCCACCCACGGGAACGTGAGCCCGACCGTCCCGGCGCCGACACCGCGGATGAGCAGCATCTGGGTCTCGAGCGGGACCGTCCCGTCGAGCGCGGCGCGGTCGGCGACCACGCCGAGGAAGCCGGGCGGGGCCGCGCGCTGCGCGGCCGCCACGCCCGGGATCAGGACCCACGCCGCGAGCGCGGCGACCAGCAACCGGCGGACCACGCGCGGCAAGTTAGCTGAGCCCGAGCTCCGCCGCGTAGCTCTCGCGATAGTCGGCGCGCGCGTCGAGCACGCGCTCCACGTAGGCCCGGGTCTCGGCGAACGGGATGTCGGCCACCTTCAGCTCGCGCCCCTCGGCCTGCGCCTCGGCGATCCAGCGGTCGACGTTGCCCTGGCCCGCGTTGTAAGCGGCCAGCGCGAGCTCGACGTTCTCGCCGTAGCGGTCGAGCATGTGGCGCAGGTACCAGGAGCCGTAGGAGATGTTGATCTGCGGGTCGGCGAGGTCCTCCTGCACGAACGCGACGCCGCCGGTGCGCGTCGCGATCGCCTGCGCGGTGTCGGGGGTGATCTGCATCAGCCCGCGCGCGCCCGCGTGCGAGGTCTGGTCCGAGAAGCGCGACTCCGCGTAGATGACGCCGGCGATGAGGTCGGGCGGCAGGTTCTTCTCGCGCGCCTGCTGGCGGATGATGTCCTCGTGGCGCAGCGGGAGCGTCAGCTCCTGGGCGGCGTCCTTGAGCGTCGGCAGCAGCGCGGCGGCGAGCGCCACGCCGGCGGCGGCGAGCACGGCCGCGAGCACCAGTCGCCGGCGGCCGCGGGCGCGACCGCGCGAGCGGCGGCGTTGGGCGGCGTGCGCGCTCACGGCTTCCTCAGCTTGCCAAGCACGTCCGACAGCTTGCGCTCGAGATCCTCCACCGTGCCATCGTTAACGACGACGAACGTCGCACGTTGCGCCTTCTCGTCCTGCGAGAGCTGCCGGGCGGCGCGCTCGTCGACCGCCGCGTGCCCGCGCGCGGCCGCGCGCTCGGCGCGCAGCTCCTCGGGCGCGACGATCGCGATCGTCGCGTCGTAGGCGCTCTCCAGGCCCGCCTCGAACAGCAGCGGCGTCTCGACGACGCCGGCGACCGGGGGCGGCGTGCGGCGCGAGACCTCCTCGCGCCACTCCCACACGCGCCGGCCGACCAGCGGCCAGATGAGCTGCTCCAGCCAGGCGCGCTCCTCGGGGTCGGCGAACGCGCGCGCGGCCACGGCGGCGCGGTCCACCACCCCGCCCGGCGCCACGTCGTCGCCCCAGCGGCCCACCACCGCGGCGACGACGTCAGGCGACCGGTACAGGTCGTGGACGACGGCGTCGGTCGACAGCGTCGCCGCGCCGAGCCGCTCCAGCACGGCCAGCGCGGTCGACTTGCCGGCCCCGAGGCCGCCCGTCAGACCGACGAACGGCACGCCCACCGGGGCCGGCCTACGACTGCTCGGGCTCGCCGCCCTCGTCGGCGGGCGCCTCCTCGGCGGGCGCCTCCTCGGCGGAGGCCTCCTCGGCGGGCGGCGACTCGGCGAAGACGTCCTCGGACAGGCCCAGCGACGGCAGGTCGTCGAGGTCGCCGGCCTCGCCGCCGGCCGGGTCCTCCTCCAGCGCGAGGTCGCTCTCGGTGAGCGTCCGCACCGGCAGGACCTGGCCCTCGACGCGCTTGACCGACAGCGACAGGCGCCGGCGCTCGGAGTCGATCTCGAGGATCTTCACCCGCACGTCGTCGCCCGGCTGCACGATCTCGCGCGGGTTCTCGACGTGGTGGGGCGCCAGCTCGGAGATGTGCACGAGGCCCTCGACGCCGTCGAGGATCTCGACGAACGCGCCGAACGTGACGACCTTCGTGACCGTGCCCTCGAGCTCGTCGCCGACGTGGTAGGTGTCGACGACCCGCTGCCACGGGTCCTCCTGGGTCTGCTTGAGGCCCAGGGAGATGCGCTGGCGGTCGCGGTCGATGTCGAGCACCTTGACCTGGACGGTCTGGCCGATCTCGAGGATCTCGCTCGGGTGGTTGACGTGCGACCACGACAGCTCGGAGATGTGGATCAGGCCGTCGATGCCGTCGAGGTCCACGAACGCGCCGAAGTCGACGATGTTCGAGATCTGGCCCTCGACGATGAGGCCCGGCTGCAGGCGCTCCAGGATCCGCTCGCGGTCCTCGCGGCGCTGCTCCTCGAGCACGGCCCGGCGCGACAGCACGACGTTGTTGCGCGACCGGTTCAGCTCGATGACCTTGCACTCGATCTGCTGGCCCATGTACTCGTCGAGGTTGGGCACGCGCCGGATGTCGACCAGCGAGGCGGGCAGGAAGCCGCGGACGCCGAGGTCGATGATGAGGCCGCCCTTGACGACCTCGATGACCGTGCCGATGACCGGCTCGCCCGAGTCGGCGGCGGCCTCGATGCGGCGCCAGGCGCGCTCGAAGCGGGCGCGCTTCTTGGAGACGATCAGGCGGCCGTCCTGGTCCTCCTTGGTGAGGACGAGGGCGTCGACCTCCTCGCCGAGCTCGACCTCCTCGTGGGGGTCGACCGACTTGCGGATGGAAAGCTCGTTGGAGGGGATGACCCCCTCGCTCTTGTAGCCGACGTCGACGAGCACCTCGTCGTTGTCGATGCGCACGACGCGGCCGGTGACGACGTCACCCTCCTCGAAGTGGGTGAACGTCGCGTCGTAGTTGGGGACGACCTGCCCGTCGATCTCGAGCAGGAGCCCGTCGGATCCCGCAACCACCGTGGCGTTCGGGTTGTCGGGAGGGGTCTGGACTGTGGTGGGCATGAACCGCAAAGGGTAGCGCCCATCGCGCGTGCGAGACGCGGCTCCATCCGGTTGTACGCTGCGCGCCGTCGATGCCCGTCCGTGCCACCAAGCGCGGCGCCGAGCGGACCCCGCTGGACGCCGACGCCGACGTCCTGATCTGCGGGGCCAGCTTCGCCGGCCTCGCCGCCGCCCGCGAGCTCGCCGGCAGCGGCGCGCGCGTCATGGTGATCGACCGCTACGAGATCGGCGAGCGCCAGACGTCCGCGTGCGCGGCGCCGACGCTCTGGCTGACCAACCTCGGCCTCGAGGCCGCCATCCGCCAGACGTTCGGCGACCTCGTCGTCCACACCACGCGCTCCACGCTGCGCTACCACCTGCCCTGGACCTTCTCGACGTTCGACTACCCGCAGCTCTGCGCGCTGCTGGCCGACCAGGGCGACTTCACGTTCGACACCGCCAAGGTCGAGTCGATCACCCGCGGCGAGACCCACACGGTCCACACCGACCGCGGGGACCTGCGCGCGCCGCTGGTCGTCGACGCGCTCGGCTGGCGGCGCGTGCTGGGCCGCGACCTGCGCATCCAGCCGCCCGAGGCGCGCCTGTCGCGCGGCCTGGAGGTCCACCCCGCCGGCACCGGCGACGACCTCGAGCTGTGGATCGACGGCCGCGTCATCCGCGCCGGCTACGGCTGGAGCTTCCCGGCGGCCGACGAGGTCCGCGTCGGCGTCGGCTCGTTCGACCCCCACGACCACGTCAAGCAGCCGACCGTCGACCTCGCCACCGAGCTCGACCGCCCGCTCGACGGCTACCAGGGCAACTGGATCCCCCACCAGCTCCGCCCCGCCGTCAGCGAGGACGTGTTCTTCGCCGGCGACAGCGCCGGCCACTGCCTGCCGCTCACCGCCGAGGGCATCCGCACCGCCTTCTACTTCGGGCTGGCCGCCGGGCGCGAGCTGCGCGGCGTCGTCGAGGGCCGCCAGACCCGGGCGCAGGCGCTGGCCCGCTACGAGGCGTTCTCGGCCGCGCACGCGCGCCCGTACCGGTGGCTGCTGCGCATGCAGCACCTCGTCGGGCCGCTGAACGACCGCCCGCCGCTCGTCGACCGGATCATGCGCGCGGTCGACCGCCAGTGGTGGATCGACCGCTTCTTCAACCGCTACCTCGCGGTCGCCCCGCCCGAGTACGTGTTCTCCGCCGCCGCCGCCCGCCCCGCCGCGCGGCCGCTCACGGCCGCGTAGCGGCGCGCCCGCTCACGGCTCGATCAGGCCGTGGCGGATCGCCCACCGCGTCAGCTCGACGCGGTCGCGCATCCCCAGCTTGGCGAGGATGTTCTCGCGGTGGCGCTCGACCGTGCGCGGGCTGATCGTCAGCAGGCTCGCGATCTCCTGCGTCGTGTGCGCCTCGGCGACGAGCTTGACGACGTCGAGCTCGCGCGGGGTGAGCGGGTGCAGCGCCCGCTCGGACGGGTCGTCGAGGTAGCTGCGCATGAGCGTGCGCACGGTCGGCGGCGACAGGAACGGCTCGCCGCGCATCGCCGCCCGGCACGCCTCGACGAGCTCGAGGTCGGCCTGCGTCTTGAGCACGTAGCCCGAGGCGCCCGCCTTCAGCGCCTGGAAGCAGTAGTCCTCGGTGTCGTGCATCGACAGCATCAGGATCTGCAGGTCCGGGCGCCGGCGCGACAGCTCGGCCGCCGCCTGCAGCCCGGTGCGCAGCGGCATGACGACGTCGAGCACGGCCAGGTGGACGTCCTCGCGCAGCGCCAGCTCGACCGCCTCCATCCCGTCGCCGGCCTCGGCGACCACGCGCAGGTCGGGCGCCGCGTCGAGCACGGCGCGCAGCCCGCTGCGGATCAGCGAGTGGTCGTCGGCGATCAGCACGTTGGTGACCAGCGGGACCGCCACGGTCAGGCCTCCACGGGCAGCTCCAGCCGCACCTCCGCGCCGCCGAGGTCGGCGGCCCGCCCGATCGTGAGCCGGCCGCCGAGGAGCATCGCGCGCTCGCGCATGCCGCCGATGCCGCCCGCGTCGTGCAGCGCGTCGGGGTCGGCGCCGATCCCGTCGTCGGAGACCGTCAGCGCGATCGCGGCGTCGCGGCGCTCCAGCGCGACGATCACCGCGGTCGCCTCCGCGTGACGGGCGACGTTCGTGAGGCTCTCCTGGGCGGCGCGGTAGACGGCCAGCTCCTGGTCGGGCGTCAGCTCCGGCAGGTCGGCGGCGACCTCGTGGCGCACGCGCAGCCCGCTGCGCTCCTCGAAGCCGGTCGCGAGGCTGGCCAGCGCGCTGCGCAGCCCGAAGGACTCCAGCGCCTGCGGGCGCAGCCCGCGCGCCAGGTCGCGCGTCTTCTCCACCGCCGCGCGCGCCGCCTCCTGCACCTCGCTGACGGCCGGGCGCAGCTCGGGCGGCGCCTCGCGGGCGAGCCCGTCGAGGACCAGCACGACGCCGGTCAGCGTCTGCCCCAGCTCGTCGTGCAGCTCGCGCGCCAGCCGCCGCCGCTCGCGCTCCTGGGCCTGCAGCGCGCGCCGGGCGCTGAGCTGGCGCTCGTGCTCGAGGCGGTCGAGCATGTGGTTGAACGCGCTCTCCAGCCGCGCGACCTCGGCGACCGAGCGGTGCACCTCGATGCGGCGGCCCGGCTCGAGCGGGTCGACCTCGTCCATCAGCGTCGCCAGCTCGCTGAGCGGCGCGAACAGGCGCCGCAGCAGCAGGCCGCTGAACGCGATCACCGCGATCGCGCCGGCCACGAGCACCACGACCTCGGTGGTGCGGGCGGTCGAGCTGACCGTCGCCGGCGAGATCGCCAGGGCGGCGGCCGCGGCCAGCAGCACGACCGCGTTGACGAGGAGCACGCGGCGCAGCAGCGTCATCAGAGGTAGCGAAGGTAGAGGTAGCCGGTCACGAGCACCATCGACAGGACGGTGACGGGCACGCCGATCTTCAGGAACGGGACGAAGCCGATCGGGCGGCCCATGCGGGCCGCCATGCCCGCCGCGGCCACGTTCGCCGCCGCCGACACGATCGTCAGGTTGCCGCCGAAGCAGGCGCCGAGCGCCAGCGCCCACCAGTAGGCGTCGTCGCCGGTCGGGCCGGCGATCTCCTGCACCACCGGGATCATCGTCGCCGTGAGCGGGATGTTGTCGATGATCCCGCCGATGATCGCCGACGACCACGAGATCGCCAGCAGCTCGGCGCTGCGGTTGCCGTCGGTCGCGCTCACGATCGCCTCGGCGAGCTCGTCGACGGCCCCGGTGTGCTCGAGCGCGCCGACCATCACGAACAGCCCCGCGAAGAAGAACAGCGTCGGCCATTCGATCCCGCTCAGCGTCTCGTGCAGCTTCTGGCGGGTGATCAGCAGCATCGCGGTGGCGCCGGCCAGCGCGACCGTCGCCGGCTCCAGGTGCAGCGGCTTGTGGACGAAGAAGCCGATGATCGTGAGGCCGAGGACCGGCAGCAGGACGCGCAGCTCGCGCGCGTCCTCGATCGCGGCCTCGGCGTCGAGGTCCATGACGCGCCGCCGGGCGGCGTCGGGGATCCGCAGCTTGCGCCGGAAGACCGCGTACAGCCCGAACACGGCGATGAGCGTGGCGACGACGGCGATCGGCGCCAGGTTCGACAGGAACGCGGTGAACGACAGCCCGGTGTGGCCCGCGATCATGATGTTCGGCGGGTCCCCGATCAGCGTGGCCGTGCCGCCGAGGTTGCACGCCACGATCTCGATGATCACGATCGGGAGCGGGTCGATCTCCAGCGCGTCGGCGATCAGGAAGGTCACCGGGACGACGAGCAGGATCGTCGTGAGGTTGTCCAGGAACGCCGACATCACCGCGGTGGCCAGCGCGAGCGACACGACGAGCGCCAGCGGGCGCCCGCGCGAGAGCTGGCCCGCCCGGATCGCCACGTACGTGAACGCGCCGGTCGTCTCCACGAGGCGGACGACGATCATCATCCCGGCCAGCAGGCCGAGCGTGTTGAAGTCGATCGACTCGATCGCCGTCTCCTGGTCGATCGTCTGCGTGAGCAGCAGCACGACCGCCCCCAGGAGCGCGACCTTCGTGCGGTCGATGCGCTCGCTGGCGATCAGCCCGAGCGCGACGACGAAGGCGATGATGGCGAAGGTCATCCGCCGCGGGATCCTCTCGGCCGGCGGGCGGCCGCACCATGGGGACGCCTCCCCATCCCGTCTAGACTCGCCGCCGTGCCCGGCCCGCGGATCGCCATCGTCGGCAGCGGCGCCAACGGCGCGTCGATCGGCGCGGACCTGACCCGCGCCGGGCTGGACGTGACGCTCGTGGAGCAGTGGCCCGAGCACGTCGCGGCGATGCGCGCCCACGGCGTGCGGATCGAGATGCCCGGCGAGACGCTGCAGGTCGACGTCCGCGTCCACGACCTGTGCGAGGTCGCCACGTTCACCGAGCGCTTCGACGTGGTCCTCGTGCTGATGAAGGCCTACGACACGCGCTGGGCCTGCGACCTGATCGCCCCGTACGTGGCGCCCGGCGGGCTCGTCGCCGGCGTGCAGAACGGCATGACCGCGGACGTGGTCGCCGGCGTCGTCGGCGCCCGCCGGACGATCGGCGCGGTGATCGAGATCTCGTCGATGATGACCGAGCCGGGGGTCGTCCAGCGCCACTCGCCGCCGGACCGCTCCTACTTCGCCGTCGGCGCCGTCGACCCGGCCGCCGCCGGGCGCGAGGCGGAGGTCGCCGCGCTGCTGCGCCACTCGGGCGCGGTCGAGGCCGTCGCCGACATCCGCGCCGCGAAGTGGATGAAGCTCGTCAGCAACTGCACGACGCTGGCGGCCTCCGCGATCCTCGGCCTGCCGATCGCCGCGGCCGCGGAGCGGCCCGGGCTGCGCGAGCTGATGATCCGCGCCGGCGAGGAGGCGCTGGACACCGGGATCGCGCTCGGGCACCCGGTGCTGCCGATCTTCGGCCTGACCGCCGAGGAGATGGGCGCGCGCGACGGGCTCGTCGAGCGCCTGCTCGACACGCTGCTCGCGGGCTTCGTGCTCCCGCACACGACGTCGACGATCCTCCACGACTGGCACAAGGGCCGCCGCAGCGAGGTCGGCGACATCAACGGCGAGGTCGTCGCCGCGCAGGCCGCGCTCGGCGGGACCGCGCCCGCCAACGCGGCGATCCTGGAGATCGGGCGGCGCATCGAGCGCGGCGAGCTGCGCCCGGAGCCGGGGAACCTGCCGCTCCTGCTGGAGCTGGCCGCCGCTACCCGGTAGGCGGCGGCGCGGTCGATCCGCGGACCACGAGCTCGGTGGGCAGCAGCACGTGGCGCTGCGCCTCCGGGTCCCCGCCGAGCAGCGCCAGCACGAGCCGCGCGGCGGCCGTGCCGATCTCGTGGCCGCGGATCGCGACGGTCGTCAGCGGCGGCGTCAGGCGGTCGACGAACGGCATGTCGTTGTGCCCGGCGATCGAGACGTCGGCGGGACAGCGCAGCCCGGCGGCGGCGAGCGTCTCCAGGCAGCCGAGCGCGATCAGGTCGTTCCCGGCGAGGATCGCGGTGGCGCCGGCGTCGCGGTCCAGCAGCTCACGCGCGACGCGCGCGCCCGCGCGGATCGTGAACGCCGCGCCGTGCAGGACGAGCGGGTCGTCGCCGAGACCGAGGCGGGCCATCGCCGCCCGGAACGCCGCGGCCCGGCGCACGGTCGTCGACAGGTCCGTCGGGCCGGTGAGGTGGACGATCCGCCGGTGGCCGAGCCCGGCGAGGTGCTCGACGGCGGCGGTGACGCCGGCCGCGTCGTCGGCGGCGACGAGCGGCAGGTCGACGGCGTCGACGCCGCGGGTGACGAGCACGGTCGGCACGTCGCCGGCGGCGAGCGCCGCGACGGTGGGGCTCGTCCGGGCCGCCGTGGCGACGATGAGCGCCTCGCAGCGGCGGGCGACCAGCTGGGCGACGTGCACGGCCTCCCGCTCGGGGTCGTTGTCGGTGTCGGCCAGCAGGCACCCGCGCCCGGCCGCCCACAGCGCCTCCTCGATCCCGCGCACGATCGGCGGGATCACCGGATTGGTGAGGTCCGGGACGACCACCCCGACGACCCCCGACCGGCGGGTGCGCAGGCCCCGCGCGAGCGGGTCGGGCGTGTAGCCCAGCCGGCGCGCCGCCTCCTGCACGCGCCGGGTGGTCTCGGCGCCGATGCGCCCGGGCAGGGCGGGGTTCAGCGCGCGCGACGCCGTCGCCGGATGGACCCCCGCCGCCTCGGCCACGTCTCGAAGGGTCGGGCGCCGCACGCCCCGATCGTAGGTCAGGTGCGGCTCATGCGCGCGCCCAGTAGCGCTCGTCGGACTTCGCGGCGGCCAGCCGGTCGGCGTCCTCCATCCCGGGGGCCATCGAGGCCCGCGTCCCGGGCATGACCTCGTGGTGCTCGATGTTCAGCAGCCGCAGCCAGCTCTGCTGACCGTAGGTCAGGCCGATCATGCACCCGAGCTCCACGAGCTCCGGCTCGGTGAAGTGCTCGTAGAGGCGCGCCCAGAACGCGTCGTCGGTGTCCAGGCGCCAGGCGATCGCCTCGGCGTAGGCCAGCGCGGCCTTCTGGCGGTCGGTGTAGACGTCGGAGTCCTCGTAGTTGAGGAGGTCGTCGTACTGCGCCTCCAGGAGCCCCATCGCGGCGCCCTTCTCCGAGCGCTGGTTGCCGCAGTACTCGCACTTCACCGTACGCGAGATGTAGACGCGGCACAGCTCCTTGATGTCGTGGTCGAGCACGCCGTCGCGGAAGAGCTGGCGCCACGAGTCCGCGAAGAACCAGAACGCGGCGGGGACGTGGGCGCGGATGGCCGAGCTCTCGGGGCGCGGGGTCCCCTCTCGCGCGCAGCGGTCCATCTCCGCGCGCATCTCGGGCGTCATGTCGTCCGGCGACACGTAGCTGATGCGCTGATCCCGGGCCATGGCTCTCCTCCTGCCGTCCTCGCTTGGCAATCGATTGCCAAACCGTACCGGCCGCCTCGGCCGAGAGCAAGGCCCAGGCGTCGGGTCAGGCGTGCCGGGGGATCGCCAGGTACTTCGTCTCGAGGTACTCGTCGATGCCCTCGCGCCCGCCCTCCCGGCCGAAGCCGGAGTGCTTCACGCCGCCGAACGGCGCGGCCGCGTTGGAGACGATGCCCTGGTTGAGGCCGAGCATGCCGGTCTCCAGGCGCTCGCTCACGCGCAGCGCCCGCTCGAGGTCGCGCGTGTACACGTAGGCGACGAGCCCGTGCTCCGTGGCGTTGGCCTCGGCGACGACCTCGTCCTCGCCCGCGAACGTGCGCAGCGGGGCGACCGGACCGAAGATCTCCTCGCGCAGTACGCGCGCCCCGTCGGGGACGCCCGCGAGCACGGTCGGGCGGTAGAACCAGCCGGGGCCGTCGAGCGCCTCGCCGCCCGTCAGCACGTCGGCGCCGCGCCCGACGGCGTCGGCGACCAGCGCGCCGACCTTGTCGCGCTCGGCGACGTCGACGAGAGGGCCGACGTCGACCCCGGGGTCCGTGCCACGGCCGACGCGCAGCGCGCCCATGCGCCGGGCCAGCCGCGTCGAGAACGCCTCGGCGACGGCCTCGTGGACGTAGAAGCGGTTGGCGGCCGTGCAGGCCTCGCCGCCGTTGCGCATCTTGGCCAGCAGCGCGCCCTCCACCGCGGCGTCGACGTCGGCGTCCGCGAAGACGAGGAACGGCGCGTTGCCGCCCAGCTCCATCGACACGCGCAGGAGCTGGCGGGCCGACTGCTCCACGAGCGTCCGGCCCACCTCGGTCGAGCCGGTGAACGACAGCTTGCGCGCCCGTGGGTCGGCGATGAGCGGGCCCATGACGCGACTGGCCGACCGGCTCGTGACGACGTTCAGCACCCCGGCGGGCAGCCCGGCGCGCTCGAGGATCTCGGCGAGCGCGAGCATCGACAGCGGCGTCTGCTTGGCCGGCTTGACGACCATCGTGCACCCGGCGGCGATTGCGGGGCCGATCTTGCGCGTCCCCATCGCCATCGGGAAGTTCCAGGGGGTGATGAGCAGGCACGGGCCGACGGGCTGGCGCATCACCAACAGGCGGGACGCGCCGTCGGGGGCGATGGCGTGGCGGCCGTCGATGCGCACCGCCTCCTCGGCGAACCAGCGCAGGAACTCCGCCGCATAGGCGACCTCCGCGCGCGACTCGCGCAGCGGCTTGCCCATCTCGAGGGTCATGAGCAGCGCGAGCTCGTCCTCGCGCGCGATCAGCTCCTCGAACGCGGAGCGCAGGATCTCGCCCCGCGTGCGCGGCGCCACCTCGGCCCAGGCGCCTCGGGCGGCGTCGGCGGCCGCCAGCGCGGCGAGCGCGTCCTCCGCCGTGGCGTCGGCGACCTCGGCGAGGACCTCGCCGGTGGCCGGGTCCTCCACCGGGAGCGTCCCGCCGCCGGTCGCCGGGCGCCACTCGCCCCCGATGAGCAGGCCGGTGGGCACGCCGTCCAGGACGCCGTGCTCGGCGATCGCCGCCATCTAGAACGCCTCCCGGGGGTCGGCGGTGACGTCCAGGCGCGCGCGGACGTCGGCGACGATCGCGTCCGTGTTCGGCATGAACGCGTCCTCCAGCGTCGGGCTGTAGGGCACCGGCGTCTCCTCCGTAGCCAGGATCCAGGCGTCGTCGAGGTCGTGCAGCCCGCGCTCGGCGATCGCGCCGAGCAGCCCGGTCGACCAGCCGCCGGTGCGCGGGCCCTCCTCGACGGCGAGGATGCGGTTGGTGCGGGCCACCGAGGCCAGCACCGTGTCGAGGTCCAGCGGGCGCAGCGTGCGCACGTCGATCACCTCGACGTCGAGCCCGTCGGCCGCCAGCTCGTCGGCGGCGGCGAGCGCGTCGGGCACGCCCTTGCCGATCGTGGCGATCGTCAGGTCGCGGCCGGCGCGGGCGACGTGGGCGACGCCGAGCGGGATGACGTCGTCGGGCGGGGCGGGTGGGCCTTTGACCGAGTACAGGCGCTTGTGCTCGAGGAAGACGACCGGGTTGTCGTCGCGGATCGCGCCCTTGAGCAGCCCCTTGGCCTCGGCCGGCGAGGACGGGCAGGCGATCTTCAGCCCCGGGACGCCCTGGAACCAGGTGCCGTGGATCTGCGAGTGGATCGCGCCGAAGCGCCCGCCCCCGCCGACGGCCGAGCGCACCACGAGCGGGACGCTCGCCTGCTCGTTGGAGACGTACCAGAACTTCGCGGCCTGGTTGACGAGCGCGTCCATGGGCAGCGCCATGAAGTCGCCGAACATGATCTCGAAGACCGGGCGCAGGCCGGTGACGGCGGCGCCGAACGCGGCGCCGGCGAGCGCCAGCTCGGAGATCGGCGTGTCGAACACGCGGGCATCGCCGAAGCGCTCGTGCAGGCCGGGCGTCGCCTTGAAGACGCCGCCGGCGGCGGCCACGTCCTCGCCGAAGAAGACAACCGACGGGTCGCGCTCGATCTCCTCGGCGATCGCGTCGCGGATCGCGGTGCGGAACTCGAGCCACTCGGTGGCGGTGTCGACGGCGCTCACCGCGCGTACTCCGTCGCCGCGTCGGTCGCCGGGTCCGGGTAGGGCGCCTGGCGCGCCGCCTCGACCGCGCGGTCCAGCGCCGCCTCGACGTCGGCCTCGGTCGCGGCGATCTCCGCCTCCGGGACGCCGAGCGCGAGCAGCCGCTCGCGGGCGATCGTCAGCGGGTCGCGCGCCAGCCAGCGCTCGACCTCCTCCTTGGGGCGGTAGGTCGCCGGGTCGGACTTCGAGTGGCCGTAGTGGCGGTACGTGTGGCACTCCAGCAGCGTCGGGCCGCCGCCCGCCCGCGCGCGGTCGACCGCCGCGCGCGCCGCGGTCTCGACCGCCCACAGGTCGTTGCCGTCGACGACCTGCCCGGGGATGCCGTAGGCGGCGGCCCGGCCGGCGATGTCCCCGCCGGCGGTCGACGCGGCCAGCGGCGTGAACTCGCCGTAGAAGTTGTTCTCGCACACGAAGACGGCGGGCAGGCCCAGCACCGCCGCGAAGTTCAGGCACTCGTGGAAGTAGCCCTGGTTCGTCGCCCCGTCGCCGAAGAACGCCGCGGCGACCCGGCCCTGGCGCTGGGCCGACAGCGCGGCGCCGGTGGCCGCGCCGATCGAGCCGCCGACGATCCCGAAGCAGCCGACCAGGCCGTGCTCGAGGTCGATGACGTTCATCGAGCCCGCCCGGCCGCCGCAGATGCCGGTCGCGCGGCCGAGCATCTCGGCGACGAGCGCCTCGGGGTCGGTGCCCTTGGCGAGCGCGTGACCGTGGCCGCGGTACGTGCCGGCCACGTAGTCGTCGGGGCGCAGCGCCTGGCACACGCCGACCGGGATCGCCTCCTGGCCCGCCGACAGGTGGGTGGTCCCGTGGACCTCGCCGGCGAGGAACAGGCGGTGCAGGGCGGCCTCGAAGCGGCGGATCAGCAGCATCCGCCCGTACGGCTCCAGGTACGCGGCGGCCTCGACGGCCTGAGCGGTGGGCGCATCGGCCACGGTCCCTCCCTCGTCGGCAAACGTTTGCAGCACTGTGATAGAAGACGATAACGCAAACGTTTGCAATCCGTACAGGGGGAGCAACCGCATGTACCGACCCATCGACCGCGTCGGCTTCGCCGGGCTCGGCGCCATGGGCGCCGGGATCGCGCGGCGGCTGGCGGACGCCGGCCACGACGTGGTCGTCTGGAACCGCACGCCGGAGCGGGCCCGGCCCCTCCTCGACGCCGGCGCCGGCTGGGCCGACAGCCCGCGCGCGCTGGCCGACTCCGTCGACCTCCTGTTCACGATGCTCACGAACACCGCCGCGGTCGAGTCGACCGCCGACGGCGACGACGGTGTGCTCGCCGGGCTGCGCCCCGGGACCGTCTGGGCCGACCTCAGCACGATCGGGCCGGACGCCAGCGTGGCGCTGTCGCGGCGCGTGCGCGAGCGGGAGGCCGCCTTCCTGGACTGCCCGGTCTCCGGGAGCCCGGCGACGCTCGCCGCGGGCCAGATGTCGGTCATGGTCGGCGGCGAGCGCGCCGCGTTCGACCACGTCGAGGGCGTCCTGCGCGCGATCGGCCCCAAGGTCACCTACATCGGCCCCAGCGGCCAGGCGATCCTCACGAAGGTCGCGATCAACCTCGCGCTCGTCGTCTCGGTCACCGCGTTCGCCGAGGCGGTCGCGCTCGTCGAGCAGGCCGGCGTGCGGCGCGAGGCCGTGGTCGACGCGGCGCTCAAGAGCGTCATCGCCTCCCCCGTGATCGGCTACCGCGCGCCGCTGCTCGTCGACGACGCCGACGTGTTCGCCGACGTCGAGCTGCAGCAGAAGGACCTCGTGCTCGCCCAGGACCTCGCGCGCAGGCTCGGCGCCCCGGTGCCGACCTGCGCCGCGGCGAGCGAGATGCTCAACGCCGCGCGGGCCGGCGCGTCCCGCGACCGCGACTTCCTCGTCAGCGTCCACGAGGCCTACCGCCGCATGGCCGGAGCGACCGCATGACCGGCCCTCGGACGCCGTACCGCACCCGGATCGACGACGTCCCGCTCGAGCGCGGCCTGCGCGAGGACGAGGGCTGGATCGACATGCGGGTGCAGTTCCTGATCGACGCCCGCGGGGCGGGCAGCGACCAGCTGGTGGTCGGGCGCACCGTGCTGCCGCCCGGCGCGCGACACGAGCGCCACCTGCACCCGCACTGCGACGAGTTCCTGATCGTCCTCTCGGGCCACGGCGAGATCTACACCAACGGCGGGCGCGAGCCCTCCCGGGCCGGCGACGTCGTCTTCACGCCGCGCGGCAACTGGCACGGCTTCGACAACACCTCCGACGAGGACGTGCTGCTCATCTGGGGCTGGAGCGGCGCCGGCTCCCTCGAGGCGGCCGGCTACGCGATCCCGGGGCCGGACGAGGCGTTCGACGAGCCCGCTCGCTAGGGCGCCACGGCGGTGCGGCCGTTGGCGGCCGCGTCGCTGAGCCCGTCGCCGACGTCGACGTCCTCGGGCACCAGATCGAGCCCCGCGGCCCGCGCCTGCAACTCCAGCAGCGCGGCGAAGTCGACGTCGGTGAAGCCGTTGCCGATCAGCGACTGCACGATCTGCTGGGCCGTCGCGGCGACCGGCATCGGGACCTCGAGCTCGCGCGCGGACTCGAAGCCGAGGTCGAAGTCCTTCAGCAGGAGCGAGGGCGTGAACGTCGGCTCGAAGTCGAGGTTCACGTAGGCCGGCGTCTTGTAGCGGGTGAACATCGAGCCCATGACGCTCGCGTTGAGGAACGCCATCAGGTCGGCGCGCGCCACCCCGCCCTTCTCGGCGAGCACCACGATCTCGGCCAGCGTCTGCGCGACCACGCCGAGCATGAGGTTGTGGCAGATCTTCACGAGTCGGGCACGGTCGCCGTCGCCGACGTAGGTGACGCCGGCGCCGAACAGCTCCAGATAGGGGCGCGCGTCCTCCCAGGCCTCACGCGGACCGGAGACGACGATCGTCAGCCGGCCCGCGGCGACCACGGCGGGATTGCCGCTCACGGGCGCGGCGAGCACGGCGGTCCCGCGCGCGGCGGCGGCGTCCCGGACCTCGGCGGCGGCCGCGGGGGCGATCGTGGTGGAGTCGACGATCAGCGCCGGGGCGGTCCCGTCGCACGACAGCACGCCGCCCGCACCGGTGGTCACCGCGCGGAAGTCGTCGGAGCCGCCGACCATGGTGAAGACGATGTCGCGATCGGCCAGGTCCGCGGGCGCGTCGACGATCGTGGCGCCGAGCTCGGCGAGCGGCTCCGCCTTGGCGCGGGTGCGGTTGTAGACCGCCACGTCGTGGCCGGCCGCGAGCAGCCGCGTGGCCAGCGCGTGGCCCATGCGCCCCGTGCCGACCCAGCCCAACCGCTTCCCGCTGTCCTTCGCCATGAACGTCGTCTCCTAGATGGTGCAAACGTTTGCACCACGCTAGCCAACCCGCCTTGCAAGGTCAAGCGAGCAGTCCGTATGCTGCTTGCAAACGATTGCACCGACGGAGGGCTCATGGGGCTGCACACATATGGGGCGACGGGCGTCGACTGGGAGGAGCGGATCCGCTACGACCGCCTCCGCGAGGAGCGCCTCGCCCGCGTCAAGGGCCTGCTGGCCACGTCGGAGATCGGCGCCCTGCTGTGCTTCGACATGGTCAACGTGCGCTACATCACGGCCACCCACATCGGCACGTGGGCCGCCGACAAGCTCAACCGCTTCTGCCTCCTCCCCCAGGGCGACGAGCCGATCATGTGGGACTTCGGCTCCGCCGCGCGCCACCACCAGCTCTACAACCCGTGGCTGGGCGACGGGCGCTCGCGCGCCGGCATCTCGACCATGCGCGGGGCGATGTCGCCGGCGGCCGGGCGCGCCGAGGACGTCGCGCGCAAGATCCGCGTCGAGCTGGAGCAGCGGGGCCTGCTGGACGACCCGGTCGGCGTCGACGCGGTCGAGCCGGCCGTGATGTTCGCCCTGCAGCGCGAGGGCATCGACGTCGTCGACGGCCAGCAGCTCATGCAGGAGGCGCGCGTGATCAAGACGCAGGACGAGATCCTGCTGCTCAACCACGCCTGCATGATGGTCGACGCCGCCTACGAGGAGCTGTACCGGGCGATGCGGCCGGGGTTCCGCGAGAACGACTGCGTCGCGCTCGTCAACAAGGTGCTCTACGAGATGGGATCGGAGTTCGTCGAGGGCGTCAACGCGATCTCCGGCGAGCGCTGCAGCCCCCACCCCCACGTCTTCACCGACCGCGCGCTGCGCCCCGGCGACCCCGCCTACTTCGACATCCTGCACTCCTACAACGGCTACCGCACCTGCTACTACCGGACGTTCGCGGTGTCGGGCGCGTCGCCCGCCCTCATCGACGCCTACAAGCGCTGCCGCTACCTGCTCGACGCGGCGATCGACCTGATCCGCCCCGGCGCGACGACGGCGGACGTGGTCTCGGTCTGGCCCCCGGCGCAGGAGTTCGGCTTCCCCGACGAGGAGGCCGCCTTCGCGCTGCAGTTCGGCCACGGGATCGGGCTGTCGATCTGGGAGAAGCCGATCTTCAGCCGCCTGGTCTCGCTCGACCACCCCGAGGAGATCAAGGAGGGGATGGTCTTCGCGCTGGAGACGTTCTGGCCCGCCAGCGACGGCTGGTCGGCCGCCCGCATCGAGGAGGAGCTCGTGGTCACCAAGGACGGCTGCGAGGTGATCACGCGCTTCCCCGCCGAGGACCTGATCGTGGCGGGCCGGCCCTACTACACGGCGGGCGGCGCGCTGCCGCTCGAGCGCGAGGTCTCCAGCGACCGCAACACCGTGCTCGACCACGAGACGCGCGAGGCGCGGCCGCGGATCGCGTCAGCCGCCGCCCGTCCGCAGGAGCCCGCGCTCGGCTGAGTGCAGGCGCTCGGCGCCGTCGGGACCGACCAGCACCAGCTCGCCCGTCTGCACCCCGGCCCGCTCGTCGCGGGTGCAGACGTTGGGCTGCACCACCACGGTCATGCCCGCCTCGAAGACGAAGTCGGGCACGGGCTCGAGCAGCCGGCTCGCGCTGCCGAGGACCGGCGGCAGGTAGCCGCCCACGAAGCCGTGCAGCAGGTCGTCGCGCGTGGTGTAGCCCGCGGCCTCGATGACCTCGGCCGCGGCGACGACCGCCTGCGCGGTCGCGCCCGCTCGCAGCACCGAGCAGATCGCCGCGAACGCCGCGTCGGCGACGCCGTGCAGGTCGGCGAACAGCGGCGACGGCTCGGCCTCCACGGCGAACGTGCGCAGGACCTGGCCCGGGTGGTCCCACCAGGACGCGCTCAGCTCGCAGGTCAGCGCGTCGCCGGCGCGCAGGCGCCGGGTCGTGGGCCACTGCGCCGGGACGCCCATCCGCGGCCGGTCCATCGGCGTGGCCGCGAAGTAGTGGATGTGCGTGGTCGCGCCGTGCCCGACGTAGGCGCGCTCGACGAGGTCGCCCAGCTCCCGCTCGTCCAGGCCCGGCCGGGCGCCGGCCCGCAGCGCCTCCAGGCCGAGGTCGGTCAGCGCGCAGCCCCGGCGCACCCACGCGAGCTCCTCGGGCGACTTGCGCAGCCGCAGCCGCACGTAGTCGCCGCCGAGGTCCACGACCTCCGCCGCGACCTCCGCGAGCGCGGCGTGCGCGCGGAACCCGAGCGGCCCGATCACGCCGACGCGCCGCCCGCCGGCGCCGCGGCGGCGCAGCTCGTCGACCGCGGCGCGCACGCCGGACGGCGCCGCCGGGCGCACCTCGGCCTCGGTGGCCATGCGCGTGGCGTTGGGCACGTGGTTGTAGAAGTCGACGAGCAGCAGGTCGCGCTCGCCCGGGGTCACGACGACGAACGCCTCGCGCGTGACCGGCCAGCGCGTGAGCCAGCCGACCGCCGAGCCGAAGCGGTTGGCGCCGTAGAGCACGACGTGGTCGACGCCGCGCCGCGCCATCACCGCCTCCAGCGCCGCCCGGCGGCGGGCCTGCTCGGCGTCGGAGAAGCGCGGGTAGGGCGGCTGGTCGCTCATCGCACCACGCGCAGGACCGCCTCGACGATCGCCTCGTAGCCGGTGCAGCGGCAGAGGTTGCCGGCCAGCGCCTCGCGCACCTCCCGCTCGCCGACCGGCTCGCCGCCGGCCCGGTCGCGCAGCCACGGCTCCAGCGACATGAGCAGCCCGGCGGTGCAGAAGCCGCACTGCAGCGCGTGGGTCTCGTGGAACGCCTGCTGCAGCGGATGCAGCGTCCCGTCGGGCTGCGCCATCCCCTCGACGGTGCGCACCGAGCGCCCGTGGGCCTGCACGGCGAACAGCAGGCAGGCGCGGACCGGCTCGCCGTCGAGTTGGACGGTGCAGGCGCCGCACACGCCGTGCTCGCAGCCGACGTGCGTGCCGGTCAGGCCGCACTCGTGGCGCAGGAAGTCCGACAGCAGCGTGCGCGGCTCCACCTCGCGCGCGTACGGCACGCCGTTCACCTCGACGTGGACGGCCACGGTCGTCACGGGGCGCCCGCCTCCCGCAGCGCGTCGCGCACCAGCGCGCCCATCAGCGCGCGCCGGTGGCCGGGCGCCACGTGCGCCGCGGCCAGGTCCGCGGCCTGGCGCGCGGTCGCGCCCGCGACCAGCGCCCGCTCGGCCTCGCCCGCCCGCAGCGGGACCGGCCCGGCGCCGAGCAGCGCGACGGCCGCGTGCCCCGGCGCGACGACGACGGCGCAGCCGGCGAGCGCGAAGTCCCCGTGCGTGCGCGCGTGCTCGGCGAACGCGGTGCCGGCGCCGCCCGGCAGCGGCGGCACCTCGATCTCGACGAGCAGCTCGTCGGGCTCCAGGGCCGTGGTGAGGTGCGCGACGAAGAGGGCGTCGGCCGTCAGCGTGCGCACGCCCCGCGCCGCCGAGCGGACCTGGAAGCGGGCGTCCAGCGCGGCCAGCGCCACCGGCAGCTCGGCGGCCGGGTCGGCGTGGGCGACCGAGCCGCCGACCGTCCCGCGCGAGCGGATCTGCGGATGGCCCACGTGGCGGACGGCCTGGCGCAGCAGCGGCCAGTGGCGGGCGACCAGCGCGGAGCGCTCGAGCGTGGCGTGGCGCGTCAGCGCGCCGATGCGCAGCACCCCGCCGGTGCGCCGCAGGTAGGCCAGCTCGGCGAGCCCGTTCACGTCGACGAGCAGCTCCGGGCGCGCGAGGCGGAAGTTCATGATCGGCACCAGCGACTGCCCGCCGGCCAGCACCTTGGCGTCCTCGCCCAGGAGGCCCAGCGCCTCGTCCACCGAGCCCGGGGCGGCGTAGCGGAACGGCGCCGGCTTCACCGCCGCCACACCACCCGGCCCAGCGCGAGCCCCACGACCACCCCGGCGAGGGCGATCGCGGCCCGCTCCAGGAGCGCGCCGGACACGGCGGCGCCCAGGTCGAGCGCGTCGCCGCCCGCGGCGGGGGCGGGTGGCGGCTCGCCGCGCAGCTCGCGCTCCAGGCCCGCGGCGAACGCGCCCAGCAGCGCCCCGGCGACGTCCTCCATGAGGGAGCGCCCGAACTGCGCCTGGCGGCCGGTGACCTGCAGCTCCGTGACCACAGCGACGCGCGTGCCCGCGCCCTCGGGCGTCAGCCGGCTCGTGATCGTCGCCGAGGCCGTCCCCTGCCCGCGCACCTCGCGGCCCTGCACCCGGAAGCTGGCCACGCGCTCGTCGTCGTCGGCGTCCTGGAGCCGGGCGGTGCCGGCGTACTCGGTCGTCACCGGGCCGAGCTTCAGCGTCATCGTGCCCCGCCAGGCGCCGTCGCGGCCCCGGGGCTCGATCGCGGCGCCGGGCAGCGCCCGCGCCACGCGCGGCACGTCGAGCAGCACGGCCCAGGTGCGCTCGGGCGGCGCCTCGACGGCGAACGCGTTCTCCAGCCTCATCGGCGCAGCGCCTCCCACAGGGTCTGCTCGTCGTACGGCGGGTCGACGTGGCGGCCGCCGAGCGCGTCGACGACCGCGGCGGCCACGGCCGGCAGGGTCCCGATCGCCCCACCCTCGCCGATGCCCTTGGCGCCGAGAGGGTTCAGCGGCGACGGGGTCTGCACGACCCCGACGCGGATCGGCGGGATCTCCGCCGCGGTCAGCAGGCTGTAGTCCAGCAGCGAGCCGGTCCGCAGCTGGCCGGACTCGTCGTGGACGGCCGCCTCGCTCACGCACTCCCCGAGGCCCTGCACGGTCCCGCCGACGACCTGGCCGTGGGCCAGCAGCGGGTTGACGATCGTGCCGGCATCGTCGACCGCCGCGATCCGCCGGACCGCCAGCCGCCCGGTCTCGCGCTCGATCGAGACCACCGCGGCGTAGGCGCCCGACGCGAAGACCTGCTCGGAGTGGAAGCGCCCGGCGGCCTCCAGGCCCAGGTCGAGCCCGGGCGGCAGGCGCGCGGGGTCGTACGCGGCGGCCGCGATCTCGGCGAACGTCAGCGCGCGCCCGTCGGGCGCGATCATCGCGCCCTGCTCGTGGGCGAGCGCATCGGGCTCCGTGTCCAGCGCGTGCGCGGCGATGCGGCGGGCCTTGGCCACGATCCGGTCGCAGGCCACGGCCAGCGCCGAGCCGCCCATCGCCACCGAGCGGCTGGCGAACGTCCCCACGCCGCGCGGCACGACGGCCGTGTCGCCGAAGCGCAGCACGATCGCGCCGGGGTCGACGCCGAGCCGGTCGGCCGCGATCTGGGCGAACGTCGTGTCGTGGCCCTGGCCGTGCGGCGACGCGCCGCTGCGCACGACGACGCGGCCGCTCGGCTCGACGGTGACGTCGGCGCTCTCCCACATGCCACCGCCGCGCTCGACGTACAGCGCGACGCCCCAGCCGATGACGTGCGAGCCGTCGTCGCCGCGCTCGGGCTCCACGAGCTCGAGCGCCAGGTCCAGGCAGCGCTCGTAGTCGCCGGAGTCGTAGACGAAGCCGAGCGGCGTGCGGTGCGGGAACGCGCGCACGAGGTTGCGCCGGCGCAGCTCCACCGGATCGAGCCCCAGGTCGCGGGCGGCGCGATCGACGGTCTGCTCGAGCAGATGCGCGGCCTCGGGGCGCCCGGCGCCGCGGTAGGGCCCGGTCGGCACCTTGTCCGTCCGCGCCCCGGCGATCGTCACCTCGGCGGCGGGGATGTCGTAGCAGCCGCACATCAGCATCGCGGTCGTGTGCGCCGGGATCGCCGACGTGGTGAACAGGTAGGCGCCGAGATCGGCGTGCAGCACCGCGCGGACCGCGAGCATGCGCCCGTCGGCGTCCAGCGCCAGCTCGACGTCGGCCTCCATCCCGCGCCCCTGGTAGGCGGCCAGGAAGTTCTCCAGGCGGTCCTCGGCCCACTTGACCGGCCGGCCGAGGTCCATCGCGGCGACCGCGGCCGCGACCGCCTCGGCGGCGATGACCCCCTTGGAGCCGAACGCGCCGCCGACGTCGGGCACGACGACGCGAATCCGGTCGTCGGGACGGTCCAGGACGTGCGCGAGCTGGGCCAGCGGCCGGTGCGGGTCCTGGGCCGAGCACCAGACCGTCAGCAGGTCGACCCCGCGGTCGTACGCGCACACCGCGCCGCGGCACTCGATCGGCACCGCGACCAGGCGCGGCAGCCGGTAGGACCCCCGCGCGACGTGCGCGGCGGCCGCGAACGCGCCGTCGACGTCGCCGGCGCTGCGGCGCCAGCGCACCAGCGCCTCCGGCGCGTCGCGCACGGCCACGGCGGCGTCGAGCGGCTCGTAGTCGACGTCGACGAGCTCGGCCGCGTCCTCGGCCAGCGCGCGCGACTCGGCGACGACGAGCGCGACGGGCTGGCCGGCGTAGCGGGCCTCGGCGCCGGCCAGCACCGGGTGGCCCGCGTCGCCGGCGACCTCGGCGCCCGCCGGCGCCTGGACGGGGAACGGCCGCACGCGCTCGCCGAGATCGGCCGCCGTCCACACGCCCAGCAGCCCCTCCGCGGCGCCGGGCTCCGGGGCGCGGATGGCGGCGATGCCCGCCCGCGCGTGCGGGCTGCGCACGAACGCGGCGTGCGCCATCCCGGGCAGCACGACGTCGTCGAGGTAGCGCGCCTCACCGCGCAGGATGCGCGCGTCCTCGCGCCGCGCCATCGGCGTGCCGACGAGCGCCGCCCCCGGCGCCTGCTCGTCCGACGCGGCACGGGTCGCCATCAGCGCAGCCGCTCCGCGATCCAGTCGGCCACCAGCGGGCGGTAGCGGAACGGGAGGTTGTTGCAGACGTGGGTGCCCTCGTCGTAGAGCACCCAGGTCGCGTCGGGCGCCTCGTCGGCGATGCGCTTGGTGTCCTCCCACGGGATCAGCCGGTCGCGGCGGCCGGTCACGACCAGGCACGGCTGCGCGACGCGCTCGGCCACGCCGGCGAGCGTGAGCTCGGCCGCCTTGGCCCGCGCCTCCTCCGGCGACGCGGCGCCGGTGTGGTGGGCGATCGTCTCGCGCGTCAGCGACGGCAGCCCGTCCCAGTTGGCGCTCATGTCGTAGGGACCGCTGATCCCGGCGACCGCGGAAAGCCGCGGCTCGAACGCGGCCGCGCGGGGCGCGTAGTAGCCCCCCATCGACACGCCGACGGCGCCGACGCGGCCGAGGTCGACGTCGTCGCGACCGGCGAGCGCGTCGAGCAGCGCGCTGACCGCCACCTCGTAGTCGGGGCGGATGTGGTGCTCGAAGCCGCTCTCGCCCTGGCCCGGGCCGTCGAGCGACGCGGTCGCCATGCCGCGGCGCAGGAAGTGCTCCTCCCAGGCGAAGAACTCCTCCTTCGTGGAGTCCAGGCCCGGGATGAGGATCACCAGCGGCGGGCGCTCCGGCGCCGCCGGCCGGCGAAGGTTGGCGACCGCGTCCGGCGCCGCCTCGATGCGCTGCGCGGTGGGATCCAGCAGTGCGTGCGCGCGGGCCAGCGCGGCGATCGCGCGCCGCGTCGTCGCGCGGTTGCGCTCGGCGTCGAGGACCCAGACGAACTTGGCGAAGTGGAAGCAGACGGCGGCGCGGGCGTAGGCCTCGCCGGCGCTCAGGTCGCGACCGTGGGCCTCGGCCTCGCTCGCGAGCTCCAGGTGGCGCTCGGCCGTCGCCGTCCACGCGTCGAGCCAGTCGTCCCAGCGCTCGAGCGCGGCGGTCGTCCGCACGAAGTCGTTGTAGTCCACGCCGTTGGCGATGAGCCGCGGGCCCCAGTTCTCGATCGCCGCCTGGACGCGGGCGTCAGGCACCTGCCACCACCTCCTCGAGGGTCGTTCCCAGATCCGCCAGCAGCACGATCGCCGCGTTGCGCCCCGGCGCGCCGGTGATCGAGCCGCCGGGGTGCGTGGTGCCGCCGGTCTGGTACAGCCCCGGGATCGGCATCCGGTGCGCGGCGTAGCCCGGGACCGGGCGCAGCGCGCCGGTCTGCGGCAGCGTGCGGTCGCCACCGTGGAAGGTGCCGCCGATCATGTGTGGGTTGTTGCGCTCGATGTCCTCGGGCATGCGCACGAGGCGGTCGAGCACGACGTCCCCGGTGAAGCCGGGGCACACCGCCGTCACGCGCTCGATCAGCCGGTCCGCGAACGCCTCGCGGCGCTCCTCGAACCCGTACGCCTGCGGGGCGAGGAGCTTCACGGTGTGGTGCCCGGCGGGCGCCCGCGACGGGTCGGCCAGCGTGGGCGTCGCGACCAGGACCCACTGGGGGTCGTCGACCCACCGGCCGTCGCGCATCGCGCGGTTGAACGCGATCACGTCCTGCGGCCACCCGGCCAGCCCCGCCGACACCGCGGTGCGCGGGCCGGCGGCGGCGGCGAACTCCGGCGGCGCCGTGGTGGCCAGGAACGTCGCGGTGCACGGCACGCCGATGTCGAAGGTGTCGACGCCGTAGAGGAAGTCCTCGCCCCAGGCCGCGGCGGGCGCCATGTCGACGAGGTGCTTGACGTGGATGGTCGAGACCACCGCCTCGCGGGCCCGGTGCTCGCGCCCGTCCGCGGTCCCCACGCCCACGCAGCGTCCGGCGTCGTCGAGGACGAGGCGGTCCACGCGCGCGTCGCAGACGACGGTGCCGCCATGCTCCTCGATGCAGCGCACGAGCGCGTCGGTCAGCCGGCCCGAGCCGCCGCGCGGGATCGACCACGAGCGGCGCTGGCGCCCGAAGACCACCGACGAGGCCAGCGGCCCCGATCCGGGCGCGTCGACGGGTACGAGCGTCTGATACGCCTGCCACAGCAGGAACGCCTGGATGTGCGGGGACTCGAACTCGCGCCGGACGACGTCCCACGCCGACAGCGCGGCGCGCCGGCGCCAGATGTTGCCCCTGGGGTGCTCGCGCAGACGCTCGTCGAGCGACGGCCCCAGGCCGACGGGCGTGAACGACGCGGCCCCGAACAGGTGCTTGACCTCGTCGTACTCGGCCAGCAGCCGGCGGTAGGCGTCGGCGTCCGCGCGCGAGAACGCGGCGATCTCCTCGCACGTGCGGTCGAGGTCCAGCCACGCCGTCAGGTGCCGGCCGTCGGGGAAGGCGACATGCGCGAACGGGTCGGGGAACAGGTACTCGAGGCCGTAGCGCCCGCGCAGGCCGAGCTCGTCGTCGGTCAGCAGCGGGTTGGTCTGGATCAGCGTGTGCCCGGTCGAGCAGGAGTCGAGCAGGTAGCCGGGCGCCAGCAGCTCCTCGGTCGCCGCCCCGCCGCCGGGCACCGATCGCGCGTCGAGCACGAGCACGGTCCGTCCCGACACGGCCACGTAGGCGGCCGTGATGAGGCTGTTGTGGCCGGCGCCGGCCACGACGACGTCGTACGCCGCGGCCGCGCTCATCCGGCCCCTCCGAGCAGCCGCTGCGCGTTGGCGCCCAGGACGGCGGCCGCGTCGGCCCCCGGCAGGCCCGCCGCGCGCACGGTGTCCGCCGGATGGTGGTCGGCCATGTCGAACGGGAAGTCGGAGCCCAGCAGCACGCGGTCCGCCCCGACGGCGTCGACGAGCTGGCCCAGGAGCACCGGGTCGTGCACGACGGTGTCGTAGTGCAGCCGCCGCAGCGACGTCGCCGGGTCGCCGCGCAGCCGCGACCGCACCTGCGGCTGGAAGCCGTGGGCGTGGCGCAGCCGGCCGCGCAGCGCGAGGATCGCGCCGCCCCCGTGGGCGAGCAGGATGCGCAGGTCCGGGTGGCGCTCCAGCACGCCGGCGAGCACGAGGTGCGCTGTGGTGATCGTCGTCTCCATCGGGTTGCCGACGAGGTTCCACAGGTAGTGGTCGCCGAACACGGCGGCGTCGAAGCCGCGGGTGGTCGGGTGCACGAAGACGAGCGCGCCGGTCTCCTCCGCGGCGGCCCAGAAGGGCGCGAAGCGGTCGTCGCCCAGGTAGGCGCCGTTCACGCTGGCGGCGACCTCGACGCCGCCGTGATCGCCGCCGGCCATCAGCGCGCGCAGCTCGTCGGCCGCGAGCTCGGGCTCCTGCAGGGGCACGGCGCCGAGCACGCTGACGCGGTCGGGCCGCGCCCGCCGCATGGCGGCCAGGCCCGCGTTCTGCAGCCGGCAGCGCCGCAGTCCCTCGGCGGCGTCGACGCCCGGGTACAGCAGCGGCACCCACGGGCACAGCACGACGCGGTCGACGCCGGCCGCGTCCTGCGCGGCGAGGATCCCGTCGAGGTCGCAGAACTCGCCGACCGCCGAGCGGATCGGCCGCCCGTCGAGCTCGACGACCTGGGCGCCGTCCTCGCGCCACACGCGCGGGCGCCACGCCTCCTCGGGTGCGGCGTCGCGCAGCAGCTCGGGGACGATGACGTGGGCGTGCGCGTCGACGATCACGCGGCTCCGATCAGCAGCAGCAGCGCGCCGCCGACGACGAGCCCCGCGCCCAGCCAGACGCGCCGGTCGACGTGCTCGAGGTGGCGCCCCGCGAACCGGGGGGCGAGGAACAGGACGATCGGCACCGACAGCAGGTTCAGCGCCAGCACCGGGCCGACGTCGGTGAAGTCCAGCGCGGCCCAGCGCCCCCAGGTGGCGGCGCCGACGAGCGCGCCGGCGAGGAGTTTGACGCCGAGGGCGCTGCCGCCGAACCCGCTCCAGGCGCCCGCCCGGCGGTGGGCCAGCAGCGCCAGACCGTAGGCCAGCGCCGACGCCACCAGGCCGACGGTCACCCCCACCAGCGGCGAGTCGAGGCCCTCGAGGCCGCGCAGCGTGAAGACCGGGCTGACCGCCCAGCACAGCGCGCACAGCAGACCTGGGAGCACGTCGGCGGGCCGGGTCGGCCCGCTCGCCGGGTGGCCGCGGGCCGCGACGATCCACGCGCCGGCGACCATCACGGCGATCGCGACCAGGCCCAGCGCGCCGGGGAGCTGGCCGAGCGTGACCGCGGCGACCGCCACGCCGAAGACGGGCACGGTCGTCAGCAGCGGGCTGGACCGCGCGGCGCCGATCCTCCGCTGGCTGATGTTCAGCAGCGTCCAGCCGGCCAGGAAGTGCAGCAGCCCGGCGACCGCGAAGTCCAGCAGCGCCCACGCGGGCGCCCCCTCGAGCGCGGACAGCTCGCCGGCGCCCGCCGTGACGACCAGGAGCACCGCGGCGGCCACGAGGAGCTGCAGGAACGTCGAGACGAACGGGTCCACGCCGCGGGCGGCGCGGACGTTGACGCTCTGGAAGAGCCCGAACCCGACGCCCGAGGCGGCTGCGATGAGCACCCCCGTCACGAGCTCGCGACCGGGTCATGCGCGCGCGCCTTGACCGAGCCGCCGAAGTACAGGTCCGCCATCTCCGGGTTGTCGAGGACCTCCTGCGCCCGGCCGGCCAGCAGCACGCGGCCGCTCTCCATCACGATCCCGTGCGTGGCCAGGCGCAGCCCGAAGCGGACGTTCTGCTCGACCATCAGGACGGTGCGCCCGTTGGCCTGCATCCGCTTGACGGTCTCGTAGACCATCTTCAGCGCCTTCGGGTCGAGCCCCAGCGACGGCTCGTCGAGCATGACCAGCTTCGGGTCGAGCATCAGCGAGCGGGCGAACTCGACCATCCTCCGCTGGCCGCCGGAGAGGTTGCCGGCCTTCTCGCCGCCGCGCTCGGCGACGATCGGGAACAGCTCGGAGACCCGGGCGTAGCGCTCCTTCACCAGCGCGCGGTCGCGCCGCACGATGTAGGCGCCCATCAGCACGTTCTCGCGGACGCTGATGTTCGGGAACAGCCCGTCGGACTGCGGGACCTGCGCGACGCCGAGGCCGAGGATCTCCGACGGGTCGCGACCGCGCACGGCCTCGCCGGCGAGCCGGATCGCCCCGGCGCGCGGCGCCAGCAGGCCGCTGACCGCGCGCAGGACGGTCGACTTCCCGGCGCCGTTGGGCCCCACGATGCAGACGATCGCGCCCTCGTCGACGTGCAGGTCCACCCCCTGCAGGACGTCGCCGCCGCCGTAGCCGGCGATGACGCCCTCCAGCTCGAGCAGGCTCATCGCGCCACCTCCACCGGCTGGTCCAGGACGAAGTCGTCGCCGAGGTAGGCGTCGAGCACCTTCGGGTCCTGCTGGATGTGGATCGGCGTGCCCTCGCAGATGCACGAGCCGCGCGCGAGGACCAGCACCGGGTCGCACAGCCCGAGCACGAACGGCATGTTGTGCTCGACGATCAGGAACGTCGTGCCCTGGCGGTTGAGCGCGCGGATCATCTCCCCCATCCGCTCGATCGCGGTCGGGTTGATGCCGCCGGCGGGCTCGTCGAGCAGGATCAGCTTCGGGTCCAGCATGAGCACCTGCGCCAGCTCGACGAGCTTCTGCTGCCCGTAGGACAGCGCCCCCGCCTTCTGGTCGCGGAAGCGCTGCATGCCGACGAACTCGAGCAGCTCCTCGGCGCGCGCCGCCTCCGGCCCGCTGACCGCGCCCGCGTTGAGCTGGCCCAGCGAGAACGAGCGCAGCGGCGCGACGACGTTCTCCAGCACGGTCATGCCGCGGAACAGCCGCGTGATCTGGAACGTGCGGCCCATGCCCTCGTGCGCCCGCGTCCACGGCTTCTGGCGGTCGACGCGCCGGCCGTCGAACCAGACCTCGCCCGCGTCGGCGGCCATCGTCCCGCCGACGAGGTTGAAGACGGTCGTCTTGCCGGAGCCGTTGGGCCCGATCAGCGCGGTGATCGAGCCGGCCGGGACGGAGAACGAGCAGTCCTCCACGGCGTGCACGCCGCCGAAGCGCTTGGTCAGGCCCTTGACCTCGAGCATCGGCCCGTCGGACAGCCGCGGCTGCGGGGGCCGCGTGCGCTCGGCGACGATGAGCGGCGCCCCCAGGCGGGCCCCGACGAGGCCGGCCTTGCCCGCCGCGCTGCGGCGGGTCAGCCAGTCGCGGACCGTCGGGATGATGCCCTGGGGCAGGAACAGCACGACGAGCGCGAGCAGCCCGCCGAAGATCAGCAGGCGCGAGTTGCCGCCGCCGAGCTCCTGGTTGGCGAGCTCGTTGAGCGGCTCGATGAGGAAGGCGCCGAGCACCGGTCCCCACAGCGTGGCGCGCCCGCCGAGGATCAGCGACAGCACGATCTGGACGCTGATGACGATGTCGAACATGCCGCGCGGGTCGATGAACGCCAGGTAGTAGGCGAACACGCCGCCGGCCATCGAGAGCGGCACGGCGCTCGCGACGAAGCCGAGGATCTTGTAGGCCGGGGTGGCGACCCCGACCGTCGCGGCCTTGTCCTCGTCGTCGCGCATCGCGATCAGCCCCATGCCGAACTTCGTGCGCCGCACCCACCACGACAGCACCTGGGCGACCACGAGCAGGCCGAGCAGCGCGTAGTAGAACGGCCAGTTGGCGTACTGGACGTCCCACATCGGCAGCGGCAGCGACACGCCCTTGGTGCCCTCGGTCAGCGACACCCAGTTCGTCGCGACGATCTGCATGAGGAACAGGAACGCGATCGTGATGATCACGAACGCGTGCCCGCGAGTGCGCATCGCGATGACCCCGACCGCGGCCGCGAAGATGCCGCCGACCACACCGGCGAGCGGCACCCACACGAACGGCGAGACGTCGACCTTCACGGCCAGGAGCCCGACGGTGTACGCCCCGATCCCCAGGAACGCGCTCTGGCCCAGCGACACGTAGCCGCCGTAGCCGGAGACGATGTTCAGCCCCGACGCGCCGATCGCGAAGATCAGCGAGAGGATGATCATGTTCTGGTAGAAGAGGTCGTCGGAGAGGACCGGGAACAGCGCCAGGAAGACCGCGCCCAGCGCGATCAGCGCGATGCCGGTGCGACGGATGGTCATGTGGCCACGTCCTCCCGCAGGCGGGCGCCCATGAGCCCCTGCGGGCGCAGGAGCAGGACGACGAAGATGACGACGTACGGGACCGCGGTGGCCCACGCCGGCGAGATGTAGGTCGACGTCATCGCCTCGGCGACGCCGAGCATGAGCGCGCCGATCGCGGCGCCCGACAGGCTCCCCATCCCGCCGAGCACGATGATGCCCAGCAGGCGCGAGATCCACAGGTAGTGCGAGCCCGGCAGGAACGGATAGAGCACGCTGACGATCGAGCCGCCGGCGCCGACGGTCGCCACCCCGATCGCGAAGGTCATCGCGGCGACGCCGGACACCTTGACGCCGACCAGCTCGGCGCCCGGCGGGTTGACCGCGCTCGCGCGGATCGCGCGGCCCAGCCAGCTGTGGGTGAGGAAGACCCACAGCGCGATCAGCACGCCGATCGCCAGCAGGCAGCCGTACACCTGCGCCTGGGGCAGGAAGATCGAGCCGATCTCGAACGACTCGTTGAAGTAGCCGGGGCGGACCGCGTGCGAGGTGTTGCCCCAGACGAGTCCCATGACGCCCTCGAGCACGAGCGCCAGCGCGAAGGTCAGCAGCACGGACGCCGCGACCGGGGCGCCGCGGATGCGCCGCACGCCGCCGCGGTACACGAGCCAGCCGAAGACGAACATCGCGGGTGTCGTGACGACGATGGACAGCAGCGGGTCGATCCCGGTGGCCTGCCACAGCGAGTACGTGACGAACGCGGCGAGGATCAGGAAGGCGCCGTGCGCGACGTTGATGATGTTCATGACGCCGAAGATCAGCGTCAGGCCCGAGGCCAGCAGCGCGTAGACGCCGCCGATCAGGAGGCCGAGGATGATGGTCTGGACGAGTTCCGTCATGGCGAGGCGAAGCGGTCCGGATCGCCCGCCGCCCGCCCGTCTCGGGGCGGGCGTCGGGCGGATCCCGGTGGCGCTCCTATTCGTCGCCCTTCCGCTGGACGATCGCGTCGGTGGTGGCGGCCGCCTCGGGCAGCACGATCTCCGACTTGCCGTCCTGCCACTGGCCGATGAGGAACTCGCCCTCCGGCGCGCCGGTCTCGTCCCACGAGAGCGGACCGAGGATGGTCTCGACCTCGTTGGCATGGAGCCAGTCGGCGAGCGCCTGCTGGTCGTCGACCCCGCCGACGGCCTCGACCGCCCGCTGGACCACGGTCGCCGCCGCGAACGCGTCGGCCGCGTCCTCGGCCGGCACCCCGGCGCCGTACATCTCCTCGTATCCGGCCAGGAACTCCTGGTTGCCGGGGGTGTTGGCCTCCTCGGTCCAGGACACGGCGTAGAAGATGCCCTCCGTGTTCTCGACGCCGATGCCCTTGGAGAACTGGTCGGCGAACGACGGGGCGCTGGTCTCGAAGAAGTAGTCGGGGTCGAAGCCGACCTTGTCGAGCGCCCGGATGAAGCCGACGCCGTCGGCGAACGTCGCCCCGTGGACGAGCAGGTCGGGGTCGGCCGACTTCACGGCGTTGGCGATCGCGTCGAAGTTCGACGTGTCGACCGGGTAGGTCTCGGCGTAGACGGTCTCGATCCCGGCCGGTTCGAGCTTCGCGCGGATGCCCTCGAGCACGGGGATCGCGAACGGATCGTCGAGCGTCGGGTAGGCGGCGGTCTTGGGCCGCTCGGACTCGGGCAGCGACAGGATGTAGTCGGCGAACAGGTCGCCCTGGTGGTCCGCCGTCGCCTGCTGCGCGAAGAACAGCAGCTTGTAGCCGCGGTCGAAGATCTCCGGCGCGCCGCCGGCGGGCTCCACGTACAGCATCCGGTTGCGCTCGGCGACCGTCGACGCCGGGATGTTGAGCAGCGACGAGAACGTGCCGAGCAGCAGGTCGACCTTCTCACGGCTGATCAGCGCGTTGTAGTCCGCCACGATCGTGTTCTGGTCGCTGGCGTCGTCGCGGACGATGATCTCGACGGGCCGGCCGAGCAGACCTCCGGCGTCGTTGACCATCTTCTCCCACACCCGGTAGCCCTGCTCGGCGGCCTTCCCGGGCTCCGAGAACTCCCCCGTCAGGGGCAGCGACGTGCCGATCCTGATCGGGTCGCCGCTGGCGGCCGTGGCGCCCGGGGTGGTCCCCGAGGACGCCGCCGTGGCCCCGCCGTCGTCGTCGCTGCCGCCGCACCCCGTCGCCAGCAGCGCGATCGCGACGAGCCCCGGCACCAACATGCGCAATGCCCTCACGCGAATCTCTCCTCCTCCGCTTACGGCCCTGCGTTGGTGCAAACGTTTGCGCGCGACATGCAAACGTTTGCTGCAAACGTGTGCAACCCTACGTCGAGCGACTCCGGTCTGTCAAGGGCCAAGCGCTCATCATCCCGCCGGCCGCCCGGTCGACCCGCGGACGACCAGCGCCGGGGGCAGCAGGATCTGGCGGACCGGAGCGTCCGCGTCCCCCAGCCGCTCGAGCAGCAGCGTCGCCGCCGCGACGCCCATGTCGTAGTGCGGCAGGCGGACCGTCGTCAGCGGCGGGTCGAAGCGATCGGCGAAGCGCATGTCGTTGAACCCGATCACCGAGACGTCGCCCGGGCAGGAGAGCCCGCGCTCGCGCAGGGCGTCGAAGCAGCCGAGGGCCAGGAGGTCGTTGGCGGCGATGATCGCCGTCGGCCGCGGGTCGCGATCGAGCAGTTCGCGGGCCAGGCGGGCCCCCTCCTCCTCGGTGAACGCGTCGCTGAACACGACGAGGTCCGGGTCGGGCTCCAGGCGGTGCTCGCGCATGGCCTCGAGGAACCCGTGGAGGCGGTAGTGCCCGGTCGACAGGCGCTGCGACCCGGCGATGTGGGCGATGCGCCGGTGCCCGAGGTCCACGACGTGCGCCACCGCGATCCGCATGCCCTCCGCGTCGTCGACGCTGACGGCCGGCAGCCCGCCGTCGATCAGCCGCCGGTTGACGAGGACGATCGGGAGGCCGGCGGCCGCGATGTCGTCGAGCAGGTCGTGGTCCGCGCGCGCCGTCGCCGTGATGAACCCGTCGACCTGCCGCGCGCGCATCGTCTCGAAGTCGACCCGCTCGCGCTCGGGGTCGTTGTCCGTGCTGGCGATGAGCGGCGTGTAGCCGTCCTCGTCGAGCCGGTCCTCGATCCCGCGCGCGATCGGGGGGAACAGCGGGTTGGTGAGGTCGGGGATCAGCACGCCGATCGTGTACGAGCGGTTCGTCTTGAGCCCCCGCGCGATCGGGTTGGGGCGATAGCCGAGCTGCTCGGCGGCCTGCAGCACGCGCTGGGCGGTCTCGGGGTTGACGAGCGCGCGCGTCTCCGCGTTCAGCGCCCGCGAGACCGTGCCCGGATGCACGTTGGCCAGGCGCGCGACGTCCCTCAGCGTGACCGTGTTGCCCGAGCGCACGCGGGCCATTATGCACGCGTTTGCAGTCCGCGAGCCGAGGTCCCGGCGTCGCGCGGTCAGCCGGCGCCCGGGCTCGGCGCCCGGTCGGCGCCGGGGTCGGCGGCCAGCGCGGCGACGACGTTGCGCAGCCACGGCCGCTCGGCGCCCTCGGCCTCGCGCAGCCGTCGGCGCGCGTAGCGCGCGAGATCCTCGCGCCCGCCGATTGCCACCTGCGGGCCGGTGATCGCGTAGCGCCCGTCGTCGAGCACGACGAGCGCGCCCGGCTCGTCGCGGCGGACGCGCAGCCGCTCGACGACCTCCTGGCGGCCCACGCGATGCGGGCGCTCCGGCGGCCCCTCCAGCAGCGCGGCGGCCGGACCCGACGAGAACAGCGGCGCGCGGCCGTGCAGGGCGGGCCGCGGGCGCGGCGGCGGGCCGATCGGCCCCTCGCGCCAGCGCCGCAGCAGCCCCGCCACCTCGTCGGCCACCTCGCGGCGCACGAGGACGTGCAGCGCATCGCCGGGTCGCAGGATCGTCGAGCCGCGCGGGGGCAGCGCGGCATCGCCGCGCACGATCACGTTGACGACCGCCTCGCGCGGCAGCGCCAGGTCGCGCACCGGCGCACCGGCGATCGCGTCGTCCTCGCGCACGACGTACTCGACGACGTCGGCGCCCAGCCGGCGCAGCGTCGCGACCTCGACGAGCGGGTCGCTGACCGGCGGGTCGTCGGTCGTGAGGCCCAGGCGGCGGGCGAGCGGCTCGATCATCGGCCCCTGGATGAGCAGCGAGGCGATGACGGCGAAGAACACGATGTTGAAGAAGTCGAGGCTGTGCTCGACGCCGGCGGTGACCGGGAACGTGGCGAGGACGACGGGGACGGCGCCGCGCAGGCCCACCCAGGCCAGGAGGCCGCGCTCGGCGAGCGAGAACCGCGAGAGCAGCGTCGACACCGTGCTGGCGACCGGGCGGGCGACGACGATCAGCACCGCCGCCAGCAGGATGCCCTGGCCGGCGATGCCCCAGAGCTGGGACGGGAACACGAGCAGGCCGAGGGTCAGGAACATCGAGAGCTGCGCGAGCCACGCGAGGCCCGAGTGGAACGCGCCGATCGTGCGGCGGGCGGGGATGTCGGTCGAGCCGAGGACGAGCCCGGCCAGGTACACGGCCAGGAACCCGGAGCCGCCGAGCGCGTCGGCCGAGCCGAACGCGACGGCGCCGATCGTCAGCGACGCGACCGGGTACAGGCCCGGCGTCGCGAGCTGGACGGCGCGCAGCACCCGCGACCCCAGCCAGCCGATCGCCACGCCGGCGGCGACGCCGATCGCGATCTGGCGCACGAACAGGACGCCCATGTCGACCACGCCGTAGTCGGGCAGCGTGATCCACTCGATGAAGCCGAGCACGAGCAGCACGGCGACGGGGTCGTTGCTGGCCGCCTCGCCCTCCAGCAGGCGCGCGAGCCGGGGCCGCAGCGCCGAGTCGCGCAGCATCGCGAACACGGCCGCGGCGTCCGTGGAGGCGATGATCGACCCCAGCAGCAGGCCCTCCAGGAGCGTCAGGTCGAACAGCAGGTGGGCGGCCGCCCCGGCGATCAGCGCCGTGAGGATCGTGGCCAGGACCGACAGGCTCAGTGCCGCGCCGAACACCGGGCGCAGGTCGGAGGCGCGCGTGCTGAGCCCGCCCTCGTAGATGATCACGGCGAGCGCGACGATGCCGACGTTGCGCGCCATCTCGTAGTCGCTGAAGTCGAGCAGGCCGAGCCCGTCGCTGCCGATCACCATCCCGATCGCCAGGAACAGCAGGAGTCCGGGCACGCGCAGACGGCCGGCCAGGAGCGAGCCGGCCAGCGCGGCGGCCATCAGGAGGCCCGCGATCAGGATGGCGGTGCCGATCGAGATGCCCGGGATTGTCGCGGCGGCGCGCGAACGCGCCCATGGGGAGGCGTCCCCATCCGCGAGACGGGCGCGTCAGAACCCGCGCCGCTCGCGCGCTCGCATCGCCTGCGGGTCCTGGGCGATCTCGTCGGCGTGGCGGTGGCCGAACCAGGCGTGGGCGACCCACAGCCCGGCGAGGACGATCATCGCGATCGTCAGCGGGAGCACGTCGATCGGGTCCCACGCGCCGAGCACGACGAAGAAGGCGTACAGCCCGAGGACGAACAGCGAGAGCACCCAGAACGCGTTGCGCAGCATCCGCTCCTCCCTCTCTCCCACGGCGGATCGTACCGCCGTCCACGGGCTCAGGGAACGACGACCTGGCGCACCGCCTCGCCGGCGGCGAGGCGGTCGAAGCCCTCGTTCAGCTCGTCGAGCGAGAGGCGGTGCGTGAGCAGGCGCTCGACCGGCAGGCGGCCCGCGTCGTGGAGGGCGACGAAGCGCGGCACGTCGCGCGCGGGCACCGACGTGCCGAGGTAGGAGCCGCGCAGCGTCCGCTCCTCGGCCACCAGCGACACGGCCGGGATCGACAGCACCCGGCTGGGGTCCGGCAGCCCGACCGTGACGGTGGTGCCGCCGCGGCGCGTGGCGGCGTACGCGTCGGCCAGCACGGCCGCGCTGCCGGCGGTCTCGACGACCTTCTCGGCGCCGCCGCCGGTCAGCTCGCGCACGCGCTCGACGGCGCCGTCGCCGGCCGCCACGGCGTGGGTGGCGCCCAGCTCGCGCGCGAGCGCCAGCTTGCTCTCGACGACGTCGACGGCCACGACCGTGGCGGCGCCGGCGGCCAGCGCGCCCAGCAGCGCGGCGAGCCCGACCCCGCCGAGTCCGAACACCGCGACCGACTCGCCGACCTGGACGTCGGCGCTGTGCAGCACGGCCCCCGCGCCGGTGAGCACGGCACAGCCGAACAGCGCCGCGACCTCGAACGGGAGGTCGGGCCGCACCCGCACGGCCGAGCGCGCGGAGACGACGATGTGCTCGGCGAACGCGGAGACGCCGAGGTGGTGGTTCAGCGGCCGCCCGCCGAGGTCGCCCCACCGCCGCTCGCCGCCGAGCAGGGTGCCCGCGGCGTTCGCGGCGGCGCCCGGCTCGCACAGCGCGGCGCGACCGGCGACGCACGGCGGGCAGTGGCCGCAGGCCGCGACGAACGCGAGCACGACGTGGTCGCCGGGCGCGAGCTCGTCGACGCCCGGCCCGACCTCGACGACCTCGCCGGCCGCCTCGTGGCCGAGCACCATCGGCATCACGCGCGGGCGGGAGCCGTCGATCACCGACAGGTCGGAGTGGCACAGCCCGGCCGCGCCGACGCGGACGAGCACCTCGCCCGGCCCGGGCGGCGCGAGCTCCAGCTCGACGATCTCCAGCGGGCGCGACGCCGCGTACGGCGCCGGCCGGCCCATCTCGCGCAGGACGGCGCCCCGGACGTTCATGGCGCGCGAGTCTGCCAGAGCTACCGGCCGGGCTGGGTGACGAGCAGCGTGCCGAGGATCAGCAGCCCCATCCCCGCGAGCCGCAGGGGCGTCAGCCCCGCCTTCTCGAGGCCGAGCACGCCGGCGCGGTCCAGCAGCGCGGAGACGATGAGCTGGCCCGCCACGGTCGCGGCGACCACGCCGCCGGCCCCGAGGGTCCGCACGGTCACCAGCGAGACGGTGACGAGGACGGCGCCCATCAGACCGCCGGTCAGCTCGTACCAGGGCACGCCGCGCAGCGCCGACAGCTCGCCGAAGCCGCCCTTCACGGCCACGTAGAGGACGAGCAGCACGACCGCCGAGACCGCGGTCGACACGAACGCGGCGCCGATGACGCTGACGTGCCGGCCGAGCTGGCTGTTGACCGGCGGCTGGAAGGCGATCAGGCCGCCGACGCAGATCGTGGCGGCGATGGCGAGAGCGCGGTCCACGGTTGGGGTGTTCGCCCCCGCGCTCGCGCGCCCTCCTGCGTCGCCGACGTGACATTCGGCACGTCACCGGCGCGAACGACAGGGGGCGCCCCCCGCGAGAGCCTGGACCCGTCACCGACACCGGCCCGTGAAACGGCCAGTCAGAGAGGAGCGCATCATGCGTCGTCGTCCGTCCCCCGCCCTCGCCGTCTCGATCGCCGCGCTCGTGCTCGCCGGCACCGGCAGCGCGACCGCCGCGACCCTCATCGACGGCTCCAAGCTGCGCAACAACTCGGTCAGCGGCCTGAAGATCAAGGACCGCTCGCTGACGATGCGCGACCTCAGCCCCAAGACCCGTGCAGCGCTGCGCGCCGGCGCGGCGTCGAACGGCGTCGCCGGGCCGCAGGGCCCCAAGGGCGACCCCGGCCCGCAGGGTCCCAAGGGCGAGAAGGGCGAACCCGGCCCGCAGGGCGCGCCCGGCATCTCCGGCCACGAGGTCGTCACGCGCATCAACGTCCTGCTCGGCAGCACCGCGAGCGCGACGTGGATCAACAGCTGCCCGGCCGGCAAGGTCGTCCTCGGCGGCGGCGTCCGCTCGTTCAGCGACAACGTCGTGACCGTCGTGTCCTACCCGAACGGCCCCACGACCTGGATGACGCGCGTGCGCACGCTGAGCGGCGCCCCGCTCGGCGTCCACTCCGCCGTGCACACCAACCTGGTGTGCGGGAAGGTCGCCTCCTAGGCGGCTACTTGGCCTCGAGCCACGTGCGGCCCGCCCCGACGTCGACGGCGAGGGGCGGGTCGCGGTCCTCCCACGGCGCGAGCATCTCCCGCTCCACCAGCTCGCGCAGCGCCGCCTCCTCCTCGGGCGGGCCCTCGAACAGCAGCTCGTCGTGGATCGTCAGGACCATCCGCGACGCCATCCCCGAGGCCTTCAGCTCGCGCGCGGCGCCGATCATCGCCAGCTTGATGACGTCGGCCGACGTGCCCTGGATGACGGTGTTGACGGCCAGGCGCTCGCCCAGCGACCGCACCTGCCAGTTGCGCGCCCGCAGCTCCGGGATCTGGCGGCGGCGGCCGAAGATCGTCGTGACGTAGCCGAGCTCCCGGGCCTGCTCGATCGTCGCGGCCATGAACTCCGCCACCTTCGGGAACCGGGCCAGGTAGGTGTCGATGACCTCCTTGGCCTCCTCGCGCGGGATGTTCAGCCGGTCGGCCAGGCCGTAGTCGCTCAGGCCGTAGACGATCCCGTAGTTGATCATCTTCGCCTTGCTGCGATCCATCGGCGTGAGGTCGGCCGGGTCCTTCTGGAACACCCGCGACGCGGTGGCCGTGTGGACGTCCTCGCCGCGGACGAAGATCTCCTTCAGCGCCGGCTCGTCGGCCACGTGCGCGAGCACCCGCAGCTCGACCTGCGAGTAGTCGGCCGAGACCAGCAGGTTCCCGGGCGCCGCCTCGAAGCACCCGCGGATCTCGCGGCCCAGCGGCGTGCGCACCGGCACGTTCTGGAGGTTGGGGTTCGTCGACGCCAGCCGCCCGGTCGTGGCCGCCGCCTGGATGAACGTCGTGTGCAGCCGCGACGCCTCGTCGACGAGCTGCGGCAGCACGTCGAGGTAGGTCTTGGCGAGCTGGTTGAGCTCGCGCCAGCGCTCGATCTTGGGGACGATCGGATGCTCGTCGCGGATCTGCTGCAGCACGCGCGCGTCGGTGGAGAAGCCGGTCTTGCCGCGGCGCTTCTTCGTCAGGCCGAGCTTGACGAACAGGATCTCCCCGAGCTGCTGGGGCGAGCCGATCGTGAACTCGGTGCCGGCGAGCTGGTAGATCTCGTCCTCGAGGTCGCGCAGCTCGCCGTGGACGCGGTCGGCGACGTAGCCGAGCCGCTCGACGTCCAGGCGCACCCCGACCCGCTCCAGGTCACGCAGCACGGGCACGAGCGGCAGCTCGACCTCGCGCATCAGCCACGTCAGCCCGCGGTCCTGGAGCTGCTCGCGCTGCCAGGCGGCGAGCGCCTGTGTCGTCGCCGCCTCGGCGGCCAGCGGGTCCTCGGCGTCGGCGGCGAGGCCGCGCTCCTCGACCAGCTCGCGCAGCGGGTAGCCGCGCCGCGCCGGCTCCAGCAGGTAGGCGGCCAGCAGCGTGTCGTGCACGAGCGTGGGCGGCACCTCGTCCAGCGCCTTGGCGTCGTGGGCGATGACCGGCCGCCGGCCGAGGGCCGCGACGACCTCGGCGCGGCTGCCCGCGGGCCCGGTCAGGACGGTGTCGCCGGCGGCGACCGCGAAGCGCAGCGGCGACGGCGGCAGCAGCTCGCCCTCCGGCGTCTCGGGCTCGGCCACCGCGACCGTCAGCTCGCCGTCCAGCGACGCGACGTCGGCCAGCGTGCCCTCGCGCACCTCAACCGCGATCGAGACGTCGGCGGCCGGGGCCGGCGCGGCCGCGTCCGCGTCGCCGAGCGCCTCCTCCAGGCGCCGCAGCGGCTCGCGCAGCTCGAACTCGCGGAACACCTCGCGCAGCCGCGAGCGGTCCGGCTCGCGCGCGATCACCGCGTTCAGGTCGAGGCCCTCCAGCGGCACGTCGCGCTTGGCGGTCGCGAGCTGCTTGGAGATGCGCGCCGCCTCGGCGTGCTCGCGCAGGTTCTGCTGGCGCTTGGCGCCCGAGATGTCGTCGACGTGCTCGAGGACCGCCTCGAGCGTCCCGTAGGTCTGCAGGAGCTGGGCGGCGGTCTTGTCGCCGATGCCCGGGACGCCCGGGATGTTGTCGGACGTGTCGCCCTTCAGCCCGTAGAAGTCGGGGATCAGCTCGGGCGGGATCCCGTAGCGGTCGACGACGTCCTGCGGGCCGTACATCTTCGTCTCGGTGATGCCGCGCGACGTCGCCATCACCCGCACGAGCTCGTCGTCGACGAGCTGGAACGCGTCGCGGTCGCCGGTCACGATCGTCACGCGGGTCCCGTCGCGCTTGACCTGCTCGGCGATCGTCGCGATCACGTCGTCGGCCTCGTAGCCCTCGACCCCGTAGTTGGTGTAGCCGAACGCCTCGACCAGCGGCTCCATGTGCGGGTACTGCTCGCGCAGCAGGTCGGGCTTGGTCGGCCGGTCGCCCTTGTACTCGGCGTACACCTCGCGGCGGCCGCTGGCGCCGCGGTCCCACACCACGATCGTGGGCTTGGCGCCGTGGTCGGTGATGAGCTTCACGAGCATCGACGCGAACCCGAAGATCGCGTTCGTCGGGACGCCGGTGGAGGTCGCGATCGACTCCGGCAGCGCGAAGAACGCCCGGTAGACGAGCGAGTTGCCGTCGATGAGGAAGAGCTCGCCGGAGTCGCCGTCGCTGGACACGGCGTGCACGCTATCGGGCGCGCCCGATCCCTACGCTTGTGATGTGGCCGGCACCCCATCCGCCCAGTACTCGCTGACGATCCGGGTCGAGATCGCGCACCGGCCGGGGATGCTCGGCGAGGTGGCGACCGCGATCGGGCGGGCCGGGGGCACCATCGGCGCCGTCGACCTGGTCGAGGTCACCGAGGACGGCCACACGCTGCGCGACATCACCGTCGACGCCGCCGACTCGGCGCACTGGCCCGGCATCCAGGCCGCGATCGACGCCGTCCCGAACGCGCGCGTCATCGACACGACCGACCGCACGTTCCTCATCCACATGGGCGGCAAGATCGAGCAGCGCAACAAGGTGCCGGTCGCCACGCGCGACGACCTGTCGATGGCCTACACGCCCGGCGTCGCGCGCGTGTGCAGCGCGATCGCCGAGGACCCCGCCAAGGCCTTCCAGTACACGATCAAGCGCAACACGGTCGCGGTCGTGTCCGACGGCACCGCCGTGCTCGGCCTCGGCGACATCGGCCCGTCCGCCGCCATGCCGGTGATGGAGGGCAAGGCGATGCTGTTCAAGGAGTTCGGCGCCGTCGACGCGTTCCCGATCTGCCTGGACACCAAGGACCCCGACGCGATCGTCGCCGCCGTGAAGGCGATCGCCCCCGCGTTCGGCGGCATCAACCTCGAGGACATCTCGGCGCCGCGCTGCTTCGAGATCGAGGAGCGCCTCGACGCCGAGCTCGACATCCCCGTCTTCCACGACGACCAGCACGGCACGGCGATCGTCACGCTCGCCGCGGCGCTGAACGCGGCGAAGCTGACCGGCCGGCGGCTGGAGGACCTGCGCGTGCTGGTCATCGGCCTGGGCGCGGCGGGCGTCGCCGTGTCGAAGATGCTGATGGCCGGCGGCGTGCGCGACATCATCGGCTGCGACTCGCGCGGCGCCGTCCACACCGAGCGCGAGGACTACGTCGACGGGACCATGCCGCCGATGAAGCGCTGGTACGCCGAGCACTCCAACCCGGAGCGCCGGCGCGGCGCGCCCGCCGACGTCATCGACGGCGTCCACCTGCTCGTCGGCCTGTCCGGCGCGCGCGTCCTGCCCGCGGAGGCGCTCACGCGGATGGGCGACGACGCGATGGTGTTCGCGATGGCCAACCCCACGCCCGAGGTGTCGCCCGAGGAGGCGGCGCCGTACGCGCGCATCATCGCCACCGGCCGCTCCGACTACCCCAACCAGATCAACAACGTGCTCGCGTTCCCCGGCGTCTTCCGCGGCGCGCTGGACGTGCGCGCCTCGCGGATCACCGAGGGGATGCAGCTCGCCGCCGCGCACGCGATCGCCGGCATCGTCAGCGAGGGCGAGCTGCGCGAGGACTACATCGTGCCGTCGGTGTTCAACCGCGACGTCGCCACGGCCGTGGCCTCCGCCGTCGCCGACGAGGCGCGGCGCGCCGACGTCGCCCACGCCGGCGAGGAGATCGGCTTCGCCGCCGCCGACGCGGCGCGCGTGCACGGCCTCGCCTGAGCGCGTACGGTGCAGGCGTGCGCGTCACGCTCACCGGAGCGACCGGCCTGATCGGGAGCCGCATCGTGGCGGCGCTGCGCCGCCGCGGCGACGAGGTGACCGTCCTCTCGCGCCGGCCCGAGGCGGCCGCCGCGCAGCTCGGCGTCGAGACGGTCGGCTGGGACCCGGCCGCAGGCCCCGCGCCGGCCGACGCGCTGGCCGGCCGCGACGGCGTGATCCACCTCGCCGGCGCGCGGGTCGACCAGCGCTGGACGCCGTCCGCCCGCCAGGAGATCCGCGACAGCCGCGAGCTCGGGACGCGCCGGCTCGTCGCCGGCCTCGCCGCCGCCGACCCGCGCCCGCGCGCGCTGGTCTCCTCGTCGGCGGTCGGCTACTACGGGCCGCGCGGCGACGAGCGGGTCACCGAGGCCACGCCGCCCGGCGACGACTTCCTCGCCGGCGTCTGCGCCGCCTGGGAGCGCGAGGCGCTCGCCGCCCGCGACCTCGGCCTGCGCGTCGTCGTCGTCCGCACCGGCGTGGTGCTCGACCCCGGCGGCGGCGCGCTCGCGCGGATGCTGCCGTTCTTCCGGCTGGGTGTCGGCGGACCGGTCGCCGGCGGGCGCCAGTACCTGCCGTGGATCCACGTCGACGACGTCGTCGGCCTGTACCTGACCGCGCTCGACGGCGCCGACTGGGACGGGCCGATCAACGCGACGGCGCCCGAGCCGGTCACGAACCGGGACTTCTCCAGGGCGCTGGGGCGGGCGCTGCGCCGCCCGGCGATCGCGCCCGTCCCGGCGTTCGCGATCCGCGCGCTCTACGGCGACATGGCCGAGGTCGTCACGACCGGCCAGCGCGCCGTGCCCGAGCGCCCGCTGGCGCTCGGGTACGCGTTCGCGCACGCCGACCTCGACGCCGCGCTGCGCGACGCCGTGAGCTGAGCGCTCAGCCGGCCGGCCTGGACGTGATGTCGGTCGGCGCGGCCTTGTGGCGCTTGGGGATGACGCCCTCGATCTGGCGGCGGGACCCCTCGCGCGGCGCGACGAGGTAGATCCCGAGCCAGATGATCGCGCCGACGACGCTGAGCAGCATGCCGGTGGCCAGGCCCCAGCGCTCGCCGAAGCCGGCGCGGTCCGACAGCCACGACGCCGTGATGGCCGAGGCCAGCCACAGCAGCATCAGGTACAGCGCCTTGGCGCCGAGGAGGGCGAAGATCGCGGTGGGGGTCATGCTCCGAGGTAGGCCCTTTGCACGTCGGGGTTCTCGCGCAGGCTGTCGGACGCGTCCGTCAGCGCGACCGTGCCGGTCTCCAGCACGTAGCCGCGGTGGCTGACGCCAAGCGCGTAGTTGGCGTTCTGCTCGACCAGCAGGATCGTCGTGCCCTGCCGGTTGATCTCGGCGATCGTCTCGTAGATGCGCTCGACCAGGATCGGCGCGATGCCCATCGACGGCTCGTCGAGCAGCAGCAGCCGCGGCCGGCCCATCAGGGCGCGGCCGATCGCCAGCATCTGCTGCTCCCCGCCGGACATCGTGCCGGCCTTCTGGCGCTCGCGCTCCTTCAGGCGGGGGAACAGGTCGAAGACCCGGTCCATGTCCTCGGCGATCTCCTTGTCGCGCCGGAGGTAGGCGCCCAGCTCCAGGTTCTCGCGCACGCTCATGCGCTGGAAGCAGTGGCGTCCCTCCGGCGACTGGAGGATGCCCAGGCGCACGATCTCCTGCGGGGGCATGAACGCGATGTCCTGCCCGCGGAAGACGATCGACCCCTCGCGGGGGGGCGTCAGCCCGCTGATCGAGCGCAGCGTCGTCGACTTGCCGGCGCCGTTGGAGCCGATCAGCGTGACGATCTCGCCCTCGTTGACCTCGAGCGTGACGCCCTTCAGCGCCTGGATGTTGCCGTAGTAGGTGTGGATGTCGCGGACCTCGAGCATCGCCATGTCAGGCCGCCTCCTGCTTGCCGAGGTACGCCTCGATGACGCGCGGGTTCGCGCGCACCGTCGCCGGGTCGCCCTCGGCGATCTTCTCGCCGTGGTCGAACACCGTGATGCGCTCCGACACGCCCATCACGACCTTCATGTCGTGCTCGATCATGAGGATCGTCAGCCCCAGCTCGTCGCGCAGGCGGATCATGAACTCCGTCAGGCGCAGCGACTCGTTGGGGTTCATGCCCGCGGTGGGCTCATCGAGCAGCAGCAGGCGCGGATCGGAGGCCAGCGCGCGGGCGATCTCCACCCGCCGCTGGTCGCCGTAGGACAGGTTCGACGCGAGCTGCTCCTGCTGGTCCTTGCGGACCCCGACGAAGTCGAGCATCTCGCGCGCCTTCTCGCGCGTCTGGCGCTCCTCCTTGCGCACCCACGGGGTGCGCAGCACGGAGCCGACGATGCCGGCCTTCATGCGGGAGTGCTCGCCGACCATCACGTTCTCCACCGCGGTCATCGTCGAGAACAGGCGGATGTTCTGGAACGTCCGCGCGACGCCGGCCTTCGTGATCTTGTCCGGCCGCGTCCGCGTGATGTCCTTGCCCTCGAAGGCGATCCGCCCGGTGGAGGCGCGGTACAGGCCCGTCAGCATGTTGAAGAACGTGGTCTTCCCCGCGCCGTTGGGCCCGATGATCGACACGATCCGCCGGCGCGGGATGTCGAACGTCACGTCGTTGACCGCGACGAGGCCGCCGAAGATCTTCGACACCCGGGTCGTGGTGAGGATCGGATCCTCGTTCATGCGTGCGTCACCTCCACCAGTGCCTCGTCGCCCGGCGTGCCCTCGTGCAGCTCGATCTGCCGCCTTCGCTCCGGCAGCAGGCCCTCGGGCCGCAGGACCATCATCAGCACCAGCAGGAAGCCGAAGATGCCGTAGTTCACGTCGACGAGGTTGAAGTCCAGGCCGAGGTTGCTCGGCACGTCGTTGAGCACGTCGGGGATCAATCGGGTGTTGATCAACGACAGCGCCAGGGATCCGATCACCACGCCCCAGACGGACCCCAGGCCGCCGAGGATGATCATCGCGAGGATGAAGATCGAGAAGCCGAACGCGAACTGGTCGGCGTTCACCGTGTTCAGGAACGAGCCCAGGAACGCGCCGGACATGCCGCCGAACGCGGCGCCGACGGCGTAGGCCATCAGCTTCGTCTTCACCAGCGGGATGCCCATCGACGCGGCCGCCACCTCGTCCTCGCGCAGGGCGATCCAGGCGCGGCCCAGACGGGAGTCGCGCAGCCGGATGTTCACGAACAGGACGACCAGGACGAGCGCCAGCGCGGTCCAGTACCAGGGCCGCAGGTTCAGCGACGTGAACTGGTCCAGGAACGGCAGGTCGATCTTGTCGATCGGCGTGATGCCCTGGCGGCCGGCGGTCAGCTTGGCGTTCCCGACGATCGTGATCTCGTTGCCCTCGATCGCGAACACGCGGATGATCTCGCCGAACGCGAGCGTCACGATCGCGATGTAGTCGCCGCGCAGGCGCAGCGTCGGCAGGCCGATGATGATGCCGGCGATCGCGCACAGTCCGGCCGCGATGACCACCACGAGCAGGAAGTTCAGGTGGATGCCGGGCAGCGCCTTGGCGAACTCGCCCACGAAGACGTGGATGTTCGCGTCGCCGTAGAAGCCCGACATGAACCAGCCGGTCGTGTAGGCGCCGATCGCGAAGAACGCGACGTAGCCGAGGTCGAGGAGGCCGGCGTAGCCGACGACCACGTTGAGGCCCAGGCCCATGACGACGTAGGCCAGGGCGATCGTCATGTCGTCGACCCAGCCGCTGCCCTGCGGGAAGAACAGCGGGAACACGATCGCGATGGCGATCGCGGCCGCCGCGAGCGCGAAGTTGACGCCGCGCGGCAGCGTGCGAGCTCCGAATCGGCGCCTCATCCGGCCTCCCTCGTCTCCTCGCCCAGCAGGCCCTGCGGCCGGAAGACCATGATCAGGATCAGGTAGGCGAAGACGATCGCCGGCGTCCACGACGGCGAGATGCGGTTGTCGGAGATCTGCTGGATGCAGCCGATGATCAGCCCGCCGAGGACGGCGCCCCGGAGGTTGCCGATGCCGCCCATGACGGCGGCGGTGAACGCCAGCAGGCCGGCCTGGAAGCCCTGGAAGAACCAGATCGTCGTCTGGTACAGGGCGTAGGTGAGGCCGGCGGCGCCGGCCATCATCCCGCCGATCAGGAACGTCAGCGAGATCGTCGTGTCGACGTTGATGCCCATGAGGCGCGCCGCCTCGGGATCCTGGGCGGTGGCGCGCATCGCCTTGCCCAGGCGGGCCCGCGTGACGAACACCGTCAGCAGGATCACGAGCGGGATCGTCACGCCGAACGCCAGCAGGTCGGCACGGCTGACGTTGATGCCGATGAACGTGAAGAGGTTGTCCTGCGCCCGGATCAGGTCGTCGACCGACTTGGGCGAGCCGCCGAGCCACAGCAGGCCGACGTTCTGCAGGATGAAGGACATGCCGACCGCGGTGATGAGCGGCGCCAGCTTGGGCGCGCCGCGCAGCGGCCGGTAGGCCACCCGCTCGATCATCACGTTCATCCCGCCGCAGGTGACCATCGCGACGAGGATCGTGAGCAGCAGGCCGAGCACGAGGCCGATCACGGAGCTCCCGAGCCCGAGGCCGATGAGGCCCCAGAACGCGACGGCCGTGAACGACCCGATCATGAACACCTCGCCGTGGGCGAAGTTGATCAGCTCGATGATGCCGTAGACGAGCGTGTAGCCGACGGCGATCAGCGCGATGATCGCGCCGTTGGACAGGCCGTCGAGAAGGTTGTTGGCGATGCCGGCGAGGTTGCCGTCGTCGCGCAGGTCCTGGATGCCGTAGGCGACCGGCAGGACCAGCAGCAGGGCGATGAGCCCGTACTTGCTGAGGAGGTCCTGCACGGTGGCCGCGAAGCCGCGCGAGAGCGCGGGCGGCGGGGTCGGGGCGCTGGTGCTTGCTTCCATGAGCGATGGTCCGGGGCGAAGGCGAGCCGCAGGGCTCGCGCGGGCGGCTGCCCGCGCGAGCCCTGGTGGATGGCTCGATCCGCTACTGGGCCGTCTGCGCCTCGACGGCCGAGGCGAAGACGGGGTTGCCGTCGTCGCCGACCTCGTAGATGCCGTAGGACGTCAGGGTCGTGTCCCCGTTCTCGTCGAACGAGTACGTGCCGAGCACGGAGTCACGGTCCTTGGTGTCGAACAGCGCCTGCAGGACGGCCTGGCGGTCGGTCGCCTGGTCGCCCAGCTCGGCCAGCGTGTCGAGGAACAGCTTCATCGCCTCGTAGCCGTAGATGGCGTACGGGTCGGGGTTCTCCGAGCCGTACTTGGCGCTGAACGCGTCCAGGAACTCCTGGCCGCCCGGGTAGCTCTGCAGGTCGAGCGTCGCCACCGAGCACTTGAACCGCGGCGCGATCGACTTCGGGATGCCGCCCTTCGACGGGTTCGTGAAGCCGGACTCGCAGACGCCGTCCGGGCCGTACAGCTGCGCCTCCGGCAGGGCCGCCGCGACGTCCTTGTAGATCTGGACGGCGCCGTTGGCGGTCACGCCGGCGAACACGAAGCAGTCCGCGCCCTGGCTCTTCATGTCGGCCGCGAACGACCGGAAGTTGGCCGCGGCCTTGTCGATCCCCTCGTTGGAGGCGATGTCCACGCCGATGTCCTTCGCCTGGATCTCCATCAGGCGGGCCAGGCCCGCGCCGTAGGTCTCCTTGTCGTTGGCGATCGCGACCTTCGTGCAGCCGTCGTCCTTCATCTGCGTCAGCAGCGCGGCCGACTGCACGGTGTCACGCGGCACGATCCGCAGGTAGGTGCGGTTGCCGGTCGGGTAGTACTTCGCCGGCTCGCCCTGCTCGGAGCCGGGCTCGTCGGTCGTGAGGCCGACGTAGGTGTTGGCCGGCGAGACCTGCGGGACCCCCGACTCGTTGATGATCGGGATCGAGATCGCGCTCGCGCCCGAGTTGAACTCGCCGATGTAGCCGATCGCCTTGTCGTCCTGGGCGACCTTGCGCGCGTTCTGGGCGGTCTGTGCCGGGTCCCAGTTGCCGGCCTGCGCCGTGGAGTCGTCGAGCGACTCGTACTCGACGGTCACGTCACCGGCCTTGCCGCCCGCCTCCTCCAGGGCGAGCTCGATGCCCTGCACCATGGCCGCGGTCTGGTCCTTCGACGCGCCCTGCAGCGGAAGCGACGAGTAGATCTTGACGGTCTCGCCGCCGCCACCGCTGGCGGTCGCCGAACCGGTGCTGGCGCCGCCGCCACCACCGCCGTTGTCGTCGTCGTCGCCGCACGCGGCCACGCCGAAGGCCAGCGCGCCGACGCAGCCGGCGACCGCAATGAAACGAAGCCTCACGTATTCCCTCCAGTCGGGTGAAGCTGATGTGCGGCGGCATAGTACGCCGCTGGACGGTCGAACGGCAATCGACAACCGGTCGGAGACGTATGCGAAGCGCCTCGACGGTCAGCGAACGGGCAGTTCGCGCTCCATCTCGAGCCCGTCCAGCGTCGGCCGCCAGAGGGCCAGACGGGGCTCCGGATGGTCCAGCGCGAGGTACGCCTCGACGACCGCGCGGCGGTCGTTGCCGCGCGGGCCCGCCGCCTCGATCGCGCGCAGGACGCGGCGCATCGCCTCGAACCCGTACGCCGCCCACGGCCCCGGCTCGCGGCCGAAGCGCCGCTCGAACGCCTTGTGCAGCTCCGGGCCGGGCGCGGGCGGCCCGACGATCGTCGTCACGGACGCGGCGGGCCCCAGGGCGCGGGCCACCTCGTCGTCGGCCAGGCCGATCGGCGCCACGATCCTCAGGCCCGGGTCCGCCTCGTTGAGGGCCCGCAGGACCGACGCGGGCGCGTCGGCCGGCCCGGCGACGAACGTGGCGCAGCGGGCGCCGGCCTCGACGACCTGCTGGGCCATCTCGCGGTGGCCCTCGGGGTCGTCGTCGCGGACCTGCTCGTCGAGGACGACCTCCATCCCCCGGTTCGTCACGGCCGTGGCGAACAGGCGGGCGAGGCTGTCGTCGAACGCGTTGGGGGCGCGCAGGATCGCGACCTGCCCGCAGTCGTCGCCGGCGAGCACGTCGGCCATGGCGCGCGCCTGCACCGCGTCGGAGACCGCCACGCGGCCGAACGTCGGGCGCGTCGACGGCTGGTACTTCTCGGGCTCGCCGGGCGCCTTGCCCGGGTCGCCGGTGAAGCCGCCGTACGTGGCGGCCGGGCTCACCTGGAGCAGGTCGCGGGGGTTGGTGACCGGCAACGTGAGCGCGGTCGCGCCGGCGTCGAAGTCGCCGATGAACGCGATCGTGCTCGGGTCGGCGACCGCCACCTCGGCCGCCTTCAGCGCCGCCTCCGGCTCCCAGCCCTTCTCGGGCTCGGTCTCCTCCTCGCCCTCCTCCTCCGCCTCCTCGGGCTCGGCGGCGTCGCTGACCGGCCGCAGCCCGACGTTGAACAACCCGGCGCGGCCGTCGGCCAGCAGCAGGGCGAGGCGCTCGCCGTCGAGCACGTCGCGGGCGCGGTCGGCCTGCGGCCCGTGCTCGGGCAGCGCGGTGTAGATCGTGAGCTGGTCGGAGGAGGCGACGGTCTGGCCGGTCTCCGCGTCACCGCAGGCGCCGAGCGCGCCCGCGAGCGCGAGCGCGATCGCGCCGGCCAGGACCCGGAGAGGCACCCGCCCGGCCCTGCCGTCAGTCGTTGCGGCGGTTGCCCGGGATGGCGGGGAGCGCGAGCTTCACCGTCGCGGCGAGGACGATGATGAGCGCCGTCAGCATGAACGCGTCGAAGGCCTTGGCGCCGATCGACCACAGGACGATCCAGGCGATGAGGCCGGCAGTGGCTGCCGTTGAGAGAAACATCGCCGGTGATCCTAGATGATCGCCCCGTCGAGGTGGGACGCGGCGAGCGGCGCTACGCCAGGCCCCGCGCGAGCTCGCCGACGAGCCGGCCGACCTCGGCCGCGGGCCGGTCGGACTCCGCCGCCGCGCGGACGAGCCGCGAGCCGACGATGACGCCGTCGGCGCCGGCGGCCGCGGCCTCGGCGGCCTGCTGCGGGGTCGAGATCCCGAAGCCGAGCGCGACCGGCACGTCGGTGGCCGCCTTCACGCGGGTCAGCAGCGGGCCGGGGTCGAGCGCGCGCCGCTCGCCGGTCGTGCCGGTCACCGAGACGGTGTAGACGAAGCCGCGGGCGAGCGCCCCGATGCGGCGCAGGCGCTCGTCGGGCGTCGTCGGCGCCACGAGCGGGACGAGCGCGAGCCCGGCCGTGTCGCAGGCGGCGCGCAGCTCGGTGCTCTCCTCCAGCGGCACGTCGGGGACGATCAGCCCGGCGGCGCCGGCCGCGGCCGCCTGGCCGACGAACCGGTCGATGCCGCGCGCGAGGACGATGTTCACGTAGGTCATGAGGACGACCGGGGCGCGCGGGGCGAGCCGCGCGCAGACGCGCAGGATGTCGTCGGTGGTGGCGCCGGCCGCGAGCGCGGCGGTGCCGGCGGCCTGGATGACGGGACCGTCGGCGAGCGGGTCGCTGAACGGGATGCCGAGCTCCAGCAGGTCGGCGCCCGCGTCGATGCAGGCGTCGCCGATCGCCGCGCTCGTCTCGACGTCGGGGAAGCCGCCCATCAGGTAGGGCATCAGCGCCGCCCGCTTGTCCTTGCCCGCGAAGGCGGCGGCGATGTGCTCGATGCCGGTCACGTGATGCCCAGCCGCTCCAGCGCCTCGGCCAGGTCCTTGTCCCCGCGGCCGCTCAGGCAGATGAGGTCCAGCTCGTCGCCGCGCGGCTGGTCGAGCACCCACGCGACCGCGTGGCTGGACTCGAGCGCCGGGATGATCCCCTCCAGGCGCGCGAGCGTGCGGAACGCCTCGAGCGCCTGGGTGTCGGTGACCGCCTCGTAGCGGGCGCGGCCGGTGTCGCGCAGGTGCGCGTGCTGAGGGCCGGTGCCGGGATAGTCGAGGCCGGCGGAGATCGAGTGCGCCTCGAGGATCTGGCCGTCCTCGGTCTGCATGATCGCGCTCATCGCGCCGTGCAGGACGCCGGAGCGCCCGCCGACGGTGAGCGGGGCGCCGTGGCGCATCGTGGCGAGACCGTCGCCGCCCGCCTCGACGCCGATCAGCTCGACGCCGTCGTCGTCGAGGAACGCCGCGAACGCGCCGAGCGCGTTGCTGCCGCCGCCGACGCAGGCGACGACGCGGCTGGGCAGCCGGCCGTGGCGCTCGAGGATCTCGGCGCGGGCCTCGTCGCCGATGCGGCGCTGCAGGTCGCGGACCATGCTCGGATACGGGGCGGGGCCGACGACCGAGCCGATCACGTAGTAGGTGTCGGCGACGTTGGTGACCCAGTCGCGGATCGCCTCGCTCGTCGCCTCCTTGAGCGTCCGCGCGCCGGCCTCGACGGGCTGCACCCGGGCGCCGAGCAGCTCCATGCGCAGCACGTTGGGGCGCTGGCGGCGCATGTCCTCGGTGCCCATGAACACGACGCACTCCAGGCCGAGCAGCGCGCAGGCGGTGGCGGTCGCGACCCCGTGCGAGCCGGCGCCGGTCTCGGCGATGACGCGGCTCTTGCCCATCCGCTTGGCCAGGAGCGCCTGGCCGAGCGCGTTGTTCATCTTGTGGCTGCCGGTGTGGTTGAGGTCCTCGCGCTTGAGGAGGACCGTGCGGCCGACGTGCTCGGACAGGCGCTCGGCGTGGTAGAGCGGGGTCGGACGGCCGCAGTAGGCGCGCAGGAGCTGGTCCAGCTCGGCGTGGTAGGCGGGGTCGGCGGACGTGGCCACCCACGCCTCCTCGAGCTCCTGGAGGGCGGGCATGAGCGTCTCGGGGACGTACTGGCCGCCGTAGCGGCCGAAGCGGTGCTCGACCGTCATCGGCTGGGGACCGCGGCTCCGTCCACGGCGGCGAGGAACGCGCGCAGGCGCTCGGGGTCCTTGTGGCCGGGCTCGGCCTCGACGCCGCTGGCGACGTCGACGGCGAACGGCTCGACGACCTCGATCGCGGCGGCGACGTTCTCGGGGGTGAGGCCGCCGGCGAGGATCAGCGGGATGTCCGAGCGGCGGTTGCGCAGCAGGGCGGGGTCGACGGTCTCGCCGCCTCCGGGGCCGTCCACGAGGTGGAAGTCGACCGAGCGGAACGCGTCGAGGTGGCGGACGTCTCCCGCGTCCCTGACGCGCGCGGCCTTGGCGACCTTCGCGCCGGTGCGGCGGCCGACCTCGGCGGCGAAGGCGGCGCCCTCGTCGCCGTGGAGCTGGACGACGTCGAAGCCGATGCGGTCGTGCACGCGCGCGATCTGGTCCAGCGGGTGGTTGAGGAAGACGCCGGCGACGAGCGCGCGGCGGCGGACGGCGGCGGCGATGCGCTCGGCCTCCGCGGGCGCGCACGCGCGGGGCGACGGCCGGTGGAAGATCAGCCCGACCGCCCAGGCGCCCGCCTCGACGGCCAGCTCGGCGTCCTCGACCGACGTCACGCCGCAGATCTTGGTCTTGATGCTCACGGGACGGTGCATTGTCGCAACCTGCGCGTCGCAGCCCCGACACGAAGTGGTGGTCCGCCGTCACACCTCGCTCGCCACGCTTGTCCGATGCGCCCTTCCACCCCTCCCCCAGACCACGTGTGGCACATGGCAGCCGCTATCCGGACGCCAAGTGCCACACGTCCATTGCAGGTCGAGGCATTGGCCGCCGAGCAGTTCGGCGTCGTCACCCGAGCACAGCTCGCCGCGGCCGGGCTGACCGATGCCGCGATCGCCCGCTGGGTCGAACGTCGACGCCTGCTGCGGCTGCATCCCGGCGTCTACGCCGTCGGTCACCGGGCGCTGATGGACGAGGGCCACTGGCTGGCAGGAGTCCTGGCCGGTGGGCCCGGCGCCGTGCTGTCTCACGAGACGGCCGCGTACGCGCACGGGCTGATCGATGCACGCCGCCCGCGGATCCACGTCACGATCCGCCACGGCGCCGCCCGGCGCTCGCGCGCGCTGTGGGCGCATCGGTGCAAGCTCACCGACGATGACGTCGCGGTCCTGCGCGGCATCCCGATCACGACCGTCGAGCGGACGCTGCTCGACCACGCCGAGCGCGCGTCGCAGCGTCAGGTGGACCGCGCGGTCGTCCAGGCCTGGCGCCTGAAGGTCTACGACGAGCAGGCGATGGGGCTCCTGCTCGAGCGCTCGCACGGGCGCCACGGGCTCAAGCGGCTGCGGCGGTCGGTGGCGCGGCTGCTGCCCGATGCGGCGCGGACGCGGTCGGAGCTCGAGGAGCGCGCGCTGGACATGTGCGACCGGTACGACCTGCCGCGGCCCGAGATCAACGAGTCCGTCTGCGGCTTCGACGTCGACCTGTACTGGCCGAGGCAGCGGCTGGTCGTCGAGCTCGACAGCCGCGCGTTCCACCTGGATCCCGTCGCCTTCGAGGAGGACCGCCGGCGCGACGCCGAGCTGACCCGCGCCGGCCACGAGGTGCTGCGCTTCACCTGGACGCAGACGACGACGCGACCGCAGTGGGTCGCGGGCACGATCGCCACCGTCCTCCGCCACCGCTCCCGCTGACGTGTGGCACATGGCGTCCGCATAGCGGCTGCCAGGTGCCACACGTCCCCCGTGGCGGCGGGGTGCGGTGCGGCCGACGGGGTCAGCCGGAGTTGTCGGCGGGGCGGTTGCCCAGCGTCGCCTCGACGGTCTTGCGGACGCCGTCGCGGACGAAGGTGATCTTCACCTTGTCGCCGGGCTTCTTGGCGGAGATCGCCTCGGCGACCTCGTCGCTGGTCGTGATCTCCTTGCCGTCGATCGCGACGATGATGTCGCCGCCGAGCTGCACCGACTCGCCGGTCGCGAGCTGCGCCGAGATGCCGCCGGCGCGCAGGCCCGCCTTGTCGGCCGCCGAGCCCTGCTCCACGGACTGGATCAGCGCGCCGCGCTTGACCGGCAGGCCGACCCCGGCCAGCGAGCCGTCGATCGTGCGCGAGCTCACGCCCAGGAACGCGCGCTCGACCGGCTTGCCCCTGCGCAGCGCCGGGAGCACGTCCTGGGCCGTCTCGATCGGGACCGCGAAGCCGATCCCGACGTTGCCGCCGCTGGACGTCGCGATCTGCGAGTTGATGCCGATGACCTTCCCGGTCGCGTCGAGCAGCGGGCCGCCGCTGTTGCCGGGGTTGATCGCGGCGTCGGTCTGGATCACGTCGCGGATCGCGAACCCGTTGGGGGCCGTGATCTGGCGCTGCAGCGCCGACACGACGCCGGTCGTGAGCGTGCGGTCCAGGCCGAACGGGTTGCCGATCGCCAGCACCGGGTCCCCGACCTGGAGCTCCTTGGAGGAGCCGAACGGGATCGGGTGCAGGTCCAGCCCGTCGGGGTCGACGCGCAGGAGCGCCAGGTCCGTCGACACGTCCTTGCCGACGATGCGCGCGTCGACGGTGCGGTCGTCGTCGAACTGGACGGTGACCTTCACCGCGCCGTCGACGACGTGCGCGTTCGTGAGGATGTGGCCGTCGGCGTCGATGACGAAGCCCGAGCCGGTCGCCTCGCCCTGCTGGGGCTCGAGGCCGAACGGCGACTGCGTCTGGCCGACGATCTGCGCGCGGACGAACACGACCCCGGGGGCGTGCTCCTCGTAGATCTCCGCGGCGGTCAGGTCGTCCGCGGCGTCGGCGTCCGCCGACGAGCCGCCGGCGGTCTCGGCCTGCGCCGTGAGCGGCGCCTGGCGGACGACGGTGGTCGTGGTCCGGTCGTCCCCGTCGCCGAGCCCCAGCAGCAGGGCGCCCGCGACGACGATCGCGCCGCCGAGCAGCCCGGACAGGAACGGGAGTGCCTTTCTCATGAAGCCTGATGCTGGAAGGTGCGCCTCAAGGGCGCCTGAAGGGCGGCGAAAGGATGCCCCAAACGCGCATGAGAGCGCGTTGAGACCTCGCCGTCAGGTCAGCTCGTCGCCCTCGGTGGCGCCGCACAGCTCCCGCAGCGCCGCCTCGGGGTCGGGCGCGCGCATCAGCCGCTCGCCGATCAGCACCGCGTCGACGCCCACGCGCTCGAGCTCCTCGAGCTGCTCGCGCGTGTAGAGCCCCGACTCCGACACCACGATCTTGCCGGCCGGCACGTCGGACAGCAGCTCGAACGTCCGGTTCAGGTCGACCGTGAAATCCGTGAGGTCGCGGTTGTTGATGCCGATCACGTCGGCGTCGATCTCCAGCGCCGACTCCAGCTCCTCCTCGTCGTGCACCTCCACGAGCACGTCGAGGTCGATCGCGCGGGCCTCGCCGTACAGGCGGGCGAGGTCGTCGAACTCCAGCGCGGCGACGATCAGCAGCAGCGCGTCGGCGCCGGCCGCCGCGGTCTCGTACACCTGGTAGGGGTCGACGATGAAGTCCTTGCGCAGGATCGGCAGGTCGCTCACGGCGCGCGCGGCGCGCAGGTCGTCGAGCGACCCGTCGAAGTTGTGGCGCTCGGTGAGCACCGACAGCGCCGAGGCTCCTCCCCGCTCGTAGGCGGTGACGATCTCCTCGACCGTCGAGCCCTCGCGGATCGGGCCCGCCGACGGCGATCGGCGCTTGTGCTCGGCGATGATCGACACGCCCGGCCCGGTCAGCGCCTCCGAGAACGGCCGGTCGGCGTCCTCGCCGCGCTGGGCCAGGGCGGCCTCCAGCTCGGCCAGCGGCACCTCGCTGCGGCGACGGTCGACGTCATGGCGGGTGGACTCGACGATGCGCGACAGGACGCTCATGGCAGTGCGGGGGTCAGGAGACGGGGGCGAGGGCGTGGGTCAGCTCGACGTAGCGGGTCAGCGTCTCGCGCGCGGCGCCCGAGTCGATCGCCTCGTCGGCGCGCGCGACGCCCTCGGCGATCGATCCGGCGCGCCCGGCGACGTAGATCGCGGCGCCGGCGTTGAGGACGGCCAGGTCCCGCCGGGGGCCCGGCTCGCCGTCGAGGACGGCGCGCGTGACCGCGGCGTTCTCCTCGGGCGTCGAGCCGGCGACCTGCTCGAACTCGGCGGTCGCGAGACCGGCGTCGGCCGGTGCGAACGTGGAGGTCCGCAGCTCGGCTCCCTCCACCTCGACCACGCGTGTCACTCCGGACGTGCTCATCTCGTCGAGGCCATCCTCGCTGGACACTAGCAGCGCACGCTCGGTCCCAAGGCGGGCCAGCGCGCCGGCCATCCGCTCCAGGTAGTCGGGGTCCGACACGCCGATGAGCTGGCGGCGCGCGCCGGCCGGGTTCGTCAGCGGGCCCAGGAAGTTGAACACCGTGCGCACCGCGAGCTCCTTGCGCACCGGCACGACGTAGCGCGTGGCCTGGTGGTGGGCGGGCGCGAACAGGAAGCCGAAGCCGACCTCGTCGATGCACCGCGCGACCGCGTCCGGGTCGAGGTCGATGCGCGCGCCGAGCGCCTCGAGCACGTCGGCCGAGCCCGACAGCGACGTCGCCGAGCGGTTGCCGTGCTTGGCGACCGCGCACCCGGCGCCGGCCGCGATCAGTGCCGCGGTCGTCGAGACGTTGAACGTGCGCCGGCCGCCGCCGGTGCCGCACGTGTCGATGAGGTCGTCGCGCTCGCAGCGCACGGGCGTGGCGAGCTCGCGCATCGCGCGGGCCAGGCCGGCGAGCTCGTCCTGCGTCTCCCCCTTCGCCCGCAGCGCGATCAGGAACGCGGAGATCTGCACCTCGCCGGCCTCGCCGGCCATGATCGTGGCGAGGACGTCGGCGGTCTCGTCGACGGTGAGGTCGCGGCCGGAGGCGACGGCGTCGATGGCGGCGGTCAGGACGGGGTGCGACACAGGAAGTTCTGCAGGATGCGCTTGCCGTCGTCGGTGAGCACCGACTCGGGATGGAACTGGACGCCCTCGGCCGGCAGGTCGCGGTGGCGGATCGCCATCACGACGCCGCCGCCGGTCGCGCTCACCTCGAGCTCGTCGGGCAGCGTGTCCGGGTCGACCACGAGCGAGTGATACCGCCCCACGGTCAGCGGCGTCGACACGCCGTCGAAGATCGTGCGGCCGTCGTGCTCGATCGTGCACGTCTTCCCGTGCACCGGCTCGTGGCGGATCACCGCGGCCCCGTAGGCCTGCCCGAGCGACTGGTGGCCGAGGCACACGCCGAGCGTCGGCACGCCCGCCTCCGGGAACCGGCGCACGACCTCGAGCGACACGCCCGCCTCGTTCGGGGTGCACGGCCCCGGCGAGACGACGACGCGGTCCGGCCGGCGCTCGAGCAGCTCGTCGACGGTCGCGCGGTCGTTGCGCACGACGTCGATGTCGGCGCCGAGCTCGCCCAGGTACTGGACGAGGTTGTAGGTGAACGAGTCGTAGTTGTCGACGACCAGCACCTTGACGCTCACACCCAATCCTCCTGTGCGCAGGCCAGCGCGATCGCCTGGCGGACCGCCCGCGACTTGGCCTCGGACTCGCGGAACTCGTAGTCGGGCCGCGCGTCGGCGACGGTGCCGCCGCCCGCCTGCACGTGCACGACGCCGTCCTTGATGACCGCGGTGCGGATGTGGATGCACGTGTCGAGGTCGCCGGTGTAGCTGAGGTAGCCGATCGCGCCGCCGTACCCGCCGCGCTTGACCGGCTCCAGCTCGTCGATGATCTGCATCGCGCGCACCTTCGGGGCGCCCGACAGCGTGCCGGCCGGCAGCACCGAGCGAAGGGCGTCCATCGCCCCGACGTCGGGGCGCAGCGTGCCCGACACGCTGGAGACGATGTGCATCACGTGCGAGTAGGTCTCGACGGCCATGAACTCGTCGACCGCGACGCTGCCGTACTCGCACACGCGCCCGAGGTCGTTGCGGCCGAGGTCGACGAGCATGACGTGCTCGGCGCGTTCCTTCTCGTCGGCGAGCAGCTCGGCGGCGATCCGCTCGTCCTCCTCGAGGTCGCCGCCGCGCGGCCGGGTGCCCGCGATCGGCCGCGTCGACACGTGCCGCCCGCTGACGGTCAGCAGCGGCTCGGGCGACGCGCCGGCGACCTGGAAGTCGCCGAAGTCCAGGAAGTACATGTACGGCGACGGGTTGACCGCGCGCAGCCCCCGGTAGATCGAGAACGGCTCCTTGCCGATCGGCGCGCTCCAGCGCTGCGACGGGACCGCCTGGAAGATGTCGCCGGCGTGGCAGTACTCGACGATCCGCGCGACGTTCGCCTCGAACCGCTCGCGGGTCATGTTCGGCTCCCACTCGGGCTCGGGCAGCGCGCGCGGCTCGCCGCGCGGCGGCGGCACGGGCCCGCGCAGCCGCTCGCGCACCTCGTCGATCACGGCCGGGTCGCCCATCGCGACGACCGTGATCGTGTGCTTGAGGTGGTCGAAGGCGACGAGCGCGTCGGACAGCATCAGCGCCATGTCGGGCAGCCCGACCGGGTCGGGGTTCGGCGGCCCGAGCGGCTCGACCGTGCGCACGAGGTCGTAGCCGAAGTAGCCGACCGCCCCGCCCGCGAACGGCGGCAGGTCCGGGTGCGGCGCCAGGCGCGTGCGCCCGACCTCCTCGGCGGCCAGCGCGTACGGGTCGCCGGGGTCGCCCAGCGACCAGCGCAGCACCTTGCTGGGCCGGAAGCCGATGAACGACCAGCGCCCCACCCGCTGGCCCTGCTCGGCCGACTCCAGCAGGAACGCGGGGCCGTCTCCGCGCAGCTTCAGGAACGCCGAGACCGGCGTCTCGCAGTCGGCGATGAACGTGTGGGTGGCGGCCGCCCGCTCAGCGTCGACGGCCATTGAGCACCTCGCAGGCGTCGCCGAGCGTGCGGTCGCGGCCCGCCAGCAGCACGGTCAGGTGGAACAGCACGTCGGCGGCCTCCTCGTCGACGCGGTCGTCGCTCTCCTCGCGCGCGGCGCGCACGACCTCCTCGGCCTCCTCCTGCACCTTCTCGCCGCGCAGCGTCGCGTCGTCGAGCAGCTTGGCCACGTAGGAGCCCTCGGGCCGCTGCGCCCGGCGCGACGCGATCGTGCGCTCCAGCGCCGGCAGCGCCTCGAACGGCGCGGGCCGCAGGTCGCCGCGGTGGAAGCAGGTGCGCTCGCCGGTGTGGCAGGCCGGCCCGGCGGGCTCGACCAGCGCCAGCACCGCGTCGCCGTCGCAGTCGACGCGCAGCGCCCGGACGGCCTGCGTGTTGCCCGACGTCGCGCCCTTGTGCCACAGCTCGCCGCGCGACCGCGACCACAGGTGCAGCTCGCCCGTCCGCTGGGTGCGCTCCAGGGCCTCGGCGTTCATGTGGGCGAGGGTCAGGACCTCACCGGTGCGCCAGTCCTGGATCACGCACGCAACCAGTCCGCGGTCGTCGAACGAGAGCAGTGACGCGTCGAGCATGCGCCGCAGTCTATGAGGCGCCGACGGCGCCGCTCACGTGCGGGTGAGCTCGGCGTCGAGCAGCGGGTCGAGCTCGTCGACCGGCAGCGGGCGCCCGAGCAGGTAGCCCTGGCCGCGCGGGCAGCCGGCGGAGCCGAGGAAGTCACGCTGCGCGTCGGTCTCGACGCCCTCGGCGACCGCCTCCATCGCGAGCGCGTCGATGAGCTGCAGCATCGCGCGGACGATCGCCGACCCCTCGTCGGACGCCGGCACGCCGGCCAGGAACGAGCGGTCGATCTTCACGACCTGGACGGGCAGGTCGCGCAGGCGCCCCAGCGACGACCAGCCGGCGCCGAAGTCGTCGATCGCCAGCCGCAGCCCGGTCTCGTGCAGCTCGCGCAGCAGCGGGACCGCGCGCCCGTCGTCGTGCAGCGCCAGCGACTCGGTGATCTCGACCGTGACGCCCGACAGGTCCATGCCGCCGTAGCCGAGGCGGCCGACGAGGTCGGCGACGAAGCCGCGCTGGGCCATCTGGCGGGGCGAGACGTTGAGGTGCACGCCCGGCTCCCAGCCCGCCTCGCGCCAGGCCAGCCGCTGCGCGCACACCGCCTCGGCCACCCATGAGCCGAGCCGGCCGATCAGCCCGGTCTCCTCGGCGAACGGGACGAAGTCGTAGGGCAGCAGCAGGCCGCGGTCGGGGTCGCGCCAGCGCACGAGCGCCTCGACCCCGACGACGCGCATGTCCTCGAGCGCGACGATCGGCTGCCAGTGCAGGACGAGCTCGTCGTCGGTGATCGCCCGCCGCAGCCGCGTGGACAGCGACAGGCGCTCGATCGGCCGGGTCGGGTCGTCGGCGTAGATGACGATCTCGCTGGGCCCGTCGGCCTTGGCCTGGTACATCGCCGCGTCGGCGTGCTTGAGCAGCGCCTCGGCGTCGACGGCGTCGCGCGGGAACAGGGAGATCCCGATCGACGTGCCGACGTGGAACTCGGCGCCGGCGATGCGGAACGGGTCGGTCAGCGCCCCGCGCAGCGACACCGCCGCGGCCTGCGCGGCCGCCTCGGCGCCCTCGCGGGGCAGGTCGGAGAGCAGCACGAGGAACTCGTCGCCGCCCTGGCGCACGAGCAGGTCGCTGGCGCGCGTGCGGCGCTTGAGCTCGGTCGCCACGCGGCACAGCAGCTCGTCGCCGGCGGCGTGGCCGAGCGAGTCGTTGACGAGCTTGAAGTCGTCGAGGTCGAGGTACAGCAGCGCGACCGCGGTGTCGTTGCGCCGGGCGCGCGCGAGCGCGAGGTGCAGGTGCTCGCGCAGCAGCGCCCGGTTCGGCAGCCCGGTGAGCGGGTCGTGGTAGGCGAGGTGGGCGATCTGCTCCTCGGCCCGGCGGCGCTCGGTCACGTCGATGCCGGAGCTCATCGTCGCGGTCACGCGCCCGCTGTCGTCGCGGACGAGCGTGTGGTGGAAGCGCACGAGCCGGGTCTCGCCGTCGGCGGTGAGCACCGGCACCTCGACGCCGTCGGGCGGGTCCTCGGCGCCGGCGAAGCGCGCCGTCGCCTCGGCCCGGCGCTGGTCGCGATCGGCGGGCGGGATGCACGTCTCGAACCAGTCGCAGCCCAGCAGCGCCCCGTCGGGGTAGCCGAGCATCTGGTGGCCGGCGCGGTTGAGCAGCGACACGCGCCCGTCGCGGTCGACGACGAGCACGACCATGCCGGCCAGGTCCAGGTAGCGCTGGGCGCGGTCGCGCTCCTCGCGCACGTCCTCCTCGGCGCGCCGCTGGGCGGTGATGTCCATGAGCACGCCCTGGACGAACAGCGGGCGCCCGCCGTCGTCGAGGACGAGCTCGTCGCGGTCGGAGACCCACAGGACGCGGCCGTCCGCGGCGATCATCCGGTAGACGAGCTGCTCGCCGATCTGCTCGGCGAACTCGTCGGTCTCCGCGCGGCGCACGCGCTCGCGGTCGTCGGGGTGCACGAGCTCGTACCACAGTTCCGGGCGCTCGATGAACGCCTCGGCCGGGTGCCCGAGGAGGTCCTGCACCTGCGGGCTGACGTAGCGCAGCGGGTAGCCCTCGGCGTACTCGCACACGTACACGACCGCGGGGATGCGCTCGACCAGCTCCCGGTAGCGCAGCTCGGCGGCGGCGAGGTCGTCGATGACGCGCCCGTAGCGGGTGCGCGTCGCGGCGAGCTCGTCGGCGAGCTCGTGCTCGCGCCCCGCGTCCCGGGCGACCGCCACGACGTGCGTGCGGGTGCCGTCGTCGCCGAACACCGGCGTCAGCGCGAGGTCGGCCAGGAACGAGCCGCCCCCGGCGCGCGGCGTCGGCACCACGCCCCGCCAGGGCGCGCCGATGCGCAGCGCCTCCTCGAGATCCGCGCGGGCCCGCGGGTCGGCCTCGGCGGCGACCAGGTCGGCCGCCGGCCGGCCGACGAGGTCGGCGGGCGCGTGACCGGTGAGCCGCGCGAGCGCCGGGTTGACGTGGACGAGCGGCACGCCGGGCCGGCGGGCGTCCGCGATCGCCATCGCGCCCGGGGACGCCTCCAGCGCCCGCAGCGCGGTGTCCGGCGACAGCGCTTCGCTCATGCCCCACCACCGTGGGCGGAGGTGTCACGGCACGGCGGGGTCACGCGGCGAAACGGTATCGACGCGACCCGACAACCGGGCGCGGCGCGCCGCCACTCGACGATCGTTGGGTCGCACAGAGCGGGAAAAGGCGCGCTACTCGATGCCGAGGCGGTCCAGGAGGCCCTCGTCGGCGCGCCAGGAGCGGCGCACGCGGACCGACAGGTCGAGGTGGACGCGGGCGCCCAGCTCGCGCTCCAGCTCGCGCCGCGCGGCGCTGCCGATCGCCTTGATCATCCGCCCGCCGGCGCCGATGACGATCCCCTTCTGCGACTCGGCCTCGACCCAGATGAGCGCGCGCACGAGCGCGAGGTCGTCGCGCGGCCACTCGAGGTCCTCGATGACGACCTCGACCGCGTGCGGCACCTCCTGGAACGTGCGGCGGAGCACCTGCTCGCGGATGAGCTCGGCGAGCAGCACGTCGCGCGGCTGGTCGGTCCCCTCCCCCGGCTCGTAGAAGAACGGCCCCTCGGGCAGCAGCGCGACGAGGTGGTCGAGCAGCGGCTTGACGCCGGTCCCGGTGCGCGCGGACACCGGGAACACCTCGTCGCCGACCTCCAGCTCGGCCGCCGCCTGCAGCGCGAGGACCGTGCGCGGGCGGTCGAGGCGGTCGAGCTTGTTGACGGCGATGACGACCGGCACCTTGGCGTTGCGCAGGGCCGCGGCGATGAAGCGGTCGCCGGGGCCGATGCCCTCCTCGCCGTTGACGACCATAAGCGCGGCGTCGCAGTCGTCCAGCTCGCGCTCGACGCGGCGCTGCATGCGCTCGGTGAGCGCGTCGCGCGGGCGCTGGACGCCCGGCAGGTCGACGAGGACGAGCTGCCAGTCGTCGCCGGTGGCGACCCCGCGGATCGCCCGGCGCGTGGTCTGCGGCTTGTCGGAGACGATCGCGACCTTGCGCCCGACCATCGCGTTGACGAGCGTGGACTTGCCGACGTTGGGCCGGCCGGCGAGCGCGACGAAGCCGGATCGGGTGGCGGGCTCGGACATCGGCCCTACCAGCTCAGCAGCTCGCGCTGGAGCGCCAGCATCTCGCCGTCGTCGGTCTCGTGGTCCATGCCCACGAGGTGCAGCGTGCCGTGGATGACGGCCTCGCGCAGGTCGGCGGTGTGCTCGGGGCAGATCACGACGTCGCCGAGCTCGCGCGGGCCGGCGGGGTCGCCGGCCTCGTCGATCGGGAACGACAGCACGTCGGTGGGCGCGTCCTTGCCGCGGTGGTCGCGGTTGAGGTCGCGGATGCGGTCGGCGTCGACGAAGTCCACGGCCACGTGGCCGTCCTCGATGCCGGCCGACGCCAGCGCGATCGCCACGAGGCGCTCGACCTCGGCCTGGGCGATCGCCGCCGTGCCGAGAACCTCAACCTCCAGCACGGCGGAGCTGGCTCGTCTGCCCGGCGGCGTGCTCGTCGTAGGCCTCGACGATCCGCTGCACGAGCTTGTGGCGCACGACGTCGGCCCCGCCGAAGCGCACGAACTCGACCCCCTCGATCCCGTCGAGGATCTCGGAGACCACGATCAGGCCCGACTGGTGCTCCCGCGGCAGGTCGACCTGGGTGATGTCGCCGGTGACGACCATCTTGGACCCGAACCCGAGCCGCGTCAGGAACATCTTCATCTGCTCGGGCGTGGTGTTCTGCGCCTCGTCGAGGATGATGAAGCTGTCGTTCAGCGTCCGGCCCCGCATGAAGGCCAGCGGCGCGACCTCGATCTGGCCGCGCTCCAGCGCCTGGGCGACCTTCTCGGCGTCGAGCATGTCCTGCAGCGCGTCGAACAGCGGCCGCAGGTACGGGTCGATCTTCGCCATCAGGTCGCCGGGCAGGAAGCCGAGCCGCTCGCCGGCCTCGACCGCCGGGCGGGTGAGGATCACGCGGTTGACCTCGCGGCGCTGCAGCGCCGCGGCGGCCATCGCGACGGCCAGCCACGTCTTGCCGGTGCCCGCCGGCCCGACGCCGAACGTGATCGTGTTGCGGCGGATCGAGTCGACGTAGCGCTTCTGGTTGACCGACTTGGGCGCGACCTTCGTGGAGCGGTGGCGCCACACGACGTCCTCGAGGATCCGGGCGGGCGACTCGTGCGCGTCGAGCGCGCCGGTGACCGCCTGGATCGTTCCGGGGCCGATCTCGTGGCCCTGCTCGACGAGCTCGGCCATCTCGCGCACGACCTGGGAGGCCTGGTGGACCGCCTCGGGCTCGCCGTCGAGCGTGATCACGTTGCCGCGCAGGAACAGCTCGCAGTCCAGATGGCCCTCGAGCGCCTTGAGGATCGCGTCCTCGCTGCCGGCCAGCTCGGCGGCGACGCGGTTGGGCAGCTCGATCTGCGTCCTCATGCGCCGCTCAGCGCCTCCTTGACCAGCTCCGACACGCGGCGCCCGTCGGCGCGCCCGGCGACCTCGCCCATCGCCACGGGCATGACCTTGCCCATGTCCCTGGGCGAGCTCGCGCCGCTGCGCTCGACCGCCGCGGCGACGATCGCGCGCAGCTCGTCGTCGGACAGCTCGGCCGGGAGGTAGGTCTCGATGAGCGCCGCCTCGGCCTCCTCGGCCTCGGCGAGCTCGGGCCGACCGCCCTCGCGGAACGCGCGCGCGGACTCCTGACGGCGCTTGCGCTCACGGCGCAGCACGGCGACCTCGTCGCCGGCGCCCTCCTTGGCGTCCTTCTGCAGCTCGCTGAGCACCAGGCTCAGGGTCCCGACGCGCTCGCGCTCGCCGGCCTTGCGGGCGGCGGCGAGATCGTCCTTCACGCGATCGGTGACGGTGGCCATCTGCTGCACCACATGGTACGGCCCCCCGAGGTCGGCTCCGGCGGCGGCCGGGCGCCCGCGTCAGCCCTCGCCGCCGGGCTCGCCGCCGTCGAGGCCCGCGGCGGTCCCGCCGGAGCTCTGCGCCTGCAGGCTCGGCGGATGGCCGAGCATGCCCAGCTCGGAGGCGTCGCGGCCGAAGAACAGGCCGATCGTCCAGTCGGCGAGCAGGCGCGCGCGGCGGCGCATCGACGGCATCAGCAGCAGGTGGTAGGTGCGCGCCAGCCACCAGGCGGCCGGTCCGCGCCAGCGGATCCCGACGGTCTGCGCCACCGCCTGCCCGCGCCCCATGTCGACGAACACGCCGAGCGTCTTGTAGGTGAACTTGCGCGGCCGGCCGCCCGAGCCGATCGTCGCCGCCACGTTGCGCGCCACCCGCCGGCCCTGGCGCATCGCGTGCTGGGCGGTCGGCGGCGTGGGCGCCTGGTAGCGCTTGGCGGCGTCCGGCACCGCGGCGGCGTCGCCGATCGCCCACACGTTCTCGTAGCCCTCGACCTGCAGGTAGGAGTCGACGCGGATGCGCCCGGAGTCCGAGAGCGGCAGGCCCAGCTCGGCGACGACCGGGTGCGCCCGCACGCCCGCGGTCCAGGCGACCGTGCGCGTCGGGATGCGCTCGCCGGTGGACAGCAGCACGGAGTCCTCGCGCACCTCCTTCAGCGTCGTCTGGGTGCGCACCTCGATCCCGCGCCCGCGCAGCTCGCGCGTCGCGAACTGGGCCAGCGGCTCGGGGATCTCCCCCATGATCCGGTCGCGCGCCTCGACGAGGACGAACCGGGTGCCGGTGACGCGGCAGCGCGGGTACAGCTCGATCGCGTCGGTGGCGAAGTCCTGCAGCTCGGCCAGGCCCTCGACGCCCGCGTAGCCGGCGCCGACGAACACGAACGTGAGGTACGCCTCCCGCTCGCGCGCGTCCTCCATCGCCTCGGCGATCTCGAAGCTGAGCAGCAGCCGGTTGCGCAGCGCGATCGCCTCGGGCAGCGTCTTGAAGCCCATCCCGTGCTCGGCCAGGCCGGGGATCGGGAACACGCGCGTGATCGAGCCGAGCGCGACGATCAGGTGGTCGTAGCGCAGGTCCTCCACCTTGCCCTCGGGGTTGCGCACCTGCAGCGTGCGCTCGTCGGGCCGCGCGCCGACGACGCAGCCCAGGCGCAGGTCGGTGCGGTGGAGCTGCTCGCGCAGCGGGACGACGACGTGGCGCGGCTCGAGCGTGCCCGCGGCGGCCCCGGGCAGCAGCGGCGTGTAGAGCATGAAGTTGACGTCGTTGACGAGCGTCACGCGCGCGCTCTGGGCCGGCAGGACCTTCTCCAGCGTGCGCGCCGCGTACAGACCGCCGAACCCGCCTCCCGCGATCACGACGTTCCAGGCCACGCCCGGAGCCTACTCGTCGTGGTGAGGATGCTCCCGTGCGCCGAGCGCGAACGCGGTGAGGACGAGCGCCAGGCCGCCGAACGGCGAGAACACGAGGCGCACCGCGAGGCTGGCCAGGACGCTGCCGACGTACGCGTCGGCGAGGGTCTCCAGGAGCTCCTGCAGGATCCCGGCCGACACCACGACGACCAGGTAGACGGCCACGACCCGCCAGAAGCTGCCGCGCACCGCGCGGAAGCTGCGCCGCAGCGACGCGCGCATCTTCAGGTGCTCGATCTTGGCGAACGCCGGGGCCAGGCCGAAGTAGACGAAGACCATCACGCCCGGGACGACCAGCAGGACGAGCCCGATCGCCGTGGCCAGCGGCAGCAGGAGGTCGAGCGCGATGATCGTGCCCCACGGCATCGTGCGCAGCATCTCCACCGGGTTGATGCGGCCCGAGTTGCGGCGCCACGCGATCACCGCCGCCGCGACCAGGCCCGCGTAGAACACGTCGCCGAACACGTGCACGACGGTCTCGGCGAGCTGGAGGAGCACGACCACGACGGTCGTGCTGCCGTGCAGGTAGTCGAGGAAGCCGTCCAGCAGCGCCAGCGGCGTGAACACGGCGAGCGCGCCGAGCATGAGGCCCCACCAGTGCCGGCGGTAGATCGTCAGCGAGTCGCGCAGGATGCGCAGCGGCTGCAGCCGCGGCTCGTGCGCGACGGCGACTCTGGCGGGCGACTCGCGGCGGGTCTCGGTCATCGGTGTCAGGGGCGGCGCAGGAGCACGGCGGCCCAGCCGTCGCGCTCGCGGCGGTCATCTTCGCGCAGGCCGGCGAACGCGGCCGCCACCTCGTCGGCCTCCTCGGCCAGCAGCCCGCTGGCGATCAGCGTCCGCGGCGGCTCGGCCATGCGAGCGGCCAGCTCCAGCAGCAGCGGCCGCAGGAGGTTGGCGAGCACGAGCGGCGCCTGCGGCACCGGGTCGCGGCGCAGGTCCCAGCGGTGGGCGCCCATCGCCACGCCGTTGGCGCGCGCGTTGTCGCGCGTCGCGGCGACCGACTCGGCCTCGTGGTCGTAGCCGTCGACCGGCCGCCAGCCGAGCTTGGCGGCGGCGATGCCCAGGACGCCCGACCCGCAGCCCAGGTCGGCGACCGCCTCGCGCTCGCGCGGCAGCGTCAGCAGCAGCTCCAGGCACAGCCGGGTGGTCGGGTGCATGCCGGTGCCGAACGCCTGGCCGGGGTCGATGACGACCTCGAGGCCGTCCGCGGGCGGGTGCCACGGCGCGCGGAGGTGCAGGGGCGGGTCGGCGTCGATGCGCAGCGGCCGGTGGAACTCGCGCCAGCGGTCGGCCCAGTCGTCCTCGACGACCGCGCTGCGCACCTCGACGAGCGCGTCGCCGGCCGCCGCGCGCACGTCGCCGAGGTCGGGCAGCTCGCCCTCGGCGCCGTAGACGGCGTACTCGACCACCGCGTCGGAGACGTCGACCTCCTCCACGCCGCCGGGCGCGAGCGTCAGCAGCTCGGCGAGGGCGAGCTCGGCGTGCTCGCGGTCGACGCGGACGGCGAGGCGGATCACGAGGCGAACAGCGTGCGGCGCAGCTTCGTGAACACCGACTCGTCGGAGCTCATGTTCTCGTCGCCGATGGAGTCGGCGAGCTCCTGCATCAGCTCGCGCTGGCGGCGGTCCAGGCGGCGCGGGACGACGACGTTGACGACGATCCGCAGGTCGCCGGGGCGGCCCCGGCGCAGCGGCGGCATCCCGCGGCCGCGCAGGACGATCGTCGCGCCCGGCTGGGTCCCCTCGGGGATCTCGACCTCCTCCTCGGTGCCGTCGAGCAGCGGCACGCGCACCTTCGCGCCGAGCGCGGCCAGCGGCGCGGACAGGTCGAGGATCGTGACGAGGTCGTCGCCGTCGCGGACGAAGCGGTCGTGCTCGCGCACCCGCACCTGCACGTACAGGTCGCCGGCGGGGCCGCCGCGCTCGCCCTCGTGACCGCGGCCGGCGAGCCGGATGCGCTGGCCGTCGGCGATGCCGGCGGGGATGTCGACGGTGAGCGTGCGCCGGCGGACCTGGCGGCCGCGGCCGCGGCAGACGCCGCACGGCGTCGCCGCCACGCGCCCGTCGCCGCCGCACACGTCGCACTCGACGGTGCGCACGACCTGGCCGAACGGCGTGCGCGTGACCGCCTGCAGGCGGCCGGCGCCACCGCACCGCGCGCACGTCTCGATCGGGGTGCCGGGCTCGGCGCCGTTGCCGTGGCAGTGCTCGCAGCGGGCGATCGCGTCGTAGGAGACGTCGGCCTGGGCGCCGGTCGCGGCCTGCTCGAGGTCGATGTCGACCGACACCGCCACGTCGCCGCCCTGCGTCGGGCCGCCGGGCGTGCCGCCGCCGAACGCGCCGCCGCCGAAGAACGCGTCGAAGATGTCCGAGAGGGAGCCGAACCCGCTGAAGTCCTGGGGCGCGTAGCCGCCGCTGCGCAGGCCGTCCCAGCCGTAGCGGTCGTAGGTGGCGCGGCGCTCGGGGTCCGACAGGACCTCGTAGGCCTCGGCCGCCTCCTTGAAGTCCTCCTCCGCGGTCTCGCTGGAGTTGACGTCGGGGTGCAGCTCGCGCGCGAGGCGCCGGAAGGCCTTCTTGATCTGGGCGTCGTCGGCGTCGCGCGGGACGCCGAGCACCTCGTAGGGGTCGCGCGGCATGAGGTGACGCTAGCCCTCGTCGTACACGTCGGAGACGAAGCGCGAGAGCTGGCGGGCCGCCTCGCGGACGGTCGAGATGGCCGTGCCGTAGTCCATGCGCAGCGGCCCGACGAGCGACACGGCGCCCAGCCGGCGCGACGGCAGCCCGTAGCCGGCGGCCACGAGCGCCAGCGAGCGGAGCTCCGGCAGCTCGTTCTCGGCGCCGATGCGCACGACGACGTCGGGCTCCGACAGGGCGGCCGCGAGCGCCTGCAGGAGCACCACGCGCTGCTCCAGCATCCCCATGAGCGAGTTGATCTGCGCGACGTCCTGGACGCGGTGCTCGGCCAGCAGGCGCGCGGCCCCCTCGACGTACAGGGTCTGCTCGGCGGTCTCGGCCAGGTCGGTGAACGCGGGCAGCAGGCCGGACAGGAACCGGCGCTCGGTGGCGCCCAGCGACTCGTCGTCCAGGCGGCTGACGAGCATGCGCGCGCCCAGGCCCATGCCGGTGAGCCGCTCGTTGAGGTACTCGCCCGCCCAGTTGACCAGGCCCGGGTCGACGGGCGCGTCGTAGGTGAACACGCGCTTGGTGACGCCGCCGGTCGAGGTGATGATCACGACCATCAGCACCTGCGGCTGCAGCAGCAGCACCTCGACGTGGCGGATCGTCGCGGTCTCGATCGGCGGCGAGCTGACGATCGCCAGCAGGTTGGTGACCTGCGACAGCGTCTCGCTCGTCACGCGCATCGCCTCGTCGACCTCGCGGCGGATGAGGCTCAGCTCCAGCGACACCTCGGGCCGCTTGACGAGCCGGTCGACGAAGTACCGGTAGCCGGCGTCGGTCGGGACGCGCCCGGCCGACGTGTGCGGGTGGGCGAGGAGGCCCTGCTCCTCGAGCTGCGCCAGCTCGTAGCGGATCGTCGACGCCCCGAACTCGATCTCCGGCGAGGCGGCGATCGCCTTGGACCCGACCGGCTGGCCGCCCTCGAGGTAGCCCTCGACGACCTTGCTCAAGATCAGCTCTTGACGCGGGCTCAGCACCCTCCCGATTCTAGGAGGGGCCGCCCGCCGGTCCCCTTGACGCGGGCCCGGCGGTCCGGAGATGCTGCGCACGCCCCGCCCCCGACCCCGCCCGACACGGATGTCCCATCGCCTGCCCCGCTCCGCCCGCCGCGCCGCCGTTGCCGCCGCCTCCTCGATGCTGGCCCTCGCCGCCGTCGCCGGCCCCGCCCGCGCCGACGAGACGCTGGACCTCGTGTCCGGCGTCCCGATCTTCACCGTCGCCGACCTCGGCCGGCCGGGCGCGACCGGCGGCGACCTGAACGTCTTCTCCGCCCCGGTCACGCCCGCCGGCCGCCTGGTCGGCGTGCAGACGGCGCTGCGCGACGGACGCGGCCCGGTCGTGCAGGGCGGGCTCGCGTTCGAGCTGCCCGACGGCCAGATCGTCCTCGAGGGCGTCAGCCGCCTGGCGCCCGGGCCGACCGGCCTCGTGCCGGGACGCGGCTACACGCGCGCCGTCGTCGGCGGCACCGGCCGCTACGCGGGCATGCGCGGCGAGGTCACCTCCACCCGCCTCCCCGACGGCTCCTACGACCAGGACGTGCGCCTGTCGTCCCCGCCGGCGGGCGGCGCGCTCGAGCTGACGCTGTTCGCGGCGCCCCCGACCACGACCGTCCTGGACCACGGCGAGCCCGGCGCCTCGCCCGGCGACCGCACGCTCGTCGACTCGAGGATCCTCGACGCGTCCGGCGCGGAGGTCGGCGTCCTGCTCGGCACGCAGACGGTGATGGCCGTCGAGGGCGACGAGCGCCTCGTGCTCGCCGAGGCGACGTTCCGCCTGCGCGACGGCGACATCGCGATCGGCGGCCTCAGCGGCCACACCGCCGACGGTCGCGGGAACACGATCGGCGTCCAGCACGTGCGCCCGGTCGTCGGCGGCACCGGCGCCTACCGCGGGGCCACCGGCACGGTCACCACGATCCGCCACGACGACGGCCGCTACGAGCAGCGCTTCTCGCTGACCGGCATCTCGCAGCAGACGACGCGCACGCTGCGGTTCGTCGCGGCGCAGGGCCCGGCGTCGCAGGCCGACGTCCCGCCGCCGGGCGCGAGCCTCGGCGACGTGAACGTGTTCGACGCCCCGTTCCGGCGGGGCCGGCGCGTCGTCGGCCGCGTGCGGGGCGTGCAGACCACGGTCGCCCGCGGTGCCACCGGGGAGACGGTCAGCGGCCAGATGACCTTCCAGATCCGCGGCCGCGGCTCGATCGTCGTCGGCGGCCTCGGGCTCTATCCGCGCGGCGGGACCTCGGGCACCGTGCGCAACGTGCCGATCGTGCGCCCGGTGATCGGCGGGACCGGCGAGTTCCTCGGCGCGCGCGGCACCGTGCGCATCGTGCGCCGCGCGGACGGCCGCTACGCGCAGCGGTTCTCGCTGCTGCGCTGACGCAGGTCCGCACCCGTCCGTCTCGAATACACGGCACGCCATGACCATTCATCGGATCCGATCGAAGACGGCGATCCTCGTCGCCGTCTTCGGCGCCACGGCCGGCGCGGCGGCGCTCGCCGACTCGGCCCGCGCCGAGTCCTTCAGCTACGTGACCGACGGCGGGGGCATCATGGCCGTCGACCTCGGCCGTGCCGGGAAGTCGCAGGGCGACCTGTACGTCTTCAGCGGCAACGTGCTCGACGCCGCCACCGGCGCTCAGGTCGGGCGCGTGCTCGGCGAGCAGATCTCGGTCGCGCTCGGCCGGCGCGCCGAGACCGTCCAGGGCTCGCTGACGTTCGAGCTGCCCGACGGGTCGATCGTGGCGGGCGGCCTCAGCCGCTACCCGCTGGACGCCAACGACCTCGTCGTCGGGGCCCGGTTCGTGCGCCCGATCCTCGGCGGCACGGGCCGCTACGCCGGGACGCGCGGCACGCTCACCACGGTGCGCCGCCCGCAGGGCGGCTACGAGCAGCGGTTCGACCTCTCGGATCCGGCCACGACCGGCCAGCGGACGCTCGAGGTCTACAGCCCCGGGGGCGTGACCCAGGTCGACGTGGACACGCCCGGCATCAGCCCGGGCGACCTGTCGGTGCTCGCGGCGCCGCTCAGCGACGCCGGCGGCAGGCCGATCGGCCGCCTGCGCGGCGCGCAGGCGCAGATCACGACCGCCGACGGGCTGCACGTCGCGATCGGCCAGATCACCTACGAGCTGGCCGACGGGAGCATCGTCGTGGGCGGCACCAGCCGGCGCCCGCTCGAGGTCGGCGGCCTCGTGCCCCAGGCGGCGTTCGACCGCGCCGTGCTCGGCGGCACCGGCGCCTACGCGGGCGTGAGCGGCACCGCCACGACCGTCCGCGACGGCGACCGCTACCGCACGACGTTCGCGCTGCGCCCGGGCACCGGCTCGAGCACCGTCCGGCGCGTGACCGTGCGCGCCCGCGGCGTCGCGCGGCCCGTGGACATCGGCGAGGGCGGCCGCACCCCCGGCGACCTGTGGATCTACTCGGTCCCGGTGCGCGGCGACGGCCGCGGCTTCATCCGCGGCGCCCTGGTGGCGGTGCGCGTCGAGGACGGCGCCGAGACGCTCGCCGGCTCGGTCACCGTCGAGCTGCGCGGCCGCGGCCAGATCGTGTTCGGCGGGGTCACGGCCCTCCCGCTCACCGACGCCGCCCGGTTCCGCCGGTCGTTCGACCGCGCCGTGCTGGGCGGCACCGGCGACTTCGCCGGGGCGCACGGCACGGTCCGCACCGTGCGCCGCGGGCACGGCTACCGGATGACGTTCTCGCTCGGCGCGCCCTGACGGAACCGCTCGCGGGAGGCGGCGATCTCCGCGATCGCCTCCTCCTTCGAGTACCAGCCGTCGACGGTGACGTCCTTCTGCTCGAGGTCCTTGTAGACCGAGAAGAAGTGGGAGATCTCGTCCTGGAGCTGCTGGGCGAGGTCGTCGAGGCGCTCGAGGTGGTTCCAGCCGGGGTCCTCGATCGGCACGGCCAGCACCTTGTCGTCGACGCCCTTGTCGTCCTCCATGCGGAACAGGGCGATGGGCTTGACCAGGATGCGGCAGCCCGGGAAGGTCGGCTCGCTGACGCACACCATCACGTCGAGCGGGTCGCCGTCCTTGCTGAGCGTGTCGGGGATGAAGCCGTAGTCGGTCGGATAGACCATCGAGCTGAACAGGAAGCGATCGAGCTTGATCGCGTGCAGCTCGTGGTCGTACTCGTACTTGTTGCGGCTCCCCTTGGGGATCTCGACGATCGCGACGAAGGCGTCTTCAGGCACGTCCATAGAAGGCCACATCATCGCAGCGCCGACGGGCCGAGCCCGTCGGGCAGGTGCAGGGCGAGCATCGCGGCCTGCATCTCGCGGGGTCTGCGGGTCCGCAGGGAGACCAGCACCATCACCGCGAAGGCGAGCGGCACGCTGACCGCGGCGGGCTGGGCCAGGAGGGCGTCGACGGGCCCCTCGGCGAACGACGTGCCGTCCGGATCGGAGGCCAGGCCGACGACGATCGCCCCCGTCGCGGAGGCCGCGCCGGCGACCATCCCGGCCGCGGCGCCGGCGAGCGTCAGGCGCGTCCACCAGATGCCCAGCAGCAGCAGCGGGCAGAACGTCGAGGCGGCCAGCGCGAACGCCCACCCGACGAGCACGCTGATGTCCAGGCCGCGGGCCACGAACGCGAGCACGGCGGGTGCGGCCATGCCGGCGACCGCGGCCACCCGGAAGCGGTTGACGCGCCCGCGCACGCTGCGCCCCGGCCACACGTCGTAGGCGCTGGTGCCGGCGATCGAGACGAGCAGGCCCGACGCCGTGGACATGAACGCGGCGACGGCGCCGGCCGCGACCAGCGCCCCCAGCAGCTCGCCGCCCAGCCCCGGCCAGGCGGCCTCGGGCAATCGCAGCACGACGGAGTCGGTCTCGCCGGTGAGGTACAGCTCGGGCACGAGCACGCGGCCGAGCAGCCCGTACACGGCCGGGAACAGGTAGAAGATCCCCAGCAGGCCCAGCACGCGGACGGTCGTCTGGCGCGCGGCGACGCCGTCGGGGTTGGTGTAGAAGCGGGCGAGGATGTGCGGCAGGCCCATCGTGCCCAGGAACGTCGCCACCAGCAGCGAGTAGACGAACAGCGGCGACGCGGTGCCCCCGCCCGGCGCCACCGGCCGGCTCCACTCGCGCCCCTCCTGGGCGCGCACCCCCTGGGCCACCGGCATCGTCGTCCCCTCCGGCACGACGAGGTCGCCGGCGGGCAGCGTGCGCTCCTCGCCGGCCCGGCCGCGGATGGCCTCGCCGTCGACGTACACGGTCGCCGCGCGCGGGAACGTGACCTGCGCCGGCTGGGAGAGCTCGATGCGGGCGCCGCCATCGGGCGCGGCCGGCAGCTCGCGGCCGAACAGCGCGGCGCGCTCGGGCAGCCCGCCGAGCACGATCAGCAGGATGCAGGCGGGCAGCACGATCGCGAACGTCTTGACCCAGTACTGGTAGGCCTGCACGTACGTGATGCCGCGCATGCCGCCCGAGGCGACGTTCAGCGCCACGACGAGGCCGACGACGACGATCCCGACCCAGTACGGCGCCCCCGTCACCTCGCGCACGGTCAGGCCGGCGCCCTTGAGCTGCGGCACGAGGTACAGGCCGCCGATCGCCAGCACCAGCATGGCGGCGGCCAGGCGGACGGGCCGCCCGCCCAGCCGCGCCTCGGCGAAGTCGGGGATCGTGTAGCTGCCCAGCCGCCGCAGCGGCGCGGCCACGAACAGCAGCAGCGCCAGGTAGCCGGCGGTGAACCCGACCGGCAGCCACAGCGCGCTGGCGCCGAGCTTCATCTCCAGGCCGGCGATGCCCAGGAACGAGGCCGCCGACAGGTACTCGCCGGAGATCGCGGCCGCGTTGAACCACGGCGACACGGCCCGGGAGGCGACGAACAGGTCCGAGGTGGTGCGCGCGAACCGCACGCCGTAGGCGCCCAGGCCGAGCGCGCCGAGCGTGACGGCCGTGATGGCGACGACCGCGATCACGCGTCGTCGTCGCCGCCGACGATCTCGCGGAAGCTCCGCTCGAGGCCGCGGGCGCGGCGCTCGTAGGCGATGCCGAAGCAGACGAAGATCGGGAAGGGCGGCACGGCCACCAGCCACAGCGGGAGCGGGACGCCGAGCGGGCGCACGTCGGCCAGCCCGGGCAGCAGGTACAGGCCCAGCGGCAGCGCCCCCAGCATGCCGCCGAACGCGACGACCGCCAGCACCGACAGCGTGAGCTGCGCGTGGCGCAGCCGGCGCAGGTACAGGACGCCGTGCGGGGTCGCCTCGGCCAGCTCGTCGCGCGGGGTGCGCGGCGGGCGCGGGCGGCTCACACCCCGAGCCTCCGGCGGACCTCGGCCGCGTGGCGGCGGGCCAGCGGGACCTCGCTGCCGTCGTCGAGCACGAGCGTCGACGCTCGCACCTCGACGACCCGCCCCGGGCTGACGAGGTAGGTGCGGTGCGAGCGCACGAAGTCCGGCCAGCGCCGCTCCAGCTCGCCGATCGGGCCGCGCATCAGGAAGCGGCCGTCGTCGGACACCACCCGCACGTAGTCGCCGTAGGCCTGCAGGTAGCGGATCGACGAGCGCCGCAGCAGGCGCGTGCCACCGCCGCGGACCACGTCGACGGGCACGACCTCGTCCTGGGCGCCCTCGGCCGCGCCGGCGCGCGCCTCCTGCACGCGCGCGAGCGCCTCGGCCAGGCGGCCGCGGCTGACCGGCTTGAGCAGGTAGTCCAGCGCGCGCAGCTCGAACGCCTCGACCGCCGCCGTCTCGTAGGCGCTCACGAACACGACCGCGGGCGGGTCGGCGAACGAGCGCAGGATGCGCGCCAGCTCCACCCCGTCCAGGCCGGGCATGCGCACGTCCAGGAACAGCGCGTCGTAGCGGCGCTCGCCGAGGCGGGCCAGCGCCTCGCGCCCGTCGGCGGCGACGTCGGCGTCCTGGACCGCCGGCGCGTCGCGCAGCAGCCGGGCGAGGTCGTCGAGCGCCGGGCGCTCGTCGTCGACGGCGAGGACGATCACGCGGCCCGCACGCCAGCCCGGAACTTCGGAAGGGTCATGGTCACCGCCGTCCCGCCGCCCTCGCGGCCGGAGATCCGCAGCCCGTACTCGTCGCCGAAGCTCGACCGCAGCCGGCCGTCGACGTTGCTGAGCCCGATGCCGCGGCCGGTGCCGGCCAGCGCCGCGCGGGCGCGCTCCTCGCTCATCCCGCACCCGTCGTCGAGGACGCGCAGCTCGACGTCGCCGCCGAGGTCGCGGCCGAGGATCTCGATCGTGCCGCCGTCCGGGCGCCCCTCGACGCCGTGGCGCACCGCGTTCTCGACCAGCGGCTGCACCGACAGGACCGGCACGACCGCCGGCAGCACCTCCGGGGCGACCTGCAGCCGCACGCGCAGGCGGTCGCCGAAGCGGGCGCGCTCCAGCCGCAGGTACTTCTCGACGTACCCGAGCTCGTCGGCGATCGTCACGTACGGCCGCTCGCCGCGGAACGCGTAGCGGGTGAACTCGGCGAACTCGGTCAGCAGCTCGCGCGCCTCCTCGGGATCGCTGTGGATGTGGCTGGCGACCGCGGCGAGCGCGTTGTAGACGAAGTGCGGGGAGATCTGCGCCCGCAGCGCGCGCAGCTCGGCGCGCGCCAGGCGCTCCTCCTGCGCGTCGAGCACGGCCAGCTCGAGCTGCGCGGAGACGAGGCTGGCCGCCTCCCCCACGACCCGCGCGTCCTCGACGCCGAGCCGGTGCCCGTCGGCCCACGCGGCCACGAGGCTGCCGATGCGGGCGTCGCCCACCTGCAGCGGCGCGACGACCGCGGCCCGCAGCGGGCACGCCTCGTCGCGGCAGCGCAGGCGCGGCTCGACGTGGACGCGGTCGTCGCGGCCCTCGCCGACGAGCGAGGACAGCGGGCGCCCGGCGTGGTGGTCGGCGCCCGCCCCGCTCATCGCCAGGAGCGTCTCGCGGTCGGCGAGCGCGACCGCGTCGGCCTGCACGAGCGCGCGCAGATGCCCGACGGCGCGCTCGGCGTTCTCGGCCGTCAGCCCGCCGCGCAGGTGCGGCAGCGTCGCGGTGGCCGCGTGCACGGCCGCCTGCATCGCCTGGCCCTGCGGGTTGAGCACCCGTCGTGGGGCCAGCAGGAGCCGCGCCGCCGCCCCCACGGAGACGGCGATGACGATCCCGAGCACGACACCGAGTGCGACGTCCATGGCCTCCTTCCCCTCTGAACGCGAGCGTACCCGCCATCGGCGCAGATCAGCCACACCGCTCGTCGGCGATCCGGCGCCGTTCGTCGTCCAGCGCCGCCCGCCCGTCGAACCGCCCCTGGGCCGCCCCTCCGGCGGTGGGTACAAGCCGCCCGTCCGATCACCTTTGAGGGGAGGAGTGGTCTCATGTCCGTGCCCGCAGGCGGGCAGATGCGCATCGACTGGGAGGCCGTCGAGCGCGCGCCCGAGTTCCAGGAGCTGGTGAGGCGGCGCAAGCGCTTCGTGGTCCCGGCGACGATCTTCTTCCTCGTCTGGTACCTGGGCTTCATCGTCCTGGCCGGCTACGCCCCCGGCTTCATGGGCGAGTCGATCTACCAGGGCTTCACCGTCGGGTATCTGATCGCCCTCACCCAGTTCGTCATGGTCTGGTGGCTGGCGACCTGGTACATCCGCAAGTCCGACCGCGAGTTCGACCCGCTGCGCGCCGCGGCCGCGGCGCAGGCCCAGCGCGACGTCGACCAGCAGCGCGCCGACCACGCGGCGCGCTTCCAGCCCGGTGAGGGGGACGTCCGATGAGGCCGATCTTCGCCGAGGTCAACGTCGAGGCCGTCCTCATCTTCGGCCTCGTCGTCGCGATCACGCTCGGCATCACCTACTGGGCGTCCAAGCGGGTGCGCAGCGCCACCGACTTCTGGGCGGCCGGGCGCGGCATCAGCGGCCCGCAGAACGGCTTCGCGATCGCCGGCGACTACATGTCGGCGGCCTCGTTCCTGGGCATCGCCGGCCTGATCTTCCTGTACGGGTTCGACGGGTTCCTGTACTCGGTCGGCTTCCTCGTCGCGTTCCTGACCGTGCTGTTCCTGCTGGCCGAGCGCATGCGCAACGCCGGCAAGTTCACGATCGCCGACGTGCTGTCGTTCCGGCTGCGCGAGCGGCCGGCGCGCGTGGCGGCGGCGACCGGCACGCTGGCCGTGGCCGCCTTCTACCTGATCGCGCAGATGGTCGGCGCGGGCGCGCTCATCCAGGCGCTCGTCGGCATCGACTACAACCTCGCGATCCTGCTCACGGGCCTGTTCATGCTGACCTACGTCGTGTTCGGCGGCATGATCGCCACGACGTGGGTGCAGATCATCAAGGCCGTCATGCTGATGGCCGGCGCGATCGGCCTGTCGATCCTCGTGATGAACCGGGTCGGCTGGAACCCGATCGAGCTGTTCAACCGGGCCGAGGAGCAGGCCGGCGGCGGGTCGTTCTCGCTGGCGCCGGGCGCGCTCTACACGAGCCCGATCGACACGGTCTCGCTGGGCCTGGCGCTCGTGCTCGGCACCGCGGGCCTGCCGCACATCCTGATGCGCTTCTTCACGGTCCCGACCGCGAAGGCGGCGCGCAGCTCCGTGCTGTGGGCGGTCGTGCTGATCGGCGCCTTCTACATCATGACCACCGCTCTGGGCTTCGGCGCGCGGGCGTTCCTGGGCGAGGGCGGCGTCGAGGCGGCCGGCGCGGGCGCCAACCTGGCGGCCCCGAACCTGGCCCAGTTCCTGGGCGGCGGCGCCGGCACGCTCGGCGGCGACGCGCTGCTGGCGATCATCGCGGCGATCGCGTTCGCCACGATCCTCGCCGTGGTCGCCGGCCTGGTGATCAGCGCGTCCGGCGCGGTGGCCCACGACCTGTGGTCCAACGTCGTGCGCAAGGGCAAGGACTCCGAGCACGAGGAGGTCCTCGTGGCGCGGATCGCGGCCGTGGCGATCGGCCTGATCGCGATCGCGATCGCCGTCGGCGGCGGCAAGGACCTGAACGTCTCGTTCATGGTCGGGCTCGCGTTCGCGGTGGCGGCCAGCGCCAACTTCCCGGCGCTCGTGCTCGCCCTGGGCTGGCAGCGCTTCAACACCGTCGGCGCGGTGACGGGCGTGATGGTCGGCACGTTCTCGTCGATCTTCCTCGTCCTGATCTCGCCGAAGGTGTGGCCCGGACCGGACTCGGAGGGCGGCCTGTTCTCGTTCTACGACCTCGCCAACCCGGGGATCATCTCGATCCCGCTCGGCTTCCTGGCCTGCTGGGCCGGCACGATGCTGAGCAAGGAGCGCGGCAACGAGCGGTCGTTCCACGAGCTGTACGTGCGCTCCGAGACCGGCCTCGGCGCGGAGGTCGCGCCGGCGGCCTCGCCGGTGCCGTCGCAGGAGGGCACGAGGATCCCGACCTCGGCATGATGTCGGGCACGTAGAACGCACACGAGGAGGAGGAGGAGAACACGGCCATGGCGACCGATCTGGAGCACGAGCTGGCGGAGCTGCTCGACGTCGAGACGTTCCCGCCGGGAGAGGCGTTCCGTGGCCGTGCGCTCATCACCGACGACGCCGAGCACCGGCGGGCGGCGCAGGACCCGCCCGCCTGGTGGCTCGAGCAGGCCCGGGCGCTGTCGTGGTTCCGCGAGCCGACCGTCGCGCTCGACGACAGCGACCCGCCGTTCTACAGGTGGTTCACCGACGGGACGCTGAACGCGTCGGTGAACTGCCTGGACCGCCACGTCGAGGCGGGGCTGGGCGACCGCGTCGCGTTCCACTGGCGCGGCGAGGAGGGCGAGTCGCGCGACGTGACGTACGCGGAGCTGCTGGCCGACGTCCAGCGCTGCGCCAACGCGCTCAAGGCGCACGGCATCGGCAAGGGCGATGTCGTCGGGATCTTCCTGCCGATGATCCCCGAGGTCGTCGTGGCGATGCTGGCGTGCGCGCGGATCGGCGCCCCGCACAACGTCGTGTTCGGCGGCTTCAGCGCCGAGTCGGTGCGCGAGCGGATGGAGTTCTCGCAGGCCAAGGCGCTGATCACCGTCGACGGCGCGCGGCGCAAGGGCCGCACCGCGCCGATCAAGCAGCAGGTCGACGACGTCGGCATGCCGGTGGGGACGACGTTCGTCGTGCGCCACACCGGGATCGACTGCCCGATGGGCGACGGCGACGTGTGGTTCGACGAGGCGCTGGCGGCGGCCGACCCGGTGTGCCCGCCCGAGGAGCTCGAGGCCGAGCACCCGCTCTACATCCTGTACTCGAGCGGCTCGACGGCCAAGCCGAAGGGCATCCTGCACACCACCGGCGGCTACCTGACCCAGGTCGCGTGGACGCACCGGTACGTGTTCGACCTCAAGCCCGAGGAGGACGTGTTCTGGTGCTCGGCCGACGTCGGCTGGGTCACCGGCCACAGCTACATCGTCTACGGGCCGCTGGCCAACGGGGCGACGTCGGTGATGTACGAGGGCGCGCCCGACTACCCCGACAAGGACATCTGGTGGAAGCTGTGCGACGAGCTCGGCGTCACGATCTTCTACACCGCCCCGACCGCGATCCGCGCGTGCATCAAGTGGGGTGAGCAGTACCCGCAGCGCCACGACCTCTCCAAGCTGCGGCTGCTGGGGTCGGTCGGCGAGCCGATCAACCCGAAGGCCTGGCTCTGGTACCACAAGGTCATCGGCGGCGAGCGCTGCCCGATCGTCGACACCTGGTGGCAGACCGAGACCGGCGGGATCATGATCACGACGCTGCCGGGCGCCCAGGCCACCAAGCCCGGCTCGGCCGGCACCCCGCTGCCCGGCATCGCCGCGCGGGTCGTCGACGACGGCGGCGAGGAGGTCGCGCGCGACACCCAGGGCTACCTGACGCTGACCCAGCCGTGGCCGGGGATGCTGCGCACGCTTTACAAGGACGACGACCGGTTCGTGGCGACGTACTGGGAGAAGTTCGGGCCGCGCACGTACTTCGTCGGCGACGCGGCGCGCCAGGACGCCGACGGCTACTTCTGGGTGATCGGGCGCGTCGACGACGTGCTCAACGTCTCCGGCCACCGCATGAGCACGGCCGAGATCGAGAGCGCGATCGTGTCACACGCGAAGGTCGCCGAGGCCGCCGTGATCGGCCAGACCGACGAGGACACCGGCCAGTCGGTGACCGCGTTCGTCACGCTCGAGGGCGACCTGGACGGCAGCGACGAGCTCGTCGCCGAGATCCGCGAGCACGTGGCGATGCGCATCGGCAAGCTCGCGCGGCCCAAGCGCATCATCTGGTCCGACGACCTGCCCAAGACGCGGTCGGGCAAGATCATGCGCCGGCTGCTGCGCGACATCGCCGAGGGCCGCGCGCTGGGCGACGTCACGACGCTGCGCGACCCGGACGTGATGGCGCAGCTCGAGGAGCGCGTGAAGGAGCTGCAGGCCGAGGGCGAGTAGCCCCGGGCGTCAGGCGTCCGGGACGGCGACCTCGGCCTCGGCCTTGCGGATGATCGCGCGGCCGTTCTGCTCGACGACGATGTCGACGGTGGCGACGCCGTCGACCTCGTCGCGCACGGTCGAGGTGACGGTCAGCTCGGCCTCCGGCACGCCCATGCCCCGGAACGTCACCTCCAGGCGGCGCAGGGCGGCCGGGCCGCCGGCCGCCTCGGTCTGGGCGCGGGCGCACTGGGCCATCATCCACAGGCCGTGGAGGATCTTCCCGGGCAGGCCGACCGACGCGGCGAACTCGTCGTCGAGGTGGATCGGGTTGAAGTCGCCCGAGGCGCCCGCGTAGCGGTAGGTCAGGTAGCGGTCCGGGGTGACCGTGAGCGTCGGGATCTCCATCAGGCGGCCCTCACGACGTTCATCCAGCGTCCCACGCACACCTCCGCGCCGTCCTGGTTCACCGACCGCGTCTCGAACGTGAAGAAGCCGTTGCCGGCGCGCTCGGAGACCTCGACGAGCGTCGCGGTGGTGGTGATCTCGTCGCCCGCCACCACGAGCCCGTTCCACGTGAACTCCTGGCCGCCGTGCACGAGCCGGGAGAAGTCGATCCCGACCTCGGGGTCGAACATCGCGGGCGCCAGCGACGGCATCGCGTAGACGACGGCGAACATCGGCGGGGCGACGAGGTCGGGGTGGCCGGCCGCGCGGGCGGCCTCGACGCGGTGGTGCAGCGGGTCGGTCTCCCCGACGGCCCGCGCGAACTCGCGGATCTTCTCGCGCCCGACCGCGTAGGTCACGGTCGGGAAGCGCTTGCCGACGGCGCCGGTGTTGACGGGCATGGGCCCGCATCCTGCCACGTCGGCGCGGCGACGGTGACCCGGGCGCGCTGGGTCGCCGCGACGCAGGCGAGGACGGCCGCGGCGGCGACGAGCGTGCCGGGCCCGACGTGCTCGCCGAGGATCAGCGCCGACCACAGCAGGGTCAAAAGCGGCTGGGCGAGCTGCACCTGGCTGATGCGCGCGACGCCCCCACGGGCCAGGCCCGCGTACCAGGCGAAGAAGCCCAGGAACATCGACACGGCGCTGACGTAGGCGAACCCGAGCCAGGCGTCGAGCGGCGCGTCGCCGGCCCCGGTCGTGGTCGCGGCGGCGATCGCGATCGAGACGGGCGCGGACAGCACGAGCGCCCAGCAGATCGTGCGCGCGCCGCCCAGCTCGCGCGCGAGGGCGCCGCCCTCGGCATACCCGAGCGCGCACAGCACGACGGCGGCCAGCAGCCAGGCGTCGGCCAGGCCGAGGCTGCCGGCGCCCTGGGCGAGCGTGAACGCGAGCACGACGGCCATGCCCGCGAGCGCGGCGGCCCAGAACGCGCGGCTGGGGCGCTCGCCGCCGCGCAGGACGGCGGCGACCGCGGTCGCGGCGGGCAGCAGCGCGATCACGACCGCGCCGTGCGAGGCGTCGACGCTCTGCATCGCCAGCGAGGAGAACAGCGGGAAGCCGGCGACGACCCCGGCGGCGACGATCGCCAGGCGCCGCCACTGGACGCGCGTCGGCCACGGCGCGCGCGTGATCGCCAGCACGGCGACCGCCAGCAGCGCGGCGACGACCGCGCGGCCGAACGCGACGAACCACGGGTCGAGCGCCTCGACCGCGACCTTGGTGGCCGGCAGGGAGAACGAGAAGCCGAGCACGCCGAGGGCGCCGAGCGCGGCCCCGGAGGCGGCGGCGCGGGTGCCGGCCGTTACCCGCGACCCCGCAGAAGCGTTACTCTCAGCGCTCATGCCCGAGGATAACGCTTCCGCCGTCCTCGCGGAGCTGCGGTCCGCCGCCGAGGCGGGCCCCGCCGGGGCGCGCCTGCCGTCGGTGCGCGAGCTGGCCCGCCGCCACCGCGCCAGCCCGGTCACCGTCCAGCGGGCGCTGGCGACGCTCGCCGCCGAGGGCCTCGTCGAGCCCCGACCGGGCCGCGGCACGTTCGTCGCGCCGCCCCGCCCGGCCCCCGCCGCCGAGCCCGACCTCGACTGGCAGGCGCTCGCGCTCGGCGACGCCGCCGTCGACGCCGGCGGCCTCGACGCGCTCCTCTCCCTCCCCGGCCCGGGCGCGATCGCGCTGTCCAGCGGGTTCCCCGACGAGGCGCTGCAGCCGCGCGGCGCGCTCGCGGCCGCGGCCGCGCGCGCGGCCCGCCGCCCGGGCGCGTGGGGCCGCATCCCGCTCGAGGGCTCCGAGACCCTGCGGACCTGGTTCGCGCGCGAGGCGGGCGGGCGCCTGCGCGCCCACGACCTCGTCATCTGCTCCGGCGGCCAGGCCGCGCTGGGGACCGTGCTGCGGGCGCTCGCCCGCCCCGGCGACGCGCTCGTCGTCGAGTCGCCGACCTACAACGGGGCGCTGGCGGCCGCGCGCACGGCGGGCCTGCGGATCGTGCCGGTGCCCAGCGACGCCGACGGCGTGCGGCCCGAGCTGCTGGAGGAGGCGCTGCGCCGGTCCGGCGCGCGGCTGGCGTTCCTGCAGCCGACGTTCGCCAACCCGCACGGCGCGACGCTCAGCCCGGCGCGGCGCGCCGAGGTCCTCGCGGTGGCCGAGGCGGCGGGCGCGTTCCTGGTCGAGGACGACTGGGCCCGCGACCTCGCCCTCGACGGCGACGCCCCGCCGCCGCTGGCCGCCGCCGACGAGCACGGGCACGTCGTGTACGTGCGGTCGCTGACGAAGTCGGCGGCGCCCGGACTGCGCGTCGCCGCGCTCGGCGCCCGCGGCCCGGCCGCGGCGCGGCTGCGCGCCGCCCGCGTCGTCGACGACTTCTTCGTCTCCGGCGTGCTCCAGGAGACGGCGCTCGAGCTCGTCTCCGCGCCGGCCTGGCCGCGGCACCTGCGGGCGCTGCGGGCCGCGCTGCGCGAGCGCCGCGACGCGCTGGCGGCCGCGGTGCGCGAGCACCTCCCCCAGGCCCGCCTGGCCCCGATCCCGCGCGGCGGCCAGCACCTGTGGGCGCAGCTCCCCGACGGCGTCGACGACCTCGCGCTCGTGCGCCGCGCGGCCGCCGCCGGCGTCGTCATCCACCCGGGCCGGATGTGGTTCCCGGCCGACCCGCCCGGGACGTTCGTGCGCCTCAGCTACGGCGGCGCGCCCGCCGCGGACCTCGTCGAGGGCGTCCGCCGGCTCGCTCAGACGATGGCGGGATAGATGCCGCCGTCCACGGACCACGGAGCGCCGGCGACGCCGGAGGCGAGCTCCGAGCACAGCACGACCGCCACGCGGGCGACCTCGTCGACCTCCAGCGCGCGGCCGATCGGCAGCCGCTCGCCCTGGGCGCGCAGCACCTCCTCGCGCGAGACGCCGCGCCGCTGCGCGAGCTGGTCGGCCAGGCCCCCCTCGCCGGTCCAGCCCTCGCTCAGCGCCATCCCCGGCGCGAGCGCGTTCACGCGCACGCCCTGGGCCGCGTAGCGGTCGGCGAACGCGCGCGACAGCGAGAGCTGCGCCGCCTTCGTCACCGAGTAGGACATCGCCAGCGTCCCCGACGGGCGCTTGCCCGACGACGACGAGACGTTCACGACCCGGCCCCAGCCGGCCGCGGCCATCTTCGGGCACGCGGCCCGCATCAGCCGCATCGACGCCATCACGTGCAGGTCCCAGTCGCGCTGCCACTCGGCGTCGGTCAGCTCGTCGAGGTCGCGGATCTCGGCGTAGCCGGCGTTGTTGACGAGCACGTCGACCGAGCCGAGCTCGCGCTCGCAGGCCGCGACGATCGCCTCCGCGGCGGCCGGGTCGGTGACGTCGGCGGCGTGCCAGGCGGCGCCGATCTCCCGCGCGGCCGCCGCCAGCGCCGCCTCGCCGCGGGCGACGAGCAGCACCCGGGCGCCCTCCTGCGCGAGCAGCCGCCCGATCGCCAGGCCGATCCCCTTCGACGCGCCGGTGACGATGCAGGCGCGTCCCTGCAGTCCGAGGTCCATGCGCGTCAGGGTGTCACACGTATCGCCGCGCGGCGCGCTCCGCGGAGGCCCCGTACCCGCCGCCGAACAGGACGGCGTGCACGAGCAGCGGGAAGAGCTGGTACAGCGCGACGCGCTCGGCGTGGCCGTCGGCGAGCGGATGCGCCTCCGCGTACGCGTCGAGCACCCGCGGGCCGGGCGCGCCGAACAGCGCGAGCATCGCCAGGTCGACCTCGCGGTGGCCGCCGTGGGCGGCCGGGTCGATCAGCCACGGGCGCCCGTCGGCGCCGGCGAGCACGTTGCCGCTCCACAGGTCGCCGTGCAGGCGCGCGGGCGGCTCGGGCGGGCCGGCGAGCTCGTCGATGCGCTCGCACACGCGCGCGACCGCGTCCGCCCCGGAAGCCGACAGCGCACCGCGGTCGCGGGCCGCCGCCGCCAGCGGCGCCAGGCGCCGCTGCGCGTAGAACGCCGGCCAGTCGGCCGCCGGCTCGTTGGACAGCACGACGGCGCCCAGGCGCAGCGGCCACGGCGCGCCGAACACGTCGGCCCCCGCGCCGTGCAGGGCGGCCAGCCCGCGGCCCAGCTCCTCCTCCCCGGCCGCGTCCAGGCGGCCGGCGTCGATCCACTCGAGCGCCAGGAAGCGGTCGTCGCAGGCCAGCACGCGCGGCACGCGCAGCGCGCCCGCCTCGGCCAGCCAGGCCAGGCCGCGCGCCTCGGTCGCGAACTCGCCGGGCGCCGCGCCCGCGCGCGTCTTCACGAACGCGCGCCCGCCGCCGGCCAGCTCGACCGCCCACGCGTCGTTGAGGTCGCCGCCCGCCACGGGCCGCGCGGCGGCGACCGGCCCGAGCGCGTCCTCGAGCCCGGGCGGCAGGCTCATGCGCGGGCGGCGCGGATCTCGTCCAGCAGGCCCCGGCAGGCCGCCTCGACCAGGTCGAGCACGTGGTCGAACCCGCGCGGGCCGCCGTAGTAGGGGTCGGGCACGTCGAGGTCGGGCGCGCCGGCCGACGACGGGTCGAACTCGCGCAGCAGCCGCACCTTCTCGCGCGCCTCGGCGTGCGGCGCGATCGCGTGCAGCTCGCGCAGGTTGTCGCGGTCCATCGCCAGCAGCAGGTCGAACGCCTCGAAGTCCTCGGCGCGCACCTGGCGCGCCGTGCCGGTCAGCTCCGTCCCGCGCCGGCGGGCGGCCTCGGTGGCGCGCGGGTCGGGCGGCTCGCCGGCGTGCCAGCCGCCGGTCCCGGCGCTGTCGATGACGACCTCGCCGTCGAGGCCGGCGTCGCGCAGCATCCGCGCCATCACGCCCTCGGCGGTCGGCGAGCGGCAGATGTTGCCCATGCACACGAACAGGATTCGCACGCCGCGCAGGGTACGAGAGCCGCTACGCGATCAGCCGCGCGGCCAGGTCCGGCGCGGTGCGCTCGAGCTCGTCGGCGAACGCGGCGCGGCCGTAGTGCCAGCCCTGGCCGAAGTCGCAGTCGAACTCGGCGGCGGCCAGCTCCTGGTCGGGGCGCTCGATCCCCTCGGCGACGACGAGCAGGTCGAAGCTGCGGGCCATCTGGGTGACCGCGCGGACGATCGCCCAGTCCCCCGCGCTGAGGAACGCGCGGTCGAGCTTCAGCGTGTGGAACGGGAAGTCGCGCAGCACCGACAGCGACGACTGGCCGGTCCCGAAGTCGTCGAGCACGAGGTGGACGCCGAGCTCGCGCAGGCCCATGAGGACCTCGGCGGCGCGGCCGGGGTCCTCCAGCAGCGCGGTCTCGGTCACCTCGACGCAGAAGCGGCGCGGGTCGAACCGGTGACGGGCGAGCGCGTCGCGGACGTCCTCGACGAGCGTGCCGTGGGCCACCTGGCGCCAGGAGACGTTGACGCCGACCATCACCCGGTCGAGCACCGCCACGCCGCGGCGGCGCCAGTCGGCCCCCTGGCGGGCCGCCTCGTCGATCACCCAGCGGCCGAGCTCGTGGATGATCCCGCTGTCGGTCGCCAGGCCGATGAACTGGTCGGGCCCCAGCAGGCCGCGCTCGGGGTGGCGCCAGCGCACGAGCGCCTCGACGCCGGCGACCTCCTGGCGCCGCAGCGACACGATCGGCTGGTAGGCGAGCACGAGCTGCCCGCGCTCGACCGCGTGGCGCAGGTCGGCCAGCAGCCCGACGTGCTCGAGCGTCTGCGTGCGCATGGTCGCGTCGAACAGCTCGTAGCGGCCCTTGCCGCGCGACTTGGCCCGGTACATCGCCACGTCGGCGTCGCGCAGCAGCGCCTCGGGGTCCGAGCACGTCTCGGGGCCGGCGAGCGCGATCCCGATCGAGGCGGTCGGGACGAACTGGCTGGGCCCCAGGTCGACGGGCTCGGCGAACGCCTCCAGCAGCCGGTCGGCGACCGCCAGCACCTCGGACGGGTCGCCGAGGCCCTCGCACAGCACGACGAACTCGTCGCCGCCGAAGCGCGCGAGCGTGTCGATCGCCCGCAGCGCGCCGCGCAGCCGCGGCGCGAGCGTGCGCAGCAGCCGGTCGCCGGCCTGGTGGCCGAGCGTGTCGTTGACGTGCTTGAAGTCGTCGAGGTCGCAGAACAGGACCGCCAGGGTGGAGCCGTCGCGACGCGAGCGCGCCATCGCGTGGCGCAGGCGGTCGAGCACGAGCGCCCGGTTGGGCAGGTGCGTGAGCGGGTCGTGCAGCGACTGGTGGCGGAGGTTGCGCGCGGCGGCGAAGCGGCGGATGCAGCCGGTGAGGATCGTGGCGATCGAGGTGAGGAACGCGATGTCGTCGGTGGTGAACGCGCGCCGGTGGGTGGCGTGGACGGTGAGCGCCCCGTACGCCCCGTCGTCGCCCTCGCCCGCGATCGGGACGCTCATGCCGCTGGCGACCCCGTGGGACCGCAGCACCTCGGTCGTGAAGCGCGTCTCGGTCGCCACGTCCTCGAGGATCACCGGCGTGTCGGCGGCGACGGTGAAGGCGATGTGGGAGCTGGTCGGGTCGTCGTCGACGAGCACGCCCCGCCACGGCCAGCCGACCGTGGCGACCATCCGCAGGCCGCCGTCGGGCTCGCCGGCGCAGATCGCGGCGTGCTCCACCTCGCAGGTGGCGGCCACCACGCTGACGGCGGCGTCGAGCACCGCGCCGAGGTCGTCCTCGGTCAGCGCGCGCTGGCCCAGCCACGCGGCGGCGGTCTGCTGGGCGAGCCGCAGCTCCGCCGCGCGACGCGCCGCCCGCTCGGCGGTGACGTCCTCGAGCTGGGCGACGTAGTGGCTGGGCCGGCCGTCGTCGTCGCGCACGGGCGAGGCGGTCAGGTGCGTCCACAGGGGCGCCCCGTCGGCGCGGCGGCAGCGCAGCTCGCGGCGCCCGCTGGCGTCGCCGCGCAGGAGCGCGGACAGCTCCTCGCGCGAGAGCGCGTCGTCGGGGTCGACGAGCTCGCGCATCGGGCGGCCGACGAGCTGCGCCTCGTCGAGGCCGGTGAGGCGGCACAGCGCCGCGTTGACCTGCCCGATCGTCAGGTCGGCGTCGTAGAGCGCCATCGCGACGGCCGAGTCCTCGAACACGGAGCGGAAGCGCCGCTCGGCCTCGCGCAGGAGCCGCTCGCCGCGCTTGCGGGCGTCGACGTCGGCGACGTGCGTGAGCACGTAGAGCGGCGTGCCGTCGCTGTCGCGGACGAGCGACGCGCTCAGCTCCACCCACACGGTCGTCCCGTCGTCGCGGTGCAGCTCCAGCTCGTCCTGGTAGGCGGGGCGGCGGCCGCGCAGCAGGGCGACCCAGGCGGCGCGCACCTCCTCGCGCCGGTCGGGCGCGACGAAGTCGGTCGCGTTGCGGGTGACGAGCTCGCTGGGCGCGACGTGCAGGATGCGGCACAGGGCCGCGTTCACGCGCAGCGGGCGGCCCGCGTCGGCCTCCTGCACGCCGGTGAGCGCCATCCCGATCGGCGCCTCCTCGAAGGCGGTGCGGAAGCGGCGCTCGGCCTCCCAGCTCTCGGTGACGTCCTGGATCTGGGCGACGACGTACAGCGGCTCGCCGTTCACGTCGCGCACGACCGAGGCGATGTTGCGGCCCACGAACGTCGTCCCGTCGACGCGCACGTACCGTCGGTCGCGCGCGACCGTGGCGAAGCGGCCGGAGAGGAGGCCCTCCCAGTCCTCAGCGCCCGCCGCGAGCTCGTCGGGGTGCAGGTAGGTCACCGGCGAGACCCCGACGATCGCCTCGGCGGGCGCGCGCAGCATGCGGCAGAAGGCGGCGTTGACGCGCAGCACGCGGCCGTCGTCGCCGGGCACCACGCTGTTGATCGTCATGCCCAGGGGCGCGTCGTCGAAGAGGCGCGCGAACGGCTCGTCGACCGTGCGCAGCAGCGCCTCGGCCTCGCGCCGGTCGGTCACGTCCTCGAGCTGGCTGAAGATCGCCTCGGGCCGGCCGTCGGGGCCGTAGGCGATCGAGCTCAGCACGCGGGTGTGGACGACGGTGCCGTCCGGGCGCAGGTAGCGCTTCTCGAAGACCATCCGGTCGCCGCCCTCGCCGAGCACGCGCAGGCGGTCGCCGCTGGCGGGCCGGTCGTCGGGGTGCGTGATGTCCAGGACCGAATGCCCGACGAGCTCGGAGGCCGGGCGGCCGAGCATGCGGCAGAGCGCGTCGTTGACCTCGACCCAGCGGCCCTCGAGATCGACGACCGCCATGCCGAGCAGGCTCCCCGCAAACGCTCGACCCAGCGTCTCCACCGCGCGCACGGGAAGATCATCGACGGCCGCGCTCCGAGCCTTGAGCGCTCGACGCGCAGGTGGGCGCGCAGGCGTCAGTCGCCGACTTCGAGAACCGCCAGGAACGCCTCCTGCGGCACCTCGACGCGACCGACCTGCTTCATCCGCTTCTTGCCCTCCTTCTGGCGCTCGAGCAGCTTGCGCTTGCGGGAGATGTCGCCGCCGTAGCACTTGGCCGTGACGTCCTTGCGGTAGGCCTTGACCGTCTCGCGAGCGACGATGTGGGAGCCGATCGCGGCCTGGATCGGCACGTCGTACTGCTGGCGGGGGATCAGCTTGCGCAGCTTCTCGGTCAGCGTGCGGCCGAACTCGTACGCCTTGTCGCGGTGGACGATCATCGACAGGGCGTCGACGGGGTCGCCGGCGAGCAGCACGTCGAGCTTGACGAGGTTGCTGGGGCGCATGCCGATCAGCTCGTAGTCCAGCGACGCGTAGCCGCGGGTGCGCGACTTGAGCTGGTCGAAGAAGTCGAGCACGATCTCGGCCAGCGGCAGGTCGTAGCTGATCTGGACGCGGTCGGCGCTCAGGTAGTGCATGCCGGAGTGCTCGCCGCGCCGGTCCTGGCACAGCTCCATGACGGCGCCGACGTACTCCTTGGGCGTGAGGATCGACGCGCGGATGTACGGCTCGCGGACCTCGGCGATGCGTGCCGGGTCGGGCATGTCGCTCGGCGCGTGGATGTCGAGCTCCTCGCCGTTGGTGAGCGTCACCTCGAAGCCCACCGACGGCATCGTCGCCATCAGCTCCAGGTCGTACTCGCGCTCCAGCCGCTCGCGGACGATGTCCATGTGCAGCAGGCCGAGGAAGCCGCAGCGGAAGCCGAAGCCGAGCGCGTCCGACGTCTCGGGCTCCCAGCTCAGCGCGGCGTCGTTGAGGGTGAGCTTCTCCAGCGCGTCGCGCAGGTCCGGGTAGTCGTCGGAGTTGATCGGGAACAGGCCGCAGAACACCATCGGCTTGACGTCGCGGTAGCCGGGCAGCGGCTCGGACGCCGGATTGGACCTGGTGGTCAGCGTGTCGCCGACGCGCAGCTGCGTGACGTCCTTGATGCCGGTGATCACGTAGCCGACCTCGCCGACCGTGAGCCGGTCGACGGGCGTCATCTTCGGCGTGAAGAACCCGATGTCGTCGATGTCGGCCTGGGTGCCGGCGGCCATCGCGCGGATCGCCTCGCCCTTGGTGAACGTGCCGTCGACGACGCGGATGTAGGCGACGACGCCGCGGTACTGGTCGAACTCGGAGTCGAAGATCAGCGCGCGGGGCGGCGCGTCGGGATCGCCCTCGGGCGGCGGGATGCGCTGGACGATCGCCTCGAGCACCTCGTCGACGCCCTCGCCGGTCTTGCCGGAGATGCGGATCATGCCGTCGGCCGGCTCGCCGATCAGGTCGGCGACCTCCTCGGCGACGCGCTCGGGCTCGGCGCCGGGCAGGTCGATCTTGTTCAGGCAGGGCACGAGCTCGAGGCCCGCCTCGACGGCCAGGTAGGCGTTGGCGACGGTCTGCGCCTCGACGCCCTGCGAGGCGTCGACGACGAGCACGGCCCCCTCGCATGCGGCCAGGGCGCGCGACACCTCGTAGGTGAAGTCGACGTGGCCGGGCGTGTCGATGAGGTGGAGCTGGTAGGTCTCGCCGTCGCGGGCGGTGTAGAAGACGCGCACGGCCTGGGCCTTGATCGTGATGCCGCGCTCGCGCTCCAGGTCCATCGAGTCGAGGAGCTGCTCGCGCATCTCACGGTCGGAGACCGTGTGCGTCATCTGCAGGATGCGGTCGGCCAGCGTCGACTTGCCGTGGTCGATGTGGGCGACGATCGAGAAGTTGCGGATGTGCTCGCGGTCGACGGACATGGCGGCCCCTGATCGTAGGGCCCGCCGGACGGGGCTCAGGCGCGCAGGCGCCGCAGCAGCAGGTCGCGGACCTGACGCGCCTCCGCCATCCCCATCCACAGCACCGACCAGGCGTAGACGGCGACGCCGGCGGCGGCGGCGAGCCCCACGGAGATGACCTGCGCGACGAGCGAGCGTCCGAGGACGTCGTCGACGAGGGCCCACACCAGGTAGGCGACGAGCCCCAGCAGCGCGGCCGCGACCGTCATGGCCGCCATGTGGATCACCGTGGAGCGGCCCTCGATGCTGCCGCCCAGCAGCGGGCGCAGCAGCCAGGCGAGGAGGATCGTGGTGGCGAAGTTCGAGGCGACGGTGCCGATCACGAGGCCGGCGATGCCCAGCGGCTTGTACAGCGCGAGGCTGACCGCGAGGTTCACGACGAGGCTGCCGACCGCCACCGCCGTCGGCAGCCACGTGCGCTGGAGGCTGAAGAACGTGCGCGTGAGCAGCAGGTTCATGCCCGAGAACGGCAGGCTGAACGCGAACCAGAACAGCGCCTCGGCGACGAGCTGGGTCGACTCCGCGCCGAACTCGCCGCGCTGGTAGACGAGCCGCGTGATCGGCGTGGCGAGCGCCAGCGTGAACGCCGCCGACGGGATCAGCAGCAGCGAGATCTGGCGCAGGCCGACCGCCATCGTCGCGCGCAGGCCGTCGAGGTCGGAGCGGGCGGCGAAGCGGGAGAGCGTCGGGAACAGCACGGTCGCGATCGCGACGCTGAAGACGCCCTGGGGGAGCATGTAGACGCGGAACGCGGCGTCGATCGCGCGCGGGGCCTGCTCGGACACGAGCGAGCCGAGCGCCGAGTTGATGAAGACGTCGAAGTTGATGATCCCCAGGCCGATCGTCACCGGGGCCATCAGCAGCAGGACGCGCTTGACGCGCGGGTCGCGCAGGTCGAAGGCGAGCGCGAAGTGGAAGCCGAGCCGCCGCAGGACCGGAAGGCACATCGCGAACTGGACGCCGGTCGCGACGAGGACGCCGATCGCGTAGGCGTACATCTCGTCCTGGCCGTCGAAGAACGGGCGCAGGACGACCAGCAGGACGATGATCACGACGTTCCACACCAGCGGCGCGATCGCCGGGATCGAGAAGTGGTCGTAGGCGTTGAGGATCCCGACGACCAGGCCGTTGAGGCCGAGGATCAGGACGATCGGGAACAGGACCCGGCTGAGGCCGACCGTGAGCTGGTCGAGCTCGTCGGTGAACTCGTCGCCGGTGAACAGCGGCATGATCGTGCCGGCGGCGAGGATGAACAGCGCCGTGATCGCGCCGAGGACGATCAGGATCAGCAGGAACAGCGTGCTGGCCAGGCGGACCGCGTCGCGCTTGCGGTTCTGCTCCAGCAGCTCGGTGAAGACCGGCACGAACGCGGCGCTGAGCGCGGCGTCGGCGAAGAGCGAGCGCACCAGGTTGGGGAACTGGAACGCGATCGTGAAGGCCGAGAAGGCGCCGCTGGTCCCGAAGTAGCTGGACGCCACGATCTCGCGCACCAGGCCCGCGATGCGCGACAGTCCGGTGGCGATCGAGAAGATCGCGGTGTTGCGGGCGATGCGACGGCCCGCCGCCGAGCCCTCCGCGGCCGGCCGCGTCGCTCCAGAATCAGCGGCCACGGGTGCGCTATCGTACGGGCCGCCGCGGCACCACCGGCGCCGCGGCCTTCGCACGTCATGGCCAACATCCACTCACAGAAGAAGCGGATCCTGCGCTCGGAGCGCGAGCGCCTGGAGAACCGCCGCTACACGTCGACGATCAAGACCTACTTCCGCCGCCTCGAGGCCGCCGTCGCCGAGGGCGACGCCGATCGCGCCGACGCGGAGCACAAGCACCTGGTCAAGACGATCGACAAGGCCGTGAAGGTCGGCGCGCTGCATCGCAACAACGGGGCTCGCAAGAAGTCCCGCGCGGCGCGCGTGCGGAAGTCGCTTTCCGCCTAGCCGGTCTTCGCCGCCCCTGCCCGACGGCCGGCCTGTCCGGCCGTCTTGCCGTGCCCGTGCCCGGCTAGCTCGCGATCGCGAGGATCGCGCGGACCGCGCTGGTGTCCTCGTCGGCCTGGGTGCCGCCGCGGGAGGCGAGCTCGAGGTCCGACAGGCGGCGCAGCGCCCGGCGCAGCGAGGCGACGTCGGCGCGGCGCACGTCGTTGAGGAAGCGGTCGGCGGCCTTGGGCGGCATGCGCAGGCCGCGCTTGATCTCGGCGGGGGCCTCGCCGGCCTCCAGGCGGGTGACGACGTCGAGGGCCTGGCGGACCCGCTGGGTCATCCAGTACATGAGGCCGGGCAGCCGCTCGCCCTGGGCGCGCAGCTCCAGGTAGGTGCGCGTGGCGCCGGCCGCGTCGCCGGCGACGAGGAGGTCGGCGAGCTCCCACACGCGCCGCTCGGCCGAGTCGGCGGCGCGCTCGTCGATCAGCTCCTGGTCGACGGTCGCGCCGGGGCCGAGCTCGAGCGCGAGCGTCTCCAGCTCGCGCATCAGGCGCGCCTGGCGCTCGCCGACGTGGGCGACGAGCGCGCGGGCGGCGGACTGGTCGAGCTGGAGGTCCAGCGTCCGCGCCTGCGCGATCACCCACTTGGGCAGCTCCCACGGCTTGACCGCAGTCTCGGTGGCGACGTCGCCGCCGGCGGCCCGGACGGCCTCGGCCAGCGCGGCGGGCACCTTCGTGCGGCCCTCCTCGCGCCCGAAGAACGCGACCGTCGTCTCGGGCGGCAGCGCGCCCATGATCGGCGCGAGGTGCGCGGTGACCTCCTTGTCCTTCCAGCGCTCGACGCCCTCGACGATGAGGAAGCGCCGGCCGGTGGCGAACGTCATCGCGCTGAGCGCGAGCGCCACGTTCTCGGGCGTCGCGTCCTCCCCCTCGAACAGCTCCGCGCCGGAGATCCCGCCCTCGCGCTCGGCCAGCGCGCGCAGGTTCGCGCGGCGCTGGGCGATGCGGGCGTGGTCGTCGCCGTGGACGAGGTAGGCGGGCTTGAACGTGGGCACCGGCGTGGATGCTAGGCGCCGCGCGGCCGGACACGAAATGAATGGCGATTCAGCCCCGCTGAGCGGGGCTGAATCGCCATTCGTTCTTCAGCGCTCCGTGTCGACCTCGATGCGGTCGCCGACGAGGGTCAGGCGGATCGTGCCGTCGCGGTCGGTGCGGACCACGCGGGGCACGGCGGCGCGCAGCGCGTCGAGTGTGGCGGCGGTCGGGTGGCCGTACGGGTTGTCCGCGCCGGCCTGGATCGCCGCGACCTGCGGGCGGACCCGCTCGAGCAGGCGCGGGAGCCCGGGATCGTCGGAGCCGTGGTGGGCCACCTTGAGGACGTCGGCGGGGGCGAGCGGGAGCGCGGCGGTGACGTGCGACTCGGCGTCGGCGGTGAGGAGCAGGTCGAGCGCGCCGCGGCGCACGTGGAGCACGACGGCGCGGTCGTTCGGCGACGCGCCCGCCGCCGGAGCGCCGCCCGGCGGCGGCCACAGCACCCGCAGCTCGAAGCGGCCGGCGCGCAGGCGCTGGCCGGCGGCGGGGACGATCCGGCGCGCGCCGCGAGCCGCGATCGCGGCCGCCGTACGCGCCGCGAACGCCGGGTCGGCGGGGGCGGTCGCCGACCCGTCGAGCACCGCGCCGACCGCGAAGCGCCCGAGCACCTCCGGCGCGGCGCCGAGGTGGTCGGCCTCGCCGTGGGTCAGCACGAGGAGGTCGAGCCCGCCCACTCCGGCGTCCTCGAGCGCGTCGACGATCGGCCCGCCCGGCGGCCCGGTGTCGACGAGCACGGCGGTCGCCCCCTCCTGCAGCAGGACGGCGTCGCCCTGGCCGACGTCGAGGAAGGACACGGTCGGCCGCGCGGGCGGCGCCGCGGGCGCCGGGCGCAGCGCGACCGCCCCGACGACCAGCGCCAGGGCCGCGCCCGCGGCCACCGCGCGCACCCGCGCCGAGCGGGCCGCCCGCGCGATCGCCCCGCGCAGCTGCGCGCTCGCCGCGACCAGCGTCAGGACCGCGTACGCGGCGGCCGCCGCCGGCGCCCCGAGCGCCACGGGCACGGCCGCCCCGGGCGCGCGGGCGGCCGCGTCGGCCACGAGCGCCACGAACCCGAGCGGCAGGGCGGCGACCGCGTTCACCGCCTGCGCCACGGGCGCGGCGGCCGCGCCGAGCTGTCCCGCGACGCCGGCGAGCGTCCCCAGCCACACGATCGGCGCGACCGCCGCGGTCGCGGCCAGGTTCGCGGGGACCGACACGAGCGACACCTGCTCGAAGTGCACGGCCACCAGCGGCGCGGTGCCGAGCGTGGCGGCGACCGTCATGGCCGCGGCGTCGGCGGCCGCGCGCGGGACCCGTCGCGCGACGAGCGCGGCGCGCAGGCCGGGCGCGAGCGCGGCGATCGCGATGACCGCCGCGAACGAGAGCTGCCACCCCGGATCGCCGGCCGCGCGCGGGCTGAGCGCCAGCGTGCCCACCGCGGCCAGGGCGAGCGCGTTGCGGCGGGTCGCGCCACGGCCGGCGAGCGCGGCCACCAGCCCGGCGCCGCCCATGATCCCCGCGCGCACGATCGAGGGACCCGCTCCCGCGAGCGGGACGTACAGGACGACGAGACCCAGCGCGACCGCGAGCCGCAGGCGGAGTCCGCCGCCCGCCGCCATCACCGCGGCGCCGGCGAACAGCGCCAGCAGCGCGACGTTCTGACCCGACGCGGCGAGCAGGTGACCGAGCCCGCTCGCCCGGAACGCGTCGCGGGTGGCGGCGTCGAGCGCGTCGTCCTGCCCGAGCACCATGCCGCGCGCGAGCGCGGCCTGCGGCGCGGGCAGCCCGGCGGCGAGGCCCGCCTCGGCGCGGCGGCGGACGGCGTCGACGAGCCCGGCGACGCCGCCGCGCCGCCGGCCGGTCGCGCGCAGCGCGGTCGCCTCCAGCGCCGCGTGCGCGCCGCGGCGCGCCTCGAACGCCTCCCACCGCGCCAGCGGCTCCAGCCGCCCGCGCAGCGCCGCCTCCTCCCCCACGCCCGGCGGGCGCGGCCCGTCCCAGCGCACGACGATCCGCTCTCCGGCCCCGGCGCCCGCCGCGCCCGCGACCCCGCCCGCGCCGATCCGCGCCGCCACCGACCAGCCGCGCAGGGGCCGGGCGCGCGCCGGCTCCACCACCACGGCGTCGAAGGCCACGGTGCGGCCCAGCAACGGGCGCAGGTCGGTGCGGTCGAGCGCGGCCAGGCGCGCCTCGCCGCCCGCGGCGCCCGCGAGCAGGAGCGCCGCCGCGAGCAGCCCCGCGCCCGGCCGCCGCATCGCCACGCCCGCGATCAGCAGCGCCGCGGCGACCGCCGCCGCCACCACCCGGCCGGCGCCGGCGCCCGCGAGCAGCAGGCCGCCGGCCAGCGCCCACGCGCCGGCCTCTCGCCTCACACGGTCACCTGGTCGCGCAGCGCCTCGATCGTGGCCGGCCCGATGCCCGGCACCGCGTCGAGGTCGTCGACGCTGGCGAAGCCGCCGTGCGCCTCGCGATGGTCGACGATCTTCTGCGCGGTGACCGGCCCGATGCCGTCGAGCTCGTCGAGCTCCTCGACCGTCGCGCTGTTGAGGTTCACCGGCCCGCTCGTCGCCGCGGCCCCTCCGCCGGCCGCGCCCGCGCCACCGCCCCCGCCCGCCGGTGCCCGCGCGGGCACCAGCACCTGGCGCGCGTCGGTCAGCCGCGCGGCGAGGTTCAGCGCGTCGAGGTTCGCCCGCCGCGTCGGCCCGCCGGCCCGGCGGATCGCCGCCGCCACGCGCGCGCCGTCGCGCAGCCGGTAGAGCCCGGGCCGGCGCACCGCCCCGGCGACGTGCACGACGATCGTGCCGTCGCCCGCCTCGGACACCGCGACCGTGCTCGCGGCGCCTCGCGTGCCTCCGGCGGGCCCGCCGGCCGGCGGCGCCGCGCCCCGCTGCCCGTCGCGCACCCACCACGCGCCCAGCACCACCACGACGACGCCGATCGCGACGTACCCGAGGAGCTGGGGACGCGACAGCTCACGCACGCGCGGGACGCTATGAGCGCCCGTGTCACGTCTCAGCACCAGTTCGCCACGCGTTCGCGCAGGAACGCGCGCGAAACCGCGCGGCCGTCAGCGCCCGGCCAGCTCCAGCGCCCGCGCCACCGCGGCGGCCCCGTCGGCCGCCAGCTCCAGCCCCGGGAGCTCCCACGGCCCGACCCCCACGACCGGTCGCCCCAGCTTGCGCGCCAGCGCCACCTCCGACAGCGTGCCCCACCCGCCGCGGATCGCCACGATCGCGTCGGCGGCCCGCACGATCAGCCCGTTGCGCAGCTCCCCCACGCCGGTCGGCAGCGCGACGCGCACCCATGGGTTGGCGGCCGCGCGATCGGAGCCCGGCAGCAGCCCGATCGTCAGCCCGCCCGCCTCGGCCGCGCCCCGGCAGGCGGCGGCCATCGCCCCGCCGAGCCCGCCGCACACGAGCGCGGCGCCCGCCCCGGCGATCGCCCGTCCGGCGGCGTCGGCGTCGGCGAGCGCGTCCGGCCCCGCGTCGGGGTCGCCCGGCCCGCACACCGCGACGTAGATCATCGCCGCGAAGTCTGCCCGACCTCGCGCGCCTCGCGCGAGATCCGCACGGCCTCCTCCTCGCGATCCTTCTTGGGCTCGTCGCGCAGCGGGAGCTGGATGTCGCGCTCGGCCGGGATGCCGGCCGCCAGCTCGCGCCCGCGCTCGATCTCGCTGTTGAGCTGCTGGCCGAACAGGATCGCGATGTTCGTGATCCACAGCCACACGAGCATCGAGATCGCGCCGCCCAGCGCGCCGTAGGTGGCGTTGTAGGAGCCGAAGTTGCGCACGTAGAAGAAGAACCCGACGGTCGCGACCGCCCAGATCGCCAGCGCGACGACGGCGCCCGGCGAGATCCACGGGAACTTCGGCAGCCGGGCGTTCGGCGCCACGTAGTAGAGGATGGCGAGCACGAAGGCGACCACGGCCGCCATCAGCGGCCACTTGAGGATCGAGTACGCCGTCACGGCCTCCGATCCGAGCCCGACCTCCTCGCCGATCGCCTCCGCGAGCGGGCCGGAGACGACGAGGGCGATCAGGACGAACGCCATCGCCAGCACCATGCCGAGCGTGACGAACACCTGGAACGGGCGCAGCTTCCAGAACGGCCGCCCCTCGGGGATCTCCCAGATCGCGTTGGACGCGCGCATGAACGCGCCCACGTAGCCGGACGCCGACCACAGCGCGCCGAGCAGGCCGAAGCCCAGCAGCGCGCCGGCGCCGCCCTTGTTGCGCACGATCCCGTCGATCGTGTCGCCCACCGAGTTCACGATGTCGGGCCCCGCGCCCGCCGAGCGCAGCACGTCGAGGATCGCGTTCGTCGTCTCCGGGTACTGGCCGACGAGCCCGACGACGGCGACGAGCGCGATCAGCGCCGGGAACAGGGCGAGCACGGCGTAGTAGGTGAGCGCCGCCGCCCAGTCGGTGATGTTGTCCTCCTGGAACTCCTTGACGGTGCGCTTGAGGATCGCCCAGCGGCCCGTCCCCGGGATGTCGCTGAGGTCGACGTCCTCGCGGACGTTGTCGCTGCTCTGGGCCATGGGCCCCTCTTCCCGGACGCGCCGGGCTTCACGCACCGACCGTCCGGACGGAGCCCGGCCTACCGCGCGACGAGGTTGACGAGCTTGCCGGCCACGACGATCTCCTTGACGACCTGCTTGCCGTCGAGGTGCGCCTGCACGTTGGGCGCGCTGCGGCACAGCGCCAGCAGCTCCTCGTCGGAGGCGTCGGGGGCGGCCGACACGCGGTCGCGGACCTTGCCGTTGACCTGGCAGACGATCTCGACGACGTCCTGCTCGAGCAGCGCCGGGTCCGCGTCGGGCCACGGCTCCTCCCACACGCGCCGGCCGGTGAGCCGCTCGTAGGCGTCGGCGGCCATGTGCGGCGCGAACGGGAACAGCAGCGACGCGGCCGTCGCCAGCGCGTAGCGCTGCACGTCGGGCGCCGCCTGGTCGCGCAGGCGCGACACCTCGTTCGTCAGCTCCATCACCGCCGCGATCGCGGTGTTGAACGCGAAGCGGCCGCCGAGATCGGAGGTGACCTTCTCGATCGCCCAGTTGGCCTTGCGGGCGAGCTGCAGGTCGACGCCCTCCAGCCCCGGGGGCGCGACCACGTCGCCCTCGATCCGCCCGCCCTCGGCGGCCTCGGCGCTCAGACGCCACAGGCGGCCCAGGAAGCGGTGCACGCCCTCGACGCCCTCGTCGGACCAGTCGGCGTCGTGGTCGGGCGGGCCGATGAACAGGATGTAGCAGCGGGCGGTGTCGGCGCCGTAGCGCTCGACGATCGCCTGCGGCGACACGACGTTGCCCTTCGACTTGGACATCTTCGCGCCGTCGCGCGTGATCATCCCCTGCGTGAACAGGCGCGCGAACGGCTCCTGCACGTCGAGGTGGCCGAGGTCGGCGAGCGCCTTCACGAAGAAGCGCGCGTACAGCAGGTGCAGGATCGCGTGCTCGACGCCGCCGATGTACTGGTCGACGGGCATCCACTCGCGGACGACCGCCGGGTCCCACGCCGCCTCGTCGTTGTTGGCGTCGCAGTAGCGCAGGAAGTACCAGGACGAGTCGACGAACGTGTCCATCGTGTCGGTCTCGCGCTGGGCGGGGCCGCCGCACGACGGGCAGTCGACGTTGACCCAGTCCTCGGCGGCGGCCAGCGGCGAGCGGCCGCGCGGCGCGTAGTCGCTGATGTCCGGGAGCTCGACCGGGAGCTGGTCCTCGGGCACCGGCACGAGGCCGCACGACGGGCACTTCATGATCGGGATCGGGCAGCCCCAGTAGCGCTGGCGCGACAGCAGCCAGTCGCGCAGGCGGTAGTTGACCGACGCGTGGCCCTTGCCCTCGCGGTCCAGCCAGTCGACGATCGCCCGCAGCGCCTCGCGGTTGTGCATCCCGTCGAACTCGGGCGCGCTGTTGACCAGCGGGCCGTCGCCGACGTAGGGCAGCTCGCCGTCCCCGCCGTCGATCACGCGGCGGACCGGGAGGTCGTGGGCCTGCGCGAAGCCGAAGTCGCGCTCGTCGTGGCCGGGGACGGCCATGATCGCGCCGGTGCCGTACTCCATCAGCACGTAGTCGGCGACGTACATCGGCAGCTTCTCGCCGTTGACCGGGTTCGTCACGTAGCGGCCCAGGAAGACGCCGGTCTTCGGCTTGTCGGCGGCGCCGCGGTCCTGGTTGGACTCGGTCAGGGCGTGGTTGACGTACGCGCGGACCTCGTCCTCGCGCCCGCTGCCCTCGGCCAGCTTCAGCACGTCGGGGTGCTCGGGCGCCATCACGAAGAACGTCGCGCCGAACAGCGTGTCGGGGCGGGTGGTGAAGACGGGGTAGTCGACGCCGAGGTCCTCGCAGCGGAACACGACCTCGGCGCCCTCCGAGCGCCCGATCCAGTTGCGCTGCATCGTCTTGACGTTGGCCGGCCACTCGATCGTGTCGAGGTCGGCCAGCAGCCGGTCGGCGTAGTCGGTGATGCGGAAGAACCACTGCTCGAGCTGGCGCGCCTCGACCTCGCTGCCGCAGCGCTCGCAATGGCCGTCGATCACCTGCTCGTTGGCGAGCACGGTCTGGTCGACCGGGCACCACTTGACCGCCGCCTCCTTGCGGTAGGCCAGGCCGGCCTTGAAGAACTGCAGGAAGATCCACTGCGTCCAGCGGTAGTAGCGCGGCTCGTGGGTGCCGAACTCGCGCGACCAGTCGATCGACATGCCCCACTCGCGGAACTGGCGGCGGAACTCCTCGATCGAGCGGTCCGTCGACTCGCGCGGGTGCTGGCCCGTGCGGATCGCGTGGTTCTCGGCGGGCAGGCCGAACGCGTCGTAGCCCATCGGGTTGAGCACGCGGCGGCCGGTGCGGCGGTGGAAGTGCGCCACCGCGTCGCCGACGGAGTACACCTTCAGATGCCCGATGTGCGGCTCGCCGCTCGGGTAGGGCAGCATCACCAGGACGTAGGAGCGCTCGCCGGGGAGGTCGGGGTCGTTGCTGACCTCCCACGTGCGCTCGTCGGCCCACACCTGCTGCCAGCGGGGCTCGATCTGCTTGGGGTCGTAACGGTGCTCGGCCATCTCGGGACCGCAGAGCATAGGAGCCGCCCGGACGACGGCTCCCGCCACCGATCGCCGGTGACGGCAGGCTTGCGTCATGGTCGCTATTTCCGGGGTATTCTCGCGAACGATGATGGGCCCACCGGATCAGCACGGAAGCGTCGGGGAGGCCGCGGACCGGGTCGCCGAGATCGTGGCCGCCGCGGAGCAGACCGCCGAGGCCATTCGCAAGGAGGCCGAGGCGCGCGCGGCCGAGCGCATCGCCGAGGCCGACCGCGCCGGCGAGTTCCGCGTCGCCGCCGCCGAGGAGGAGGCCCAGGAGACGCTCGCGCGGGCGCGCGAGCACTCCGAACAGGTGCGCGAGGAGTCGCGCGCCGAGGCAGAGCGGATCGTGAGCGAGGCCCGTGCGGAGGCCGAGCGGGTGCGCGCGGAGGCCGCCGCCGAGGCGCAGCGGCTGCGCAACGAGGCCGACCGCGCCCGCGCCGACGCCGAGGGCTCGGCCGCGTCGGTCCGCGAGGCGGCCGCCGTCGCCGCCGCCGAGGTGCGCACGCGCGCGCAGGTCGACGCCGAGCGCACGCGCGAGGAGGCCCAGCAGGCGGCCAAGCTGCTGCGCAAGGCCGCCGAGAGCGACGCGGCGACGATCCGCGCCGACGCCGAGAAGTACGCCGAGGAGACGCGCGAGGCCGCGCGCCAGCAGGCCCGCGAGCTGCTGGCCGAGGCGCGCGAGGTCTCCGACGACGTCATCGACGACGGCACCGAGCTCTCCGAGCACCTCCAGCAGCTCTCCGCGTCGCTGCGCACGAACGCCGAGCGGCTGCTGCGCGACGTGCAGGCCGCCCACCAGCGGCTCACCGCGGGCCTGGACGAGCTGTCCCCCGAGGACGCCGCCGTGGCGCGCGAGCAGCGGGAGAACTCGACGCCCCCGCCGATGCGCGGCGAGCAGCTCGAGGTGCCCGAGTTCCTGCCGCGGCGCTAGCCGCGAAGCCCGTCCGAGAGACGAACTAGCGTTCGCCTCGGCATGCAGCTCACGCGCGGACAGAAGGGGGCGATCGCCGAGGCGGGGGTGACAGCCGCCGCGCTCCATGCCGGAGTCGGAGTCCTGCGGCCGGTGAGCGAGGGCACGCGGTACGACCTCGTCTTCGACGTGGGCGACCGCTTCCTTCGCGTCCAGTGCAAGTGGGCGTGCCTGGGTGACGGCGTCGTCACCGCGATCCTGCGCACGAGCCGGCACACGCCGACCAACGGGTACGTCCACACGACCTACAGCGCGCGCGAGGTCGACTGCTGTGCCCTCTATTGCGACGAGTTGCGGCGCACGTTCCTCGTCCCGATCGCAGAGGTCGCCGCCGCCTCCGTGCGCCTTCGCCTCACGCCCGCGCGCAACAACCAACGGAGTCGCGTGAGGATGGCGGACGACTACGACCTCGCTAAGATGATCCACGACCTGGGGCTATAGCTCAGCTGGGAGAGCGCCGCCATGGCATGGCGGAGGTCGCCGGTTCGAGCCCGGCTAGCTCCATCGCCCGAGAGGCCGCGCATCGCGCGGCCTCTCTGCGTTTCGGGACCTCGCTGTTAGCGTCTCCTGGCGCATGTCCTCGCAGCCCACGCCCTCCCCCGCCCCCTCCGAGCGCCCGCGCCGCCGCCCGCGGCTGGCCGTCGTCGAGCACGTCGAGCGCGTCACGCCCGCCCTGATCCGCATCGTCCTCGGCGGCGACGGCCTGGACGGCTTCGCGGCCGGCGAGTTCACCGACCACTACGTGAAGCTGCAGATCCCGCCGCCGGGCGCGCCGTACACGGCGCCGTTCGACCCCGAGGAGATCAAGGCGCAGGTGCCGCGGGAGCACTGGCCGCGGACGCGCACCTACACCGTGCGCGAGTGGGACGCCGGCGCCCGGCGCCTCACGATCGACTTCGTCTACCACGGCGACCACGGCGTCGCCGGCCCCTGGGCGGCGGCCGCGCGGCCCGGCGACACGCTCCAGTTCCTCGGCCCCGGCGGCGCCTACACGCCCGACCCGGACGCCGACTGGCACCTGATGGTCGGCGACCCCAGCGTCGTCCCGGCGATCTCGGCCTCGCTGGCCCGCATCCCCGCCGGCGTGCCCGTCCACGTGCTCATCGCCGTGGGCGGCCCCGAGGACGAGGTCGCGCTCGACAGCCCCGGGGACCTGCACCTGCGCTGGCTGCACCACGGCCCGGCCGGCGCCGCCGCCGACGGCGACCTGCTCGTCGACGCGCTGCGCGCCCTCGACGCCCCCGCCGGCCGCGTCCACGCGTTCGTCCACGGGGAGGCCGGCGCCGTGCGCGCCGTGCGCCGCCACCTGCTCGCCGAGCGCGGCCTCCCGCGCGAGGCGCTCTCGGTCTCGGGCTACTGGAAGCTCGGCCGCGACGACGAGGGCTGGCGGCAGGAGAAGCCCGAGTGGAACCGGCTCGTCGAGCAGGACGTGGCCTGACGCGGACGGGTTGCTGATGCCGACGGCGCCGCGAACCCGTAGGGTGCGCGCCATGAGCGCAACCGGGCGGGCCCAGCGCCGCGACGCGATCCTCGACGCCGCCTGCACCGTCCTGGCCGAGCAGGGCCTGGACGGGACCCGCATCGCCGACGTGGCCAAGCGGGTGGGCATCAGCCCCGGGCACGTCCTCTACTACTTCGAGTCCAAGGCCGACCTGTTCCTGCAGTCGCTGGCGACCGTGGAGGAGCGCCTGCGCGACGAGGCGCTCGCGCGCTTCGAGGACCTGCCCGGCGCCGCCGACCGCTGGAACGCGATGCTCGAGGTCATGGCCCCCACCGGGCCGGGCGACTTCAAGCTGCTGCTGTGGCTCGAGGCGTGGGAGATCGCGCCCCGCGACGAGCAGGTCGCCGCGTTCACCGCCGCGCTGGAGGACCAGTGGCAGGAGCTCCAGCTCGAGGTGCTGCGCCAGGCGCAGGCCGACGGCGAGATCGCCCCCGACCGCGACATCCGCGCCTTCGTCACGCGCTTCTCGGCGTTCTTCGACGGGCTGACGATCCAGGTCGTCACCGGCTCACGGCGCATCGACCGCGAGCAGATGCTCGAGATCTGCCGCGACTACGCGCGCGTGCAGCTCGGCTGGGAGCTGGGGTGACGCTCGCCCGTGGGGGCTCGGTCACCCTTGCGAGCGTTCGCCCAGGGGACGAACCCCGTATGACCTAGGCCGTTGTGGCCTCGTAGGCCCGCGAGGGCACCTCGCCCCAGAGCTGCTCGAGGCGGTAGAAGTCGCGCGTCTCCGGCGTGAACACGTGCACGACCACGTCGAGGTAGTCCATCAGGACCCAGCGCGACTCGCTCAGCCCCTCGACGCGGCGCGGCAGCAGCCCGTGCTCCTGCTTGAGCGCCTGGTGGATGCCGTCGTGGATCGCCTTGACCTGGCGGTCCGTGTTGCCGGTGCAGATCACGAACAGATCCGTGTAGCCGAGCACGCCCCGCAGGTCGAGCACGACGATGTCACCGGCCTTCTTCTCTGCGGCCTGCTCGGCGATCGCCTCGGCGAGCTGGTCCGGGGTGAGCTGGGGCGTGCTCAAGGGATGTGCACCTCCGTCCGGTAGAGCCCCCGCGCGCCGATGAGGCGCGCCACGTCGTCGGGCACGAGGTAGCGGATCGGCCGGCCCGCGCGCACCCGGTCGCGGATGTCGGTCGACGACACGTCCAGGCGCGGCATCGAGAAGAAGCGCACCCGCTCGGCGGCGCCGCGCAGCCCGCCCAGCGCCCGCACGATCTCGTCTCGGCGGATGTCGGCGCGCTCGGCGACCCCCAGCACCGCCAGGTCGAGCAGCGCCTCGGGTTCCCGCCACTCGGGGAGGCTCGCGGCCATGTCCCCTCCGACGATGAACGTCAGCTCGTCACCTGGCGACGTCGCATGGATCGTTCTCAGGGTATCGACCGTGTAGGACGGCCCGAGCCGGTCGAGCTCGATCCGCGACACGCCCAGCCGCGCGTCCTTGCCCACGGCCGCCTCGCAGAGCGCCAGGCGCACCTCGGGGCCGGGGTCGTCGGGCGCCTCCTTGTGGGGCGGCACGCGGGTCGGCACGAGCACGACCGCGTCGAGCTCGAGCTGGTGCAGCGCCTCCTGGGCGCAGACCAGATGACCGATGTGCGGCGGGTTGAACGTCCCGCCGAGGATGCCGAGCCTACGCCCGGACGTGCCCGTCGCCCTCCACGAGGTACTTGAACGTGCACAGCTCGCGCAGGCCGATCGGCCCGCGGGCGTGCAGCTTCTGGGTCGAGTTGCCGATCTCGGCGCCCATCCCGAACTCGCCGCCGTCGGTGAAGCGCGTCGACGCGTTCACGTACACGCAGGCGGCGTCCACCCCGCGCTGGAACGCCCGCGCGGCGGCGGTGTCGCGCGTGACGATCGCCTCCGAGTGCCCGGAGCCGTGCGCGTTGACGTGCTCGATCGCCGCCTCGACGGAGTCGACGACGCCGACGGCCAGCTCGAGGGCGAGGAACTCGGTGTCCCAGTCCTCCGCGGTGGCCGCCCCCATCTCGGCTGCCGCCCGCGCGCGCTCGTCGCCGCGCAGCTGCACCCCTTCGGCGCGCAGCGCCTCGGCCGCGCGCGGCAGGAACGCCCCGGCCACGTCGGCGTGGACGAGCAGCGTCTCGGCGGCGTTGCACACGCCCGGCCGCTGCGTCTTGGCGTTGACGACGATGTCCAGGGCCCGGTCGAGATCGGCGGTCGCGTCGACGTACACGTGGCAGTTGCCGGACGCCGCGTAGATGACCGGCACGGTCGCGACCTCCTGCAGCGCCGCCTTCAGGCCCTCGCCGCCGCGCGGGATCACGAGGTCGACGAGCCCGTCCTGGGTGGCCAGCTCGGCGAGCGCCTCGCGCCCGCCGCCGAGGAGCTGGATCGCGCCGGCCGGCGCGGCGGACGCGGCGATCGCCGACAGCACGGCGTTGGAGTGCGCCGCCGACGACGAGCCGCGCAGCACGATCGCGTTGCCCGACTTCAGGCACAGCGCGGCCGCGTCGATCGTCACGTTCGGGCGCGCCTCGTAGACGACGGCGACGACGCCGAGCGGCACGCGCACCTTGCGCAGGTCCAGGCCGTTGGGCAGCCGCCCGCCGTCGATGACCTCGCCGACCGGGTCCGGCAGCGCCGCCACCTGGCGCACGCCAGCCGCCATCCCGGCGATCCGGCCCTCGTCGAGGCGCAGGCGGTCCATGAGCGCGCTCGACAGCCCGGCCTCGCGGCCCGCCTCGAGATCGCGCGCGTTGGCCTCGAGGATCTCCGGCGTGCGCTCGAGGAGCGCGTCGGCGATCGCGTGCAGCGCCGCGTCCTTGGCGCCGGTGTCGAGCTGGGCGAGGGCGCGCGAGGCGCGCTTGGCCTCGCGGCAGATGTCGGTGACGGAGGGGGTGGCGACGGCCATCTGGAAAGGGTACGCCGTTCAGGCCAGCACGAAGTGGTCGCGGTGGATGGCCTCCTCGCCGGCGCGCGGCAGCCGCTCGCGCACCTCCGACGACTTCAGCCCCGCGACCGCGCGCAGCTCCGCGGCGGTGTAGCTGGCGATCCCCTTGCCGACGGGCTCGCCGTCGACCGTGACGTCCACCGCGTCGCCGACGTCGAAGTCCCCCTCCACGCCGACGACGCCGACCGGGAGCAGCGACGTGCCGCCGTGGCGCAGCGCCCGGGCCGCGCCCGCGTCGACGCGGATCGTGCCCTGGCTGGGCCGCGCGTACTTCAGCCACAGCTTGAACGAGGAGTAGCGCGCCCCTCCGGCGCGGAAGCGCGTGCCCTCCGGCTCGCCGTCCAGCGCCCGCGCGAGCGCCTCGGGCCGCACGCCGCTGCAGATCACGGTCTCGATCCCGCCCGCGGCGGCGATCTCGGCCGCGACCACCTTCGAGCGCATCCCGCCCGTGCCCATCGGGCCGGTGTTGTGGCCGATCTGCAGCGCGTCGAGCTCGGCCATGTCGCGCACCTCGGGCACCAGCCGCGCGTCCGGGTCGAACCGGGGATCGGCGGTGTAGACGCCGTCGGTGTCGGTGAGGACGGCCAGCAGGTCGGCGCCGACGAGGATCGCGACCTGGGCGGCGAGGAAGTCGTTGTCGCTGAACGAGATCTCCTCGGTCGCCGTCGTGTCGTTCTCGTTGACGACCGGCACGATGTCCCAGGCCAGCAGCTTCTGCAGCGTCTGGCGCGCGTTGAGGTAATGGCGGCGGACCGACAGGTCGAACGAGGTCAGCAGCACCTGGGCGCCGGTGACGCCGCGCGCGGCGAGCGTCTCGTCCCACAGCCGGAACAGCTTCCCCTGCCCCACGGCGCTGGCCGCCTGCAGCTCGTCGATCGTCGTCGGGCGGGCGGGCCGGTCGAGCACGAGCAGGCCGCGCGCGATCGCCCCGCTGGAGACGATGACGACGTCGTCGCCGGCGGCGCGCCGCCGCGCGACCTCGTCGCAGACGGCCGCGAGGATCGCGTCCTGGGAGGCCATCGCCGAGCCGAGCTTGATGACGTAGCGGGCCATCGCGTCAGGCCGCCGCCGCGCGCAGCCGCAGCGCGAGCACCGGGAAGCACAGCGTCGACAGGATGCCGGCGCCGACGAGCGACGCCGCGGTCGCCGGGTCCATCGAGCCGGCGTCGACGGCGAGCGCGGTGATCGCCACGACGAGCGGCAGCTGGGTCGAGGTGTACAGGGCGAGCGCCCGGCGCGCGCGGCCGTCGAGCTGACGCCGGTACAGCACCATCGCCGGCAGGCCGCGCACGATCAGGAACAGCGCCAGGAACAGCGGCAGCAGGAGCAGCGCGGTGGCGCTGCCCAGCAGCGCGTCGAGGTCGAACTTCATGCCGCTGACGACGAAGAAGAACGGGATCAGGAAGCCGTAGCCGACCGCGGTGAGCTTGGACTCGAGCACCTCGACCTGGTGCTCGCCGACCACCTGGCGGAAGATCAGGCCGGCCATGAACCCTCCCAGCAGGAGGTCGAGGCCCATCTCGGCGGCGAGCGCGATCAGCGCGAGGACCAGCACGACGACGATCCGCACCGCAAGCTGGCTGGACGAGTGCAGCGTGCGGTCGAGCACGGCCCACCCGCGGCCCGCCGAGCGCACGGCCACGTAGCCGACGATCAGCGACACCGCGACGAACGCGAGCAGGATCGCGACCTGGTGGGCGGGCGCCTCGGTCGACAGGAACACGGTCATGAGCATGATCGGCCCGAACTCGCCGACCGCGCCCGCGGCCAGCAGCTTCGTGCCGAACGGGCTGCGCAGGTCGCCGCTGTCGCGCAGGATCGGCAGGAGCGTCCCGATCGCGGTCGTCGACATCGCGCAGGCGACGTAGACCGGCGCGTCGACGAGGCCGGCCAGCCACAGGACGAGCGCCGCCACGTGCGCGAGCACGAGCGAGACCACCCAGCCCAGGCCGGCCAGCTTCAGCGCCACGCCCTTGATGCGGTCGATCTCGATCTCGTAGCCGGCGAAGAAGAACAGCATCCCCAGGCCGACGTTCGCGAAGAACTCGGTGAAGTGGTCGACCACGGCGACCTCGAGGACCTGGGGGCCGACGACGATGCCGAGCACGAGCTCGACGACGACGACGGGCACGACGAGGCGCCCGGCGACGGCGGCCGTGAACGCGGCGGCGCCGGTCGCGCACAGCACGATGACGAGGAACGATGCGGCGTCGACGGTGGTCACGCGCTCACGCCCCCGGGTCCAGCTCGAAGACCACGTCGCCGATCTCCACCTCGTCGCCCGGCTCGAAGCCGGCGTCCTCGAGCGCCCGGATCACGCCGATGCGCGCCAGACGATGCTCCACGTAGGCCATGGCCTCCTCGTTGTCCGGGTCGTAGCGCGCCAGCAGCCGCTCGATGCCCTCCCCCACGACGCGGAACGCGCCGGGGCCGCTGCGCTCGACGTGGAAGGTGCGCCGGGCCGCGGGCCGGAACGTGCGGTGCTCGGCCAGCGCCTCCTCGCCGGGCTCCTCGATCGGCAGCGCCTCGGCCTGGGCGACCGGCACGCGCTCGAACAGCAGCCCGACCAGCTCGTCGAGGCCGCGCCCGGTGGCGCTGGAGGTCACGACGACCGGCGTGTCGGCGCCGAGCTCCTCGCGCCACAGGTCGGCCGCCGCGGCCGCGTCCTCGTCGGGCACCAGATCGGCCTTCGACAGCGCGAGGATGCGCGGCAGGGCCGACAGGCGCGGGTCGTGGGCGGCCAGCTCCGCCTCGATGACGGCGTGGTTGTCGGCCGGGTCGGTGCCGTCGAGCGGCGCGAGGTCGAGCACGTGCACGAGGACGCGCGTGCGCTCGACGTGGGCGAGGAAGTCGTGGCCGAGCCCGGCGCCCTCGCTGGCGCCCTCGATCAGCCCCGGGATGTCGGCGATCACGAGCTGGCGCCCGTCGCGCTCGACGGTCCCCAACACCGGCTCCAGCGTCGTGAACGGGTAGTCGGCGACCTTCGGGTCGGCGCGCGTGAGGCGCCGCAGCAGCGACGACTTGCCGGCGTTGGGCAGGCCGACGAGCCCGACGTCGGCGAGCAGCTTCAGCCGCAGCTCCAGCCAGCGCTCCTCGCCGGGCAGCCCGCGCTCGGCGAAGCGCGGCGCCTGGCGGGTGGCGCTGGCGAAGCGCTTGTTGCCGCGCCCGTACGGGCCGCCGCGCGCGACGACGACGCGCTGCCCCGGCTGCACGAGGTCGTAGGCGAGGCCGTCGTCGGAGGTGACGACCGTGCCGGGCGGCACCGCGACCTCGAGCGTCGGGCCGTCGGCGCCGATCCGGTTGGCGCCCTGCCCGTGCTGGCCGGGCCGCGCCTTGTAGTGCGCCTTGCGCTTGAACGATTGCAGGTCGCGCAACGAGTCGTCGACGACGAGCACGACGTCGCCGCCGCGGCCGCCGTCGCCGCCGTCGGGTCCGCCGCGGGGCACGTGGGCCTCCCGGCGGAACGACTGCGATCCGTCGCCGCCGCGTCCGCCCTGTACGAAGATGCGCGCCTTGTCGTAGAGCATGTGCCGATCGGCCATCGATCCTAAGGGGACGCCGCACCCATGCCGCAACAGCCCGTCTTCCTCATCACCGGCGCGTCGACCGGCATCGGCGCCGCGACCGCCCGCCACGCCATCGACGCCGGGTACCGCGTCGTGCTCGCCGCCCGCGGCGCCGAGAGGCTCGAGGCGCACGCGCAGGAGCTCGGCGGCGCCGAGGTGGCGATCGCCGTGCCCACCGACGTGACCGACTTCGCGGCCCAGGAGGCGCTCGTCGCCACGACGCTGGAGCGCTTCGGCCGCCTCGACGTCGCGTTCGCCAACGCGGGCTTCGGCGCCACGCGCGGCTTCCTGGAGGAGACGCCCGAGCACTGGCGGGAGATGGTGTTGACGAACGTGCTCGGCGCGGCCTACACGATCCGCGCGACGCTCCCGGCGCTGCGGGAGCGCTCGGGCCATCTGCTGCTCACGAGCTCGGTCGCCGGGCGCCGCGCGCTGCCGGGCTCGCTCTACAGCGCCACCAAGCACGCGGTCACCGCGATGGCCGAGGCGCTGCGCCTGGAGGTCGACGGGGCGATCCGGGTGACGTGCATCGAGCCGGGCGCGGTCGACACGCCGTTCTTCGACAGCCCGCCGAGCATCCGCGCGCTCGACGCCGACGACGTCGCCCGCGCCGTCATCTACGCGGTCTCGCAGCCGCCGCACGTGGACGTCAACGAGATCCTCGTGCGCCCGACCGCGCAGCCGGGCTAGGCGCGGTCGTCGCGCCGCGCGAGATCGCGGTCGTGGCGGCGCAGGAAGCGCCGCACGCCGTCGAGGTCGGCCTCGTCCACGGGGACGTGGCCGTCCTCGAGCGCGCGGTCGCGCGCGGGGTCGCGCTCGCCGTCCTCGAGCCGGCGGCGGGCCTCCTCCGCCGACTCGAGCGAGCGGGTTCGCTGCTGCCGACGGTCGTCCCCGTCGGCCATGGGCTAGTCGCCGGCGGGAGCGACGGACACGACGCGGCCGCGGCGGCCGACGCTGAACTGCACGGTCCCCGCGCTGCGCGCGAAGAGCGTGTCGTCCTTGCCGATCCCGACGCCCTCGCCGGGGTGGAAGCGGGTGCCGCGCTGGCGCACGATGATCTCGCCGCCGGTGACGGTCTGGCCGGCGAACACCTTCACGCCGAGGCGCTTGGCGTTGCTGTCGCGGCCGTTGCGCGAGGAGCCGAGGCCCTTCTTATGCGCCATTGCTGATCTCCGTGATCTCGATGCGGGTGAGCTGCTGGCGGTGGCCGGTGGTCCGCTTGTACCCGCGCTTGGGCTTGAACTTGAAGACGCGGATCTTGTCGCCCTTCTCGTGGCCGACGACCCGCGCCGAGACCTTGACCTTCTTGAGGCCGTCGGCGTCGAACACCGCGTCCTTGTCGGCGAACAGGACCGGCTCGAGCTCGACGCTCGCGCCCTCGTCGGCGGCGAGCTTCTCGACGAGCAGGGTCTGGCCCTTCTCGACGCGGTACTGCTTGCCTCCGGTTTTCACGACTGCGTACATGGATTCGGTCACTCGCTGGCGCTCTCGGCCTTGGCACGGGTACGGCGCCGTCCGCCTCTGCGGCCACGGCGCCGAGGCTTCGAGTCTAGCGCGTCGTCGTCATCGTCCTGGTCGGCGTCGATCACCACGGCCGTGGCCGACGTGCGCCCGACCTCCTCGATGCGCACCAGGCGCTTCTCGCCCAGGTACCGGTAGCCGTGGGTCACCGAGATCAGGTAGCTGTCGATCTTGGCCACCGCGTCGTCGACGTTGTACATGTGCGGCTCGACGATGTGGACGTAGACCTCCTCGCCGGCGGCGAACGGGACCGCCTGCTCGGAGATCTCCTCCTGGGTGCCGCGCGCGGTGATCGCGAAGTGGTCCAGCGGCAGGCCCTCGGAGCCCTCGAAGTAGAAGACCTTCCCGGTCTCGGACTCCAGCGCCCGCAGGGCGCCCCCGCCGCCGCCGGTGAACTGGGCGGTGACGCGCGGGTTGAGGCGCACGAGGTAGGCCTCCTCCTCGCCGACCTCGTCGCGCAGCCGGCGCTCGACCTCGATCGCGATCGTCTCCTCGGACTTGATCACGCCCTCGCCGTCGCAGGTCGGGCACGGCCGGGTCATGATCTCGCGCACGCCCTCGGTCACGTTCTGACGGGTCATCTCGACCAGGCCGAGCTTGGAGATCTCGGCCGTGAACGTCTTCGTGCGGTCCTCGTCCAGCGCGGCCCGCAGCGTCTTCATGACCTCGCGCGCGTTGCGGGCGCGGGCCATGTCGATGAAGTCGATGACGATGATCCCGCCGATGTCGCGCAGCCGGAGCTGGTTGACGACCTCGACGGCGGCCTCGATGTTCGTCTTCGTGATCGTGTCCTCGAGGCGGGCCTGCTTGCCGCGCCCGACGAACGAGCCCGAGTTGACGTCGATGACCGTCAGCGCCTCGGCGTAGTCGATCATCAGGTAGCCGCCCGATGGCAGGTCGACGCGGCGCGACATCGTGCCCTCGAGCACCTCGGTCACGCCGTGCTTCTCGAACAGCGGCTCGTCGCCCTCGTACAGCTCCAGGCGCTCGACGAGCTCGGGGCCGGTGCGCTCGAAGAACGACACGAGCCGGTGGTGCTGCTTGGGGTCGTCGACGATCGCCTTCTCGAAGTCGTCGGAGAAGATGTCGCGCACGACGCGGACCGACAGGTCGGCCTCCTGGAACACCAGCGACGGCGCCGGGTTCTCCTCGGCGCGCTTGCGCAGGACGTCGTTGAGCTTGAACAGGTACTGCAGCTCGCGCTCGAAGTCCTCGCGCTTGGCGCCCGACGCGGCGGTACGGATGATCGCGCCGCCGTCGCGCAGGTCCAGGCCCTTGGCCTCCTTGCGCAGGCGCTCGCGCTCCTTGTCGTCGAGGCGGCGCGACACGCCGATGCCCTCGCCGGTCGGCGCGTACACCATGTAGCGCCCGGCGATCGTGAGCTCCATCGACAGGCGCGCGCCCTTCGTCTTCAGCGGGTCCTTGACGACCTGCACGACGATCTCCTGCCCGGGCTTGAGCAGGTCGGTGATCTTCTTGCCGTCGCCGTTCCCGCGCCCGCGGCGCGGCGTCTCGACGCCGGGCAGGACGATCTCGTCGACGTGCAGGAAGCCGTTCTTGTCGAGTCCGATGTCGACGAACGCGGCCTCGAGGCCGGGCAGGACGTTGTCGACCTTGCCCTTGTAGATGTTGCCGACGATCGAGCGGTTCCCGCGGCGCTCCAGGTAGAGCTCGGCGACGCGGTAGCTGCGCTTGCCCTTCGGCTTCTCCAGCAGCGCGACACGGGTCTCGCCGCGGTCGACGCTGACCAAGACTTGCTTCTTCACAGGATGGTCCTTGACTTGTAGGCGGCGGCCAGGCGTCCCTGCACGTAGATGGACTGCAGGAGGCCCAGCGCCAGGAGGGTGGTGATCACCGAGGCCGGGCCGTAGCTGAGCAACGGCAGGGTCAGGCCGGTGATGGGCATGATCCCGAGGTTCATGCCGACGTTGACGAAGACCTGGAACATGAGCATCGCCACGACGCCGCCGGCGACGAGCGCGCCGAACAGGTTCTTGGCCATCGTGAGGATGCGCAGGGATCTCCAGATCAAGAGCGCGTAGAGCGACAGCACCAGGGCGCAGCCGACGAAGCCGTAGCGCTCCCCGACCACGGCGAAGATGAAGTCCGTGTGGTGCTCGGGGAGGAAGTTGAGCTTCGTCTGGGTGGCCTGGTCGCCGCGGCCGGTCTTCTGCCCGGCCCCGATCGCGATCTTCGACTGCTCCTGCTGGTAGCCCTCGTCGCCCGCGACGTCGCTGGGCGACAGGAACGACGTGAGGCGGTCGACCTGGTAGGGCTTGAGCACCTCCACCCCCACCGCCGGTGCGGCGACGAGGGCGACGGTGATGGCGACGGCGATCAGGGCGAAGAGCCCGGCGAAGTGCCGCCAGGGGGTGCCCGCCACGAACAGCACGGCGAGCGCGATGACGACGTACACCATGCCCGACCCGAGGTCCGGCTGGGCGATCACGAAGAACGCCGGCACGAGCGCCAGCAGCATCACGCGCGCCGTCGTGTCCCGATCGGCGATCCGCCGTGAGCGGCCGACGACGAAGCCGGCCAGCACGAGGATCAGCAGCACCTTGCCGAACTCGGAGGACTGGAAGTTGAAGCCGCCGGGCAGCTGGATGGCCAGCTGGGCGCCGCGCACCTCGGAGCCGAGCGCCAGATTCAGGAGGATGATCCCGATGAGCACGGCGTACAGGCCCCAGGTCAGCTCGCGGAAGCGCGAGACGTCGATCCGGCTGAGCACGAGCATCAGCACGACGCCGACGGCGGCGAAGATGGCCTGGCGGTTGACGAAGTAGTCGGGCTGGCCGGCGATGTCCTCGGCGGTGGCGCCGTCGAGGACGACCAGCGAGCAGACGAGCAGCCCGATCGTCGCCACCAGCAGCAGCGGGTCGAACGGCAGCCGCAGCGACAGCAGGCCGCCGCCGGTCGCGGCGACGGGCGCGTCGTCGCGCGGGTCGCGGATCGGGCTGGCGGCCGTGTTCATCACTGGGTGTGCGACTCCCCGCGTAGGAACTCGCCCTTGTGGCCCAGGTACCACTGGGACAGGATCTGACGCGCGGCCGGCGCCGCGGACGTGGCGCCCCAGCCGCCGCCCTCGATCGTCACCGCGACGACGAGCGGGCGGCTGCGGTCGGGCACGAACGCGACGTACCAGGACTGGTCGGGCCGGCCGGCGCCGCGCTCGGCGGTGCCGGTCTTGCCGTACACCGGGTAGCGGTCGTGCGGCCAGCCGGCGAACACGTCGGCCGACGTGCCGCCGGGCTCGCTGGCGGCCGCGTGCAGGCCCTGCAGGATCGCGTCGCGCGCCTCCCGCGGCAGGTCGATCGAGCGCGCGCTCGGCGGGTCGATCTCCTGCACGAGGCGGCCCTGGGAGTCCTCGACGTTGAGGCCCAGGTGCGGGCGCACGATCTTGCCGCCGTTGGCGAGCGCGGCGTAGGCGACCGCCATCTGCAGCGGCGAGGCCTGCAGGTCGCCCTGGCCGACGGACAGGTTCACGTTGTCGCCGGTGGACCACGGGCGCATGTCGGAGATGCCGCAGGAGTCGACCTTCTCCTTGCGCCGGCACTGGCGCTCGAGCTTGGCGCGCTCCTCGCGCCAGGCGCGGTCGGGCACGGTGCCGGGCTGCGCGCCGGGCAGGTCGATCCCGGGCGTGCGCCCGAGGCCGAGCTTGTGGGCGGCCTTCTGCAGCGCCTGGCCCTCCAGCTCGTTGAGGTCGCGACCCAGGATGTAGAAGTAGACGTCGGAGGACACCTTCAGCGCGGAGACGAGGTTCACCGCGCCCGCGCCCCGGTCGCCCGGGCTGCAGAACTCGGTGAAGCCGACCTTCAGGCAGCCGGTGTCGTTGATGACCGTCGACGGGTCGATGATCCCCCGCTCCAGCGCGGCGAGCGCGGTGATCGGCTTGAACGTCGAGCCGGTCGGATACAGGCCCGCGATCGCGCGGTCGAACAGCGGCGCGCCGTTGGCCTCGGAGCTCAGCGCCTTGTACTTCTCCTCGCTGATCGGCTTGGCGAACACGGACGGGTCGAAGCTCGGGTAGGAGCCCATCGCGACGATCTGCCCGTTACGCGGGTCCATCGCCACGAACGCGCCCGGCTGCCCGCCGCCGGCCTGGGCGACCGCCTCCTGGCCGACCTCCTGCAGCGACAGGTCCAGCGACAGCTTCAGGGTCTGGCCGGGCACCGGCTGGCGGCGGCGCAGCTCGCCCTTGTAGCCGCCCATCGAGTCGACCTGCAGGAGCTGGGCGCCGTCGGTGCCGCGCAGGTAGCGGTCGTACTGCCACTCGATGCCGCTCTGGCCGATGACCGTGCCCTGCTTGACGCCCTTGTAGCGCTTCTGCTTGAGCTGGTCGGGGTTGATCTGGCCGACCGTGCCGAGCAGGTGCGCGGCGAGCTCCCCGCGCGGATAGCGGCGCAGGTACTGGTCGGTGACCGTCACCGCCGGGAAGTGGCGCTTGCGCTCCTGCAGGTAGTTGAGGACCGAGCGGGGCGCGTCGACGTCGAGCGTCACGTTCGCGTAGGGCAGGATGCGGCGCTGGCGGTTGACCTCGCGCGAGATCTCGATCGGGTCCATCCCGAGCACCTTGCCCAGGCGCACGAACAGCGCCTTGCGCTCCGCGTTGTCGGTGGGCAGCTTGCCCGGCTCGATCTGCACGACGGTCGCCTGGCGGTTCGTCACGAGCACGCGGCCGTCGCGGTCGAGGATCTCGCCGCGCGGCGCCTGGATGCGGATCTCGCGCACCCGGTTGTCGTTGGCCTGCGAGACGTACTCGTCGCCGCTGAGGACCTGCAGGAACCACAGGCGGAAGAAGACGATC
>Ga0180220_1000137_pt1 | contig 118073 bp, 141 predicted proteins | sample eDN5th37CBELigBY_FD_151335 | JGI IMG/M metagenome (GOLD analysis project Ga0180220, IMG submission 151335) | Enriched backyard soil microbial communities from Emeryville, California, USA - eDNA 5th pass 37_C BE-Lig BY (version 2) (version 2) | ecosystem: Environmental > Terrestrial > Soil >...
TTCGAGCTGCCCTTGAGGCGAGCCGACAAATCCCAGCGGGCCTTGTTGGCGAAGCTGGTGCCAGTGGCTTCCTCGGTGAGGTCGCGCACCAGCTCGTCGGTGTCCTGACCGAGGGCCTCCCGGACGCCTGCCGAGGCAGCACCCGCGTCCGAGCCCTTACCCGAGGCGATACGCTCCAGGTTGCGGCCGACGGTCTCGATCTCCCGAGCCTCGACACGGGTGGCGGGGTTGCGGGCCAGGGCACCGAAGGCACCGCCCAGGACCATGCCCATGCCGATCGCCTGGAGGAACTCGTCCTGATGGTAGGTGGGCTTGTTGGCAGCGATGAGCGCCTCCGGGATGGCGGTTGAGGCCATACCAGTGGCAGCGCCGTGGGCGATCATCCCGGCACGGCCGAGCTTCGCCCCGATGAAGGCTGCACCACCGACACCGCCAGTGGCGACCGTGATGCCCGCACCAGCGGCCCAGGCAACCGGGTCAGTCATGCCAGCGGCGATGCGGAGGCCTACGCCCCATGCACCGGCATCGGCCAGCTTCTGGTCCGTCTCCATGGACTGCAGGAGGCTTTCCCTGATCTGGAGCCCGTGCTGGGTCGAGTGGGTTTCCACGAAGCGGTCCCAGTATTCCTCGGGGATGTCCTGGGTCAGCTCCTTCATGAACTCCGGGGTCATCTCGAAGGTCGGGTCAGGGGCCGCGTCAGGCTTCTCCCGGAAGAGGTTGGGGATGACCCACTCCTGCTGGATGGCCATGCCGCCCAGTTCGAAGAGGTTCGGGGCCTGGGCCTTGCGCTCTGCCTCAGCGGCCTGGAAGGCGCGCATGTCAGCGTTCGTCCAGGGCGTGGTGGGCTGGGTCTCTGCCAGCATCGCAGCGCTCTCGGGGGAGCCGACCTGGAAGGGTGCGGGCTCAGGGCCGAACTGGCGTTGGTCCTTCTGGGAGAGGGTGAGGTCCGGGGCGTTGTCGAAGCTCGTGACCCCAGGAGACGGGCGAGTGGGGAGGCCACTGCCTGAGCCACCGAGGACGGCCAGGAAGGCGTCAGGGGAGACCCCCGACTTGTTCCCTATCGCGTCCCCATCGTAGTAGCTTCGGCCCGCCTTGGGGCCAGAGACCATGGGGAGCCCAGCCCATTCCTGGGCGAGGTTGTTGGCGAACTCCTCGGCGCTCATGGCACCGCTAGTGAAGGCGGTGAGGCCACGGCGCTCCAAGAGCTTCTGACCCAGCTGGTCCTGCAGCTCAGGCGTGAAGCGGGCGGAGGTGGGGATACCCATCTCGGTCACGAGGCCGCCGAGGGTCTTCTGGAGGAACTGGTAGCGGCCCACAGCACTCGAGCCGGTGTCCCGTGCCAGCTGGGCCTGAAAGTCCTGGACCTGGGCGATGGTCATGTCCGTGAACCGGACGCTCTGGTTGTTGGTGTTCCCGTAGTAGGCGTTGTAGTTGCCATTGCTCTCTGGACCCGAAATGAAGTCCAGGAGCGCCTTAGTGTCGGTCATGGGGTGTCCCTAGAATGAGAAAGGGCCACCCCGCAGCGCCTAGGGAGAGCGCCGGTGGTGACCCTTGAGGGCTCGGAGCCGTAGCCGCGAGCGGTTGTGAGAATTGCTATGGTGAGGGGTAATCGATTTCCGGGTTACAGCCCGCCCATGGCATCGAAAACCGACATGCCCACCCAAGCAGCAGCAAACCAGCCGACCATTTTGACGGCCCAACCGATGTAGCTGTAGCCCAGCAGCGCGTTCATGAGCTGACTGCTGCCTCTGGCGATGGTGTACACGATGGACAGGAGAATGTTGGTCCCGATGAAGGCCCCGAGGCCTGCGACAATCGCCATGAGCATCAGAGCACCCCTCCAGCCGCATGAGCCTTGAGGAGGTGGACGGGGTACGCCATCGCCTCGAAGACACCTTCACGAACAAGCCAGGACGACGCGGAGACCACGCGCGGAACCACGCCCTCCCGCTCGCAAAGGGCGGCAAGCTCGCGTTCGTCTGCCTCGATGGCTTCCGGCAGCTGGTCCATGAGGGCGAGAACTACGGGTTCTGTCTTGGCCAGGAAGCCCCAGAAGGTATCCCAGCCCTCGGGACAGTCGGGGCTCTCGTAGTCCGCAGCGAAGATCGTCGGCAGTCCAGGGCAGGCCGCACCAAGCCCCCACAGGCCTTCCTCGTAGGCTGCCGGGTGTCGGTCCTTGTGGAAGGCCATCGGCCCCTCCAGCGCAGCGCTATCAATCCCCAGGCTGGTCAGGAGGTCGGACGTAGTCGAGTTCATAAGCTAGTTTCCCTGTGGCGCTGCCCACCATCGGACAACGTGGAGGAGAGCCCCCAGGAGGACGCACAGAGCGGAGAGAGGCAGCGAGCCGGGATGAGCCCTACCAGCCGCGCCAAAGCCGCTCCATGCGCCCGCCAAGGGGTTCGCCTCAGGGTTGCTTGGGGACGTCTACAGGGTAGCGCGGGAAGTCCTTGATGGCTTCGGCCAAGTCCTCGACGGTGGGCCGCTCATAGATCGAGCCGACATTGCCGGAGCTATGGCCACAGAACGCATCACGCAGCCGCTGCTCGATCTTGGCGCGCGCAGCCCTGCGCTTGAAGGTGTGCCGCCAGCCGTGGTTCGGACTAACACCCTTGTCAGTGACCCCGAGCTTCCGAACCCAGTCGGCCAGCTTCTGCCGGACCTGCACGTACATCGGGCGAACCGGGTTGAGTGGGTCGTCGTCCTTGCTCCCGGCCCGGCTCCCGCCCGCCTTCGGGTCGTGAAAGAGCGGCCCACGTGCCGCCTTTTCAACGAACTCCACAAACCCCTGTTCGATTAGGTGATCGTGGAGAACAACGGTTCGAGCGACCGAGCCCTTGACCGTTCCCGCCTCTGGGCGAATATGCAGCATCCAGAAGCCATCCCGATGCTGCTCGATGTCCTCCTTGCGGAGTTGGGTCATCTCCCCGGGGCGAGAACCCGTGTAGGCGCACAACCACGGCACCCACCGAATGGCCGCCTTCAGGTAGGGCGAGGTACGTGGCGAGCGGGGCACCAGGGTAGCCTTGAGGATAGCCTCCACGTCTTCTTCGCTGAACTCGCCCTTAGTGTTGCCCACGCGGGCCACGGCCACCTTCACCCCGTCGAAGGGATTGCTGGCGATCTTCTTCTGGTCCTTCACCCAGTTGAAGACCCTCCGTGCGGCGGTGAGCCAAACCTCATTGACCGTGCGGCCGCTGATGCTGCCGGTCATGAGGTCGTCTTTCCATGCCACCGCGTCGTCATCGGTGACCAAGGCAACGTCACGTCCGCTAAGATGTTTGTTGAGATGGTCGAACACACCACGCCAGCGGTTGATGGTGGATGCCTGCGGTTTGCGCTCTTTGACCCAGGCCTCAAAGGCCTGCCAAGCGTTCCATCCCGTGAGCCTCACCCCTGCCGGGGCCTTGGGAGCGACAGCGGGAAACCTCTCACGGTGGGTGTCGGGCCTGTAGTCGCCCCCTGCCCGCCTCCGCAGCAGCGCCATGGCCGCAACAAGGTCGGCCTGAAGGGTGTCTACCAGCGTGACGTGGGCTTCGTGGGTGAGCCTGATTTCTTCCCCGCCGAGGAAAGTCGGCAGACGCGACAGCTCAAGAACCTTCGCCCGAATGAGCGAGCGGTGCCTTGGGCTCGCCTCGGCTTCCCCGCCTACCTCCCGTTCATCCGTTTCCCCAAAGGCCTCCAGGACATCCCGGTACTGCTCGTAGACGTGGTCCCACGCCTCGACCGGCATGGGCTCCTCCTGGTGCTGTGACACGAACCAGTCGTACCATCGTCCTACAAGCGCATGGAGTTGGCGATGTGAGAGCTGTTGGCCCTCACCAGCCTGAGCGCTGCGGAGGCGGGTAATCCTCCCCTCGACCTCGGCCACCCAGTCTGCGAACGCGGCCTTGGCTTCGCCTGGGGACAACTCCGCTGGACGCCGGAAGCGCTCCTCCTGGCGAACGCCATAGGCCCGCTGGTATGAGTCGCGAACGTCACCCGGGATGCCCTTACGGGCAAACCAATCGCCGTTCTTCGCTTTCGAGAGGGTGGTCATCAGGACTGTCATTTGTAGCGCCCTTTGTAGCGGGAGGGCGACTACAAGTCCCTGAAATCAATCAACTCTTTGGCCCCAAAGCATCTTTGGGAGAGTTTGGTGCGGTCGAGAAGACTCGAACTTCCACGCCTTGCGGCACAGCGACCTCAACGCTGCGCGTCTACCAATTCCGCCACGACCGCACATCATGGTAGGGCCGCGCCCCAGGGGCGAAGCGAGCCAGCATGTAGCAAATCGGTTCTCGGACCTCAAGCGCCTTTACCGCTTTTTGTTGGAGGTAGTCGAAAACCGGGCTCGGCTCATGGCCTAGCGTTGCGCATACTGGCTGTAGATCAAATGCTTATGGCGGCAGGCTCTAGCTGAACTTCAGCCGCGCTTGAGCACCTTGTTGGTAACGAGCACCCGCAAATGACCGTCATCGACGCTGATTTCGCCCTCGGCGATGAGCGTCGAATTGGCATAGATGCGCATCGGATCGTTCTCGGTCGCATCCAGTTCGATCACCGCGCCGCGTCCCATGCGCAGCAGATGATGGACCGGCATCGTCGTTGCGCCGAGTTCAACCGTGATATCAACTTCAATATTGTCGACCGAACTCATAGATAGAACACCAAAGACAGGGCCGCGCAGGATGCGCCGGCCGGAATCCGACGGAGCCAGCATTGGTGAGTATGGTTATCGAACCGTTAACGACGTGTTCCGCGATCGAAAAACTTCTGCGCCCCGACGGTCGCCCGGCCGGATGGATCGTCTCGGATGGCGCGATACCCTACCCTGAGGCGCTGACCGCCATGCGCCAGCGCGCCGCCGCGATTGCCGCTGGAGAAGCTGATGAGGCGGTATGGCTTGTTGAGCATCCGCCGCTCTATACCGCCGGCACGTCCGCCTTGCCCAGCGACCTGCTCGCACCGCGCTTTCCCGTGTTCGAGGCTGGCCGCGGCGGACAATACACCTATCACGGCCCCGGCCAGCGCGTTGCCTATGTCATGCTCGACCTGCGCGAGCGCGGCCGCGACATCCGTTGCCTCGTGCAGGGCCTCGAATCCTGGGTCATCGATACGCTCGCCGCCTTCAACATCAAGGGCGAGCGCCGCGAAGGCCGGGTCGGCGTGTGGGTCGCCCGTCCGGACAAAGGCCCCGGCCGCGAGGACAAGATCGCCGCCATCGGCGTGCGCGTCTCCAAATGGGTGACCTTCCACGGCATCTCGCTCAATGTCGCGCCGGACCTCACCCACTATGACGGCATAGTACCTTGCGGGATTTCCGACCAGGGCGTGACGAGCCTGGAAGATCTCGGCCATATCGTTTCGATGGCGGAGGTCGATTCGGTCCTGCGAGCCACGTTCGAGAAGCATTTCGGGCCTGTGGAACGAAGCGCGAGCCCAGACCTTGCCATGACTGGCTGACTTGCCCAGTCTGCGGTTAAATTGGAGTCGCAAGCCGCCAAACACGAGGGGAACACCAATGACGCTGGATGATCTGAAACGCCTCTTCACCCGGCAGACCCTGTTCCGCCTGGATGCCGTCCTCTCGCCGAGACTGGTGCCCATCCTTTACGCCCTCGGCCTCGCCGGCCTCCTGCTCTGGGTCGTACGGCACCTCTTTGCCAGCTTCTCGACCGGTTTCGGCAATGGTCTATGGGGCTTGCTGGAAATCGCGGTTTTCGGCCTGCTGATGCTGCTGGCGCTGCGCATCCTTTGCGAGGCGCTGCTCGTCTGGTTCAAGGCCCACGAAAACGCCGGCGACACCGTCAACCGCAGCCGCTACTCAGCCTCGCTTCTCGATGAAGTGCGCGAAGCCATCCGCGATCTCGCCGAGGAGGACGAAGACGATTTCGCCGAGGCCGACGAATATGTGGTTCCGGCGACCGATCCCCCACCCTACTATCCCGACGGCACCCCGCCGAAATCCACCGAGACGCCGGCCACACCTGAACCCGCTAAATCCGAGCCCGCCAAGCCGGAGAGCACGGCCGAGGCTTCCAGCGAGACTACCAAGCCGAAAACCGTACGCCGCACTGCCAGGCGTACGCCGACCCCGCGCACTTAAGTGCCGGGGCCGACGCAAGTCTATTTGTTGTTGATGCTCCAGGCCCCCGGCCCGGAAAACACCAGATAGAGAAAGATGAAGCAGAAGAGGATTGCGGCATCGCCCATATTATTGGTCGGGAAGAGGTCCTGAGGCGCATGCGCCATCCAGTAGGCGACTGCCATCTCACCCGATGCGATGAATGCGGCTATCCGGCTGAAAAGGCCGATGAGGATCAGGATGCCCGCGACAACCTCGATGATTCCGCTAAGGCCGAACAGCGACATCAGCGGGGGCGAGAACTCGGCCGGCGGAAACCCGATCAGCTTCTGCGTGCCATGCAGCAGGAATAACAGACCGGCGACAATGCGCAGCACGGCCAAAGCTTGCGGCGCATAGGGAGATAGGCGATCGAACATAGTACCCTCGTAATTAACCGCCGTGCTGGCGGCAGTCCTCTGCTAAGCCATAGAATCGGTGGCATACGAGTCCCAGCTTTGCGCACACAGTGTTCACTGATGCCATCCACACACACTCGTGAACCCGTCTCCACGCATTTCTGCCTCACGCGCGTTGCAAGCCGCGCGCATTGCATTTTGCGCCGAATTCGCTATTGAGGCGCCTTGACCCCCGAACAGGTAAGTATCCGGCCCGCATGAGCCACCAAGCGCCAAAAATTGGCCTCGTCAGCCTCGGCTGCCCCAAGGCCCTCGTCGACAGCGAACGCATCATGACGACGCTGCGCGCGCAGGGCTATGCCTTCAGCCGCGACTATGAGGGCGCCGATATCGTCCTCGTCAACACCTGCGGTTTTCTCGACAGTGCCAAGCAGGAGAGCCTGGAAGCCATTGGCGAGGCGCTCAACGAGAACGGCCGCGTCATCGTCACCGGCTGCATGGGTGTCGAGGAAGAGATGATCCGCCAGACCCACCCGAACGTGCTCGCCGTTACCGGTCCGCACCAGTACGAGGCCGTGGTCGGCGCCGTTCACCAGCACCTGCCGCCGGTCCCCAACAAGTTTGTCGATCTCGTGCCCGAACAGGGCCTAAAGCTCACGCCGCGGCACTACGCCTATCTCAAGATTTCCGAAGGCTGCAATAATCGCTGTTCTTTCTGCATTATCCCGCAGATCCGCGGCGATCTGGTCTCCCGCCCGGCCGCAAGCGTCATTTCGGAAGCCGAACGGCTGGTCAAAAACGGCGTCAAGGAACTGCTGGTCATCTCGCAGGATACCAGCGCCTATGGCCTTGACATCAAATACGCGACGTCCCCGTACAAGGGCCGCCAGGTCTCAGCGCGCTTCTATGATCTGGCCAAGGAACTGGGCGAGCTTGGCGCCTGGGTGCGCCTGCACTATGTCTATCCCTACCCGCATGTCGATCAGGTCATCGAGTTGATGGCCGAGGGCAAGGTGCTGCCCTATCTCGACATTCCGTTCCAGCACGCCTCCCCCACGGTGCTGAAGGCCATGCGCCGCCCGGCGAACCAGGAAAAGACCCTGGACCGCATTCGCAAATGGCGCGAAATCTGCCCGGACCTTACCATCCGCTCCAATTTCATCGTCGGCTTCCCCGGCGAGACCGAGGAAGATTTCGAATTCCTGCTCGACTGGCTCGAAGAAGCCGAGATCGACCGCGCCGGCTGTTTTGAATACGAACCGGTCACTGGCGCTCCCGCGAACGATATCGAGGGATTGGTGCCCGACGAGGTCAAGCGCGACCGCTTCGAACGCCTGATGGAAGTGGCTCAGGATGTCTCGGCCCATCAACTGGCCAAGAAGGTCGGCCGCACTATTGAAGTGCTGGTGGACGACGTCGAGCCCGAAGCCAACCGCGCCATCGCCCGCTCCAAATGGGACGCCCCCGACATCGACGGCCAAGTGATCGTCGACAACGCCACCGGCATCAAGCCAGGCGATCTGGTGAGCGTCACCGTGACCGACAGCGACGAATACGATCTGTTCGCCGAGCCCGTGGCAGCGCGGTATTAGGGCGGGGCCGCCCGGGCGTCAGTGCTCACACCCCACCCGCGATGTCATTCCGGCGCAGGCCGGAACCCATCCCGGGCGTTCTCACCAGCCGCAAGGTGTGATGCGGGCACGACAATGGTGCGCCGTTAGCGCATCTCAGGATTGATCCCGGCCTGCGCCGGGATGACATCGGGGTTTGTCTTTGATCTCAGTGCAGTAAGCCCTCTTGTTTACGTTATCTATCTTCACCGAACCCCTGCCATACTCCCCCATCCCGAGCCGGAGCGAGAAATCGCGAGGTCGACAAGGCCGGGCGGCGGTTCGGCTTGGGCAGCGCTGGACCACCAATCATGACGCTGCTAGACCGGCAGGAAACGAGAACTCCAATGCACGCCAGCTACACCATCCCTCTGCCCGGCAAAACGGCACTGACGCTGGGGCGTGATCCGATCGTCATGGGCATCCTCAACGTCACTCCCGACAGCTTCTCCGATGGCGGCCGGTTTGACCGGCTCGAACCGGCGCTGGCCCAGGCCCGGCAGATGCTGAACGAAGGTGCGGACATCATCGATATCGGGGGAGAAAGCACGCGCCCCGGCGGCGAGGAGATCGGCGCGCAGGAAGAGATCGACCGCGTCATTCCGCTCTTCGAGGCGCTCGCGCAGGAAGGCATTACTGCCCCGCTTTCAATCGACACCTACAAGGCTCTTGTCGCCGATCAGGCGGTTCAATCCGGCGCCACGATCATCAACGACGTCTATGGTCTGCAGCGCGAGCCGGAAATGGCGGACGTCGCCGCGCTCCACGAGGTGCCAGTAATCGCCATGCACTGGGACAAGGCGCGAGATCGCGACAAGCCGCTCCTCGAGGAAATGCGCCGCTGGTTCGATCGCACCGTGGAGATCGCCGAAGGGGCGGGTCTGCCTCGTGAGCGGCTCATCATCGATCCAGGCTTTGGCTTCGCCAAGAGCATTGCCGAGAACTACGCCATGCTGCGCGACCTCGCCAAAATCTACCCCGGCTATCCGATCCTCGCCGGAACCTCGCGCAAATCGATGATCGGCAAGCTTCTCGGCAACGAGCCAGGTGATCGGCTCGCGGGCACGCTCGCGACCAGCGTTCTCGCCTATACAGAGGGTGCGCACATCTTCCGGGTGCACGACGTACGTGCCAATCGCGACGCTCTTCGCGTCGCCGCGGCAACGCTGTATGGTCCGCCCGCCGACATTGCTGAAGGGAGTCGCGGCATCCATGGGTAAGAAATTCCGCGGCGACCGCATCATCCTCAACGATCTGGGCTTTTACGGCTATCATGGCGTGATGGGCGAAGAGAAAGCGCTTGGCCAGCGTTTCTTTGTCGACCTGACCTGCGGCATCGACCTTTCGGCACCCGCCGCCAGCGACCATTTCTCGGACACCATCTCCTACGCCGAGGTCTACGAGGTGGTCAAAACCGCCTTCGAGGAAAAGCAGATGCACCTCATCGAGGCGGTCGGCCAACGCATCGTCGAGGCCGTCTTTGCCGCCTTTCCCGCAATCCGCTGGATCAAGGTCCGCGTGCGCAAGCCCGAAGCCCCGATAGCCATGGTGCGCGGCGAAGCTGCCATAGAGCTGCACCGCCATCGCGAGGACTGAGTATGGTGAGGGCCTGGCTCTCCCTTGGCGCCAATATCGGCCGCCCCGAAGCGCAGCTCGCCGAGGCCGTCGAGCGGCTCGACAGGCATGAGCAGATTTCAGTGGTCAACCGCTCGAGGGTCATCGCCACCAAACCCTGGGGCAAGACCGACCAGCCCGATTTCGCCAATATGGCCGTAGCGGTTGAAACGGATTTGAGCCCGCAGGCCCTGCTCGACGCCTGCCTCGAGATCGAGCGTCAGATGGGCCGGGAGCGCATCGAAGTGTGGGGACCGCGCGTCATCGACATCGACATCATTGCCTATGAGCGGCTGGTGCAGACGAGCGTACGCCTGACCCTGCCTCACAAATTCGCCCACGAACGCGCCTTCGTGCTCGATCCCCTGCGTGAGATCGATCCGGAGACCGCCGATTGGATCGTCGAAACCGCTCGGGCGGGCTTGTGAGGATCAGCTTCCCCGCAGGAAATCGAGAACCTTCACTGCCGCGTCAAACTCGGCCTTACGCTTTGATCTGCGCAGCGCCGCCTCTTCGTCGACGCCCCAGAGCTTGGCCTGATAGTCCTCATCGACATGCGCCATCGTCCACACATCCTCCGGCGCAATCAATCGATGGTGCAGGGCAACCGCCAGTATGCCCGATCCGGTGAGATTGGTGATCGAAACCAGCGCCGTCATGGTGATGAGGTCCTCGCCCTCCAGCACATCGCGCAATCGCCGCAACGTGGCCTCGGGCTGCGCCTGGTGCAGGATGCCGATGGTCGGCTGGAAGCTTACCCCGAAATGCCGCGCCACGCGCACCAGCGCTTCATCCCACAGCCGCTCCTGCTCGGCGACGAGTTCGCGCGGCGTGTCGGCCCGATAGAGCAGCATGTCGCTGGCGGCGTATTTCACCACCTCGTCGCGGAACGCCGGCACTGTCGCCTCGCCGCTCTCCAGCGCCGAGTTGATCAGGCGCACGACGGGCATGGTCTCGGCATTGATCCGCTCGCCCTGCGCCGCCCATTCCTGCGCCATCACATCGGCAAGTTCCGCCACCGGCACCGCAACAGGCGTGCGGTTGCCCGGCGTCCTGGTTGGCCGGCCATCGAGCGTCACCGTGAAGCCGCCTTCTACCGGCGCCACCCCCGCCTCCTTGTAGAAGCGCTTGGGCAATTCCTGCTTCACATGCTTCTGCGCCCGACCATAGCCGTCATCACGATGGTTGAGGGCGTCTTCGATAAATTCGCGCATTGCCTATTCCAGTACTCGCCTGATCGCGTCGTCCAGTTCATCGAACGTCTCGATCATCGTGTGGGCGCCGGCGGCCAGGAGCTCGGCCGCATCATGATAACCCCAGGTCACCCCGATCGTTGCCACCCCTGCATTGCGCCCCAGTTCGATATCGAACACGGTGTCGCCAATCATCACGGTCTCATCCTTGCCGAAACCGGTCTCGTCCATCGCCCGCAGCAACATGCCCGGATGCGGCTTGGACGGGTTGTGGTCGGGCGTTTGCAGGGTAGCGAAATGGTCCGCGAGATCGTGCAGGGCGAGAATTCTCTGCACGCCGGCAAGCCCTTTGCCCGTGGCCACCCCCATGACGTTCGCTGCGTCCATGTTGAGCGCATCCAAGGCCTTGCGGGCACCCGGAAACAGACCCTCCCGATCGCAGCCCTGCACCACCGAGGCGCGATAGTGGCCCTTGTAGTCCTCGACCAGGCGATCAATCAGCTCCGGATCATCAGTTCCGGCCAACCTGGCGATAGCCACCGGCAGCGATAGCCCGATGATCCGCCGCACCTCCGCCGGGGTCGGCTCGCGCAAGCCGGCTCCGGTGAACGCCGTCGCCATGTGCTCGCTGATCAGCGCCTGCGTATCGATCAGCGTGCCGTCCATGTCGAACATGATCAGCGTCATTCGCCGTCCTCGGGGTCCTGCGCCTGCACGTCATATCGCGAGGCATCGAACCCCAGCGCATCGAAGGTCTGCAGCATATGCGGCGGCAGCGGCGCGGAAATATCGAGCCGCTTGCCTGATCGCAGCGGCAGCGCAATGCGGCGGGCGTGAAGGTGAAGTCCCTGCCCAATTCCCTCGGCCGGCTGATAGTTCTCGATGTTGAAATAGCGCGGATCATCGAGAATGGGCGTGCCCAACTGCGCCATGTGCACGCGCAATTGGTGGGTGCGCCCGGTTACCGGCTTCAGCGTCACCCAGGCAAAGCGCCGGCTGGCGGTATCCGTGGTCGAATAATAGCTCATCGAGTGCTGGGCGCCCGGCGTGCCGTTGGGCACCACCACCATCTGCTCGCCATCGGTGGTGCGCTGCTTGGCAAGAAAGCACGAGATTTCGCCCTGGCGCGGGGTGGGATTGCCGGCCACCACAGCCCAGTAGATCTTGCGTGCCGAGCGCGAGCGGAACACCGCCCCGAAATGGCTTGCCGCCGCGTGGGTCTTGGCGACGACGAGGCAGCCGGAGGTGTCGCGGTCGAGCCGGTGAACGAGGCGCGGGGCCTCGCCGCGCTTGTTGGGCAGGCTCTTCAACATGCCGTCAATATGGCGCTTGGTGCCGCTGCCGCCTTGCACGGCAAGGCCGTAGGGCTTGTTGAAGACATAGAGCTCATCGTCCTCATAGAGCACGATCGAGCGCAAAAACTCGGCATCCTCGGTGCGAATTGGCGTGGGTTCGGTGCGCGTTTCGTCGTTGATCGGTGGCACGCGTACGATCTGTCCGGCCGAAAGGCGCATACCGGTCTGCACGCGGCCCTTGTCGACCCGCACCTCGCCATTGCGGATGAGTTTTTGCAGCCGCCCGAACCCGAGTTGCGGGAAATGGCGAGCAAACCAGCGGTCGAGCCGCATGCCGTCTTCATCGCGCGAAACCTCGCGCTGCTGTACGCCGCTCATGCGGGAAATCCTCGGGTGATCAAGAGCCCGAGATATAGGCCGAGCACCGACAGTGCAACCGACAACAGGACATATAGCGCCGCCTGCGCCACCGCGCCGCGCTCGATCAGGGTAATCGTATCGAGGGAGAACGCCGAGAAGGTCGTGAAGCCGCCAAGCAGGCCTACCGCAATGAAGAGGCGTGCCTCGTTCTGCCAGGGCGGTAGCGTGCGAGCAAGCCAGCCGATGAGCAGCCCCATGGCGAATGAGCCGACAATATTGACGATCAGCGTTGCGAGCGGAAAGCCGGACGGCCATAGCCGACCCACGAGCGAGGTTACGCCGAAGCGCGCCATGGCACCGATGGCGCCGCCCGCACCCACCAACAGAATGGACTGCATCTATGAATTGCCCTCGCGCTTGGCGTCCCGTAGCCTGGTGAAGTATTCGAGGCGCTTGCGCAGCTCGCGCTCGAATCCGCGTTCGACAGGACGGTAGAATTCCTGCCGGCCGATCTTCTCGGGGAAGTACTCCTGCCCGGAAAAGCCCTCGGGCGTGTCGTGATCGTAGATATAGCCCTCCCCATAGCCGGACCCCTTCATCAGCTTGGTGGGAGCGTTGAGTATGACCATGGGCGGCATTGGTGAGCCGCTGGCCTTGGCGACGCTCGTTGCCGCCTTGAACCCGGTGTAGACGGCGTTCGATTTCGGCGCCAGCGCCAGATAGACGACGACCTGCGCCAGCGCCAGTTCGCCCTCGGGAGAACCGAGCATCTGATAGGCATCGCGGCCAGCGACCGCCTGGGGCAGCGCCTGCGGATCGGCAAGACCGATATCCTCCACCGCCATGCGGATCAGCCGCCGGGCAAGAAACAGCGGGTCCTCCCCGGCGTCGAGCATGCGCGCGAAATAGTAGAGCGCCGCATCTGGGTCCGAGCCGCGAACTGTCTTGTGCAGCGCCGAAATGAGATTGTAATGGCCGTCCTGGGCCTTGTCGTAGATCGGGGCGCGCCGTTGCACGACGGACAGAAGCGCCTCGACGTCCATGATCTCGCCCTCGCGGGCCGAGGCCAGCACCTCCTCGACCAAACCGAGCAAGGCGCGGCCATCGCCATCGGCAAGCGTGAGCAATGTACGCCGCGCCTCCTCGTCAAGCGGCAACGTCCCCTCGGTCAGAGCTTCGGCGCGCTGGACGAGTTTCTCGAGATCATCGAGCGAGAGAGGCTCGAAGCGCAAGACCTGGCTACGCGAGAGCAGAGCGGCATTGAGCTCGAAGGACGGGTTCTCCGTGGTCGCCCCGACCAGCACCACCGTGCCATCTTCCATCACCGGCAGGAAACCATCCTGCTGAGCACGGTTGAAGCGGTGGATCTCGTCGACAAAGAGCAACGTCCGGCGCCCGTTCATCCGCTCGATACGGGCTTTCTCGAAGACTTTCTTGAGATCGGCTACGCCTGAGAAAACGGCCGATATCTGCTCGAACTTGTAGTCGATCTGGTCGGCAAGCAGCCGCGCCACCGTCGTCTTGCCGGTGCCGGGAGGACCCCACAGGATCAGCGAACCGAGCCGGCCCGAAGCGATCATGCGGCGCAGCGTCCCCTCCGGCCCCAGCAGGTGTTGCTGGCCTATGACCTCGTCCAGCGAACGCGGACGCAGCCGATCGGCGAGCGGGCGCCCGGCTTCATCGGGCGCTGCTGCATCGTTGGTTTCGCTGGAAAAGAGGTCCGACATCAATCAACCGCTGACATAGGTGCGGATCACCTCGCCCTCGCGCTGCAGCACGATTTCCCAGGTTCGCGGGCGCTGTGTAGCGACCTGCGCGAAGGTGGCCGCATCGGTCATCTCTACGCCATTGAGGCTCAAAATGATATCGTTGACCGCAAGGCCCATCGCCTCTGCGGGCGAACCCGGTTCGATCTGCGTGATGATCATGCCGCTTGTGTCGAAAGGCAGCCCCTGCTCCTGCGCAACCGGCGCCGTCAACTCCTCGGCGATTGCCCCGGCAAACCGCGTGTTACCGGTTATCTGCGCAATCTGATCGGCACGTGGCTCAGGTGGAGCTTCGACCGTCAGGGGCAGTTCCAGCGTTTGTGCACCGCGCATGACGCTCAAAGTCGCGGTCGTGCCGAGTTCGCGGGTCGCGAGGCGGAAGTTGAAGGCGCTCGGGTCCTCCACCGCGCGTCCGTCGACGGCGGTGACGACGTCGCCCGGCTGCAGCCCCGCACGAGCCGCGGGCCCATCGGGCGCGATATCGGTGATCATCGCACCGCCAGGGGTCGGCAGGCCCAGACTTTCAGCAATATCGGCACTGACGATCTGCGTCTTGGCGCCAAACCAGGGCCGCACGATCTCGCCGCCATTCAGGCCTGCTTCAGCCACGACGCGTACCATGTTGGAGGGAATGGCAAAGCCAATCCCCACCGAACCGCCCGTGCGCGAATAGATCGCCGTGTTGATGCCGACCAGCCTGCCCGAAAGGTCAACCAGCGCACCGCCGGAATTGCCGGGATTGATCGCCGCATCGGTCTGGATGAAGAACTCGTAGTCGCTGGCCTCCACCCCCGTGCGCGCCAGCGCCGAGACAATGCCGCTGGTAACGGTCTGGCCGACGCCGAACGGGTTACCGATCGCCAGGACCAGGTCTCCGACCTGGAGCTCGTCGGAATCGGCAAACTGAATGGCCGGCAGGTCCACCCCTGCCCCATCGCGAATACGCAGCACCGCAAGATCGGTCTTGGCATCGTCAAGCACCAGATCGACAGCGAACTCGCGCCGGTCCGAGAGGGCGATGCGGATATCGTCGGCGCCGCTCACCACATGACTGTTGGTCAGGATCAGGCCGGAAGAGTCGACGATGACACCCGAGCCCAGCGATTGGGATTCGCGTGGCCTGCTGCGGAACATGGGAGAGCGGTTGCCAAAGAACCGTTGAAAGAATGGATCGTCTGCAAAAGGAGAAGCGGACTGCTCTTCGATCCGCGTGGCATAAACGTTGACCACCGCCGGCGCGACCTGCCTGACCACAGGAGCAAAGCTCAATTGCACCTGCGCTTGACTCTCGGGCACCACCCTTTCAGCCTGGGCCAACTCGGTGCCGGGAGCCGGCATTTCCTGCGCCGCGAGACCAGACCAGGCCCCCAGGCCAAGAATGATCGCGCCGGCAAAGGCGATGAGGGGAAGTCGTGCTGAAGCCATCTGTCGCTCTCCGAAGATCTGCGTGAAAAAGGCTGTGCGGAAGGGCCTGTCGAACCTTTGCGAAACCCTCGCTGTCGGCCGACGTTAAGCTGTCACAGCCATGGATAAGATAGGTCTCAAAATATCGTTTGCTCGCCGGGTCGTTGATCCCTATATGCAGCGCTCATTTTCCCGCGTCCTCTGGCCCTGAAAGGCAAAAAGTCCAATGACTGAGCCGACTACCGTTTATCCGAACACCTCGGCCCTCATAGCCGCCGAAGCGCCGGATTTCCCGAGCTTTCTCTATTCGGAGCGGGAGCTGCATAAATCGGTCAAGGTGTTCAAAAAGGGCTTTGAAGGTCTGTTGACCTACGCGGTCAAGTGCAACCCGTCGCCGCACATTATCGCCAAGCTGCATGAGGAAGGACTACAAGCCTTCGACGTTGCTTCCAATACCGAGATGGCACTGGTGCGGCAATACGCGCCGGGTGCGGCGATGCACTACAACAATCCCATCAAGAACCGCCGCGAAATCGAGCGCGCCTATGACGAATTCGGCGTGCGCTCGTTCACGATCGACCATCCGGAACAGTTGGACCAACTCGCCGCTGTCGTCGCGCCCTCGAAAGATATCGAGGTAACGACGCGTTTCAAGGCGGGTAAGGCGCTCAAGTCCTACGACTTCGGCACCAAGTTCGGCGTCATGGAACAGGGCGCGATTGAAATCGCCTCCATGGTCGAGCAGATGGGCTACACCGCGAGCCTCTGTTTTCATGTCGGCAGCCAATGCGAGGACGCCTATGCCTATGAGCGCCATATCGCAGCGGCAGCGCGCATCGCCAGCGAATCCGGCATAGAGCTGAAGCGCCTCAATATCGGTGGCGGCTTTCCAGCCCCCTACCCGACCAGCGTCGCGCCGCCGATGGATTACTATTTCGAGACGATCGAGGCGGCCATCGAAGACAATTTCGGCAAGTCCCGCCCCGAACTGATCGCAGAACCCGGGCGCGCGCTGGTGACCGCCTCGACCTCTCTATTGTTGCGCGTGAAGCACCAGCGCGGCGGGCTTTCGGTCTACCTCAACGACGGGGCTTATGGCTCGTTGATGGAGGTCAAGTTCATGGACTTCACCCCACCCGTGCGCGTCTGGCGTGGGGCGCGGCTACACACCGAAGTCGACGTTTCCGGGTTCACCATCTTCGGGCCGACCTGCGACAGCTATGACGTGCTCCCGCAGACCTTCATGCTGCCCGTCGATATCGGTGAGGACGACTGGATCGAGTTCGGCCTGATGGGCGCCTATACCCAGGCTTCGCTCACGCCCTTCAACGGTTTCGACCGTCGCGACTGGTATCAGGTGGACGAGATCTATACCGGCAAGGACGTGCGGCCGGACTGATGCTGTTTACTGGAGCACGCCGGACGTAGTGAAACGTAGTATCGCTCTAGCCTCTACCTTTGTTTGCTCATAAACTTGGTAGATCTCTTGGGGGCGAGAAACGATGCTGAAAAACGTCTGGTCCGGTATTCGCTTTGCAGCGACGTCCATACTTATGTGGATTGTGATATTGGTGGCGCTGTCCGCCGCCATGGCATCCACGACTTCGGGCGGGGGGCCAAGTGGCTGGTGGGCGGTGGCAATGCTACTTTCACCGGTGGCTGCCGTTTGGGTAACTCATATGTTGACGAAGCGGCGCAGGTCCCGGGACGAGGAGCGGAAAGCGTCACGCGAGCGCTCGAGATGGGAGATGAGGCAACTCATTGTATCGAGTGTCGAGCGGCATCTACCAGCGCTAACCAAGAACTACCGTACCGCCGTTCGCCGGAACGACTACGGGGTTATTCTGTCAGACAACAGGATCGCTGTGATCCTCGAGTTTCTCTACAGTATAGGTTATTCGCCTACACACCTTGGGGAACAGGAGGCCGTAGGGCTTGTTATCTCAGAACTGGAGGCAAAGCCTGCTTCGTCCGCCACATTCGATCCCACGCGAGTTCCCATCAACGGACATGAATTCGAAGACTGGGTTGCTGACAATCTGACCCGATTTGGCTGGTCCTGCTCAAAGACACCCGGCGGTGGCGATCAGGGTATCGATGTCATTGCAGTGAAAGATGGCCTGCGGATGGGCATCCAATGCAAGCTCTACTCTCAGGCGGTCGGGAATAAGGCCGTCCAGGAGGCACTATCGGGCGTGCAGTACTATGGATTGGATAGAGCAGTAGTGCTCTCCAATGCACCGTTCACTGCAAGTGCAAAAGCACTGGCTGAGGCGGCAAACGTACTTTTGGTATCGCATCACGAAATTCCCCATCTGGCACAGATGGCTTTGCAAGAGCAGCCAACGGGAGAGTAAGTCACTACATGGGCGGGCCACGGCCCACCCAATATGACCTCCGACACCTGCCCCGTGCAGGCGTTTTTTCCGCCGTTCGCAACAGAGACTGCCGCATGCTTCCGCTCGATGCCTTCGGGGACCGTATCGCCACTGCGTCCTCGGCCGAGACATAGGGACGGCCCAGCAGCCACGCCGTATCGCCGATAGGGATCAGGTGCTTGACAATGGCAAGCAGCTGCGGCATTGCGCTCGCCCCTATCTCCACCGGTGTTCCCATGCTGCCCCTGGCTTCCCTCGGCGCCCGCATTGTCATTCTCGGCCCGTCCAATGCTGGCAAATCGACGCTTGCAGTCGCCCTTTCGCACAAGCTCGGCGTGCCGGCGGTGCATCTGGACTAACTCCATCACTTGCCCAACACCAACTGGCAGCCGCGCCCGGAGGTGGAATTTGCCGAACTCCACAATGCGGCTATCCGGGGCGAAGGCTGGGTGATGGAAGGCAACTACTCGCGCCTCGTCCCCCAGCGCCTCGCCCGCGCCACCGGAGTGATCCTCATCTCCTCCAGCCCCTGGCTTCGCTTTGGCCGATATCTCAAACGCACACTGATCAACAACGCAGGCCGCCCCGGGCATTTGATGGGCGCCCAGGACAGCATCAAGTGGGAGATGATCCACTGGATCCTGATCAGGACCCGCAACAGTAGCACCAAATATGCCGCGATCGTTCACCAGTCGGAGCTGCCAGCGGTCGAGTGCCACACGGCAAAGGCGCTCAATGAACTTTATCTAGCCTGGGACTTGCCCGTACCGGGCTGAAGCGACGCCTGGGACAGGCACTAAAACGAAAACGGCCGCGGATGATTCCGCGGCCGTCTTGAAAATCCAGCGAACCCGGTTGCTTACGCGGCGACCGACTCGTCTTCGTCCTCGCGCGCCTGCACCGGGCCGCTATCGAGGCCCTTGGCGTTGACGTCGCGATCGACAAACTCGATCACGGCAAGCGGTGCATTGTCGCCATAGCGGAAGCCCGCCTTCATGATGCGGATATAGCCGCCCTGGCGATCGGCGTAACGCGGGCCGAGCACCTCGAAGAGCTTGCGGACCTGCTCCTCGTCACGGATCTGCGCAATCGCCTGACGGCGGGCATGCAGATCACCGCGCTTGCCCAGCGTAACGAGCTTCTCGACGATCGGCCGCAGGTCCTTGGCCTTGGGCAGCGTCGTCACGATCTGCTCGTGCTTGATGAGTGCAGCGGACATGTTGGCGAACATCGCCTTGCGATGGCTCGCCGTCCGGTTGAGTTTGCGGCCCCTGTTTCCGTGGCGCATAGTTGGTCTCCTTTAACTCAGGTCCGCGCGCGTCAGTAGTGATCTTCGTAGCGCTTGGCGAGGTCGTCGATGTTCTCGGGCGGCCAGTTGGCAACATCCATCCCGAGGTGCAGGCCCATCTGGGCGAGCACTTCCTTGATTTCGTTGAGCGACTTGCGCCCGAAATTCGGCGTGCGCAGCATCTCGGCTTCCGTCTTCTGGATGAGGTCGCCGATATAGACGATGTTGTCGTTCTTGAGGCAGTTGGCCGAACGCACCGAAAGCTCGAGCTCGTCGACCTTCTTGAGCAGCGCCGGATTGAAGGCAAGCTCGGGAACGGTGTCCTGTGCCTTCTCCCTGGTGGGCTCCTCGAAATTAACGAAAACAGCAAGCTGGTCCTGCAGAATGCGCGCGGCGTAAGCGACGGCATCCTCGGGCGTCACGGCGCCGTTGGTTTCGACCTGCAAGGTCAGCTTGTCCTTGTCGAGGCTCTCGCCCGCACGGGTCGCATCGACCTTGTAGGAGACGCGACGCACCGGCGAGAACAGCGAATCGACCGGGATATAGCCGATCGGCGCATCCTCGGGACGGTTCTTGTCCGCCGAGACATAGCCTTTGCCGGTGTTGACGGTGAACTCGATATTGATCTCGGCGCCATCGTCGAGATGGCAGATCACGAGCTCGGGGTTCAGCACCTCGATATCGCCGGTGACCTTGATGTCGCCAGCGGTCACGGTAGCCGGACCCTGCTTGGTCAGCGTCAGGCGCTTGGCACCCTCGGAGTCCATCCTCAATGCGATTTCCTTCACATTAAGGACGAGATCGGTCATATCCTCGCGCACGCCCGGCAGCGAAGAAAACTCATGCAGAATGCCATCGATCTGAATCGCGGTCACAGCGGCGCCCTGAAGCGACGACAGCAGCACGCGACGAAGAGCATTGCCCAGGGTCAACCCATAGCCGCGCTCAAGCGGCTCGGCGATCACCGAGGCCACGCGCGCGTTATCGCCCGAAACAATCTCCAGCTTGGTCGGCTTGATTAGTTCCTGCCAGTTCCTCTGGATCGTCACGGTAAGTTCCTTTCAAAATCGCGGCCCTGCCCGGCCGCTCAGCCGCAAACGCAATTGAAACTCCCGGCGTTGAGAGCCGGGAGTTTTTAATATCGTCGGTTTAGACGCGGCGCCGCTTGCGCGGGCGGCAGCCATTGTGCGGGATCGAGGTCACGTCACGAATGGAGGTGACGTTGAAGCCGGCCGCCTGAAGAGCGCGAAGAGCCGATTCACGACCCGAACCCGGGCCACGCACTTCGACCTCGAGGGTCTTCATGCCGTGCTCCTGCGCCTTGCGCGCGGCGTCCTCGGCAGCAACCTGCGCCGCATAGGGGGTCGATTTGCGCGACCCCTTGAACCCCATAACGCCAGCGGACGACCACGAAATCGTGTTGCCCTGCATATCGGCTATGGTGATCATGGTGTTGTTGAAGGAAGCATTCACGTGGGCAACGCCGGACGTGATGTTCTTGCGCTCCTTGCGACGGACGCGCGTCGTTTCAGTCTTTGCCATTCAATTCCTCAGTTCGATATCGTCGCTGCCGTCAGCATTTTCAAGGGCGAGCCCTGAGCCCCGGCAGCTACATCAGGGAAACAGCGAATAGCGAAATAGCGAGTAGCGAATAGTCCGCCGTCACCAAACCTCTATTCACTACCTCCTATTCGCTGGCGCGCAGCGCCAACCATTCGCTCGGCGCGTAGCGCCGATTATTTCTTCTTGCCGGCGATCGGCTTGGCCGGACCCTTGCGGGTGCGGGCATTGGTGTGGGTGCGCTGACCACGCACCGGCAGACCACGACGGTGGCGAAGGCCACGATAATTGCCGAGGTCCATCAGGCGCTTGATGTTCATCGCCACGGTACGGCGAAGGTCACCCTCGACCACATAGTCGCGGTCGATCGCCTCACGGATCTGGATGACTTCGGCGTCGGTCAATTCATTGACGCGGCGCTCGGGCGGAATACCCACCTTCTCGCAGATATCGGCAGCGAACGTGTCGCCGATGCCGTGAATATACTGCAGCGCAATCACCACGCGCTTATTCGTCGGAATGTTGACGCCAGCAATACGAGCCACGTCTGCTCTCCTTCATTCAACACGCGCCATCCCGGCGGGTGCCGTTAAACAACAAGGGACCGGATTTCGACCCCCAACCACATTGAGGAACCGAATCCAGTCCAATAATCCATGAGACTGGTGCGGTTCTTTAGAGACAACACTTGCCCGAGTCAACTGGCAAGCTGCCCCGTTACGCTTTACCGATCGCGGCCTTGATCGCGCCGGTTACATCCTCGACCGGCGCCATGCCGTCGACCGATTTGAGCAAGCCCCGCTCGGCATAGAAGGCGATCAGGGGAGCCGTCTGCTCCGAATAGACCGCGAGGCGCTTGCGCAGCACTTCCTCGTTGTCGTCGGCGCGCGCACCGCCGGTCTCGCGTGCGCGGTTGACCACGCGTTGAACCAGCACGTCGGGATCGGCCTTGATCTCCACCGCTGCGTCGAGCGTCATGCCCTTTTGCACCAGCATGTCCTCAAGCGCCTCGGCCTGCGCGATGGTGCGCGGGAAACCATCAAGGATAAACCCGCGCTTGCAATCCTCGGCATCCAGGCGTTCCGAGATGATGCCGTTGACGATCGCGTCCGAGACGAGTTCGCCCCGATCCATGATTTCCTTGGCCGCCAGCCCCATCGGCGTCTTGGCCGCGATAGCCGCGCGAAGGATATCGCCGGTGGACAGCTGCGGAACGCCATACTCTTCAACCAGGATCTTGGCCTGTGTGCCCTTGCCCGCCCCCGGCGGACCCAACAGGATCAGTCTCATCGACGCTTGCCTCCGCCCAGTCGCGACTTCTTCACCAGGCCCTCATATTGCTGGGCAATGAGATGGCTCTGGATCTGGCTGATGGTATCGAGCGTCACGGTCACCATGATCAGCAGCGACGTACCGCCGATGAACTGGCTGACAGTGAGCTGGCTGAACAACACCTCGGGGATCAACGCAACGACGGCGAGATATGCAGCCCCGATGACGGTGATGCGCGTCAGCACATAGTCGATGTGCTGGGCAGTACGCTCGCCCGGCCGAATACCCGGAATGAAGCCGCCGGAGCGCTTGAGGTTGTCCGCCGTCTCGGTCGGGTTGAAGACGATAGCCGTATAGAAGAACGCAAAGAAGATGATGAAGAAGGCAAAGAGCGCCAGATACAGCGGCTGCCCACGCCCCAGCAAGGCCGTAATCGTCGTCAGCCAGCCGGGCGCGTTCCCCTGCGCGGCGAACGAGGCGATCGTCGCGGGCAGCAGCAGAAGCGAGGAGCCGAAGATCACGGGGATCACGCCCGACGTGTTGAGCTTGAGCGGCAAGTGCGAGGTGTCGCCCTGGAACATCTTGTTGCCCACCTGGCGCTTCGGATACTGGATCAGCAGCCGGCGCTGGGCGCGCTCGAAGAAGACGATCACGGCGATGACGGCGATCGCCAGCACCAGCAGGCCGATACCCGCCCAACCAGGCAAAGCACCAGTTCGGCTGAGCTCGAGCGTCTGGGCGACGGTCCCCGGCAGGTTGGCGACGATGCCGGCAAAAATGATCAGCGAAATGCCATTGCCGACGCCACGCGCGGTAATCTGCTCGCCCAGCCACATCAGGAACATGGTACCGCCGACAAGGGTGATGACCGTCGAAAGGCGGAAGAACCAGCCGGGATCAAGCACGACGCCGGGGCTACCCTCCAGCCCGACGGCAATGCCATAGGCCTGCACGGCGCAGAAAACCACCGCGAGATAGCGCGTATACTGGTTGAGCTTGCGCCGCCCCTGCTCGCCTTCTTTCTTCAGCGCCTCGAGGCGCGGCGAAGCCGTGGCGATCACCTGGATGACGATCGAGGCGGTAATGTAGGGAATGAGGTTGAGGGCAAAGATCGCCATGCGTTCGACGGCACCGCCGGCGAACATGTTGAACATGCCGATAATGCCCTGCTGGCTCTGCTCGAACGTGGCGCGGAAGGCAGAGGGATCGATCCCCGGTACCGGAATGAACGTGCCCAGGCGATAAACAAGCAGCGCGCCCAGCGTGAACCAGATGCGCTGTTGAAGGGCTTTCGCCTTGGAAAAAGTGGAAAAGCTCAGATTACGGGCAAGCTGCTCGGCTGCAGACGCCATAAATCGCTCCCTTGGCTAGTACGCCCAGTCCGGCAACCCGGCTCGCGCACCATTCTGTTGTAACTCGCACCGGCACGCGCAAGGCAGCTGGGCTGCCTTGCGCGCAAGTGCTCCAGAGGCCAGGCGCGAGACCGAGATCACTCGGCCTTAGCGTCTTCTGCCGATGCTTTCGGCATATCGACCTTGCCGCCCGCAGCTTCAATAGCTGCAAGCGCGCCCTTGGTCGCATAGTCGACCTTGAACGACACCTTCTTGGCGGTGAAACCTTGCGAACCGATAAGGCGCACGCCGTCCTTGGCGCGACGGATGACGCCGGCGGCGACGAGCGCCTCGGTATCGATCACGTTCTTGGCATCAAGCTTGCCGCTGTCGATATAAGCCTGGATGCGGTCAATGCGCACGGCATTCCACTTGGCAGGATTATACGGGTTGAAGCCGCGCTTGGGCATGCGCATGTGGAGCGGCATCTGACCGCCCTCGAAGCCGTTGATCGCAACGCCGGAGCGCGCGGTCTGGCCCTTGCCGCCCCGGCCGCCGGTCTTGCCCTTGCCCGAGCCAATACCACGCCCGATACGGACGCGGGTCTTCATCGAGCCGGGATTGTCGCGCAGTTCATTCAAACGGGTCATTTTCGGACCTTTTGCCTTATTGCTCGCCGACGATGCGGACGAGATGCGGGACCTTGTTGATCATGCCGCGTACATCGGGCGTATCAATAAGTTCGCGCTTCTTGTTCATCTTGTTGAGCCCGAGACCGATCAGGGTCGCGCGCTGGCTCTTGTCGCGGCGGATCGGGGAACCGACCTGCTCGACGATAATGGTCTTCTTGTTAGCCATTGTCTGTCTCCGTCACGGGCGCCTGGGCTCAGGCTTCGGCAGCAGCGGCTTCGCCGCGGCGAGCCTGCAATTCCGAAACCTTGAGGCCGCGGCGAGCGGCTACGGCGCGAGGGCTGTCGACGCGCTTCAGCGCATCGAAGGTGGCACGCACCATGTTGTAGGGGTTTGCAGTACCCTGGGACTTCGCGACGATATCGTTGATGCCCAGCGTCTCGAACACGGCACGCATCGGACCGCCGGCGATGATGCCGGTACCAGGAACCGCGGCACGCAGGATGACCTTGCCGGCGCCGTGACGGCCGGTGACATCGTGGTGCAGCGTGCGCGCATCGCGCAGCGGAACACGGATCATCTGCCGCTTGGCCTGCTCGGTAGCCTTGCGGATCGCCTCGGGAACTTCACGGGCCTTGCCGTGACCGAAGCCCACGCGACCCTTCTGGTCACCAACGACGACGAGCGCCGCAAAGCCGAAGCGACGACCGCCCTTGACCACCTTGGCCACGCGGTTGATGTGGACCAGGCGATCGACGAATTCGCTCTCGCGCTCTTGAACGTCTCTGCTCATATTTCTTTCCTCGCCGTGTCTTAGAACTGCAGGCCGCCCTCACGGGCTGCTTCTGCCAGGGCCTTTACACGGCCGTGATAAATGTAGGCGCCGCGATCGAAAACGACCTCGGTGACACCGACCTTGACGCCACGCTCGGCAATCAGCTTGCCAATGGTGGCAGCAGCCTCGGTGGTGCTGCCGTTCTTGAACGAAGCCTTGACGTCCTGATCGAGCGTCGAAGCGGCAGCAAGCGTGCGACCGGACGCATCATCGATGATCTGAACGTAGATATTCTTGTCGGAACGGTAGACCGACAGACGCGGGCGACCGTAGGCACGAGCCTTGACCGCCTTGCGAACGCGGGCTTTGCGGCGATCCGCTCCCTTTGCAGTGATAGCCATTGCCGGCGCTCCTTACTTCTTCTTGCCTTCTTTGCGGAAGACCTGTTCGTTCGCATAGCGAACGCCCTTGCCCTTGTAGGGCTCGGGAGGACGCCACTCGCGGATATTGGCGGCGACCTGCCCGACCTGCTGCTTGTCGATCCCGGAAACGACGATCTCGGTGGGCGCAGGCACTGCCAGCGTGATTCCCTGGGGTGCTTGGTAGACCACCTCGTGGCTGAACCCAAGCGAAAGCTTGACGTCCTTGCCCTGCATGGCGGCACGATAGCCAACACCCTGGATGGCAAGCTTCTTCTCAAATCCCGTGCTGACGCCGGTGACCATGTTCTGGATCAGAGCACGGGTGGTGCCCCAGGCGGCGCGGGCCTCGCGCGTATCGTTGGCAGGCGCAACGACAACGCCGTCGTTGTTCTGCTCGACGGTAACGTTGTCCATGAGCTCGAGGCTCAATTCGCCCTTGGGGCCCTTGGCGGAAACGGTGCGACCATTGATGGTCACCGTAACCCCGCTCACCGGTGCAACCGGCATTTTGCCAGTACGTGACATTGTTCTTTACCTTTGAGTAATCGTCATGCCCCGCCTTCGCTTAGAAGACGCGACAGAGTACCTCACCACCAACATTGGCCGCGCGAGCCTCGTGATCGGCCATCACACCCTTGGGGGTGGAGAGGATCGACACACCAAGACCATTGGCGACCGACGGAATGTTCTTGACCGACGCGTAAACGCGCCGACCGGGACGTGAAACCCGCTGGATTTCGCGAATGACCGGAGTATTGTCGGAATACTTCAGCTCGATCTCGTACTCGGAGGCGCCGTTCTCGAACTTCACCTCCGTGTAGCCACGGATGAAGCCCTCGGACTGGAGGACGTCGAGCACGCGTCCGCGCAGGGTCGAAGCAGGAGTCGTTACCGACGTCTTGTTGCGCAGCTGCGCATTGCGGATGCGCGTGAGCATATCGCCGATCGGATCTGTAAGGTTCATCTTCGTTTTCTCCTTACCAGCTCGACTTCACCAGGCCCGGGATCATGCCCAGATTGCCCAGTTCACGCAGCGCGATACGGCTCATCTTCAACTTGCGGTAATAGGCACGCGGGCGCCCTGTGACTTCACAGCGGTTGCGCACACGCACCGGCGACGAGTTCCGCGGCAGTTCAGCCAGCTTGAGCTGTGCCTTGAAGCGCTCTTCGGCCGACACGCTCTGGTCCTTGGTAACGGCCTTGAGAGCGGCGCGCTTGGCAGCGGTGCGCTTCGCCGCGGCGGCGCGCTTGTTGTTCTTAACGATGGAGCTGGTCTTTGCCATGTCCTGTTCCTTATCCCTTCCCCTGCCCGCTTACTGGCGGAACGGGAAGTTGAATGCCCGCAGAAGCGCGCGCGCTTCCTCGTCGCTCTTGGCGGTCGTGCAGATCACGATGTCCATACCCCAGATCTCATCAACCTGATCATAGTTGATTTCCGGGAAAATGATGTGTTCCTTGATGCCCATGGCATAATTGCCGCGCCCATCGAACGAATTCGGGTTGAGGCCGCGGAAGTCACGAACACGCGGGAGCGCGATATTCACGAGACGGTCAAGAAATTCGTACATGCGGGTCTTGCGCAGCGTCACCTTGACGCCGAGCGGCATGTTCTCACGCACCTTGAAGCCAGCGATCGACTTGCGGGCGCTCGTGATGACCGGCTTCTGGCCGGCGATGCGCTCGAGGTCGGCAGCGGCGGCCCGCACCTTCTTGGTGTCGTTGACGGCTTCGCCCACGCCCATGTTCAGCACGACCTTGTCGAGCTTGGGCAGTTCCATGACGTTCTTGTAGCCGAACTGCTCGCGCAGCGCGCCCTTGATCTTCTCGTCATACTCGGTGCGAAGCCGAGGAACGTAAAGGGTCTCAGCCATCGATCACATCTCCGGTAGTCTTGGCGACGCGCGATTTCACGCCGTCTTTGATCTGGAAACCGACGCGCGACGGCTTGCCGTTCTTGTCGGCAATCGCCAGGTTCGACAGATGCACCGACGCTTCCTGGGTGAAGATGCCGGCATCGCGCGAAGCGGTCTGCTTGGTGTGGCGGCGCACCAGGTTGATGCCCTGGACGACGGCCCGCGTTTCGGACGGTATGACCTGAAGGACCTGGCCAGTCTTGCCCTTGTCCTTGCCGGCCAGAACGACGACCTTGTCGCCTTTTTTTATCTTGGCAGCCATTACAGCACCTCTGGTGCGAGCGAGATGATCTTCATGTGGTTGCGCGCGCGCAATTCACGCGGAACCGGTCCGAAGATACGAGTGCCGACCGGTTCCTTCTGATTGTTGATCAGAACCGCGGCGTTCTTGTCGAAACGGATGACGGTGCCGTCCGGGCGGCGGATGTCGTAGGCCGTGCGCACCACGACCGCCTTCATCACCTGCCCCTTCTTGACGCGCCCGCGCGGGATCGCGTCCTTGACGGAGACGACGATGATGTCGCCAACGGACGCGTATTTGCGATGCGAGCCGCCCAGCACCTTGATGCACATGACGCGACGTGCGCCGGAATTATCCGCGACGTCGAGATTGGATTGCATCTGAATCATGACTGGATGCCTTCTTGTTGAACCGGCTCGACCGTCACCCGGTTCGCCGACCTAATTCCCTAAAGTTGTCGTTACGCCTGTTGCTGAACCAGCGCCCAGCGCTTGTTCTTGCTGACAGGGGCGCACTCTTCGATCCAGACGACATCCCCGACCTTGGCGGCATTCGCCTCGTCATGGGCATGGTACTTCTTGGAGCGACGAACAACCTTCTTGAGCAGCGGATGGTTGAAGCGGCGTTCGACGCGCACCACCACCGTCTTGTCATTCGTGTCGGAGACTACGGTCCCCTGCAAAACGCGTTTTGGCATAGCGGCGGTCCTTACTTCACTGCGCTCTTCTCGGCCAGGATCGACTTGATCCGCGCGATATCGCGGCGGACCTGACGAACACGGGCCGGAGCTTCCAACTGCTGCGTAGCTTGCTGGAAGCGCAGGTTGAATTGCTCTTTCTTCAGATTCACGAGCTCGGCTTTCAGCTCGTCTGCGGTCTTTGCCCGCACATCACTGGCTTTCATCGCTCGCGTCCCTAGTCAACAATACGGGTTACAACCCGGGTGGTTACCGGAAGCTTCATGGCGCCGAGGCGCAGGGCTTCCCTGGCGACGTCCTCGGGGACGCCGTCAATCTCGAACATGATCCGGCCGGGCTTGACGCGGGCAGCCCAGAGTTCCACGGAACCCTTGCCCTTACCCATACGGACTTCAGTCGGCTTCTTGGAGACCGGCAGATCGGGGAAAATCCGGATCCACACACGGCCCTGGCGCTTCATCTCGCGAGTGATCGCGCGGCGGGCCGCTTCGATCTGGCGAGCGGTCACGCGCTCAGGCTCGGTCGCTTTAAGGCCATACTGGCCAAAGTTCAAGTCCGTACCGCCCTTGGCGACGCCATGAATGCGGCCCTTATGGGCTTTGCGGAACTTCGTGCGTTTTGGTTGCAGCATAACGAACTAACCTTCTTATGCGCCGGCCTGCGAACGACGGCCCGAACCTTCGCCACCTTCGGTAGCGCGGCGCTCATGCGCCGTCGGGTCGTGCTCGAGCACTTCGCCTTTGAAAATCCAGACCTTGACGCCGATGATCCCGTAGGTCGTCGCGGCTTCGGCCATGCCATAGTCGATGTCCGCGCGCAGCGTGTGCAGTGGCACGCGGCCTTCGCGGTACCATTCGGTACGGGCGATGTCGGCACCACCCAGACGCCCCCCGACATTGACGCGGATACCGCCGGCGCCCATGCGGATCGCCGTCTGCACCGCACGCTTGGTCGCGCGGCGGAAAGCCACACGGCGCTCGAGCTGCTGGGCGATGCCCTGGGCAACCAGCGTCGCGTCGGTCTCGGGCTTGCGCACTTCGACGATGTTGATGTGCACTTCGCTGTCGGTGAACTTCTTCACCTTGGCGCGAATCTTGTCGATATCGGCGCCCTTCTTGCCGATTACAATACCCGGACGGGCAGTGTGGATCGACACGCGGCACTTACGGTGCGGACGCTCGATGACGATCTTGGACACCGCCGCCTGCTTGAGGTCCTTCAGAAGGGTCTCGCGGATCTTCAGGTCTTCCTGGAGAAGCGAGCCATATTCGCCCTTGTTGGCGAACCAGCGCGAGTCCCAGGTGCGATTGATGCCGAGGCGGAAGCCGATCGGATTGATTTTCTGGCCCATTATGCGGCCTCCTCAACTTCGCGGACGACGATCGTCAAGTGAGCAAAGGGCTTCAGGATGCGCGAGGACCGACCACGGCCCCGAGCGGTGAAGCGCTTCATCACCAGCGAATTGCCCACATAGGCTTCCTTGACGACCAGTGCGTCAGGATCGAGCCCGTGATTGTTCTCGGCGTTCGCGATGGCGCTCTCAAGCACCTTCTTGACCTGCCCGGAGATACGCTTGTGCGAGAATTCGAGCTCGGCCAGGGCCTTCTCGACCTTCTTGCCGCGGATCAGCTGGGCAACGAGGTTCAGCTTCTGCGGGCTGATGCGGATCATGCGCAGAACGGCCTTGGCCTCATTGTCAGCGAGCGCGCGCGGTGTCTTCGCCTTGCTCATCGTTACTTCCTCTTGGCCTTCTTGTCGGCCGCATGACCGTAATAGGTACGGGTCGGCGCGAATTCACCGAACTTGTGGCCGATCATGTCTTCGGTCACGAGAACCGGAACGTGCTTCTGGCCATTGTGGACGCCGAACGTGATACCCACGAACTGCGGCAGGATGGTCGAGCGACGGCTCCAGATCTTGACGACTTCATTGCGGCCGCTCTCGCGCGACTTCTCTGCCTTCTTGAGCAGATAGCCGTCGACGAACGGGCCTTTCCAGAGCGAACGGGTCATGGTTTAGCGGCCCTTCTTGACGTGACGCGAGCGGACGATGAACTTGTCCGTCGCCTTATTGGAGCGGGTCTTCTTGCCCTTGGTCGGCTTACCCCACGGCGTCACCGGGTGACGGCCACCGGAGGTACGGCCTTCACCACCACCGTGCGGGTGATCGACCGGGTTCATGGTGACACCGCGGTTGACCGGCTTCTTGCCCAGCCAACGCGCGCGACCGGCCTTGCCGAGCGTGGCGTTGGAGTGATCCTGGTTCGAAACGGCACCGACGGTCGCAAGGCAGGTGCCGTGCACGCGCCGCTGCTCGCCCGAGTTGAGGCGCAGCACCGCCCAGCCCTGGTCGCGGCCCACATACTGGGCATAGGTGCCGGCAGAGCGCGCCACCTGACCACCCTTGCGGGGCTTCAGCTCAACATTGTGGACGATGGTGCCGACGGGCATGCGCTCGAGCGGCATGGCATTGCCGGGCTTCACGTCAACGGCTTTGAGCGACGAGATCACCTTGTCGCCTGCAGCCAGACGCTGGGGCGCCAGGATATAGGCCTGCTCACCATCCGAGTAGTTCACGAGCGCAATGAACGCCGTGCGGTTCGGATCGTATTCGAAACGCTCGACAGTGCCCTCGACGTCGAATTTGACGCGCTTGAAGTCCACCAGGCGATAGGCGCGCTTGTGCCCGCCACCACGGTGATAGGCCGTGATGCGACCGGCATTGTTGCGCCCGCCCGACTTCGTCAGGCCCTGGGTGAGCGCCTTGACCGGCTTGCCCTTCCAGAGTTCGGAGCGGTCGACCGTGATCAGATGGCGTACACCTTCTGAGGTCGGATTGTATTGCTTGAGAGCCATTTTCTCGTTTCTCCCCTCTTAGAGGCCGGTCGAAATGTCGATCGACTGGCCGTCGACGAGGGTCACTACGGCCTTCTTTACGTCATTGCGCGTACCGAGCTGGCCACGGAAACGCTTTACCTTGCCCTTGCGGACCGAGGTGTTGACCGCTTTGACCTTCACCGAAAACAGCTGCTCGATGGCGGCCTTGATCTCGGGCTTGGTCGCACCGATCGCGACGTCGAAGACGACCTGGTTGTACTCCGAGGCCATCGTCGACTTTTCAGTCACGACCGGGTTGCGGATGATGTCGTAGGCAGCGAGCTTGTTCATGCCGACACCTCTTCGGTCTTGTTGAAGCGCGCTTCGATCGCTTCGAGAGCGGCCTTGGTCAGCACCAGCTTCTGGCGGCGCAGAATATCCACGACATTGATGCCCTGAACCGGCAGCACGTCGATATGCGGAATGTTGCGCGCTGCCAGGGCGAAGTTCTTGTCGACTTCCGCGCCATCGATGATCAGCGCGTTGGTCCATTCGAGCTTGCCGAAGGTGGTACGCAGTGCAGCGGTTTTGGCTTCGGCCTGGGCGACCTGGTCGAGCACGACGAGTTCGCCGGCCTTTGCCTTGGCCGAGAGCGCATGCTTGAGCGCGAGCGCACGCACTTTCTTGGGCAGATCGATCGCGTGGCTGCGCGGCTCGGGACCGAATGCACGACCACCACCACGGAACTGCGGAGCCTTGCGGTCGCCATGACGAGCGCCGCCCGAGCCCTTCTGCTTCACGAACTTCTTGCCGGTGCGCGCGCCTTCCGAGCGGTGCTTCACCTTGTGCGTGCCAGCCATGGCCTTGAGCTGCTGATAACGAACCATGCGGTGCAGGATGTCCTGACGGACCTCGAGACCGAATACGTCGTCTGCAAGCTCAACCTTGCCGGCCGATTTGCCGTCGAGGGTTGTGACCTGGAGTTCCATTTACTTGCCTTCCCCCGCAGCTTCAGCGGCGGTCTTGAAAGAACCCGGCACAGCAGCGCCCTGGGGCGCCGGCTTCTTGACCGCGTCCTTGATCTGGATCCACGCGCCCTTGGCACCGGGAACCGAACCCTGAACCATGATCAAGCCGCGCTCGACATCGGTCCTGACGACCTTCAGGTTCTGCGTGGTGATGCGGCGGGCCCCCATGTGACCCGGCATCTTCTTGTTCTTGAAGGTCTTGCCCGGGTCCTGGCGGCCACCGGTCGAACCGATCGAACGGTGCGAAACCGACACACCGTGCGAGGCGCGCAGACCACCGAAGTTCCAGCGCTTCATGCCGCCCGCGAAACCCTTACCGATCGAAGTGCCGGACACATCGACCAGCTGACCTTCGGCGAAGTGGTCGGCCTTGAGCGTAGCGCCCACTTCGATGAGGTTGTCGGGGTCGACGCGGAACTCAGCGATATGGCGCTTGGGCTCCACTTTGGCGACCGCGAACTGCCCGCGCTCGGCCTTGGTGACATTCTTGGCCTTAGCCTGCCCAGCACCGAGCTGGAGCGCAACATAGCCGTCCTTTTCCGCGGTCCGCTGGCCCACCACCTGGCAGTTCTGCAGGCCGAGCACCGTCACGGGAACGTTCGAGCCGTCCTCCATGAAAATGCGGGTCATGCCCAGCTTCTGTGCGATCAATCCAGAACGCATCGGTTGTTACCTTCTTGATAGGCGCTTGTCCGGGTCATTGCTTTTCAAGAGGACCCTGCAATGGATAAGCGCGAAAACTCCGTTACTCAGAGCTTGATTTCGACGTCGACACCGGCGGCGAGATCGAGCTTCATAAGAGCATCGACCGTCTGAGGGGTCGGATCCACAATGTCGAGAAGACGCTTGTGAGTCCGGATCTCGAACTGCTCGCGGCTCTTCTTGTCGATATGCGGCGAGCGGTTGACGGTGAACTTTTCAATTCGCGTCGGCAGCGGGATCGGCCCGCGAACCTGCGCACCGGTGCGCTTGGCGGTGTTGACGATCTCGCGCGTCGACGTATCGAGCACGCGATGGTCAAACGCCTTGAGCCGGATGCGAATATTTTGACCGTTCATCTTGTTATCCTGACAGCAATGGAACGCGGCGCGCGACTGACTCGCGCGCCGCGAGTATTGTGGGGATCCTTACTTCAGGATCTTCGCAACGACGCCCGAACCAACGGTACGACCACCTTCACGGATAGCGAAGCGCAGCTTCTCTTCCATGGCGATCGGCACGATCAGCTGAACGTTGATGTTCAGGTTGTCGCCCGGCATCACCATCTCCGTGCCTTCCGGCAGGGTCACCACACCGGTCACGTCGGTGGTGCGGAAGTAGAACTGCGGACGGTAGTTGGCAAAGAACGGGGTGTGACGACCGCCCTCTTCCTTGGTCAGGATGTAGACCTCGGCGGTGAACTCGGTATGCGGGGTCACCGAACCGGGCTTGCACAGCACCTGGCCACGCTCGACCTGGGTGCGATCGATACCGCGGATCAGCGCGCCGATGTTGTCGCCCGCCTCACCCGAATCGAGCAGCTTGCGGAACATTTCAACGCCGGTAACAGTCGTCTTCTGCGTCGGCTTGATACCGACGATCTCGACTTCCTCGCCGACCTTGATGATGCCGCGCTCGACGCGACCGGTCACCACGGTACCGCGGCCCGAGATCGAGAACACGTCTTCGATCGGCAGCAGGAACGGCTGGTCAACCGGACGCTCCGGCTGCGGAATGTACGAGTCGACATGGCGCATCAGCTCGAGCACGGCGTCGTGGCCAAGCTTGGGATCGCCATTCTCGAGGGCAACGAGAGCCGAACCGCGAACGATGGGAATATCGTCGCCGGGGAACTCGTAGGACGAGAGAAGCTCGCGCACTTCGAGCTCGACGAGCTCGAGGAGCTCGGGATCATCGACCATGTCGCACTTGTTGAGGAAGACAACGAGTGCCGGCACGCCAACCTGACGAGCGAGCAGGATGTGCTCACGGGTCTGCGGCATCGGGCCGTCGGCAGCCGACACGACCAGGATCGCGCCGTCCATCTGGGCGGCACCGGTGATCATGTTCTTGACGTAGTCGGCGTGTCCCGGGCAATCGACGTGAGCGTAGTGACGCTTCTCGGTCTCGTACTCGACGTGGGCGGTGTTGATCGTGATGCCGCGGGCTTTCTCTTCCGGAGCGGCGTCGATCTGGTCATACGCCTTGAAGGTTGCCCCGCCGGTCTCAGCCAGAATCTTGGTGATCGCTGCAGTCAGCGAGGTCTTGCCATGGTCGACGTGACCGATGGTACCAATATTCACGTGAGGCTTGCTACGGGAGAATTTTTCCTTCGCCATCGCTTTTCTCCAAATTCGTCAGCGCAAAAGGCCGACACATAGTTGAGTTTATAGTTAGGCTTGCGCTGTTAGGCGTACTTGGCCTGGACTTCGTCGGCGACTGCCTGCGGAACCTGCTCGTAGTGATCGAACTGCATCGTGTACTGAGCACGACCCTGGCTCATCGAGCGCAGCGAGTTCACATAGCCGAACATGTTTGCAAGCGGCACAAAGGCGTTGACGACCTGGACAACACCACGGCTTTCCGTGCCCTGGATCTGACCACGACGCGAGTTGAGATCGCCGATGACGTCGCCCATGTAATCCTCGGGCGTCGTCACTTCAACCTTCATGATCGGCTCGAGGATCTTGGGGCCAGCCTCACGCAGGGCTTCACGGAAGCCTGCACGGGCTGCGATTTCGAACGCGAGCACCGAGGAGTCGACGTCGTGGTAGGCGCCGTCCACCAGAGTGACCTTCACGTCCACCACCGGGAAGCCGATCAGCGGGCCGGCGCCCATGACCGATTCGACACCCTTCTGAACACCAGGAATGTATTCCTTGGGGATCGCACCACCAACGATCTGGTTGACGAACTCAAGGCCCTTACCGGCCTCACCCGGCTCCACGATGATCTTGATGCGCGCGAACTGACCCGAACCACCCGACTGCTTCTTGTGGGTGTAGTCTTTCTCGGTCTTGCGCGTGATCGTCTCGCGATAAGCAACCTGCGGCTGGCCGATATTGGCCTCGACCTTGAACTCGCGCTTCATGCGATCGACGATGATGTCGAGGTGCAACTCGCCCATGCCCGAAATGATGGTCTGGCCCGATTCCTCGTCGGTCTTGACGCGGAAGCTCGGGTCCTCGGCAGCCAGACGGTTGAGTGCGAGGCCCATCTTCTCCTGGTCGGCTTTCGACTTCGGCTCGACCGAAATATCGATAACCGGATCCGGGAAAATCATGCGCTCGAGGATAACCTGCGAATTGGCGACGCACAGCGTATCGCCCGTCGTGGTGTCCTTGAGGCCGACAATGGCGACGATGTCGCCGGCGAAGGCTTCGCTGATCTGCTCGCGGCTGTTGGCGTGCATCTGGAACATGCGGCCGACGCGCTCGCGCTTGCCCTTGACGGTGTTCTCGAGCTGAGCACCCGATTCAACCTTGCCCGAATAGATGCGGCAGAAGGTCAGCGAACCCATATGCGGGTCGTTGGCGATCTTGAAGGCCAGCATCGAAAGCGGCTCGTCGTCATCGGCATGACGCTCGATCGGCTCTTCGGTCTTGGCGTCGATGCCCTTGATCGAGGCAATGTCGATCGGGGACGGGAGAAAATCGATGACGCCGTCGAGCAGCGGCTGCACGCCCTTGTTCTTGAAGGCCGAGCCGCAGAACACCGGGAAGAACGTCACGTCGCACGTGCCCTTGCGGATCAGGCGACGGATGGTGTCGTTGTCGGGCACTTCACCTTCAAGATAGGCTTCCATGGCCGCATCGTCGACTTCGACGGCGGTCTCGATCAGCGCCTCGCGGTACTTCTCGGCCTGTTCCTTGAGGTCATCGGGAATCTCGACGATATCCCACTGGGCGCCGAGTTCTTCGTTGCGCCAGACCAGGGCGTTCATCTCGATAAGATCGACGACGCCCTTGAACTCGTTCTCGGCACCGATCGGAAGCTGCATCACGATCGGCTTGGCACCGAGACGCGACTTGATCATTTCGACGCAGCGATAGAAGTCGGCACCGATCTTGTCCATCTTGTTGACGAAGATCATGCGCGGCACATGATACTTGTCGGCCTGGCGCCAGACGGTTTCGGTCTGCGGCTCGACACCGGCATTGGCATCGAGCAGGGCAATCGCACCGTCGAGCACGCGCAGCGAACGCTCGACCTCGATGGTGAAGTCCACGTGTCCGGGGGTGTCGATGATGTTGAAACGGTGCACGGAACCGTCACGACCCTTCCAGAAGGTGGTCGTGGCAGCCGAGGTGATGGTGATACCGCGTTCCTGCTCCTGCTCCATCCAGTCCATGGTGGCAGCGCCGTCATGGACTTCACCGATCTTGTGCGACTTGCCGGTGTAGTAGAGGACGCGCTCGGTCGTGGTGGTCTTGCCGGCATCGATGTGGGCCATGATGCCGAAATTGCGGTATTTCGTAATCGGGTATTCGCGGGCCATGAGAGGTCCTCCTACCAGCGGTAGTGCGAGAACGCACGGTTCGCATCAGCCATGCGGTGCGTGTCTTCGCGCTTCTTGACTGCCTGGCCGCGCCCGTTGAGCGCATCCATCAATTCGCCGGAAAGGCGCTCGCGCATGGTGTTCTCACCACGCTTGCGGGCACTGTCGATCAGCCAGCGAATGGCGAGAGCCTGCTGGCGATCGGTACGAACCTCGACCGGCACCTGATACGTCGCACCACCAACGCGGCGCGAGCGCACTTCAACGGCAGGACGGATATTGTCCAGAGCCGTGTGGAAGACCGTGATCGGGTCCTGCTTGGTCTTGGACTGCACGATGTCGAAGGCGCCGTAGACGATGGATTCGGCGGCCGACTTCTTGCCGTCCTTCATAAGCGAGTTCATGAACTTGGTGACGACCAGATCACCGAACTTGGGATCGGGAAGAACGTCACGCTTTTCTGCGCGGTGGCGACGGGACATGACTCAATATCTCCTTACTTCGGACGCTTCGCGCCGTACTTGGAACGGCGTTGCCTGCGGTCCTTCACGCTCTGCGTGTCGAGAACGCCACGCAGCACATGGTAACGAACGCCCGGAAGGTCGCGCACACGCCCACCACGGATCAGAACCACGGAGTGTTCCTGCAGGTTGTGCCCCTCTCCGGGGATGTAGGAGATCACTTCACGCTGGTTGGTCAGGCGAACCTTAGCCACCTTGCGCAAGGCCGAGTTCGGCTTCTTGGGCGTAGTGGTGTAAACGCGAGAACAAACACCGCGCTTCTGCGGGTTTGCCTCCATCGCCGGGACCTTGTTCCGCTTCGGCTTCGACGTGCGAGGCTTGCGGATCAACTGATTAATGGTCGGCATTGAGCTCTTTCCATCGTCCAAAATTCGTTTCGATCGTGACTGCGGCAAACCAAAACGGCGCTCGCCCGTCTCCCACACGGGAACGGCGGCGCCCCAATTGCAGCGGACCATCGCCGTCAAGCGACAGTCATGCGCACAAGGATTTGCTTCGTCTATCTACCCGACAGTGTGTTTGACTGTCCTGGATGCCCGCGCGAGGTGGCAGGTACCCGAAGCGACAATCACGACCGACCGCTAAGGTAGGCGCTGTTTAATGCCCGTGACTCGCGGCGTCAAGGATTCTTTCAGAAAAAAGCAGCAGGGCAGCCGTGCGTTTGCGGCCGTTTACCGCACGGGCATCCTCTGCGGTTTTTCGCCCCCGTCGCAAGGTGTAGACTTTGCTCCACGACCATCGCGGTCGCGTCAGTCTCGTTTGGGGGGAAAATGACGTTTAAGCATTGGGCATCGGCGCTTGCCATCGCGCTGCTGGCGGCCTCTCCGGCCGCCGGCCAATCGACCATCACCGGCAACGATGTCGAGGAGATTCTGCGCATCGCGCGCATGCACGGCAAGGCGAGACTGGTCGAACAGAAGAACGGAAATCCGCAGATCACCGGCCGCATGAACGGCCTGCTCTACCAGATCTTCTTTCTCAACTGCACCGACGGCGCCGACTGCGAGGACATCAACTTCTATCTCGGCTTCCTCGATATCGAGCCGACGCTGGAAGTCATAAACGACTGGAACTACAACAAGCGGTTCAGCCGCGCCTATATCGACCGGGACAACGACGCCTGCGTCGAGATGGACCTCGACCTGGCCGTGCCGGTTTCGGTCGAATACATGGAATCGACCTTCGACCTCTGGAGCCTGATCGTCACCCAGTTCGCCGAGCACGTCGGCTACACTGGCTGAAGGCCGATCGGCTATTTCTTGCCGGTGCGCAGGGTCTCCATGGCCTTGTCGGTTCGACGCCGACGCTTCTCGTCCGTTTTGGCTTCGAAGACCGATAGGGCATGTCGCAGTTGATGGCTGTAAGCGAGCGACGAGAAGAATGCCTTGGCCGCAGGTTCGGCGTCGAGTGCTGCCTGTAGGTCGGGAGGAACGTCGACTTCGCGCGGCGCCGTATCGAGGGTCAATTCCACCTCCACGGCGTCACCGCCCTTGAGCCCGGAGGCTTCGCGCCGCTCGGCGCTCAGCGAAATCAGGGATTCACCGCACATACTCGCGATGCTTGAACGATAGCTGAAATCGCCGATCCTGACGACTACAGGCGCACGCTTGCCTCCGCCCAATCCTTCCACCACCTCGGGCGGCACGGGAATGCCAGTGGTTGCACTACCGGTCTGGCGGATGGTGGTGCGGTATTTCATTGCAAACGCCTCCAGATTCTGGAGTGCAGGAGGTTAGGTAGAGGTGCCAAAGTAGACAACCTGCAAAAAAGAAGGGGCCGTGGGGCCCCTTCTTCACGTTCACTTTCCCAGCCTTTGCCTATTCGGCGGGCGTGGTTTCCGGACCGGTGATCGCCGCGGTTGACGCCTGGCGGCGGCGCTCCTCGAGGATCAGATCGTCGCGCTTGGCGGCAATCTGGCGGGCCTGGGCGATGCCTGCACCCGTACCAGCCGGGATGAGACGACCCACGATCACGTTCTCCTTGAGGCCTTCCAGAAGGTCGGCCTTGCCGGAAACCGCGGCTTCGGTGAGCACGCGCGTCGTTTCCTGGAAGGAAGCGGCGGACACGAACGAGCGGGTCTGCAGCGACGCCTTGGTGATGCCGAGCAACACCGGATTGGCCGTCGCCGGCTTCTTGCCCTCGGCAACCAGCTGATCGTTGAGCTCGTCGAAATCGAGGCGGTCGATCTGCTCGTCCTTGAGCAGACCCGAGTCACCCGGCTCGACGATCTCGACCTTCTGCAGCATCTGGCGAACGATCACCTCGATGTGCTTGTCGTTGATCAGCACGCCCTGCAACCGGTAGACCTCCTGGATCTCGTTGACGAGGTAGCGTGCAAGCTCCTCGACGCCCTTGATGGCCAGGATGTCGTGCGGTGCCGGGTTGCCGTCGAGGATGTACTCGCCCTGCTCGATGACATCGCCTTCCTGCAGATGGAACGGCTTGCCCTTCGGGATCAGGTACTCGACCGGATCGCCGCCCTCCTCCAGCGGTTCAACGATGACGCGACGCTTGTTCTTGTAGTCGCGCCCGAAGCGGATGGTACCGCTGATCTCGGCAATGATCGCGTGATCCTTGGGCCGACGCGCCTCGAACAGTTCGGCCACACGCGGCAGACCGCCGGTGATGTCCTTCGTCTTGGCGCTCTCGAGCGGGATACGGGCCAGCACGTCACCCGGCGAGACCTTCTCGCCCGGCTCGGTTGCAATGACCGCATCGACGCTGAGCAGGTACCGGGCCTCGCTGCCGCGGTCGAGCTTGACGACATCGCCGCCACGCGCGATCGCAATTGCCGGCCGCAGCCCCTCGCCCCGCTGGCTGGAACGCCAGTCGATCACGACGCGCTTGGTAAAGCCGGTGGCCTCGTCCGTCGTTTCGGTGACCGATGCACCATCGACGAGATCCTCGAACACCACCTCGCCTTCGACTTCGGCAAGGACCGGACGCGAGTACGGGTCCCATTCAGCCAAACGCTGGCCACGACGCACTTCATCGCCGTTCTTGACCAGGAGCTTGGAGCCATAGGTCACACGGTGCACCGCGCGTTCCTTGCCCTCGGCATCGATGATGGCGAGGGAGACGTTGCGGGACATGACGACCAGCTTGCCGTCGGCGACCTCGGCAACGTTCGGGTTGCGGATCTCGATCCGACCCTCGGCACCAGCCTCGAGGAAGGAGGAGTCCACCACTTGCGCGGTGCCACCGATGTGGAACGTACGCATGGTAAGCTGCGTACCCGGCTCACCGATCGACTGCGCCGCGATAACGCCAACGGCCTCACCGATATTGACCGGCGTACCGCGGGCAAGGTCACGACCGTAGCAGGCCGCGCAGCAACCCTGGCGCATTTCGCAGGTCAGCGGCGAGCGGATACGCACCGCCTGAATGCGAGCCGCCTCGATCACGTCGACATGGCTTTCTTCCAGCAGCGTGCCACGGCCGGCGATCAGCTCGCCCGAGATCGGGTGGAAGATGTCGTCGGCTGCCGTACGGCCGAGGATGCGCTGGCCGAGCGAAGCCACGATCTGGCCCGCATCGACAATCGCCTCCATCGTGAGGCCCCGTTCGGTACCGCAGTCCTCGGTGACGATGATGGCGTCCTGCGCCACGTCGACGAGACGCCGGGTCAGGTAACCCGAGTTCGCGGTCTTCAAGGCGGTGTCGGCAAGACCCTTGCGGGCACCGTGGGTCGAGTTGAAGTACTCGAGCACGGTCAGGCCTTCCTTGAAGTTGGCCGTGATCGGCGTTTCGATGATCGAGCCGTCCGGACGCGCCATCAGGCCGCGCATGCCGGCGAGCTGCTTCATCTGCGCCGGCGAACCACGGGCCCCCGAATGGCTCATCATGTACACCGAATTGATGGGCTTTTGCCGCTTGCTCTCTTCGTCGTACTGAACCGTGGCGATGCCCTTCATCATCTCCTCGGCAACCTTGTCGCCGCACTTGGCCCAGGCATCGACCACCTTGTTGTACTTTTCGCCCTGAGTGATCAGGCCGTCATTGTACTGCTGCTCGAATTCCTCGACCTGCTTGCGGGCGTCCTCGACGATTTTGTACTTCGAGGGCGGGATCACCATGTCGTCCTTGCCGAACGAGATGCCCGCCTTGCACGCCTGGGTGAACCCGAGCTGCATGACGCGGTCACAGAAGATCACCGTCTCCTTCTGGCCGCAGCCGCGATAGACCGTGTCGATCATCTTGGAGATCATCTTCTTGGTCATCAGCTGGTTGGCCGTGGCGAACGGAACCGAGGGATGCTTGGGCAGGATCTGCCCGATCATCATACGGCCGGGGGTCGTCTCGACGATCTCGGTGATCGGGTTGCCCTCAGCGTCGAACGCCGGGACGCGAGCCTTGATCTTGGTGTGGAGCGTGACGACCCTGTTATCGAGCGCATGCTCGAGCTCGGCAGCAGACCCGAAGGTCATGCCCTCGCCCGGCTCGTTCTCGTTCATCAGCGACAGATAATAGAGACCAAGCACGATGTCCTGGCTCGGCACGATGATCGGCTGACCATTGGCCGGGTGCAGGATGTTGTTGGTCGACATCATCAGCACACGCGCTTCGAGCTGGGCTTCCAGCGACAGCGGCACGTGCACAGCCATCTGGTCGCCGTCGAAGTCGGCGTTGAACGCCGAGCAGACGAGCGGGTGCAGCTGAATGGCCTTGCCCTCGATCAGGATCGGCTCGAACGCCTGAATGCCCAGACGGTGGAGCGTGGGCGCACGGTTCAGCAGAACCGGGTGCTCGCGGATCACTTCGTCGAGGATATCCCAGACTTCCGGCTTTTCCTTCTCGACCAGTTTCTTGGCCTGCTTGACGGTCGAGGAGAAGCCCTTGGCCTCAAGCCGCGAGTAGATGAACGGCTTGAAGAGCTCGAGCGCCATCTTCTTGGGAAGACCGCACTGGTGGAGCTTGAGGTTCGGACCAACGGTAATCACCGAACGGCCGGAATAGTCGACGCGCTTGCCCAGGAGGTTCTGGCGGAACCGGCCCTGCTTGCCCTTGAGCATGTCGCTGAGCGACTTCAGCGGACGCTTGTTGGCGCCGGTGATCGTGCGGCCGCGACGGCCGTTGTCGAACAGTGCATCGACCGCTTCCTGAAGCATGCGCTTCTCGTTGCGGATGATGATGTCGGGCGCACGAAGCTCGATGAGGCGCTTCAGGCGGTTGTTGCGGTTGATGACGCGGCGATAGAGATCGTTGAGGTCCGAGGTGGCGAACCGGCCGCCATCGAGCGGAACCAGCGGGCGCAACTCGGGCGGGATGACCGGGATCACGGTCATGATCATCCATTCGGGCTTGTTGCCCGAAACGATGAACTGCTCGACGATCTTGAGGCGCTTGGCGAGCTTCTTGGGCTTGAGCTCGGTGGTCGCCTCGGCGATCTCGACACGCAGGTCAGCCGCAAGCTTCTCGAGGTCGAGCGCCATCAGCATGTCGCGGATGGCCTCGGCACCGATCTTGGCGGTGAAGGTATCGGCGCCGTATTCGTCCTGAGCGTCGAGATACTGCTCTTCGGTCAACAGCTCGTTCTGCGTGAACGGGGTCAGGCCCGGATCGAGCACGACATAATTCTCGAAATAGAGAATGCGCTCGATGTCCTTGAGGGTCATGTCGAGCAGCAGCGCGATGCGGGACGGCAGCGACTTCAGGAACCAGATGTGCGCAACGGGAGCGGCGAGCTCGATATGGCCCATGCGCTCGCGGCGCACGCGGCTCAGCGTGACCTCGACACCGCACTTCTCGCAGATGACGCCCTTGAACTTCATGCGCTTGTACTTGCCGCAAAGGCACTCATAGTCCTTCACGGGGCCGAAGATGCGCGCGCAGAACAGGCCGTCACGCTCGGGCTTGAACGTGCGGTAGTTGATGGTCTCGGGCTTTTTGATCTCGCCATAGGACCAGGACAGGATCTTCTCCGGGCTGGCGATGTTGATCTTCATCTGATCGAACGTCTGCGCCGGAACCTGCGGATTGAACGGGTCCATGACGTGGGAATGATGATTCATCATTTCTCTCCTCTTTCCGGAGGGTTCAGGCCACAGGGGCCCGAACGCCGCCGGAAGTGAATGGGGTTGGGAAGTGCCGGATTATTCCGCCGCTTCCTGAGGAGGCGCGAGTTCCTCGGCTCCGCCAGGTTCCTCGCCGGCATCTCGCATGTCGAGTTCGACATTGAGACCGAGCGAACGGATTTCCTTGACGAGAACGTTGAAGCTCTCCGGGATGCCCGCTTCGAAAGTATCGTCGCCACGTACGATAGCCTCGTAGACCTTCGTACGGCCGGCAACGTCGTCCGACTTGATGGTGAGCATTTCCTGCAGCGTGTAGGCGGCGCCATAGGCTTCGAGTGCCCACACCTCCATCTCGCCGAAGCGCTGACCACCGAACTGCGCCTTGCCGCCCAGCGGCTGCTGGGTGACGAGCGAGTAAGGACCGATCGAACGGGCGTGGATCTTGTCGTCGACCAGGTGGTGGAGCTTGAGCATATAGATGTAGCCCACGGTCACCTGGCGGTCGAACTGCTCGCCGGTGCGTCCGTCAAAGACGGTCGATTGTCCGGAACCCTTGAGCCCTGCCCTGTCCAGCATCTCGACGATATCGGCTTCCTTGGCGCCGTCGAACACCGGCGTTGCGATCGGAACGCCCTTGGAAAGGTGCTCACCGAGCCGCACGATACCGTCGTCATCAAGATCAGAGACGAACGAATCGCCTTCGAACAGAGCGCCAAGCTCCGTCTTGAGCGGCGTCAGGTCGCCCTTTGCGTGATAGGCACGCACCATCTCGTCGATCTTGCGGCCAACGCCGGCGCAAGCCCAACCCAGATGGGTTTCGAGGATCTGGCCGACATTCATGCGCGAAGGCACGCCGAGCGGGTTCAGCACGATGTCCACCGAGGTGCCGTCTTCCAGATACGGCATGTCCTCGACCGGAACGATGCGGCTGACCACGCCCTTGTTGCCGTGGCGGCCGGCCATCTTGTCGCCGGGCTGCAGCTTGCGCTTGGTCGCGACGAACACCTTGACCATCTTCATCACGCCCGGAGGCAGCTCATCGCCACGCTGAAGCTTGTCCACCTTGTCGATGAAACGCTGCTCGAGCAGACGGCGGCTCTCCTCGTACTGAGCGTGGAGGGCTTCCATCTCGGTCATGACCTTGTCGTCCTCGACGGCAAACTGCCACCACTTGGACCGCGGCTGAGCCTCGAAGATCTGGTCGTTGAGCTTGGTACCGGCAATATAGCCCTTCGGGCCAGCCGTCGCCACCTTGCCGAACAGCATCTCCTTGAGACGCGCATAGACGTTGCGGTCGAGGATCGACTGCTCGTCATCGCGGTCCTTGGCCAGGCGCTCGATTTCCTCGCGCTCGATGGCCATGGCACGCTCGTCCTTGTCGATGCCGTGACGGTTGAACACGCGCACCTCGACAACCGTGCCGGCGTCCCCGGGGGGCACGCGCAATGAGGTATCGCGAACGTCCGAGGCCTTCTCGCCGAAGATGGCGCGCAGGAGCTTTTCTTCCGGCGTCATCGGCGACTCGCCCTTTGGCGTGATCTTGCCGACGAGAATGTCGCCTGCCTGCACTTCCGCACCGATATGGACGATGCCAGCCTCGTCGAGGTTCTTGAGCGCTTCTTCCGAAACGTTGGGAATGTCGCGCGTGATTTCCTCGGGACCGAGCTTGGTGTCGCGGGCCATCACTTCGTATTCCTCGATATGGATCGAGGTGAAGACGTCGTTCATGCTGATCCGTTCGGAGAGCAGGATCGAGTCCTCGAAGTTGTAGCCGTTCCACGGCATGAACGCGACCAGCACGTTGCGGCCGAGAGCGAGATCGCCCAGTTCCGTCGAGGGACCGTCAGCGATGATGTCGCCGGCCTCGACATGGTCGCCCACCACCACCAGCGGACGCTGGTTGATGCAGGTCGACTGGTTCGAGCGCTGGAACTTCATCAAATTGTAGATGTCGACGCCCGACTTCGACGCATCGGTTTCTTCCGTTGCGCGAATGACGATACGGGTCGCGTCCACCTGGTCGACGATGCCCTTGCGCTTGGCCGCGATCGCGGCGCCCGAGTCACGGGCGACCACCGGCTCCATGCCAGTGCCCACGAACGGGGCTTCGGCACGCAGAAGCGGCACGGCCTGGCGCTGCATGTTGGAGCCCATCAGAGCGCGGTTCGCGTCGTCGTTCTCGAGGAACGGGATCAGCGAAGCGGCCACGGACACCAGCTGCTTGGGCGAGACGTCCATCAGGTCGATGGTTTCCTTGGGCGTGAGCATCACGTCGCCGGAGTGACGCGCCGTCACCAGATCGTTGGCCAGTTCACCCTTCTCGTTGATCTCGGCATTGGCCTGGGCAACGTGGTGCTTGGCCTCTTCCATGGCCGAAAGGTAGACGACCTCGTCGGTCACCTTGCCATCGACGATCTTGCGGTACGGCGTTTCGATGAAGCCGTATTTGTTGACGCGCGCAAAGGTCGAGAGCGAGTTGATGAGACCGATATTGGGGCCTTCCGGCGTCTCGATCGGGCAGATGCGGCCATAGTGCGTCGGGTGCACGTCGCGCACCTCGAAGCCCGCACGCTCACGCGTCAGACCGCCCGGCCCGAGAGCCGACAGGCGCCGCTTGTGAGTAATCTCGGAAAGCGGATTGGTCTGGTCCATGAACTGCGAAAGCTGCGAGGAACCGAAGAACTCGCGCACCGCAGCAGCCGCCGGCTTGGCGTTGATGAGGTCCTGCGGCATGACCGTGTCGATCTCGACCGAGGACATGCGCTCCTTGATGGCGCGCTCCATGCGCAGCAGCCCGAGCCGGTAGGAATTCTCCATCAGTTCGCCGACCGAACGCACGCGGCGGTTGCCGAGATTGTCGATGTCGTCGATCTCGCCGCGTCCGTCACGCAGGTTGACCAACGTGCGGACCACCTCGACGATGTCCTCCTTGCGGAGCGTGCGCATGGTGTCGGGAGCATCGAGCTCGAGGCGCATGTTCATCTTGACGCGGCCCACGGCCGAAAGGTCGTAGCGCTCGGAATCGAAGAACAGCGACTGGAACATGGCTTCGGCCGTTTCCAGCGTCGGCGGCTCGCCCGGGCGCATCACCCGGTAGATGTCGAACAGCGCGTCCTCGCGCGTTTCGTTCTTGTCGACAGCAAGCGTGTTGCGCAGATAGGCGCCGACCGTCACGTGGTCGATATCGAGGATCGGCAGCTCGTCGAAGCCGGAATCCACAAGCTTGGTCAGCAGCTTCTCGTCGATTTCGTCGCCGGCCTCGGCATAGACCTCACCGGTCTTGAGATTGACGATGTCCTCGGCCAGATACATGCCGAAAAGGTCTTCATCGACGGCCAGCAGGTGCGTGACGCCGCCCTCGGCGAGCTTCTTGGCCTGGCGGGCCGTCAGTTTCTTGCCGCCTTCATGCACAACGTCGCCGGTCTTGGCATCGATGAGGTCATGCGTCGGCTTGGCGCCCTTCCACTTGTCGGCGTCGAACGGTACGCGCCAGCCCTTGTCGGTCTTTTCGTAGGAGAGCTTCGAATAATAGGTATCGAGGATCTCCTCGGCATCCATGCCAAGGGCCTTGAGAAGCGAGGTCACAGGGATCTTGCGGCGCCGGTCGATACGCGCATAGACGATGTCCTTGGCGTCGAACTCGATGTCGAGCCAGGAACCGCGATAGGGAATGATCCGGCCGGCGAACAGCAGCTTGCCCGAGGAGTGGGTCTTGCCCTTGTCATGGTCGAAGAACACGCCCGGCGAACGGTGCATCTGCGAGACGATGACGCGCTCGGTGCCGTTGACGATGAACGTGCCGTTCGAGGTCATGAACGGCATATCGCCCATATAGACATCCTGCTCCTTGATGTCCTTGACCGAGCGGGCGCCGGTTTCCTCGTCGACCTCGAAGACGATCAGCCGCAGCGTGACCTTGAGCGGCGCAGCGAAAGTCATGTCGCGCTGCCGGCATTCATCGACGTCATACTTGGGCGGCTCGAACTCGTACTTCACGAATTCGAGAGAGGCAGTGTTGGAGAAGTCGGTGATCGGGAAAACCGAACGGAAGACGGCTTGAAGCCCCTCGTCGGGACGCCCGCCTTCGGGCTCGTCGACGAGAAGGAACTGATCATAGGAGGCCTTCTGGACCTCGATCAGATTGGGCATCTCCGTGACTTCGCGAATGGAGCCGAAAGATTTGCGTACCTTGCGGCGGCCGTTGAACGTGGTAGCCATAAAAGCTCCTGTTTCCTTGCGATTTGTCTCGGAGGCAGATGTCCAAAGACCCGACAATCAGCCGGCGGGTATCGGGACATGTGCCCTTGCATACTTACTGGTAGGCGACTAAACGCGCGAACCGATCTGAGCGGCAACCGCCTCATTTCGGATCAACGCGTTGAAAACTCGTTCCGTAATTTTGCGCCGGACCATCCCCGGCATATAGTCCCCATTTGTTCCATATGGGGGTAAATGAGGCGGCACGATGGCGCCGCCCCGTTTTTCTTGCTTAAGGCAAACTACTTGAGTTCGACCTTGGCGCCGGCGCCTTCCAGCTTCTTCTGGATGTCGTCGGCCTCGGCCTTCGACACGCCTTCCTTGACTGCCTTGGGTGCGCCTTCCACCAGAGCCTTGGCTTCGCCGAGGCCGAGGCCGGTGATGGCACGGACTTCCTTGATGACGTTGATCTTGTTGTCGCCGAAGGAGGCGAGGATCACGTCGAATTCGGTCTTTTCTTCAGCAGCAGCAGCCGGAGCGGCACCGCCGCCAGCAGCGGCGACAGCGACCGGAGCGGCAGCGGAAACGCCCCACTTCTCTTCGAGCATCTTGGAGAGCTCGGAGGCCTCCAGGACGGTAAGGGCAGACAGTTCGTCTACGAGCTTGGCGAGATCAGCCATTTGATAGTCTCTCTTTACAGTTTCGTTTCAGTTCGAACAGTGGATCGAAGCCCGCATGAACGGGCTCCTGGAGCCTTGCTTTAAGCAGCACTCTTCTCGGCATAAGCCGACAGAACGCGGGCGATCTGCGCGCCCGGTGCCTGCGCGACGGTTGCGATGCGCTGAGCCGGCTGCTTGAGCATGCCGGCGAGAGTCGCACGCAGTTCGTCGAGCGAGGGCATCGTGGCGAGCGCCTTGACGCCATTGGCGTCGAGCGCGGTCGGTCCCATGACGCCGCCCAGAACCACATATTTCTGGTTCTTTTCGGCGAACTTGGCGGCGATCTTGGGCGCCACCACCGGGTCTTCCGCATAGGCAATCACCGTCGGGCCGGTAAACAGGCCCGAGATGTCCGCGTTGTCGGTTTCCTTGAGAGCGAGCTTGGCAAGGCGGTTCTTGGCGACCTTGAGCTGTCCGCCGGCCTGCTTGACCTGCACACGCAGGTCAGTCAGTTCCGCAACGGAGAGCCCGGTATTGTGCGCAACGACGATCGATCCAGCACGGCTCAGCGCCGACTGGAGCGAAGCGACGAGTTCACGCTTTTCCGCTCTTTCCAATGCTAGTCTCCACAGTCGGTCCGGCAATCGGCCGGACCATTGCCAATTGTCGCCTCCGCAAGCGGAGACAACGGTTCTGAGCGTTTTCAGGAAAAGTGGTCCCACCTTTCCGCTTCGAAAACGCGTCTTCACGCCTGTCAACCATCGCCCAGAAGGACAATTGGCCTGGTTCGAACCGAAAGACTGGCCCTTGCGGGCAAAAATCCGTCGGTCTCACCCCATCTGTGCTGGCTCCTTGCGGATTTAAGCGCCGCCCTATGGCAGCGAACCGGCAGTCTCGGACAGGTCTTGATCAACCGGATGAGGATTTCTTCGCAACCGGTTGATTTATCGGGCGACCGAAACCGCCCGAAACTTGTTTCAGCATCGGACCGAAAAGTGGCTCCCACTTTCCGGACGACTCCGATGCGCATCAAAGACCTAGAGCGCGGCGCCGTTCCACGGCGCGTCTAACGCTCTAGAGAGCCGAAGCCGGCTCGACGTGAACGCCAGGCCCCATGGTGGAGCTGACAGCCACGCGCTTGACATAGGTGCCCTTGGCGCCTGCGGGCTTCGCCTTCTGCACCGCATCGGCAAAGGCCTTGATGTTCTCGATCAACTGGTCTTCCGAGAACGAGATCTTGCCGATGCCGGCGTGCACGATGCCCGCCTTCTCGACGCGGAACTCCACGGCACCGCCCTTGGCAGCCTTGACGGCGCCGGCCACGTCCGGAGTAACCGTTCCGACCTTGGGGTTCGGCATCAGATTGCGCGGCCCAAGTATCTTACCGAGACGGCCAACCAGAGGCATCATGTCGGGCGTTGCAATGCAACGATCGAAGTTGAGGTTGCCGGCCTGGATCTGCTCGGCAAGGTCATCGGCACCGACGATATCGGCACCCGCCGCCCGGGCCTCGTCAGCCTTGGCATCCTTGGCGAACACGGCGACACGCACCGTCTTGCCCGTGCCATTCGGCAGGTTGACGACGCCGCGCACCATCTGATCGGCATGGCGCGGGTCGACGCCAAGATTCATCGCAACTTCAATGGTCTCATCGAACTTGGCCGCGGCGCGGTTCTTGACCATCTTGATCGCTTCTTCGAGCTTGTAGAGCTTCTTGCGGTCGATGCCTTCGCGAGCTGCAGACAGCTTCTTACTGATCTTTGCCATTTCCGTTAGCCCTCGACCTGAATGCCCATGGAGCGGGCGGAACCGGCAATCATCGACATCGCGCTTTCCACGTTGTCGGCGTTGAGATCCTTCATCTTCTTTTCGGCGATGTCGCGCAGCTGGTCCTGCGAGATCGTGCCGGCACTCTCCTTGCCCGGAGTCTTCGACCCGGACTTGAGGTTCAGCGCCTTCTTGATGAAGTACGTCACCGGCGGCTGCTTCATCTCGAAGGTGAAGCTCTTGTCCGCATAGGCGGTGATGACGGTCGGGATGGGCGAGCCCTTTTCCATCTCCTGCGTAGCCGCGTTGAAGGCCTTGCAGAATTCCATGATGTTAAGGCCGCGCTGACCCAGCGCCGGTCCGATCGGGGGCGACGGGGTTGCCGACCCGGCCGGCACCTGGAGCTTGATATAGCCCGTAATTTTCTTTGCCATAATCGTCCTTTCTGGCGTCCGCCGTCACGCGGACAGTGTTGACGCTGTGGTCCGAGAATTCACCGGCAGCTGGCGGCCGCCACCCTCTCCCACAGATTTTCCGGAACCGGAGCTCCGGGGTCCGGGTCAGACCTTCTCGACCTGCCCGTATTCGAGCTCGACCGGAGTCGGGCGCCCGAAAATCGAAACTTCCACCTTGAGGCGCGAACGCTCCTCGTCCACTTCCTCGACGACGCCGTTGAAGCTGGCGAACGGCCCGTCGGAAACGCGCACGCTTTCGCCCACCTCGAAAGAAACCGAGGGCTTGGGATGCTCGACGCCTTCCTGCACCTGCTGCAGGATCGCCATGGCCTCGGACTCCGAAATCGGAATCGGCTTGTTGTCCGCCCCCAGAAACCCGGTAACCTTCGGCGTATTCTTGATCAGATGGAACGCCTGATCGGTCATCTCCATCTTCACCAGGACGTAACCCGGGAAAAACTTGCGCTCGGCGTCCACCTTACGACCGCGACGCACCTCGACGACCTTTTCGGTGGGGACGATCACGTCTTCGAACAGATCTTCGAGCTTGTTCTGAGCGACCTTTTCCTTGATCGCCTCAGCCACTTTGCGCTCGAAATTCGAATACGCCTGAACGATGTACCAGCGCTTGGCCATAACCGCGTCGCCGCTCCTGATATTCTGAAGCCCGGAAGGCTCCAACTCTAAATAATCGAAGTCGCCCTAGCGGATCGACAGCATCAGCGACACGAGCCAGGAGATCACCTGGTCCGCCGCGAGAAAGAAGAGGCTCGCCAGTATCACCAGCACGATAACCATGATCGTCGAGATCACGACCTCGTTTCGGCTCGGCCAGGTAACCTTCGACACTTCCTGTCGGACTTGCTGAAAGAAAGTGATCGGATTGGTCCGGGCCATAGGCGAATCTGCTCTTTGCGGTTTGTGCAAAACCAAAGGCCGCGCGGTAGTACCCGCACGGCTGGGAAATGGCTATCTAGTGACTTTGCCCGAAGATTGCAACAGGTCCGATTAAGAAAACCAATCGATAGCTTGGGTGATTGCACCGGGCGCCCAGCCACCCGATATTGCGGGCAAGGAGAGCCGCCATGCAAATCAAAATTCTGTTCGCAGTGCCGGTGCTGACTGCCCTGCTCACTGCCAGCGCCTCAGCCGCCTGCACCTCCGTGCCCGATGGCCCGCAAAGCCGATATGTCGAGAACGGCGAGCGCCGCATCGTCTGCCTCAACAATGAATTGCTGGACAGAAACCGGCAAGTCACCCTGGACACCCGCCTCAAGAGCCTCTCGAACCAGATACAGCGCCTCGAACTGCAGAACCGCTTCGACAAGCTGCCGCCTGCCCCACGGTTCTGAAGCCAACCGGGGAGGCGACCATGGAGACCAGTATCCAGTTGAGTGCCGGCGCGAAAGCAAACGCATTCGGAACCGAATATACGATCCTGCTCCCGCCGGCTCTCACCGAGGGACGCCAGTCGGTCTATACCAGCATCTGCCCGCCTGACGCCGGACCGCCCCGACATGTGCACGCCAATGAGGACGAAACATTCTTCATTATCTCGGGCACGGTCGAATTCTGGCTCGAGGGCGAGAGCCAGACGGCCTCTTCAGGTGAGGCGGTTTTCATTCCCAGAGGCCGCGAACATACATTCCACGTCCGAGGCCCCGAACGGGCGAACCTGCTGACAGTGCTGACGCCAGGGGGCTTCGAGGGGTTCTTCTTCGCAATGGAACGCCAGGGGCTGAGCATACCGCAGGATATGCCTCAAATAGCGCAACTGGCGGAACAGTTCGGCTTGCGATTTACAGGACCGCCGCTCTATCCGGCTGACGCTTCCTGAAATCACTCCAGCGCCGCCAACGGTCCAAATCCTTTGCGCCTGGCAGGGGCGGAGGGACTCGAACCCACGACCCTCGGTTTTGGAGACCGATGCTCTACCAACTGAGCTACACCCCTTCAGGCGAAGTGGTGTCTAATGGTAAAGCCGCCGCCGCGCAAGAGCTTCGCGCCGACTACGCCCAGATATGCGGCACGACCGGTCCCGCCACCAGGAGAATGCCGAGCGCCGAAACGCCGAAGGCATAGGAGCGCCAGGGCGTGAGACCACGCATATAGCACACCAGATGGGCGATGCGGGCGAGCAGATAGACGATGCCACCGGCAAGCGAAATCCAGCCCTGCTCCTGGAAGACGATCGTAAGGATCGCCAGCGTCAGGAAGATCGGCAGTGTTTCGTGCAAATTGCCAAGTGCCCGGCGCGAGCGTTGCAGTTCAAGGCTCGGCTCGGGAAGCTCGTCGCGAGGCCCCATCTGTCGCTCGGCGCCGACCTGCTCGGCAAGGTACCGACCGGGCAGCATTGCCTGAACGAAAACCAGGCAAAGTACCAGCAAGATGATGAGCAGCATCGATTTTCTCCATGGGTGACCGATCGGCAGTCACTTTGAACCGATTCTGTCTCATTCCTACCATTCGAGGACGATCTTGCCCTCCTCCCCGCTCGCCGCCCGCGCGAACGCCTCGGCATAGTCGTCGGCTTTCATGCGCCGGGTGATGACGCCGCGCACATCGAGCCCGCTTTCCAGCATTGCCAGCATCTTGTGCCAGGTCTCGAACATTTCGCGCCCATAGATGCCCTTCAGCGTGATCATGCGCAAAACCACCTTGCCGAGATCGAACGGGAAGGGCTGCGCCGGAATACCGAGCAAGGCGATGCGCCCGCCCATCACCATGTGTTCGATCATCTGGTCGAGCGCCGCAGGCGCGCCGCTCATCTCCAGCCCGACATCGAAGCCCTCCTGCATCGCGAGCTTTTCCATCACGGCGCGCAGGTTCTGGCTGGCGACGTTCACCGGCGTGACGTCCGCGATCGTGCCAGCAAGATCGAGCCGGCGCTGGTTGACGTCGGTGATCACCACATGCCGCGCCCCCACATGCCGGGCAACCGCTGCCGCCATGATGCCGATCGGCCCGGCGCCTGTCACCAGCACGTCCTCTCCAACGATGTCGAAGGCAAGCGCGGTATGCACTGCGTTGCCGAGCGGATCGAGAATGGCGCCAAGCTCGTCATCGATGCTGTCGGGCAGCGGCACGGCATTGAAGGCCGGTATGCGCAGGTACTCGGCAAACGCGCCCGGCAAATTGACCCCTACGCCTTTGGTGTCAGGATCGAGATGAAACTTGCCGGCCCGGCTTGCCCGGCTGTTCATGCCAACGACGTGCCCCTCGCCCGAAACACGCTGGCCGACCCTGAGCGTCTTGACCTCATCGCCGAGCGCAACGATCTCGCCGGCGAATTCGTGGCCCGTGATCATCGGCACCGGGATCGTCTTTTGCGCCCATTCATCCCAGTTGTAGATATGGACATCCGTTCCGCATATGCCGGTCTTGTTGATCTTGATCAGCACGTCGGCCGGCCCGATATCCGGCACCTTCTGGTCCTGCATCCAGATGCCCTTCTCGGCCTTTGCCTTGACCAGTGCCCGCATGACTGCTCCTTAAATGACGCCGAGCGCCCTGCCCGCGTCGGCAAAGGCATCAATGGCTAAAGTAACGTCCTCATCGCTCAGCGCTGCCGACATCTGCGTGCGGATTCGCGCCTTTCCGTGCGGCACAACAGGATAGAAGAAACCGGCAACGAATACGCCACGCTCATCGAGCGCCCGCGCCATGTCCTGGGCGAGCGCCGCATCTTCCAGCATTACCGGTATTATCGGCGTTTCCCCGGGAAGCAGCGTGAAGCCGGCCCCCTCCAGCCCTTGCCGGAAACGATGTGTATGGCCCATCAGCCGATCGCGCAGGCTGTCGCCTGTTTCGGCGAGATCGATCGCCTCCATGGCTCCGGCCGCGAGCGCCGGCGCCAGCGAGTTTGAAAAAAGATAGGGCCGCGCCCGCTGCCGCAGCAGGTCGATCACCGGCTGGTCCGCCGCAATGAACCCGCCCATTGCGCCGCCCAATGTCTTGCCGAGCGTTCCTGTGATGATATCGACCCGATCGCCGACACCCGTCAGCGCCGGCGTTCCCTTGCCGTTTTCGCCCAAATGGCCGGTCGCGTGGCAATCGTCGACGGCAACGATGGCTCCATACCGATCCGCCAGCTCGCATATCTGCGCGAGTTTGGCCACATAGCCGTCCATCGAAAAAACGCCATCGGTAACGATGAGCCTGAACCGGGTGCCGTCCGAAACCGCCTGCTTGAGCTGTTTCTCCAGATCGTCCATATCGCTGCTGGCAAAACGATAGCGTCGCGCCTTGGAGAGCCGCACGCCATCAATGATCGAGGCATGGTTGAGCGCGTCGGAGATCACCGCGTCTTCTGGTCCCAGCAACGTTTCGAACAGCGCGCCATTGGCATCGAAGCACGCGGCGAACAGGATCGCGTCATCCTTTTCGAGATACCGGGCGATCCGCCGCTCCAGGGCACGATGCAGTTCCTGCGTGCCGCAGATGAAGCGGACCGAGGCCATGCCATAGCCGTACTCGTCCATGGCCGCCTTGGCTGCCGCTATGATCCGCGGGTGATCGGCCAATCCCAGATAGTTGTTGGCGCAGAGGTTGACCGCGCGCCGCTCCTTGCCGTCCGCTCGATAGAGAATGCGCCCGCCTTGCGGGCTCGTGATCTCGCGCTCGCGTTTGAGCAGCCCCTGCTCCTCGATTTCTCGCAGTTCGGTTCGCAGGTGATCTGCAAATGGATCGAGCATCATGGCCTCCCATTCGGACGGAACCGGTTCACTATATCGTATTCGGGCACCAGTGCAGACGCTCGGCTGCAACCGCTCTCTATTTGAGGTTCGACAGCACCATGGTGGTCAGGAACCCGACTGCGGTCGCGAGCGCTGCAGACTGCTGGTATTGATGGCTTTCCGCCTCCGGCAGCAGGTCGGAAACAGTCAGGTAGAACATCGCGCCGGCGCCGAGCGCCAAAAGGCTTCCGAGCACCTCGTCCGGCAGATCGCGCAGCAGGAACCATCCTGCCATTGCCGAGACCAGCAGCGACAGGCCGATCGTGCCGGTCCAAGCCATGACCCGCCGGCCCACATGCTGGCCGCCATCCTCGCGTGCTATCGTTCCAAGGCTCATGGCCTCGCTGATATTGTCGATGAAGATTGCCAGCCCGACGATCAGGGCAATATTGGTGTCGATCGCCGCGCCTACACCTATGACAAGGCCTTCGATGAGCTCTTCGGCGCTGGTCGCACCGGCAATCACCGTGACAACGTCACCCCTTGGCTTTCGGCGTTTGTGGAACCGCTCCACCTTGCCATGCTGGTCGGCCTCGGCGCCGGCAATCTGGCCGCGATTGACGAAGAGATCGAGCCCGTAAACGAGCCCGAACCCGATCATGAACGAAACCACGATAAACGGCAGCGCTGCCATTCCCAGCGCCTCCGGCATCATTTCGAACGCGAACGTGCCGAGCAGCAAGCCTGCGGCAAGGCCAACGGCCAGGGAAAGCACCAGCGTCGTTGGCTTGATGATCAACGACAAGGCGCCACCCAGCGGCGAGGCCAGTGCCGCCGTTACCGCAATCGCCAGAATGATCAGGAAATCTCCACCCATGACACTGCTCTTAACGTCAGAGCGGGTGAAATGTTGCTGGCAAAGACGCGCGAGCTTGCGCGGTGTTGCGGAATGGCCCCTTCAGAGGTTTGGGGGCTCGAGCGAAGGCGCCACTCCGCAACGCACACCACAATCACCCTGTTGCGTGGCGGCAATGGGGCGCCGGACCTTAGACAAAGTAACTAGCAGGACTGACCTTCATGGCCGCCCGGCACCGTTGCCGAGCGGCCTTTGTACCCGCCGCCCGCTAGAAGCCGAACAATCCTTCGTTGTCCTCGGGAGGCGTCATGTCTTGTTCGAAAACCCGTTCCCAGGTCTGAGCCCAAGGCCGATTGAACCAGTCAGGCACGAAGAAATCGATCTGCTGGCCCGGACTGGTCTGCGTCGCCCGGCCGTCGACTGGATAGATCGTCTGCAGACATTCAATGAAGACATAGGGATCGGTTTCCCCCAGTTCCCCCTGCTTGTCGAGATTGCGCACGATGCGCACGGGTTCGGCCAGAGCCTCGGGATCGTAGAGTATCGCCTCCTGCTGAAGCCCGATGAAGTTACCGCCTTCATCATGGCGAGGCGTATAGATGTCGATCGCCTGCATCTGATTGGAATGCTCCCACATGGTGTGTTGCATCCAACCCTGGACGTTCGACGTCCATGTTATGAGCGCATCCCCATCCCAGAAGCCTACGGTTTCGCCGTACCAGCGCGGCACGTCTTCACCCAGGCGCGGGATGGCGCCCTCCATGTTGAACTCCCGCCCGACATGGATCTGGCGCATCAGATTGTCGGCAACGCCGCCGGCCATTTGAATCACTTCCGGATTCATCATGATGTGAATATCGCGCAGCGAAAACTCCGCGTACCAGCGCATGAATCCTTCCGGCCAGCAATATTGCGCCGGCCATTGCGGGGCATCCGATACCGCTTCGTGGTAGTTCTGCTGCACGGCCCGGACTTGATACTCAGGGGTCAGAAGCGAGAGATAGGTCGGCATCTGCGTGATGCGGCCGAAGTTCCACTGCGGCAGTCCGTCGTGATTGCGCACATACCGTCCTTGCCACTCCATGGGCAGGTCTTCAAATGAAGGATCGGTCACGAGAGTCCCGCGATCCGTCGCTTCGGCCAACAGCGCCTCATATTGAGCCTGGGCGGTGTCGAACTCGTAGGGGGATACGATTGCCTCTCGCGGAAAATCGAGTTCGCAATTGCCCCATTCGGCACTCTCGGGCGGATTGTCGCCGATACGTGCCTTCTGCTGGTCCTGGTTCGGATTGAGGATGGTGTTGATATCGGTCAGCTGTCGAGGACTGTTGCACCGGAAATAACGCTGGTCCGTCCACAGATCCTGGTCGGCATAGAAGTCCTTGGTCGTGAACATGTCCACTTCGAGCGGCTCTATGCCCTCGGGCGGAGATCCGTCCTCGGGCCCACGGCCCTCCGGACCGGTCATGATAGTGGCCTCGGTGATCGTGACCGGGGCGCCGCGCCCGACACTTTCGAACTCATCCTCCTGAGCTGAAACAGCGGCCGCGGCAGATAAAACTGCAACGCACGAAATCGCTAAGCGTGTGACAAACATTGGGACCTCCTCTTCCCTTTGCTGAAAGAAAACCAGTGGCAGCTACTTTCCCGATCGAGCGCTCTCCCTCATGCGATCTGACAGGTGTGCCCTGGTGAACGGGACGCCGCACGGCGCCCCGTCGTGACGCAAATCAATCGCCGAAACGGGCGATCTCATCCTCGATCTCGTACCAGTATTCGACGGGGAACCACCCCTCGCGCATCAACTCGTACGCTCGGGTCTGGAGCTGCGTGGCGTAGTCTTCCTGCCCCTCATAGAGTTCCGACAGCTGCTCGCTCGAGAACGCGATGTCATATCCAGAGAGTTCGCACAGGCGATTTTCGCCCGAATTGGGCACGATGAACGTGGCCGTGGGCACATCGAGCTGAGGGCTGCGGATACCGCCCTGGGCATTGCCGAATTCGTCGAGCGCCAGCTGCGAGCCATCGCCGCTCTCATCATTGTCGACTTCGATGTGCTCGGCCCTTGGCGGCACGATGTCATAGGCCACCCAGTTGAACAGATGTTCGAGCACCTGGAAGGTCGCAGCGTTGTACATGAACTGGCTGACGGTACTCTCATCGCACGTGGCCGCGTCGAAGGCCGGCGCCTCACGTGTTTCCAGATGTGGCATGCCCGCATATTCATAGAGGCGGAACTGGTTTCCCTCCTCGTCGCTATCTTCGCGGCGATAGGCCGGAGTGCTCCCTTCCGCCGAACCGCGGAAAACCTCGATCTGCGTGGGGTTATGGATGGTGGGAATATCGTAGACGGGTATTTCGTTGCCCGTGGCTGCCGGCAGGAAGCCATCGAAAAGCGGACTGCCGTCTTCGAGCCGGTGCGACGCGTGGTGTGTGGACATGTAGTCCAGCGCCGTTGCCGACGTTGCCGATGTTCCGGCCAGGACCACCGCCTTGATGGCCTGCGACCACTCCTCGCCCGCGGGGAACTGCTCTTTGATCAAGCGGGCGACCTGGGCAATGACGTCCTTGTTGGCCGCGCCTTCGCCCACCGAGAGATCGGCATAACGCTCGGCATTGAACCCCTTGAGGGTTTCGATGCGACCGGGCTGATCGTCGATCTCGACCGCAACATGCCCGTTCTTCATCATACCGACACGAGCCGCCTGCCAGATCAACGCCGAACTGCTCGGATGCATGACTTCGACCATGACCATCCCGGAAAATTCCGCGACGTCTGCGGGCCGACGGATCACGATGCGGGTCTTATAGGGAGCGCCCCCGGCTTCTCCCGAGACAAAGTATTCCTGCGTCACATAGCCGAAGTGTTCCGGCATCGTCTCAGGCGGCATCTCGTCGAGGAACGGGTGCGTTGCCGGCCCACGCACGCTTGGATGCATCTCGCCCGGCCCCTCGATCGGGCCCTCTACCATAGGTAGCTCCGGCACGATGACCGATTGCGCCTGTTGCGTGGCCTCGGTCTGCGCGTAGGTCGCCCCGAGCCCCAATCCTGCCGCCATGGCCGTACACATCAGTGCCGCTCGCAAATGGCGCCACGGCCTCGTTTCGAATGTCCTCATTATCTCCTCCTCTGTCGTAAGACACCCTAATTGTTAGTAGTACCAACTATTTGTGCAGCTGATCCCCCTCTCTCCCTCCCTTATGTCCTAGAGTTCGGTGCGATTGCCGACGGCTCGTGCCGGCGTTATCGGCAACAATGCCAGCGCCCAGAACAGCGCCGTAAGACCGGCGCCGCCAGCCACTATCCAATAGGCGCCTGCGAAGATGTCGCCAGGCAGCATCAACATGGCGCCGCCCAGACCCGCGATGACTCGACCGACGAACCCGACATGTTCGCGCGCATAACCGACGGCGGCAATGGAGACCATACCCACTCCGACAAGGGCCGTGATCGCCGAAAGCGTTGCGTCCAGCGGATTGCCCTGCAGCAGCATGGAAGGCGAATAAACAAAGAGAAACGGAATGATGTAAGCAGTCCATCCGAACCACATGGAGGCCCATGAGGTGGCCCAGGGCGAAGCCTTGGCAAGGTTCGCTGCCGCAAAGGAGGCGACGGCTATGGGCGGGGTCACCATGGACATCAGCCCGAAATAGAGGATGAACATGTGCGCAGCCAGTGGATCGACACCCGCCTGGACGATCGCCGGAGCAACCAGCGCGGCCAGCAGAATGTAGACGCTGACAGTGGGCATCCCCATGCCGAGGATTATGCTCGAGATCCCGGCCACGACCAGCAGCAACAGCAGATTGCCGCCCGAAAACGCCAGCAACTGAGCCGCCAGGGTAAAGGCAATTCCCGAGAGATTGAGAACGCCGATCACAAGACCCGCTGCAGCGGTGACGATGACGATCTCGATGCAGGACTCGCCGGCGGCATAGAGGGCGTGCCCCAGCCGTTTCAGCGAGAGGCGCCGTCCGTGATAGCCGAAGATCATCACGCCGGCGAACAGCACCAGAATGGCGTAGAGCGCAGCCAGTTCGGGCTGCATGTCGAACTGGAAGAGCAGGAAGAGGAACGCAACGAACGGCAAAATGAAATGCCACCCTTGCAGGAATTCGGGCAAGAGCGGCGGCAGCTCGCTGCGCGGGATGCCCTTGAGGCCCCGCTTGCCTGCATAGAGATCGACCAGGATGAAGATGGCCACATAGTAGAGAAGGATGGGCAACACGGCCGCAACCATCACCTGCGAGTAGGGCACCAGCAAAAATTCGGCCATCAGGAACGCCGCCGCGCCGATCACCGGCGGCATCAGCTGTCCGCCGGTCGAGGCCACCGCCTCGATACCGCCCGCGACATGGGGCGGAAACCCGGCGCGCTTCATCAGCGGGATGGTGACGACACCCGTTCCCATGACATTGGCGACTGCCGAGCCGGAGATCGTCCCCATCAGGCTCGATCCGAAGACTGCGACCTTGCCTGGCCCGCCGCGATACCTGCCCATTGCCGCAACCGCGAGCGCGCTGAAGAAGTTCGAGCCGCCAAGGGCCGAAAGAAATTTGCCCAGCAGAATGAAGGGAATGATGACGACCACACCAACCTGCAGCGACACTCCCAGCAAGGCGTTCGTGTCCACACCGAGATAGACGGCCAGCCGGGAGAAAGAGATCGGGCGGCTCGAATAAGGATCGGGCAGCAGATACCCCCAGAAGCCGAAGGCAATGAAGGCAAGGACGATCAGCGCAAGCGCCAGCCCGACAGCGCGCCGAACGCCTTCGATCGACAGGATCACGAGGATTGCGGCGACCACGATGCCGTCGAGCGGCATGAAGACCAGGTCGTTGACGAGCACGCCATAGGAGATGGCGAGATAACCCGCGCACACGAGGCCGGCAAGGGCGAGCACCACATCGAACCAGTTGGGCGACTGGCTGCGCCTGCCCCTGATATCATAGGTAAGAAACAGCAATGGCAGGACGACTGCCAATTCGAAGGCAAGCAATTGCTCGGTGTATAGCGTCGCGCCCAGAACATTGCGCGGCAGGTCCAGCACCCATGCAACCGGACCCAGAACCGCCAGCCCTGCAAGGATGGCGCGCACAAACGCAAATATCCCGGTACCGGGACCAACCTTCCAGTCCAGTTCGGTAGCGTCGACAGTGGGTGCACTATCGCTCATGCGAAGCCCTTCCTCCCCTGCCCGATGCTGCCTCCTCGCAACACCAGGACGGGCATTGTTTCCACGCGTGAGGCGGCGCCAAACGCCGCCTCACAGATGCAGGACCTTACAGCCCGGCCTCTTCGTAATAGGCGATTGCTCCCGGGTGATAGGCGATCGGCAATTCCTTGTAGAGATCCTCCACCACCAGTGCGTTGAACGCCGGGAAATTGGCGGCGAGCGCTTCCTTGTTCTCGGCCAGTGTCCGGGCGATCGTTGCCGCCAGTTCGTCCGGCGCGTTGGCGCTGATCAGCAGGATGTTGTCGTAAGTCATGACCTGCACCGGCTCGTCGAACCCGGGCATGGTGTCGCCGGGCTGCTGTTCGACGAGATAGCCGTCCGGGAAGACTTCGGTCATACGAGCAACTGCTTCCGGATCGTCCGAAAGCGGCAGCATCCGCAGGCCACCCACTGAAGCATCCGCCTCGAGCACCTTGGCGGCCCCCAGGCCGAAGAAGAAGGCGTCAGCGCGCCCGGCTATGAAATCGTCAGCCCCGCGCGCCACATTGGGCACGTTGACCGGGATCACGTCATCGACCGAAACGTTCTGGTTGGCCAGTGAAGCGAGCAGGATGTCGTTGATCACGCCCATGGCCGAGAACTCCGTCGTCAGCCGCTTCCCCTCCAGGTCGGCGATCGTCTCGATATCGGAGTCGGCGCGAACAAAGATGCCGACTTTCAAGGGCACCAAGGCCGCCAGCGCGAGCATGTCCTGTTGCGGCCGGCCCTCGAACACCCCTGCCCCATTCACCGCATTGGCAACCTCGCCAATGCTGGAGATGCCCAGCGTAAGCTCGCCGGAATTGACCAGGGGCATGATCGTTGTTTCACCCGAATTGGGTTGAACCCGCGCATTGAGACCGCCCTGCTGCTGCAGCACCTGCGCAATCGCTGAGCCGGTGCTGTAGCTCAGCGTACCCTGGCTCATCGTTCCGATATCGACATTTTGGGCCACAACCGGCGCCGCGGCGAACAAGGTCGCTGCGATACCCAAAACGATCGCGGAAAGTTTGGCATGAATGTTCATGTGTCCTCCTCATGTGATTGCCGGTTGAAGGGATCGTTGATCGTCCCGGTCCAACCGCCTTCGGTTCAGCCTTTTTGGCCGAATCCGCTCCCTGATGCAGGTGAAGAGGATGCAAATCTAACGAGCGAACGAGGACCCCTATTCCCCCTCCTCCGAACCCGCAGCTTCCTCACTCCCCAGGCGGGTAGACATTGCATTTAATTAGTATACCTTGTCAATTGCAGTTTGCGAGACTATCAAAAGCAGCAGCCTGCGGTGTCGGCACCACGTGATCCGGTGCCTGTTCTCGGCGCCGGACCAGACCAGTGGGGAGGAAAGAATGGATAGCGCGACTGAAAATCGTCGGCAGGATTTTTACGACAAGCTGACACCCAAGAACCTGGCTCCCTTGTGGGAGGTGATGGCCTCGCTGCTGCCCTCCGAACCCAAGTCGCAGGCGGTTCCGTTCCACTGGCGCTACGACGATATACGGCCACTGCTCATCGAATCCGGCAGCCTGTTGACCGCAAAGGAAGCCGAGCGCCGCGTGCTGGTGCTCGAGAACCCCTCCTTCGTCGGCGGGTCCAGGGCTACCACCACCCTCTATGCGGGCCTGCAGGTGATCATGCCGGGCGAAACGGCTCCCGCGCATCGCCATACCCCTTCCGCCCTTCGCCTGATGCTCGAAGGGGAAGGCGCCTACACCGCCGTCGGTGGTGAACGCACGACGATGCGGGCGGGCGATTTCGTCATCACGCCGTCATGGGCATTCCATGATCATGGCAATGAGGGGACCGAACCCTGCATCTGGCTCGACGGCCTCGATGTGCCCATCGCCGGCTTCTTCGAGGCTGTGTTCCGCGAAGAATACAACGATGAGCGCCAGTCCATCACCAGGCCCGAAGGCGACTCCATCGCCCGCTATGGCAGCGGTCTGCTCCCGATAAACGCAGAGAGCCGGTACGGCCAGACCTCGCCGATCTTCAACTATCCATATGAGCGCACGCGCGAGGCTCTTGTGACCGCAGCGCGCGGCGAAGAGCCTGACCCGCACCTGGCAACGACACTGCGCTTCGTAAATCCCATCGATGGCGGCTGGCCGATGCCGACAATGTCCGCCTGGATGACGTTCGTGCCCAAGGGAATGAAGACCGCGCCGATCCGGTCCACTGATGGCATTGTGATGTGCGTGGTCGAGGGACACGGGACCCTGAAAGCGGGTCAGGCTTCAATTCCCTATTCGCCCAGGGACGTCATGTCGGTCCCCGTCTGGACCTGGCGGAACTTTGAAGCCGCAGAGGACAGCTTCATCTTCTGCTTCTCGGACCGGGTGGCTCAGGAAAAGCTTGGCCTTTTCCGGGAAGAGCGCAGCGCCCTGCGCTAGGGGCAACCGCCCAATCGGCGTTGAAATCATTTTTCGTGAGGGGGAAAAACCGTGCGTTTTTGCAGGTTCAACGATGACCGCGTCGGGGTCGTTCGCGGTGACGGCGTAGTCGATGTCAGTGCCGTACTGGAGGATATGCCGACCTATCGGTGGCCGTTGCCGCATGGCGATCAATTCATGGCTCATTTCGATGAGCTTCGACCCAAAATGCAGGCGCTCGCCGAACACGGCCCGGTTCTGCCCCTGGCATCCGTCAGGCTCCTCAGCCCGATTGCCAATCCGGGCAAGATCGTTGCCGCGCCCGTCAACTACAAGCTTCATCTCGATGAGGCCCGCACCGACACAGCCATCCATTTCGGCAACACCGTCAAGACCATCGATGAAGCGGGGGTGTTCCTGAAGGCCACCAGTTCCCTGATCGGCCCCTCTCAGGAGATCGTTGCCGATTGGACCGACCGGCGCATAGATCATGAGGTCGAACTGGCCGTGATCATCGGCCGGAAAGCCTTCCGCGTCAGCGAGGACACAGCGCTCGACTACGTGGCCGGCTACGCCATTGGCCTCGACATCACCATTCGTGGCCCTGAGGAACGTAGCTACCGCAAGTCTCTCGACACGTTCTCGGTCCTTGGCCCCTGGGTGGTCACGAGCGACGAACTTCCAAATCCCAACGCTCTCGCGCTCAAGCTTGACGTTGACGGCGAACCGCGCCAGGACGCCAACACCGCCCTGCTGATCTTCAATGTCCAGAAACTCATCGCCTATGCATCGCGCGCCTACACCCTCTATCCCGGGGATATCATCATGACCGGCACGCCCGAGGGCGTCGGGCCCATATTGCCGGGCAACACCATTCATGCTGAGATCGAATCCATCGGACAGATGACGGTCAAGGTGTCGGGCGCTTGAGCCAGCGAAACAAGGAACCGTCGCGCGGAGCCGGCGGAGAAGCACCAGCAGCACTGCGGGAAGTCGTCGGCTTTCGCCTGCGGCGCCTGCAGAACCTGTTTCAGGCGCATTGGCAGCGCTCGATAGAAGCCGGCGCCGTCTCGGTTTCCCAGGTTCAGGGTGGCGTCCTGCTGCTCATCGAGGAAAATCCGCATATCAGCCAGATCACCCTGTCCGGCCTGCTCAAGATCGAACCGCCGACATTGCTGCAGTCATTGCGCCCACTGATCCAGAAGGGCCTGGTCACGCGCAAACGTTCGACTGCCGACAATCGCGTATTCGAACTCACGCTCACGCATCTGGGAAAGCGTGTTGCAGCATGGATACGCGTGTGGACGCCGGCACAGGAAGCCGATTTTCTCAGTGAACTGAGCGATAGCGAGCGCAAACGACTGCTCGCCCTTCTCGAAAAGGCCATTCGAAGCGGCGAAAGCGCCCTCGAACGCGGTGGCCTGCGCGCAGGGCCCGAGGGCATACCCTCAGCGCCCGAAGCCCTCACCGACCAGCCGACCCCACCGGAACGATAGCTTTCCCGATGCCGAGTTGGCCGGCAACCACCGGCCACCCTACGCCGCGCGTCCGCCGGTCACGAACGAGGCAAACCCGGGCATGATGCGCTTGAAGACGTAGAACGCAAGGCCGCTCGCGACCGCGATGGCGAAGGGGAGCGTCAGCCAGAGCACTAGCCCGAGGCCGGTCGGCGGGATCGCAAAACCCAGCGCCAGCACCCCGAAAAGGACGATTCCGTGGATCAGGTAGATCGGGAAGGAATATTTCGCGAGGTTCCCCAGCCCTGAGAACCAGGAAAAGCGCTGCAACTGCGCCACTCCGGTCCATACCGTCAAGCCGCCAAGGATGGTGATCAGAAGGCCGGTGTGATCGCTCGGCGTGTAGTAGTGAACGACGCAGGTTATCACCAGAAGCGCAGCGAACAGCGCAAAGCCCTTGTCGAGCCGATCCAGCTCCACCCGCCAGATAGCAATGGCAGCCCCGATGAAGAATGCGGTCAGCATCGGCGTGCGCAGGATGAGATATCCGTCGAGATTATATTCCGAAACCAACAGGCAAACCGCGATCACGGGGACAATATACCGTCGTGCGATACCCGAAATCACTACCGCGATAACGGCGATCACGAAGAGGTCGCGCAGGAAATACAAGGGATAGTTCACCGGGCGGGTAGTCAAGGCAAAGAGCGCATCGGCCCAGGTGGCGAGATCGGCACTGGCAAGGTCGAGGCGCTGTCCACTCATCAAATCCATCGACTGGGCGGCGAACATGGCCAGCGCCAGCGGCAGGTTCCAGCATAGGAACGGGATCACCAGGGTCTTGACCTTCTTGCGGATCGTCTCGATCGGGCTCATGTCGGCGCCAGTCGCGAACATGATGTAACCCGACATGATGGTGAGGATGGTGACGGAAAACCTCAGCACCGTCTGGTTGGCGATATAAGCCGGCGTCAGTGCGCTCCACGCCGCCAGGTCGCGCATCTCGGGAACCATCAAGGGAAAGTGCACGTAGACGACGAGCACGATGAGGAGGAGCCGGGTGACCGAGAATCGCTGCGAATGAGTGCGCAGGATATCGCGCGCCGTCACGGCATCGGGTACCGCACCCGCATCGAGAGCCAGGGATTTCAAGGTCCACGCCCTCCTTTCCCGGGAAGTCGGGTGATCTGAGTAAGGAGCCGCCATATGTCACTATCAAGGCGCTCCAGTCGCGCCAGCGTTGGCTCCCCGCCGTTTTCTCCTTTGCATTCAGTCATTTAGGTCGTGGCTCACGCTCAGCGCACATCAGCTATGAGCGAGAACCGCCTAGCGATCGGCCAAATTAGACCAGAAGTTCAGGTGATCATCCCCATCTCCCTAACCACCGAGAGAGGATCGATCCCATGCCCGTTACCATGCGCCGGGGCTCCATCGCGCTTCGCACCGCCCTCGCAGCCATCGCCGCTGCAGCGTTCATAGACCCCGCTGCCGCTCAGGGAGTGCGCGAGGAAGCCTTCTTCGACGATTTCGACAGCCTCGACATGTCGCGCTGGTACGTGGCTGACGGCTGGGCGACGGGGGATTACCAGAACTGCGTCTGGTCCTCGAATCTCATCAGCGCCGAGGACGGCGTGCTCGATGTTGGCTTTGCGCCAGTGCCTCGAGCGGACCGCCAATATTCATGCGGCTCGCTCCAGACCCGGTTCGCACTCCCCTACGGCACGTTCGAGGCCAGCCTGAAAACACCCACCGGATCGGGCCTCAATGCAGCGTTCTTCACCTATATCGGCCCGACCCAGGGCGCGCCGCATGACGAAATCGACTTCGAGATCCTCCTCAAGGACACCGGAAGCGTCCAGACGACCACATTCGTCAACGGCATCAGCGGCGATGGCGAAGTGGGCAGCGGGCAAACCCACGACCTGCCCCGCCCCTCGCAATCCGACTTCACCCATTTCGCCTTCACCTGGACGCCCGAAAAGATCGACTTCTTCATCGATGGCGAACTGGTCCGCACCATCGATGAAGGCTTCAAGATCCCCACGAACCCGCAGCGCATTTTCTTCAGCCTCTGGGGCTCCGATACCCTCACCGATTGGATGGGCCCGTTCGAGCCGGTCACCGAACCGATCGCCATGCAGGTCGATTGGGTCGCCTATACCCCGCTCGGGGAAGATTGCGCATTCCCTCAATCGGTACTGTGCTGACCATGAAGCGGCCCGCCTGCTTCTAAAGTAGAGACCGAAAAAGTCTCGCCACGATACCACTCCCCATGCATCAATGTGCCGGCACATTGATGCATTGGAGGAGGAAATCGACATGACAACTGAGGGAATAACTACCGATCACGAAGTAATCGAAAAAGGAAAGCTTTCCCGCCGCGAATTGATCACCGGCGGAGCCGCAATGGCGGCCGCCGCTGCCGGAACGGTGGCCGCGATGACCACGCCGGCCCAGGCGGAGGAGAGCGCTGCAAGTGCCGCCAACGAGGTGGCCGGCCGCAAGTTCAGGGGACTAGTATCCAGCGAGAATGGCTCGAGCGTCGAAGAGCTAACCATGTTGGTCTTGGGCGAGCGCGACTGCCTGGTTCGGATGGAGGCGACAGCCGTCTCCTACACGATGCTGGGCGCCGTGCTCGGCACCTCGTCGCGACCCCTGGTGATCGGCCAGGGCGGCGTGGGCGTTTGTGAGGCCGTCGGCCCCATGGTCAAGCGTGTCCAGGTTGGTGACCGCGTGCTCATTTCGGCAACCGCACAATGCGGATGGTGTTACCAGTGCCTTCACGGCCGGCCCGATTGGTGTCAGTTCAGCCAGACCTCGGGACATCCTTTCGCCACCACAGCGGACGGGACGGAAGTAACGCCGCGCGGCGGAATTGGCGGCACCAGCGAACTCACCTTCGCGCCCGAAGAACACTGCACGCCCGTCTTTACCGACCTTCCAGCCGAGCAGTTGGCTCTCATCGTCAACCAAATGGGCTGTGGCTTTGCCGCTGGGCAGAACCAGGCCCCGATCGAGCCCGGCTCTGACGTTGTGATATTTGGTGCAGGACCGGTAGGCATCGGCGCGATCATGGCTGCTAGCGTCATGGGAGCAGCACGCATCGTGGTGATCGAACCGATTGAAGCCCGGCGCGAAAATGCCAGCCGACTGGGCGCCACCCACACCATCGACCCGAACGACCACTCCGAAGAGGAACTCGTTGCCGCCATCCAGGAGATTTGCCAGGGCCGGACGGATCGGCGTTTCGCCGGCGGCCGCATGTGGGATGGTACGGTCTTTGGTCAGAACGGCAAAGGCGCGGACTTCGTCATTGAGGCCGTGGGAGCAACCCGCTTTCCCGTCGCCGAACCTGGACCGGACCTCAGCGGCACGCTGGCTATCCAGCAGGCCTGGCAGGTTGCGCGAGCCGGTGGCCATATAACCTTGCTGGGCGCAGCGCAGGGCGATGTCACCTTCCCCGCCGTGCCGTTCGCCCTCAACGGGCGCACGATCCATGAAGGCCAGATGGGAGGACAGCATCCGATGCGCGATCTGCCCCGATTCATCGAAATGATGGAGCGCGGAACGATCGACGTCGGCTCCATGGTCACCACCTATTCACTCGATGAAGCGGTCAAGGCCCACCAGGACGTTGCCGATCGAACCATTCTCGCCGGCGCGATCGTGTTCGGCTGAGGGCACGCAAACCGGGCCTGCGCCGCGGCAACAGTTCGTGTGGCGCGGGCCTGTCCAAGGCTTAAAGCCTGTCCCAGATCTCGGCGAGGGGCTGCGGCAATACTGTGCGGATTGCCTCTGCATCAAAGGGTTCGCTCTGCGTCTTCACCACCCAGAGCGTATCGGCAGCAAGCCCCTCAGGCATGTGAACATGCGGCAGCAAACGCTTGGCCAGCGCCGTTTCGAAACTGGCGAGGTCCGGCGTCGCCAACGGCTCGCCCGGCCTCCAATCTTCGTAGAAGACGCCGCGTTGCACCGCCGGCAAATGATTGCCGAATGTCGCAATGTGCTCAAGTCGCAAGCGACTGCGCAGTTCATGGAAGAAAGCGCGCAGGAATGCAAAGGACTGATTGTTGGTCGGCGCCAATGTTCGCTGCTTCAGCGCGTCCTGCCACTGAGCAATGCTTTCATTGGCATATTTGACATCCCGAGGATTGGTCATGAGCTTTCAGGGAAACACAGGCCTGGAGCGGGTAGCGGGAATCGAACCCGCATATTCAGCTTGGAAGGCTGCTGCTCTACCATTGAGCTATACCCGCCAGCAGGTCACCGGGGATGCCCGCCTCGCTGCGGCTTTGGTGGAGGGGGCTGGATTCGAACCAGCGTAGCCTAAGGCGTCAGATTTACAGTCTGATGGATTTAACCACTCTCCCACCCCTCCTCAGCAAAGTCGCCGGGAGCGAGGCGACGCCGCGCCGGGGCGCGTTGTCCGGGCGGTTTATGGTGATTGGGCGCGTGCCTGTCAACACCCAAAGCGGGAAATTCCGCGGGGTTTCCCAAGTGCTAGCCCAAGTGCTAGCCATCCCTGCTTGCTGACCCGCCGCAAAGGCGATAGGCACTGGCAATGAGCAGGAACAAGTTCCCACCCAAGCCCAAATACGATCCCGATCAGGGGCCGGTCTATCTTTATGGCCTGCATACGGTACGCGCTGCGCTGGACAATCCCGGCCGCGCTAAGAAGGCATTGCTGGCGACCCCCAACGCGCTGGCGCGCCTGCGCGAAACCGGTGAGATCGGCACTGTCCGGATCACCGAAACGACCCCCAGGGAGCTTGACCGGTTGCTCGGCGGCGAAGCCGTGCACCAGGGCGTCGCCTTGGAGGTCGATCCCGTCAGCCGCTTCGGCCTCGACGATATTGCCAGACCGCGCCTTGTCGTCGTTCTCGACCAGATCACCGATCCGCACAATGTCGGCGCCATTTTGCGTACCGCCTGCGCTTTCGGAGCCGACGCGATTGTCACGACGGCCCGTCATTCCCCGCGCGAGACCGGTGTCATGGCCAAAGCCGCTTCGGGCGCTCTCGACCTGGTGCCGATGATTGAAGTGCGCAATCTCGGCGACAGCCTGCAAAAGCTCAAGGAACGCGGCATGCTGGTGTTAGGCTTTGATTCGGAAGGTGAAGAACCTCTGCGCCCCCGCAGCGGTGACCAGCCCCTCGCGATCGTCCTCGGCGCCGAAGGCAAAGGCCTGCGCCAGCGCACGCGCGAACTGTGCGATGAAGTGGTCCGGCTCGATATGCCGGGACCGATCAAATCGCTCAACGTTTCCAACGCCGCCGCGATTGCGCTCTTTGCGGCAACCGCAGGGCGCTGACTATTCGAGTATCGAGGATGGATGCGTCTGCGCCGTGATCAGCGGCGGGTGGAAGGCGTCCCTCGCCTGCAACCGCACCACGCTGTATCCTCGCTCGTCCAGTGCCCGCAGGAAATCTGGCAACAGTTTCACCGTGCGCGCATGGATGTCGTGGAAGAGGATGACGCCCCTGCCCCGCGCCTCTAGCCGCGACAGCGTGCGTGCGAGCACCGTCGCTGCAGGTTCCGAATAGTAGTCCTTGCTGTCGATATCGACACCCAGCACGATCATGCTCGACTGGTTGAGGCTCGTGCGCAGCAACCCGGATTGAGCCAGATACGGAAACCGGAAGAACGGCGACGGGGCCTGGCCGATTTGCGCCAGAGCCTTTGTTATTGCCGCCTCGCCGTCGGTAACCTCCGCCATGGCCTCGGCATTGCTCAGGCCCGTCAAATCGGCATGGTCATAGGTGTGGCTGCCAATGGTGTGGCCGCGCATCGCAACTTCACGCACCAGGTCCGGGTGCTGGCTTGCCGCCTCGCCGATCATCATGAATGTGGCACCGACGCCGAACTCGTCGAGAATGTCGAGTACGGCATTGGTTTTGCCCGGCCGTGGGCCATCATCGAACGTCAACACCACCTCGCCCGGCTGCAAGGCGATCTCGGCTTCCGAGCCAACGGTAAGCGTGCGCCCCGCTAAAGTGCCGGAAAACAACCGCGAAGGCATGGCCTGCTCCGTGATCGGCGCCGAGGTCTGCGTGATGGCGGCGGTGGTCGTCTGGGTGTCGACCGCCTGATAGGCATGAACCGTCTGCGCCACATAGAGCGAGCGCTGTTGCGGCGCCTTGGCACAGCCGCCCGCAATCAGACCCGAGACGATGAGAGCAATCAGGAGACGAGAAGCGGGCAAAGCAGTGAACTCACGCCAGAAATCCTGAGCTCACCTTTTGCGATTATGGTTAATATTCGGTTCTTCCCGCTGACCTCAAACAGCAGTTTTCATGGCATTCTGTTTGGCACTATGAGGCGCCTCAGCGAACATATTGGGCTGTACAAACACTTACCCCGCTTATAAATTTTCCCGCATAGTAATTCCGCGACGCTTTGGGGGCTCGAGGATGAGCGAGCCGATCGTTCCTGTTGTCCTGGCCGGCGGACAGGGCAAACGCTTATGGCCAATGTCGCGCGCGGCCCGGCCCAAGCAGTTTCTGCCATTGACCGGACAAGCCAGTCTCTACCAGCAGGCGCTTCTGCGCCCGTGTCGGGCCAGGGGCTACACCCCTGCCATCGTCATTACCAATGAGCGCTACCGATTTCTGGCCGCAGAACAGGTGCTGGAAGCGGACGCCAATGTAGCGGCTATCCTGCTCGAACCGGAAGGCCGCAATACTGCGCTCGCAATAGCCGTGGCGGCACGCTTCGCCATGGCGCAGTTCGGCGAGAACTGCATCCTCCACATCCTGCCAGCGGACCACGATGTCGGCGCCGTGCCGGACTACGAGGCGGCCGTGAACCGCGCCATCAAAGCGGCCAATACAGGGCTTCTCGTCACCTTTGGCGCCACCCCGACGGCGCCCGAGACGGGCTATGGATATATCCAGCCGGGGCCGGCCCTCTCCGAAGGCGTCCAGTGCGTGGAACGGTTCATTGAAAAGCCCGAGCGCGAACACGCCGAAGCCATGATTGCCGCCGGCGGCCATCTATGGAACACTGGCATGTTCATGTTCAGGGCTGAAACCTTCCTTGACGAGTGCAACGCGCTCGCCCCCAAAACCCATCTTGCAGCGATCGGAGCGATGGAGGGAGCGACCCGCGACCTCGATTTTATTCGCCTTGCCGCCTCCCCCTTCCGGGACGCGCCCGATATTTCGGTCGACTACGCCATTCTCGAGAAGACGAACCGCGCTGCCGTCATACCCGTCTCCTTCCCCTGGTCGGATCTTGGTACATGGGACAAGGTCTGGACGGCAGGGAGCAAGGACGATGCCGGGAACGTCTCCAACGGCGCCGTGACGCTCTCAAACGTCAGCAACACGCTCGTTATCAGCGAGAAAGCTCACGTAGCCGTGGAAGGACTGCACGATATCGTCGTCGTCGCGAGCGAGGATGCGATTTTCATTGGCAAGCTGTGCGAGGCGCAGAAAGTCGGGCTGCTGGTGAAAACTCTCAGCGACCGGCCCGAAACCTGCAGCCTTACCGATACGCATCCAACCCGATATGTCCCGTGGGGCGGGCACTCCGCGGTGCTTGGCGGCCACCGGTTCCAGGTCAAGCGTATCTGGGTGAAACCGGGCCGCCAGCTTTCGCTCCAGCGCCACTACCACCGCTCAGAGCACTGGATTGTGGTGCGCGGCACCGCCCAAGTCACGCTCGATGGGACTGTGCAGACCCTCAGCGAAAACGAGTCGGTATACATTCCCCTCGGAACGGTTCACCGCCTGAGCAATCCGGGCAAGATCACGCTCGAACTCATAGAAGTCCAGACCGGCTCCTATCTCGGCGAAGACGACATTGTTCGCCTCGAAGATGATTTCGGCCGTATCTGAGCCTGACGAGGCCACAGCGGCTGAAACCGCACTCTTGTCATGGTGCCGAACCGGTGCTAGCCAGCACTCAGGCCGGTATAGCTCAGTTGGTAGAGCACCTGATTTGTAATCAGGGGGTCGCGGGTTCGAACCCTGCTGCCGGCACCACCTCGTGATGGTCCGTTCTGTGTCCTCGGTCAAGGCCGCGGACCTTTTATCGCGTCGCACGTTCCTCCCCAAACGGAGGTCAGTGATGACGAAATCGAAAGTGACTACCGGCGCCAATGACCGGCCCAAGGACGAAACGATCGCCCAGACCGGCGACGGCCTGCCCGACGACAGCAGCAAGCCCGTCGAGGTGGACGAGGCCGAGGTCGAGAAGGCCCGCGAGCAGTTGAAACGGCAGGTCCGCAACGATATCGAGCGCCCGCAGAAAGGCTCCGCCTGAGCTTTACTGCGAGCCCTCTTCCTTGCGCGTGCGCTCATAGTGAAGATCGAACTCCAGCGCGCTGACACCGGCCAGAAGGGTGGCATAGGCGCCTTCGCCATAATAGCCGCGCCAGAACTGTGGACCATTCTCGTCCCTTAGCGCCAGCACCACCGCTGCGTCGTTGACCTTGCCGGCACGCGCCAGGGCAAGTGCATCCTCGAGCAGTTTGATGACCACGCTCTGGTCCCTCTCGTCGGCGGCAATTCTGACAACGTTGAGGTGTTCGCCCATGATAGCTCTCCGTTCCGGCAACCGCCTCACGAGAACGCAAGATCTATCAGTCTGTTGCCCGGTATTAACGAGAGTGTCGCCGGTTGTTCGGCTCGGCATTCTCGTTGGCCTTGCGATTGCCGGTTTCGCCGACCGGACCGCCGCGCTTGGACTGTTGCCTGGCATCCGGTTTGCCAGCCGCAGTTCTGCCGGCGTCTATCGTCTTTTCCGATTTGTTCCTTGGCGTGCGCTCTTTCATCAGGGACCTCCGGCTACCGAGCCGACAACGGCCATGGTCAGCTCATCGAGATCGACCTCGCCGTCGATGCTGATCCTCCTGCCATTGCCAACGACCTTCAACGTATCCGCCCTTGCCGATGCCTGCCGCGTGAGTTCGGCAAGGATGGCTTTTCTGACTTGCTTTTCCAGGTCCATGGCGTCCTCCTTGATGAGACACGCTCAAGATATCGCCGACTAACGATCGAACCCTCGTTCCTGTTGCGTGCTCAACGGCTCTCGGCCCGCCTTGAACCGCGCCTGGGGCTCGTTACGATCTCCAATGGCACCGGGCGCAATCCCTGAGCATCGACGCCGACGTCGAACTGCCGGGGCATGGGTTTCAGCCTTCCATGCGAATGCCCGTGCAGGTTGATCGATTTCTTGCCCATCTTGTTCCAGGTCCTGAAAGGATAGTGGCAAAGCACGAAAAGCTGGCCATCGATGACGAGCTCGGCATAGTGCTGCACGCTCGCCCAGCCATTTGCACTGACGGTCTCGCCCGGATCATTGTTGCCGATGATCAGGTGCTTGCGCCCATGGAGCCTTTCCAGCAAGGCCTCGACTTCGGCCCGGCCGCCCTTGGCGAAATCTCCAAGGTGCCAGACCTCGTCATCGGGCTGCACCACGTCATTCCAGTTTGCGATCAGGGCCGCGTCATGCTCGGGCATGTCCTTGAATGGCCGGCGGTCGATTCTGAGCACGCGAACGTCTGAAAAATGGGTATCGCTGGTAAAATAGAGCATGGCGCTTTAACATTACCGCTGGACCGGTCGTTCCAAGGGCACAGGAACCGTGTACCGAGAAATGCCGTTGTCGGACTGCCCACAAAGAGAGCGCCATGGCCGTCAGACCTCCGCAGGACAGCGAACATCCAACCGATGGCGACGACCGCCCCGCCGGCGGAACCAACCCGCTTTCGGGTCCAGTCCTGATATGGGCGATCTTCATCGTCGTGGCGGTCATATTGGCTGTCATTGTCGCCATGATCTTCAGTCAGGCTGGGGGAGCCTGACACGAGGACCATGGATCAGAACGAGCCGATTTCCTGGCACCAACTCAAGGTGAAGCCGAGCCTCGGCCTGCGCCCCCGCCTTGCCGGCGAGGAATGGCCGGCCGCCGTCTATGCCATTGGCGACGTCCATGGCTGCTTTGCAGAGCTCCGGCGGCTGCATGAAAGGATCATCGAAGACGCAGCCTCATTCGATGGCAACAAGCTGATCGTCTGCCTTGGTGACTATATCGACCGTGGCCCGGATTCAGCAAAAGTCATCGACTTTCTCCGCCAGCCGCTCCCGGCCGGGTTCCAGCGCATCTGCATTGCCGGCAACCACGAAGCCATGATGCTCGACTATTGCGACGCCCAGTCTACGACCTGGCTCGACAATGGCGGTCTCGACATGCTCGTTTCCTATGGCATCTCAGCCCATCGGTTCCTCGCCAGTTCCCGGCGAGAGCGGATGGACCTGCTGCGGGCTCACGTCCCGGAAGAGCACATCGACTGGATGCACATGCTCCCATCGATGGTGTGCCTGCCCGGCGTATGCTTCGTTCACGCGGGGCTGCGCCCCAATGTTCCCCTCGCTGCCCAGTCGGAGCGTGATCTGCTCTGGATACGTCCGCGTGACGGGGTCACTGCGGGCATGCCAGAAACACTTGTCGTCCACGGCCACACGCCTGCTGCCGATCCCGTGGTCACCACCGGGCGTATCTGCGTTGATACCGCCGCCTTCGTTACCGGCACGCTCACAGCCGTGCGCCTTACGCAAACACTGCAGATAAAACTGATAAACGTTACTGCAGACGAGATTATTTCGTGACATCATCCTTCGGGAAAGCGCGATCAGGATAGTACCTGATGGCGTTTTGTTGGGGGCTTGTGCGTAATGAACGGCGAAATCGAGATCCGCGCCCTTTTCGGGCTGCTGCGGCGTCAATTCCGGCTGGTCGTTGCCACTGTCATTGTGATCGTCGCTATAGCCGGCATTGTCGCGTTCCAGCTTAGCCCCGTCTACACAGCTACGGCACTTGTCCTTGTCGATCCTGCCAGCAAGAACCTGCTGGAGCCCGAGAGTGTCACGCCGGGCGGGACTTCGGCAAGCACGAGGATCGACAGTGAGGTGGAGATCCTGCGCTCCGACAGCCTGCTGATGCAGGTGATACAATCAGAGCGCCTTAGCGAGAGCCCTGAATGGGGACCAAGGCTGCGCTGGCAGGATCACCTGTTACGGTTCCTCGGCCTCGCCCGCCCGGGCGATCTCACCGAGGAGGCAGTTGCCGCCGCGACACTGACCAATCTCAAGCGCGCCTATACCGTCGAACGGCGTGCGCTTACCCAGGTCATTGCGGTCCGGGTCCAATCCGAAGACCCCGACACCGCGGCAGACCTCTCCAACACCATTGCTGAGACCTACATCGCCCGGCAGCTCGACTCCAAAGTGCAGAGCGCGCTTGCCGCCCGTGAACTGCTCTTGTCGCGCCTCGTCGAAGCACGCGCTGAACTCACCGCTGCAGCAGCCCGGCAGACACCGCCGCCCGATGCCGGTGGCCTCGATCCTCTCGCGGATACGCAGCGTACCGCGCTCGCGCGCAGCCAATACGACCTGCTGCTGCAACGGGCCGAGGAACTGGACGCCGAGGCCGCCCTGCAGCTTGCCGATAGCCGCATCGTCTCGCCGGCCCTGACGCCGCAAATTCCCAGCTTCCCCAACAAGACGGTCATTCTCGTCGTGGCCGCGCTCTTTTCGCTGGGCATCGGCATTGCACTGGCGTTCCTGCGCGAGAATCTGGTGGGCGGCTTCACCAGCGAGGAGCAGTTGCTTGCGGTGCTCAAGCCCACGGCTGCGACGACCTTGCCCCGCAACCCTGCGCAAGAGACCGCCCCCAGCCTGGCCGACATGATGGTGGAGGCGCCGCTTGCACCGTTTTCCGAGGCCGTTCGTCGCTTGCGGGCAACACTCGACTACCAGCGCCGGGGTGCGGTTTCGTCAGGCCGTGGCCAGGTCATCGCTTTGACCTCGGCGGCTTCGGGCGAAGGCAAGACCACCCTTGCCCTCGCTCTTGCACGGGCTTACGCCCTTTCCGGTCGAACCACTCTGCTCATCGATTGCGATTTGCGCGCGCCGGGCCTGCACAAGCACTTCAACGGTGTTCTGCGCCAGGGACTGCGGGATCTTCTCGCTAATAGGGCAAAACCCGAAGGCCTCGCGTCCCTCGTCGCCAAGGACCCGTTGACAGAGGCAACCCTTATCGGCGGCGCCACCCTTAGCGACATTCCGACCGACCAGCTCCTCGCCGGTTCCGCCTTCGCGCGGCTGATCGAGGCAGCGCGGACCAGCTTCGAAATCGTCATCCTCGACACGCCGGCGCTCGGACATGTCGTTGATGCGCTCTATGCGGCGCCCCATGCAGACATGCTGGTCTTCCTCACCCGCTCGGCGAGCACATCACAGACCGACGCGCGCAAGGCCCTCGAAGCACTGAACCGCACTGCCCGGCCGGGCACGCCGCTGATCGCGGCGCTGAACCAGCTGCATGAACCTGGCCAACGCGCCTACCCTCGCTATCAGCCCACCTTGGGGCTGTCTGAGTAATAGTCCTTGCTGTCGATGTTAAATCAGTTCGACTTCATCTCGAGCTGTTCTTCGCCCTGCGTGCAAGCAATTCCAACGCCTCAAGAAAAGCCGAGCGATCCCGGGCGGTGAACGCCCTGTTGTAGTCCTGGCTTTCGCCTGTTTCACGCAGATGCTGGTTAAGATCGCGCATCGCGAGCGCCATGCCGATCGAGTCGGCTGTGAACTGTCTGCCGGTCGGCCCCACAACCGCGGCACCGCCATTCAGCGCCCGGCTCGCCAGCGCAATGTCGGCGGTGACGACGATATCGCCAGCCTGCGCCTTCTCGACGATCCAGTCGTCCGCCACATCCGCGCCCTGCGGCACGACGACGGTACGCACCATCGGATCACGCGACGGCCGAATGCCGCCATTGGAGACGAACACCACCACCAACCCGTGCCGCTGGGCAACACGAATGGCCTCGTCCTTCACCGGACACGCATCGGCATCGACATAGATGACCGGATCAGGCACTCGCCACCTCCTGCCTCAGGAACTCCAGTCGTTCCTGTATAGGCAGGCACGGCAATTCGACAAGGTCGTATCCCGCCTCCGCGTAGCCCCGGCTTATGGCCTCGTATGTGCGCATGGCCTCGTCCCAATCCTGCTTGCGCTCGGCGTCGTGCTCGTAGATCTCACGCCAGGGCGGCGCAATGAACACCTTGCGGTTGTACCGGAAGAGCTCTGCAGCACGCCGGAAGTGATCGACCTCCGTCAGGCCGCAAAGGCGGGCATAGCCGAGAAGGTCGGGTACGCCGCGATCGAACAGGACAGGCGCCTCATATCCTGCGAAATCCTGATGGTTGCGCATCTCGCGATCAAGCATCAGTTCGGCGTAGACGGCCTGATCGCCCCAATGTACGGCTCGCCCACCTATTGCGACCTGCGCCTGCAGAATGGCCCGGCCGGACTCCGGAACCGTCACGTATCCCACTGTTTCTGCGGCCGCGAGCAGGCTCGATTTGCCGGCACCCGGACCTCCGGTAACGATGAAATAGTTCTCACCAGCGTGCATACGCTGCCTCCTTCCTACATACGATGTGAATGGAGCGACCGGTCGCGCGAAGGCGACTACCGCCATGCCGCTCGCGGCGACATCTCGGCTCGACAATTTTTTGGAAATGGTGCCGGCAGCAGCTACCCTGATTACAAATCAGGTGCTCTACGAGCTGTACCGGCCCGTGAGGAGCGCTAGCGACGGTTCTCCGGCGAGGCAGGCGTTTCGCATTGGCTCGGCGGAACGATACCGCCGAACATGCCAAACGCCGCTCTGATCTGGTACGCGGAACGCGGCGATCAACCAGTTAGCTTGTCAAAGAGCAGGTCCGCCAGTTCCACGGGATCCTGCTCGGCCCCGTGCAGCACCACATCGGCACGTTCCGGTGCCTCGAAGACGCTGTCGATGCCGGTGAAGTTCTTGATCTGCCCGGCCCGCGCCTTGGCGTAGAGACCCTTGGGATCGCGCGCCTCGCACACTTCGAGCGGCGTGTCGACATAGACTTCGACGAACTCGATATCACCGGCGATCTCGCGCGCCATGCGCCGCTCATTGCGGAACGGCGAAATAAACGAGACCAGCACGATAAGCCCGGCATCGGCCATAAGCCTCGCGACTTCGGCAACCCGCCTTATGTTTTCGACGCGGTCGGTGTCGGTGAAGCCGAGATCCTTGTTGAGGCCGTGACGCACATTGTCGCCGTCGAGGATATAGGCGTGCTTGCCTTCGGCCGTCAGCCGCTTCTCGATCAGGTTGGCAATGGTCGACTTGCCTGAACCGGAAAGCCCGGTGAACCAGACGATTCGCGGCGTCTGCGCCTTCATCTGCGCGCGAACCTCGCGGTTCACGTCGAAGCTCTGATAGGTCAGGTTCTGCGCCCGGCGCAGGCCATAATCGATGGTGCCGGCCCCCAGCGTGCGGTTGGAAATGCGATCGATGAGGATGAAGCCTCCGGTCACCCCGTTTTCCGCATAGGGATCGAACGCGATCGGCTTGTCGGTCGCAATGGTGACGGTACCGACCTCGTTCAGTTCGAGGTTCTTGGCAGCGCCGCGCTCCAACGTGTTGACGTTAGTGCGATATTTTAGCCCCGTAATCGTCGCCGGCACCAGTTGAGCGCCGATCTTGAGCAGGTAGGAGCGCCCTGGAAAGGCTGGCTCTTCATTCATCCAAACGAGCCGCGCCTGGAATTGATTGGAGTATTCCGGCGTCGCCCCCGGATGAGTGAGCACGTCGCCGCGCGAAATGTCGATCTCCCGATCGAGAACCAGCGTCACCGCCTGCCCTGCAATCGCCCGGTCGAGATTGCCGTCCATGGTGACGATCTGCTTGATGATGGCGCGCTGGCGCGACGCGGCGACCAGCACCTCGTCGCCCACCTTGACGGCACCGGCGGCAACGGTCCCGGAGAATCCTCTAAAGTCGAGGTTCGGTCGGTTCACCCATTGCACCGGAAAACGCAGCGGACGCTCTGTGCGCTCTTCGCTGACATCGATGCTCTCGAGATAGGGCACCAGCGGTTCGCCCTTGAACCAGGGCGTGCGCTCGCTCGGCTGCACGATATTGTCGCCCTTGAGCGCCGAAACCGGCACCGCCATCAGCGACTTGAAGCCGAGGTCTTTGGCAAACTCGCGATACTCGGCCTCGATCCTGCTGAAAACCTCCTGCGAATAATCGACGAGGTCGATCTTGTTGACCACCAGCACGACATGCTTCACCCCGATCAGCGACAGGATGAAGCTGTGCCGCCGCGTCTGCGTCAAAAGCCCCTTGCGCGCATCGACCAGCAGCAGCGCCAGGTCGGCGTTGGAGGCACCGGTCGCCATGTTGCGGGTGTACTGCTCATGGCCGGGCGTATCGGCGACGATGAACTTGCGCTTGTCGGTAGAAAAGAACCGGTAGGCCACATCGATGGTGATGCCCTGCTCCCGCTCGGCCGTCAGACCGTCGACCAGCAGCGAGAAATCGATCCCCTCATCCCCGACATTGCGGTTGCGGCTTTCGCTGCGCAGCGACGCCAGCTGGTCGTCGAGAATGAGTTGGCTGTCATAGAGCAGCCGCCCGATCAGCGTCGACTTGCCGTCATCGACTGACCCGCAGGTAAGGAACCGCAGCAGCGACTTGTTGGTCTGCTGCTCGAGCCAGAGCGCGATATCGGTATCGGCGGTCGGGGCGATGCTGGTCACGTTGGCCATCGACATCAGAAATACCCTTCCTGCTTCTTCTTTTCCATCGAGCCGGCCTGATCGCTGTCGATCAGCCGCCCTTCGCGCTCGGAGGTGCGGCTGGCCTGCATCTCCATGATGATCTCGGGCAGCGTTGCCGCGTTCGAACGAATGGCGCCGGTCAGCGGATAGCAGCCCAGCGTGCGGAAGCGCACCATTTCCTCGCGCGGCGTCTCGCCCGGCGCCAGCGGCAGGCGTTCGTCGTCAACCATGATCAGCGTACCGGACCGCTCCACCACCGGGCGCTTGCGCGCGAAATAGAGTGGCACGATCGGAATCTCTTCCGAATAGATGTAGGTCCAGATATCGAGCTCGGTCCAGTTGGAGAGCGGGAACACCCTCATGCTCTCGCCCGGATTGAGCCTGGTGTTGAACACCCGCCAAAGTTCCGGGCGCTGGTTCTTGGGGTCCCAGGCATGGCTGGCATTGCGGTGCGAGAAGATGCGCTCCTTGGCCCGGCTCTTCTCCTCGTCGCGCCGCGCCCCGCCAATGGCCGCGTCGTACTTGCCGGCGTCGAGCGCCTGGCGCAGCGCCACCGTCTTCATGATGTCGGTATAGCGCGACGAGCCATGGTCGAAGGGGTTGATGTTGTCGCGCACCCCATCCTGATTGGTATGAGTGATCAGATCGAACCCGTACTCCTCGGCCGTCCTATCGCGGAAGGCGATCATCTCGCGGAACTTCCAGGTGGTGTCGACATGCAGCAGCGGGAACGGGATCTTGGAGGGAAAGAACGCCTTGCGCGCCAGGTGCAGCAGCACGCTCGAATCCTTGCCGATCGAGTACATCATCACCGGTCGGTCGAAACTCGCCGCCACCTCGCGCAGGATCTCGATGCTTTCCGATTCAAGCGAACGCAGGTGCGTGAGGTGGTCATGTCCCATGTGGGGGTCGCGCTCCGTCTTATGGCAGGCATGCTGCGCCATGCGCAGGCAGCCCCCGTGAGATAAAGCTATTGCCGGATAGGCTCAAGGCCTTGACTGGCAACATCATTGCGGAGGCGCAGCGCGGGTGAGCAATCGATCCTGCAAAGAGCGATTTACGCAACAGTTTTGCCCGAGAAGCCGAAAAGGCGCTCATACGGCTCTGCTAGCGGTTGGCGCCGGTGATGAATTCGCGCCAGATGGTAAGGCCCAGAATCCGCAGGTCGAACGCCAGGCTGAAGTGCTCGATATAGTGCAGGTCATGTTCGATCCGCTCCCTGGCAAGGTGCGCATCGCGCGTTGGTCCGCGCAGGCCATTGGCCTGTGCCCAACCCGTTATCCCCGGCGTCATGCTCAGCCGCGCCGGATAGTTGGGCACCAATTCCTCGTAGGGCATTCCCGCCGCCTTCATGCCGGGCACGTGCGGTCGCGGTCCCACCAGTGACATATCACCCGCCAGCACATTGATGAGTTGCGGCAACTCATCAATACTCGTCTGACGCAGAAACCGTCCAGTGCGCGTAAGGCGCGGGTCGGAGAGGCTGACCTGATCGAGCCCCGACGGATCGCAATGGTCCGCCCGCAAGGTGCGGAATTTGACCATCACGAAGCGCTTGCCGTCGAGCCCCAGCCGCTCCTGCCGAAAGATCACACTACCAGCGCCGTCGAGTCTGACCGCGAAGGCAGCAACGATGAATAGCGGAGAGAGCAGCGAAAGGGCAGCAATGGCGCCGACCACGTCGATGAAACGCTTGATCCGCAGTTGCCGAGCGCGTACCGATCTGGCCCGCGCAGAGGCCGGCCCTGCCCCTTCCCAACTGCTCATGAATGCCCCCAAAACCCTCGCCAAGGATAGATGAGCAACATCCATATGCAAGCCTCTTCCTTGCCCGAACGCACTGACCCGATTGGCAAATTGCAGCAACGCATGCTAGGTCATGCGGCGATTGTGGGCACGGGCCAGCCGCGTGTTGCGGCCGTTTCCACTCCGGCGTCCAGCAGCACCAGGGAGTGGACCAGGTGAGCAATCTCACCCGCAAGATCGCCTTCGTCACCAGCCAGACACCCGAAGCCGAAGCTGCGGCCAATGACCTGCGCAGCACCTATGGCGACTCGGATTTCGAGCACGCCGACGTCGTGGTCGCGCTGGGCGGCGACGGCCTCATGCTCCAGACGCTGCATAGGGTCATGGGGCGTAACGTACCGGTTTACGGCATGAATTTCGGTTCGGTCGGCTTCCTGATGAACAATTTCGGCCGCTACGATCTTCACGAACGAATCGCGGCAGCGCATGCTACCCAGATCTATCCGCTCTCAATGGACGTGATCGATGCATCGGGCCATCGCCAGACTGCGCTTGCGCTCAACGAGGTTTCGCTTTTCCGCTCGAGCTACCAAGCCGCCAAGGTCCAGATTCTCGTCGATGGCGAAACGCGCATGGACGAACTGGTCTGCGACGGCGTGCTGCTGGCGACTCCGGCAGGCTCAACCGCGTACAACCTGTCGGCGCATGGTCCCATTCTGCCCATCGACTCGCCCCTTCTGGCCCTAACGCCCATATCCCCCTTCCGCCCGCGCCGCTGGCGTGGCGCCATCCTCAACAACCGGGCCGTCGTGACCTTCCGCACTCGCGAGCCGGAAAAGCGCCCGGTGAACGCCGTGGCCGATAATGTCGAATTCAAGAATGTTATCGACGTCACTGTGCGCGAGGATCGCTCTCAGGGCGTCACGCTACTGTTCGATCCGGGAACGAGCCTGGAAGAACGCGTGCTCATCGAGCAGTTTCGGTACTGATCACGCCGCCGGCAGCGCCAACCGTTGTTCCGGCTCTGGTTCAACCGCCGGAAACGCGGTCTGCGCCGTGCCGACAAAGCCTGCCATGACGCCCTTTGCGGCCTGCCGGGCGAGCAAAACGTTCTGTTCGCCAAGATAGGCGAAAGCCTCTCCAAGCTGGTCGGGGAGAACCCCACCGTGCTCAGCGATGAGTTCTTCGGTCAATGCCGTCACCACGTAGTGCCGCGCCGCCGCGTCGTCAGCCAAGTCAACCGTACGGGCGTGACAGATCAACCGCGCCAGGAGATTGCGTACTCCCTCCGAGAGTCCGCACCGGGTGAATAGCGCATTGAGCGCGGCGCGACTTCCGGTTTCAAGAACCGCAAAGACCTTCTCGGCTGGCGTCTCGCTCAATTCGGCGCAGCAGGCGGCGAAGAAGAACACATGGCCATTGATGACGGCATGGAGCAGCACGCGGGTATTGAGCGAGCCCTCGGCCGCGAGCGTCCTGGCATATGCCCGAGCTCCCTTGCCTTCGTGCTCACCAATCCTGGTCAGCGCGGTGTCAGCCGCATTGCGCAGCACCCGCTCCAGCCGCTCTGGCGCGATGGCGCCCTTGACCATCCGAAGGTCTTTGAGCGCCCGCGCCACGGCAGCTACAAGGTAAAACCGCGCATCGGGGGGCAAATCGTCCCGCTCCAGCATGGCGCCGCGCACCCCACTCTCGCCCGCCATTTCCGTGGCAAGCCGGCGCAGAAGAGCCGCCTCCAGCGAAATATCGCTCCGGCGAAGAACCTTCACCGTGACGGGCAGGATGTCGCGAGCGATCAGCGCCTCGGCAAGACGGGACGAGAGGTATTGCCGCTGTGCCGCCGATAACAGCATGGCCTCATCGAACTGAGCCACCAGCGGCAATATGTCTGCATCGATCAGGACAGGGGAATACTGCAGAACCGCCCGTGCAATCACGGCACTGTCATGGAGCAGCGCCAGCATGATTGGCCTCGGAGCACAAGCTGCGTGCAACAGTCCATAGGCCATCGCGGCCCGCACCTTCACGGACGGGTCTTCGAGAAAACCGAAAAGAGCAGCATAGAGCGCCGCCTGCTCGTCAGCCGGTCCGCGATGGTTGAGGTAAGCGAGCGCAGCAAAATGTGCCGCCATTCCCCGCTCCTCGCTATTGCGAGATTGGGACAGGGTGACGAACTCGTCATAACCGACCATTTGCGCCCTCCGCGAGTCGTTCGAAGAACGCTAGCCGGCAAGAATTAAGGAACGGTTCACCATAAATTTGGCCGGCAGATTATCGGCCGTAGAGTTGTGTGAAGAACGGGCTCGATCCGTCTTCGGGTGGTGCTAGCGAGGGAAGCTTCGCGCCTTCGGCTTCCGTCTTGAATAAGCCGGTGAACGACATATTGGCCGGCGAGAATCGCGAAGCAACCGGCTCCGGTTCTTGTGCCGCTGAAGCTGGCTGGCTCGACAACTGCTGGGCAGCGAACGTCGCAGTCTGGCCATCGCCTTCGTGGCGGGAAACCAGCGCCCGATAGACCTCGCGAATCGTGCGAGCATGACCATTCTCGTAGAAAATCGTTGGATTGGCCTCCGCCTGTCGCGGAAACAGGCTCGCTGCAATCTGGTCGGGATTTTGCAATCCTGCCACGAACATGCGTTCGGCGCCGGCCGCGCCGAGAAAATGGGCGATATAGAGTTCGCCCGCACTCGGCATGCGCCCGAACCGCTGCAGCAGGTGCTCGCCGTTGGAACGCGTAAACGCGGCAGCCATGTCAGCCGCCATCTGCGGATTCTCGCGTAATTTCAGAACTTCTGCCCGCAACTGTGGATCAGCAATATAGTAATTGCCTTCGCTATCGACGGAAATCATGTCGGCGTAGCGTTGATATCCGAGGCGCGGTCCTTGCTCCTTGACCACCTGCAGCCACGTGCCTTCAAGGAACTGGAAGAGCCCAACAGCCGAAGATGTCTGCGCCTTGGCCTGCGGATTAAGGCTGCTTTCGCGCATGGCGGTCTGCAGCAGATAATTGAAGTCGACACCATTACGTGCCCCGGCAGCATCGATTACCTGAGCGAGGCTTTGCGGCACCGCGTTAGGTTGGATGCGCATGAGGCGAACGATTCCCGATTGGTTGACAGTACGTTAACACATCGCCGGTTCGGGTTAACGTCGCGTTAACCCTGCCAATAGCTCACAACTTCGTTGAGGGGTGGGCGGGGGCGGTCTTCGATGGTGGTGGTGGGGGTGCCGATGTGGACGAAGGCGACGAAGCGTTCGCCGGGATTGGCGCCGAGCATGGCGGCAGCTTCCTCGTCGTAGGCGAACCAGCGGGTGACCCATTGTGCAGCAAAACCAAGGGCATAGGCGGCGTGGACGAGGTTGAAAGCCACGTTTCCGGCCGAGATCAGCTGCTCGAATTCGGGGATTTTCGGGTGCGGTTTGGCGCTGGAAATCACACCAATAGTGAGCGGTGCGGGCAGAAATTGACGCTTTTCGGCGTCGATTGCTGCTGCCTCCGCTGTGGGATTGCGCGCCTTCAGGATCGCGGCGAGCTTCTCACCGGCGGCGGCGCGCGCGTCGCCTGCAAAAACCACCAGCCGCCACGGGGTGAGCTTGCCGTGATCGGGCACGCGGGTCGCGATGGTAAGCATGTCGTCGAGCTGCTCGGCAGTCGGGCCCGGATCCTTTAGGAAGGCAAGGCCGACGGAGCGGCGAGTCATCAGATAGGTTTTCAAGGCGGTGTTTTCCGGCATGGTCGAGTCCCGTCGCTGATCGCCCGCTAATGCATCATCAGGTCGGGCATGGCTAGAGGCCGATGACGATTTCACATGAGGGCGCGGGCGCCGGTTCCAATCGGCCCGTGACTATGACACAGCTTTTCCCCATTCGCTGACTAGAGCGGATCAGCATCGTTCGCGGGGGTGTTTATGCGTTTTGCAGTTCTGCTGGCTGGGCTTTTCGCCATTGCGCTTTCGAGTGCCGGACCGGTCCATGCGCAGGAGGACGACATGCCACCCCTGCCGCGGCCGCGTCCCGAGCGCGCCGGCGAGCCGGCCACCACGCCGCCTGCGACGGCAACCGAAGCAATCAGCGCGCTCACCGACACCCCGCAACCGGTAACCCTGACGGCAACCATGACAACCGACGGGTCGCCCGTCACCGAGGGCCTGGTCTGGCGCATCTTCGACACCACGCCCGACGAAACCGGCGAACTGGTGCTGGCGGCAAGGTCTGAAGATCCGACCGCGACAGTCTCGCTGCCACCGGGCGAATATCTCGTCCATGTTGCCTATGGAAGGGCCCAGACCAGCGATACGCTGAGCGTGGTGCCGGGCGAGAACACGAAAACCATAGCGCTCGAAGCAGGCGGGCTGCGCCTCAATGCGGCAATCGAAGGCGATATCGCCATCCCGCCGGAGCTCCTGCGCTTCGACGTGATGACGGCCGGCCCCGAAAGCGAACGCGCGCCCATTGCCCAGCAACTGGCGGCCAATGACATCGTGACGCTCAACGCCGGCACCTATCACGTCGTCTCGCATTTCGGTGCGGTGAACGCGATCGTGCGAGCCGATCTGCGCGTCGAACCGGGCCAGTTGACGGACGCAACGCTCTATCATCAGGCAAGCCAGGTCTCGTTCAAGCTCGTCTCCGAACCCGGCGGCGAGGCTATCGCCGACGTCGACTGGACCGTGCAGACGCCCGACGGCACGACGCTTTTCACCGAACTCGGAGCCTTTCCCTCGACGGTACTGGCGAGCGGCGACTATGTCGTAACCGCCAAGCAGGGCGAGTCGGTATTCGATCGCGAATTCACGGTGCAGCCTGGCGAACCGCAAGAGATCGAAGTGCTCACAGAGGCCAATTAGGGCGAAACTGCTGCGACATCTCCTTGTCGTTTAGACGAAATATTGCTTGGGCCCTATTGAAGCCCCCACGGGGATGGCACACATTCCGCAGACATGTGAGAGGAGATGACGAGATGATCCGGGAGTCCCGCCCAAGCCGCGTCCTGAAGGCCGCGCTCACGACCGCCCTGTTGGCGACCGCGCTTTCCAGCGTCCCGGCCCTCGCCCAGGATACTCCGCAGGCCGCCCCCAAGACCAAGACTAAACCGGCGGCAACCGAAGCCCCATCCCAGATACCGGTCGAAACCGAGGTCAACATCGATATCCCCGATATCGAGGCCACCAATTCGACGCTCGAGCCTGACGCCATCCGCGAAATCCTTTCTGGCAATGTCGCCGGCTACGCCGAGCAGCTCGCCAGTCTCGACGCTGACAATATTCTCATTCCAACGCTCACCCTCAGCTACACCACCACCGGTAACGAAGGCGGCTCGGGCGAGGTGGTTTATCGCGACATCCAGCTTTCCGACGTAACCGATGGCGTTGCCGCCTCAGTGTCCGTCGGCGGCTTCACCATGAACGGCATGGAAGGTAATGGCACCGGCGAGTTCGGTGCCATGACGGCCAACGATTTCGACATCGGCGCCCTGCTCGGCTTCTACGGCATGCTCGAAGAGCCCGATACCGAATTCCGCACGGTCTACCGCAACTTCGCTTTCGAAGGCGGGACCATGAACACGCCCGAGATGGAGTGCGCCATCGGCGCCATGACCGGCGACGAATTGCGCGCCCGCGCCACCAGCACCTCGTTTTCAGAGATGATGACGGTTGCAGGCGAAATGGATGCGGCCGACGAAGAGCCCTCGCCCGAACTGATCTCTCGCTTCATGGCGATGTATGCCGATTTCCTGACAGCGTTCGAATCGACACCCGTCACCTTCGAGGGCATCGACTGCAACGGCGTCACCAAAGACGACGCGCCAATGAGCATCGCCGTCGGCACAATAACGATTGATGGCTTCCAGCCCGGCATCTACCCGCAGATCACGCTCGATGGCTTTAACGTCACGGTCGAAGGCGACACGTCCGAAGCGGGCAACTTCGCCATCGACCAGGCCGTTTTCAAGAGCTTTGACTTCTCCGCGCAGGCCGAATTGCTCCAGAACGTGCCGAGCGATGTCAACGCGACCTGGTTCGACGAGAACATGCGCAGCCTCATCCCCGCCTTTGGTGGTTTCTCGCTTTCGGGGCTGAGCTTCGATATCCCCGATCCGGACACGCAGGGCGCGCGCATTGCCGCCTCGGTCGACAATTTCGACCTGACACTGGACAATTACGTCAACGGCATTCCCGCCTCGGTTGACGCTTCAGCCAGCAACCTCGTCATCAATATCCCGCAGGACAGCGAGGACGAGACGATCCAGCAGTTGATCGCGGCAGGCATCACCTCGCTCGATCTCGGCTTCAATCTCTCCTTCGATTGGGACGAAGCCAACGAAACCATCGAGGTCAACGCCATCAACCTGGAAGGCGCCAATCTCGGTTCGATCTCACTGATGGGCACGGTGGGCAATGCCATTCCCGCACTGTTCTCGACCGACAGCGACGCTGCGACCGTGGCCGGCATGGGCCTGACGGTCCAGGATCTCACGCTCGATATGACCGATGCCGGAATGGTCGAACTCATACTGAACCAGGTCGGTGCAGAACAGGGCACCAACGCGCAAACCATGCGCCCGATGATGGCCGGCGTTGCAGAGGGCATGGCCGCCGGCCTGCTCGGCGGTGGCGAACAGGCAACCCGCGTCGGCTCGGCACTCGGCACCTTCATCCGTGGCGGCGAGGCCCTTTCGCTGACGGTCACCGCGCGTGATGAAGCCGGCGTTGGCCTTGCCGAATTCATGGCTGCGCAAGAGGACCCGACGGTCCTGCTCGACAGGGTCGATATCGACGCGACCGCCCAATGATCCTTGCGGGCGCCGCGCGCGCAGATAGTGCGAGCGGCGCCCGCCCTCGTTTTGCACTGGTCGATGCGATACGTGGCGCCGCCATTATCGGCGTCGTCATCTATCATTGTTTCTGGGACCTCAGCTATTTCTGGCTGATCCCGGTGGATGTCAGCGTCGATCCTGCCTGGGTGGTCTTTGCCCGCACCCTGTTGGCGACCTTCGTCTTTCTCGTCGGCGTCAGCCTGGTGCTGGCACACCGCAACGGCATACGCTGGCAGGCCTTCTGGCGGCGCTTTGCCATCGTTGGCGGCGCCGCGCTGCTGGTGACCATCGGCACCTATATCGCTTTTCCCGCAACCTTCGTCTATTTCGGCGTACTGCACGCCATAGCGCTTTTCAGCCTGTTGGGACTGGCATTCCTCACTGCACCGCTCTGGCTGGTGTTCGTATTGGCGGTCGCGGTGATCGCCGGGCCGCTGCTCTATACGCACCCGATCTTCAGCGAGCCGCAATGGTCGTGGATCGGCTTCTGGGCCGTGCCGCCGCCGACCAATGATCTCGTACCGATTTTCCCCTGGTTCGGCGTCACGCTCATCGGGATCGGCGCGACACGCTGGGCCTTGGCCGCGGGCATGGCGGAGCGCATCGGACACTGGCAGGTGAGCGGCGCAATCTCGCGCGCATTGGTCACGGCCGGTCGCTGGAGCCTCATCATCTATCTCGTCCATCAGCCACTGCTGCTGGCCGTGATCTATCCGCTCTCGACATTCGCTTTTACCCAGACAACGTCGGTCAATGCGTTCAACCGCACCTGCGAGGCCGGCTGCCTGAACACGGGGGCCGATGCGGCTTACTGCACCAGCTACTGCGCCTGCACGCTCAACGAAATCGAAACACGCGACCTGTGGGCAGCGGTGGAGGCCCCGGTGCAGACGCCGGAACAGAGTGCGGCGGTATCGGACGTGATATTGCAGTGCTCGGGCGTCGTGCCGCCACCGGAGGCGCTGGAATAGGTTCACCTCTCCCTTGGGGGAGAAGGGCGACCGAGACTCTTCAACCAACGAACCGCCCTACTCGTCCCTGGACGGCCCCTGCCGCATCTGCTTGATGGCGCCGCGGCGGACCTTGGCGGCCAGTCGTCGCTCCCTGGAGGCAGCCGTGGGCTTGGTTGCAATACGGCGTTTAGGCACGACCGCGCCCTCGCGCAGCAGGGCGACGAGCCGTGCCACAGCCGCCTCGCGGTTCTGCTGCTGGGTGCGATAGCTGTTGGAGGTAAGGACGATCACCCCGTCCTTGGTCAATCGGCTGCCGGCAATCCCGGCGACGCGGCGCTTGACGGCATCGGGCAATGAGGGCGAGTTGGCAAGATCGAAGCGCAGTTGCACCGCGCTCGATACCTTGTTGACGTTCTGCCCGCCCGGGCCGGAAGCGCGGATGAAGCTTTCTTCTATCTCGCCGGGATCGATGGAGATCGTGCGGGTGATGGGGATGCGCTCGGCCATGTCACTCCGCCTCGTTTTTCCCTTACCCGTCTCGGTCGGTGGCACGCCTGCCCCGATGCACCTCTTCTCCCCTCGTGGGAGAAGGTTCCCGGGGAGCGCGGATAGTGGGGACTACCGCTTCCAGCGTCCCTTGAAAATGATTTCGCCCTCGTGGACGGTCAATCCCTTGATCGTTGCACGATAGGTGCCTTGAGCGCCCTCGGCGGGAATGATCCAGCCTTTCCTCAGCATGCCGGAAAACACTTTCTCCCCGACGTCCTTGAAGTCGTCGGGGCCGAGCGCGTTCTCTTCGCCCAGATGCGTGAGGACCTTGAGTTCGCGGTTGGAGGGGCGGGTCATGTTTGTGTTTCTCGATAGTTTGTGCCACGCCTCGCTGCGCGGCACCTCACCATAAGGCTACTGACGATGCTGAGCCATTTCAGTAGCCCTCATGGTGAGGCGGGAGCGCAGCGACCCTCGAACCACGTGGGCGTGGTACCATTACTTACGCCGCCTTCGCTTCAGCCTTGAGGTCCGGCGGAGTGGCCTCGGCCATCAAAGCGACCATGGCGTCGGCGAAGGGCTGCACCCTCTGGCCCTCGGTGCCGAGACGGCGTACCGAAACGGTAGCCTCCTCCGCCTCGCGCTTGCCGACGACAAACATCAGCGGCACCTTGCCGACCGAATGCTCGCGCACCTTGTAGTTGATCTTCTCGTTGCGCGCGTCGAGCTCGGCGCGAATGCCGGCATGGCGAAGCTGGTCCACCAGGTTTTGCGCATAGTCATCGGCATCGGACACGATGGTCGCCACCACCACCTGCACCGGCGCCAACCACAACGGCAGCTTGCCGGCATGGTTCTCGATGAGAATGGCGATGAAGCGCTCTAGCGAACCGAGAATGGCACGGTGCAGCATCACCGGGTGATGCTTGGAACCGTCCTCGGCCACATAGAAGGCTTCGAGGCGCTCGGGCATCACGAAATCGAGCTGCAGCGTGCCGCATTGCCAGGACCGGCCGATGGCGTCCTTGAGGTGGAATTCGAGCTTGGGGCCGTAGAACGCCCCCTCGCCTTGCGCGATCTCGAAGCTGCGCCCGGTTGCGGCCAGGGCATCTCCGAGCGCCTTTTCGGCAAAGTCCCAGACGGCGTCGTCGCCGGCGCGGGTTTCGGGGCGCGTGGCAAGCAGGATCTTGACCTCGGTGAAGCCCATATCCTCGTAGACGGAATCGAGCAGATTGCAGAACTTTTCCGTCTCTTCCTGAATCTGGTCGGTCCGGCAGAAGATGTGCGCGTCGTCCTGCGTCATCTGGCGGACACGCATCAGACCGTGCAGGGCGCCATGCGCTTCGTTGCGATGACAGCAACCGAATTCGGCCAGCCGCAGAGGCAGATCGCGGTAAGACTTGATCCCCTGGTTGAAGACCTGAACATGGGCGGGGCAGTTCATGGGCTTCAACGCCAGGAAATTCGCTTCCGACGAAATCTCCGGCTGCTCGCCTTCGGTCGAGGGAATCTCGTCGGGCACCACGAACATGTTCTCGCGGAACTTGCCCCAGTGACCGGACTTCACCCACAGCTTGTTGTCGATGAGCTGCGGGGTCTTGATCTCCTTGTACCCGGCCCCGTTGAGGCGGCGGCGGATATAGGCCTCCATCTGATTGTAGATGGTGAAGCCCTTTGGATGCCAGAAGACGCTGCCTTGCGCCTCTTCCTGCAGGTGGAAGAGGTCCATCTCGCGGCCGAGCTTGCGGTGATCGCGCTTTTCGGCCTCCTCCATCATGTGGAGATAGGCCTCGAGATCGTCCTTGTTGGCAAAGGCGGTGCCGTAGATGCGGCTCAAGACCGGATTGTTGCTGTCGCCACGCCAATAGGCGCCGGCGACCTTGGTCAGCTTGAAGGCGTTGCCGACATCCCTGACGGTGCGCATATGCGGACCGCGGCAGAGGTCAAGCCATTGGCCCTGCTTGTAGATCTTGATCGACTGATCCTCAGGGATCGCATCGACCAGCTCGACCTTGAAAGCCTCGCCCTTGGTCTCGAAGAACGACCTGGCCTGGTCGCGGGTCCACACCTCCTTGGTGAAGGCGGCGCCGCGCTCGATGATTTCGGCCATCTTCTTCTCGATGACGCGCAGGTCATCCTCCGAGAACGGCTCGGCGCGATGGAAATCGTAGTAGAAGCCGTTTTCGATCACCGGACCGATGGTGACCTGGGTATCGGGCCAGAGCTCCTGCACCGCCTCGGCAAGGACGTGCGCGGCATCGTGGCGGATGAGTTCGAGCGCCGCCGGGTCGTCGCGGGTCACGAATTCGAGCGCGCCGTCCTCCTCGAGCGGATCGGAAAGATCGCTCAGGACGCCGTTCCAGCGCATGGCCACGGTCTTCTTGGCGAGGCTTTTAGAGATGCCTTCGACGATGGTGGTGCCCGTGGTGCCGCGCGCAAATTCGCGAACTGCACCGTCGGGGAACGTCACCTTAATCATCGTAGGTCTCCAGAAAAAACGAGGGTTGAGTGCCACAGGATGCGTGGCAAGGCGGCTTGTCTAGCCCGGATTTGGTTTCATTTCCACCGCCCATAGCGCCATGGCAGGTACCATCGCGCATCCGGGGGCACGTCTTCGGGCACGGGATCGTAGCCATGGGTGCCGCCGGGGCGGCAGCGGGTGAGGCGGGCAAGGCCCATCCAGCCGCCGGGCCAGAAGCCATGAGCCCATATGGCGTCGCGGGTGTATTCCGAACAGGTGGGCAGATGCCGGCAGGTGCGCCCGACCACCGCCGAGAGCGTGTAGCGGTAGACGGTGATGAGAAATATTGCCGCGACCTTGAACGGAAAATCGACGATCCGCCAGAAGCCGGCGATGATCTGCTGCATCAGGAAACCACCGCAACCGATTCTCGCGTCTCGATTTTCTCGAGCGCCGCCGCCACGGCATCGAATACAAGCAATGTCGAGGCGTGCCGGGCCGGGTATTCGCGCACGGGCTCGAGATATTTGAGATCGTGCCACTTGCCCGCAGGCGGCACGCCGCCATGCTTGAGCATGGCATGCATTTCGGCGCGCAAGGCCTGGAACGCGCCGGGCGTGGTGCCCACGATATTGCGTGCAACGATGGCCGCCGAGGTCTGCCCCAGCGCGCAGGCGGAAATCTCGTGCCCATATTCGGCTATGACGCCGTCGCGCACGATCACATCGACTTCGATGATCGACCCGCAAACGCGGCTCACCTTGCGCGCGGTTGCGTCCGGCTCGGCCAGCCGCGGGGCCTTGGGGGCATTTCCCGCTATATCGAGGATTTTTTCGGAATAGAGATCGCTGAGTTCCATGAACGGCACAAATCTGTTTCTTGAGGCCTTCGCCTCTTGCCCTATATAAGTGTTCATCAACGGACTGTCAGGGCGCAACAGCGCCCGTCATCCAGATAGCGCGGATTGGCTCGCAGGCCATATCCCCGCGACAAGGAGCCGCCCCACATGGATGCCCGCATCAAGCCCGCCGAGGCCAAGTCCCTCGAAGATAAGGCGCCTGTTCAGCGTCCCTCGCAGGCCGAGGCCGAGGCGGCCGTGCGCACGCTCATCGCATGGGCGGGCGACAATCCCGATCGTGAGGGACTACGCGACACGCCGGCCCGCGTTGCCCGCGCCTATCAGGAGCTTTACGCGGGCTACGAACAGGACCCCAAGGAAATCCTGTCGCGCACCTTCAAGGAAGTCGGCGGCTATGACGATATCGTGCTGCTGCGCGATATCCCCTTTCACTCACACTGCGAGCACCACATGGTGCCGTTCGTGGGCAAGGCGCACATCGCCTACCTGCCCCATGACGGCGTCGTCGGCCTCTCCAAGCTCGCCCGCCTCGTCCACGTCTTCGCCCGCCGGCTGCAGACGCAGGAGAACCTGACGGCCCAGATCATCGACGCGCTCAACGAGAACCTCAACCCCCGTGGGGCCGCCGTGATGCTGGAAGCCGAGCACATGTGCATGTCGATGCGCGGCGTGCATTCGGAGGGCGTCATCACCACGACCCAGCGCTTTACCGGGGTCTTTGCGGAAGACCGTCAGGAGCAGGATCGCTTCTTTGCCATGGTGACGCGCCGCTGAGCGGTGCCGGCTCAGGCGAAGGCTCGACCGTTTCTGGCGGCGGCTGCTCCCGGGGCGGTAAAAGGCTGCTCACGCCCTCCCAGACCATATACATCAGCCGCTCCACCGGCCCGCGGCCGAGCGGCTGCCAGAGGACGGAAAACGTCATCGCGCCAGCCGTGAACAGCCCGAGAGCCAGGAGGCTGGTTGCCACGTCGTCATGGATCAGCAGGTCCGGCCACGCGGTCATCACCAGAATGTGCGTGACATAGACGGTGAGCGTCAGCCGGCCTAGCGCGGCAAAGCCTTGCGTGGCGAATGGTAACCAGCGGGCCAGCAGCAACGAGAGCCCGACGAACGCCCCGGCAACAGCCGTCGCCTGCAGCATCCATAACGGCATTTCGCTATGGGCGGCGACGGTAAAGACAAACCGCCAGTCCCGCCGTGAGCTGGGCTCGCCGACGACGCCGAAGAGACCCTCCGACACGAGCATTGCCGCGACCGCCACCGCAACGCCGCCGACAAGCAACCATGCCGCCACACGTCGCGACGCGAGATTCCCGCGCCCCAGCCAGAAGCCGAACAACAATGGCGCCGACCAGGTGAGCAGCGGATAAGGCCCGGTGAACAGCAGTCCGGTCAGGATCGTCAGCGGATCATCGAACATGGTGACACTTTGGCGGGCGAAAAGCTGCGGCCATGTCATCCTGCCGGCAAAAAAGATCGCGGGTCCGAGAACCATCATCACCATGGCAAGGGCGAGCAGCGCACGGCGCGGCAACCCGGCAACGCAAGCCCCAAGTGCGAAGAACACCGCATAGTGCTGCAGGATCACCGCGACGGGATGATCGAGAACCTCGAGAAACAGCCCGAGCGGCAGCAGCACGGCGCCATAGCAGAGCAGCCGCAATCGGCCCCGCATGCGCTTTTCCGGATCGGCTGTCAGCAGCGCCATGCCGATCCCGGCGACAACGGCAAAAAGGATCGAAGCACGCCCATGGGGAAACCAGAGCGCAAAGCCACCGATGCCGCCCTCGTCCTGCGGACCGAAATGCACTGCCAGCATGCCGATCAGCGCCAGCGCCCGCGCGGCATCTATGCCATCGAGCCGACTCGATCGGCGTATGACCGCCGCATCTTCGCTCTGCTGGTCCGCCATGGCAGGTCCGATCGCAGGTGTGTCCGAGGTCAATTCCCCAGCCCGGTTAAAGGATGCAGCGTTGACCCGAGCGTGAGTGGTGCAACAATCGCCCCGAACTGCAAGCACTATCAAATATGAGTGCGCCATCCATGGCATAGAATGATGGTCTCAACGCGAGTGATCCATGTCAGCAATCGCCCGAACACTCTGGTTCATCGAAAGCCACTACCGCGAGGATGTGTGCCTGGATGACCTTGCGGCCATTACCGGCGTCTCCCGTTTCTATCTGTCGCGCATCTTCTCGATGGCGACGGGTTACACCGTCTCGGGATATGTGCGTGGCCGCAGGCTGACAGAAGCTGCAAGGGCACTGGCAGCCGGCGCTCCCGACATCCTGCAGGTGGCGCTGGAGGCCGGCTACAGCTCGCACGAGGCATTCACCCGCGCCTTTCGCGGCCAGTTCGGCATGACGCCCGAAGATGTCCGCAGGCGGCGCACCGTTGAATCCCTCAACCTCGTGGAGGCCATGAGAATGGAAGCCGCAACCAAGATTACCCTTGACCCACCCCGCGTCGAGCGCATCGGACCCATGCGCCTTGCCGGGCTTCGAAAGCGCTTTGCAATGGGCTCGTCCGCCGAAATTCCCGCACTCTGGCAGCAATTCGGTCCGATGATACCAACCCTGACAGGCCTTGCCGGCTCTGGCACCTTCGGTGTCGTGGGCGAAATGCCCGAGGGCTGCGAGGAGTTCGACTATATGGCAGCGGTGCAGGTCACCGAAACAGCCGATATCCCGCCCGACCTCGCCACACTTCGCCTGCCCGCCCGCACCTGGGCTCGGTTTGCCCATAAGGGGCACGTCACGACCATCCGCGAAACCTGCGCTGCCATCGGCGACTACCTGCCGGCCAGACAGCTGGAGCAAGGTGACAGCTACAGTTTCCTGGAATGGTATGGCCCCGATTTCGACGCCAGGACCGGCAACGGCACGATCGAGATCTGGATCGGCCTGAAGGACCAGGCACTGGTAGAGCCCGCATCGACCCGCTAGGGTCCCGTCACAATTCGATCGTCGTCCCCGGGTCATCGCCCCGGGGCGACGATTTCTTTAGCGCTTCAACTGTGCGGCCGCCATGACACTGACCTTTGACGATCCGACCACCCTCACCCACCAAGCCCTGGAAGAAGGGATGGCCTTTGCCCCGCGCTTCGATCCCAACGGCCTCGTCACCGTGGTGACCGTCGAAGCCGGAACGAACGAGGTGCTGATGCTGGCGCATATGAATGCCGAAGCACTTTCGCTGACGCTGGAAACCGGCATCGCTCACTATTGGTCGCGCTCGCGCGGCAAGCTCTGGAAGAAGGGCGAGACCTCCGGCGAACTGCAGAAAGTCGTCGAACTGCGCACCGATTGCGATCAGGACGCCATGGTTCTGGTCGTCGAACAAACCGGGCGCGGCGCCGCCTGCCACACCGGTCGCAAAAGCTGCTTTTATCGCCGCGCGGTCGTGGAGGCCGGACAGGTGGCGCTTGAAGATACCGGTGCTGCGCGCCTGTTCGATCCGAAGGCGGTCTACGCCAGCTCCTGAGCGGCTTTCTTGCGCCGCCACCAAGGCCGTAAAAAATGGATTTCCGGGATCTACTGAGCCCGAGCCGCTCGACGTTCAAACAGGCCAATCATCAGCAGGCCGGCGAAAAATCCACCCAGATGCGCCTGCCAGGCGACCTGAACTTCGAGCCCGCCGGTAAAGGCCGGCAACAGCGGCACGGCTGCATTGAGGATGACCCAGAGCAGCGTGAAAGTGCGCGCCCGAGGCTCTCGCATGAAATCGGCAAGCGAAGCGAGCCGACGTCCGAGGACGACGCGCTCTCCCGTCTCCGGATCGCGGGCAACGAGAATGGGCTGAAACATGAAACGCACAGCCGCGCCCGTCAGCCCCGAAACGCCGCCGGAGGCGCCGATCAGGTAAGCCGGGCTTTCCAGATTCGGCAGGGCGAATGCGAAAGCCCCTGCCGCCGCGGTGATCAAGAAGATGACGATCGTCGGCCAGGTGCCATAGCGCCGCGCCACCGGCGTGCCGAAAATGGCCAGCCACGCCACATTGACCAGCAGATGCTCCCACCCGTCATGTAACAAGGCGTGGGTAAACGGCGTCCAGACCAGCGGCAGGGCAAGACTGATATCCTGCGCCGCCGCAGTGATGCGCAGCGGCAGGAACGCAAATGCGTAAAGCAGTGCCAGCCGCCCTTCTTCGTTAAGGACGAAGGTTTCCGCAATGTGAATGGCCGCGAGCAGGCCGATGATTCCGGCGATCACGCCGGGGATGAGGAAAACCGGCTCGCGCCGAGGTTCTTGCGGCGTCTCGGGCTGGGGGTCTTCCCCGGCTTGTTCACTCATTATATTACTCCGCGCGGGCCGCCCTGCCCGGTTTTGGGACAGGTTATCCACAACGGGCCGGCCACGTTAACCTTAACTAATCTTTAAGCGCGCATTTACATGCCACTTTTGCCAGTCTCGAACCGTTGCGCACGGAGCATCCACACCAGGATGGCTCGCACGATTCTGGCGGAAAGGCACAATGCAAAAAGCGAGCACCAAGACGCTTTACACATACTGGAACGCGCTGCGGGGTTCGCGCAGTGCGCCGGACCGCCGCGACCTCGACCCGACTCGGATCCGTGAGGCGCTGGCCAATACCTTCATCCTCGAGCTCGACGAGAAGAACGAGTTCTCCTTCCGGCTCGCCGGTTCGCACCTTTGCACGACCTATTGCCGTGAACTCAAGGGGCGCTCTTTCAGCGCGCTCTGGCATGAGCGCGACCGAGACGCCATCGAGACGCTGATCCGCGCCGTAACCGAGGATCATGGCGTGGCGCTGGTGACCTTCCAGGGCACGACCGCCATTAACACCAAGGTGACGTTCGAAACCATTTTGCTGCCGCTGCGTCACAACGGCACCAGCCATACGCGCCTGCTCGGCGCCATGTCGGCGCTGGAGGAACCCTATTGGCTCGGGGTCCAGCCGATTCTCGAGCAGCGCATCACCGGCCTGCGGCTGATCTGGCCCGACGATATCCCGGCCGATGAAACCGAGCCGCAGATTGCCGCCAACGTTTCGGGCGAACCCCCCTTCTCAACCGGCGTATCGGCCATTCCGGCAACAGTTTACGGCCGCAGCGCCCGCCGCTACGCCCATCTCGCGGTCATCGATGGCGGACGACAATAGTCGGGCAAATCACTACAACGAACTGCGCAAACACCCGTAGACTCTCACCAAGCATTAACCAAAAGCCATTAGCGTGTCGGAACGACCTTCCGCACCGGGTGGCGCATGCTCAGCGACGATCTTTCCTCACCACCCCAAGTCACACCCCGCTCCAGCGCCGAAAAGGCGCGGTTCCAACGGGTGAAGGTGTCGATTCTCGGGCGCTACATGCTTGCCGACCGGCGGGAGTTTCCGTGCCAGGTGCTGGAAATGTCGCCCGGCGATGCCGTCGTCATTGCGCCGGTCACCGGAATTCTCGGCGAGCGGGTCATCGCCTATCTCGACCATATGGGCCGAATCGAGGGCACCATCATCGACCAGGTCGATGGCGGCTTCCTCATGGATATCGCCGCCTCCCCGCGCAAGCGCGACAAGATGGCGGCCCAACTCACCTGGCTCGCCAACAAGGACGTCCTGAACCTGCCCGAGGACCGGCGGCACGAACGCGTGGTGCCGGATAACCGCCATTCGACCCTCGTGCTCGACGACGGCCGGCGCTACAACTGCAAGATCATGGATATCTCGCTTTCCGGCGCCGCCATTGAGCTCGATGTGCGCCCGGCAATGGGCACGCCGGTGACCCTGGGGCGCATGCGTGCCCGCGTGGTGCGCCATTTTCAGAATGGCGTTGCCGTCGAGTTCACCTCCACCCAGGAGATGATCAGCGTGGTTCAGCAGAACCTGCGCGTGAACTGACGCTCGAGGCACGGGCGCCGCATACTTAACCAATCCCTGCTTCACTCCATAAAACACGCATAAAAACTGCGTTGCAGTTTTCGGATCAGGGCAAGCGGGCCCTCCTATCGTGGTCTCCATCAGGGAGATCACAACAATGCTTACTGCCTCGAAAGGACTGAAAGCCGCGCTCGTCGCGCTCATGCTGCCGCTGCTGGCCACCGTGCCCGCTGCCGCGCTCGACCTCACCAATGCCGCCTATGTCCAGACAAATACCGGCTACACCAGCATTCCGGTGGGCCATGCGCAGTTCTGCAAGGCCCGTCCGGACGAATGCAGGCGCAATGACAATCCGGTGGCGGCGGTCACGCTCGATGACGGGCGCTGGTCGCAACTGCTCGAGGTGAACGCCTATTTCAACAGCACCATCGTGCCGGTCAGCGATCGCGAGCTCTATCAGATCGATGAGTTCTGGACCTATCCCAACGGCTATGGCGATTGCGAGGATTATGCCCTTGCCAAGCGCCGCGCGCTGATCGAAGCCGGCTGGCCCGCCAGCACACTGTTGATGGCCGTGGTTCGCGAACCCAATGGCGAGGGACACGCGGTGCTGCTGGTGCGAACCGACCGCGGCGATCTCGTTCTCGACAATCAGGAAGGGCTCATCCGCCTTTGGAGCGAGACCCCCTACCAGTTCCTGAAGCGCCAGGATCAGGTGGATGCTTCGCGCTGGGTCGAGATGATCGACGACCGCTCGATCACCATCACGGCGAGCGCCGACTAGTTCAAAGGTTTCCGGACCCCGCCCAATACCAATCCCTGATAGGGGTCTGAAGAGCAAGGCCGGCTTTGCAGGGACGCCCGCAAGCCGGCCTTGCTGATTCAGGCATAGGCAACCGCTACGTAAAGGCCAACGAACAGCAGACCGGTGATGAAGGCCCAGCCAAAGGCAACGAGCGCCGAGATCAGCGCCGAACCGACGGACAAGGTGCCGCCGGGCTCATAACGCCAGCCAAGCTGGAGCATGATGTAGGGCCCGCATACGAAGCTGATGAAGATGTTGCCGACCGCGTGAAAATAGGTGCGCCCGTCATACCGCAGCAGCGCTTCCTGGCGGGCGATCCACTGGTAGAGATGCGTAGCCGCGCCTGCAATGCACAATCCGACCGCCATGATGAAGGCCGCTAACAGCAGTTCTCCCATTGCCATGTCCCTTGGCGCGAATTCGTGGTGCCACGCGGCCCCGCATTAACCCGCCGTTAAGCATAATGACCGCCCAATCGGCTGTCATCTGCCCAAGCGCAATCTGGTTAACGCCGCCATGCAAACGCCCGCCGCTCCCACTCGATCCAGGTACGATGGGGCCGCCATTGCCTACAATCTGGTGGGACTCGCGCTGCTTGCTGTGATGATCGCGCTGGCGGCAGCCTATCTCGTCGATCATCAGGCGCGGCAAAGCGGCATGGCGCCGGTGGAAGCCGAACTCGCCGCGACGATCACCAAAACCATTGCGGGTCGCGAACTGCGGATTCCGGCCGGTTGGTTGCGCAAGGATGCTGAGCGGGTAGACGGGTTTGCCGGCGAGGCCTCGCTGCACACCACACTGACGCTCGATGGGATGGCGGCGGCAGAGCCGGCAACGATAGACATCACCCTCATATCGCGCAGCCGCCTGCGAGCGAGCAGCACGCTGCTCGACGCGGTCTATCTTCACCAGTTCACTGACGAGACGGTCGACGGCCCGACCGGACTTGTGGGCAAGCCGCTGGCAGCCTCGAGCGGCTATGCAGGCGAAACGGTCTGGTATGATCCCCTCGCAGGAGAGCCGTTCGTCGCGAAGTGTCTTACTCCGGTGGAGCCGGATACCGAGGCCAAATGCCTGCGCGCCGTCATTCTGCCAAGCGGCATCGGCGTGCTTTATGAGTTCGACGAAACGGTTCTTGCGGGCTGGAAGGGGTTCGACGCCGCCATGCGGCGCCTGTTGACCGCCATCGGGGCCTGGTAGGCGGTCGGATCAGACCTCGTCGAGGTCGATATCCAGGATAGACATGTTGAAGATGTAGGAGCGATCGCCGTCCTCATCGTCGACATGGATAAGGCCGATCGATTCCTCGCCGAGGAACACTTCGACCGAGTCGTCGAGCTTGGGACGTGGGCGCACGTCGATATTGGGATTGTTGAATTTCTGCTGCAGGAACTTCTGCAGCTTGATGATTTCGGGATGCTTCACGAGCCGATCCTTGTTGTCTGCGGAGCGGCGAATGTAGTGGCAATCGCCCGCGGGACAACCCCGTAACGAGGTTTTTCCCGCTCTGCCCGCTATTGGTTCTTGTCGAAGACGAGCACCATCTGGTCCATGACCAATGCTGGCTGGGCACAGCCGGCCTCGCCGATCACCTTTGCCGGCACGCCTGCGACGGTCGTGCGCGGCGGCACTTCCTTGAGCACCACGGACCCGGCACCAATGCGCGAGCAATCGCCCACCTTGATATTGCCGAGCACCTTGGCCCCTGCTCCGATCAAAACGCCGTTGCCGATCTTGGGATGCCTGTCCTGCTCGGCTTTCCCGGTGCCGCCCAGCGTCACGCCCTGCAGCATGGACACATTGTCGCCAACCGCTGCCGTCTCGCCAATGACAAGGCCGGTGCCATGATCGAGCATAATGCCCCGTCCCATTTTCACGGCAGGGTTGATGTCGACCTGAAAGACCTGGCTCGAACGGCTTTGAAGATAAAGGGCGAAATCGCGCCGCCCATCGAGGAACAACGCATGCGCGAACCGATGCGTCTGGATGGCCTGGTAACCCTTGAAATAGAGCAGCGGCTCGATGGCCCTGTGGCAGGCGGGATCACGCTCGAGCGTTGCCGCGAGGTCCGCCCGCGCAGAGTCTCCGATCTCGGGATGATCGGCCAGCACGTCACCGAACGCCTGCCGGATCAGGTCAGCCGAGACATCGTCGTGGTCCAGCCGCGTTGCAAGTCGATGCGCGAGCGCCTCTTCGAACGTCTCATGATTGAGAATCGTCGAAACCACGAGATTGGACAAGGACGGCTCATTGGCGACAATCTCGCGGGCTCCGGCCGTCACCGCCGCCCACACCGGATCGACCGCCGCAAGCTGGGCCGTCTTCGTCTTGCTGCCGCTCATCGCATCTCTCCGCTTCGGGTCCGGTTGATATACGGCATCGGGTTTCCCGAACAAAGCCTTTGTCAGGTAAATGGTTCACGCTTGGCTGAACGCAGCGAAATTTCGTTCGAGAAATGCGAGCGCCGCCTGCTTGAACCTGGCATCGCCCGTCGCGCGCATGTGATCGCGCTTGGGAATGACGAAGGCTTCGCCCAGGGGCAAAAGCTCCGCCAGCTTGTCGGGCGGTCCCGCCATCACATCCGCTTCGCCCACGGCTACCAGCACCGGCACCGCGATTCTGCGTACATCGGCCCGCGACATCGGCTGGCGCGATGTCTCCATGCAGGCCGCCAAAGCCTGCCGGTCGGCCCCCGTATGCTCGGCAAAGATGCGGAACTGGCGCGCCGTCGGGTGCGTCAGACCGCTGAGCGAGGGTGCCGTCAGCCCGGCGATGATATCGTTGCTGTCGGTCAGCCCATTAATGAGGTTCATCCCCATGCCGCCAAAGATGGCGCAGGCCACGCGCTCAGGCGTCTGGTAAGCCATGAATGCCGCGATACGCGCACCCATGGAGTAGCCCAGAACCGCCGCCTGCTCGATCCCCAGGGCGTCGAGCAGCGCTACCGCGTCCCCGGCCATCAACCCGGGATAATACGCCTCCGGATCATAGAGCTTGTCGCTACCCCCGTGCCCGCGATTATCAAGGGTTATCGCCTGATAGCCCGCCCCGGTCAGCGCCTCGACCCAACCTGTCTGCACCCAGTTCACCAGCCCGCTCGAGGCAAACCCATGGATGCAGAGCACCGGCGCTCCCTCGCCGTGCACCTCATAGGCCAGGTTGACGCCGTTTGACTGGAAGCTGGGCACAGTGATTCTCCGGCGGTCGCGGCAGGTTTCTGTTAGGATCGGTGTCCACTCTCCGAAACGGGAGAGAAGCGTTGCAGCGGGAGGTAACGATGGACGCCACCGAACTCAAGACCATTCAGGCACCGCTGAAGGACCGCTATCGCGAGGAGCCGTCACAAGCCCTCATCACACTGCGGGCGCGTGGCACCATCGACGATCAGAAGATCGCCTGCAAGGTCGAGACCGGCCGCGCCCTCGCCGTTGCCGGCCTGCATCCAGCAACCGGCGGCACCGGCCTCGACCTCTGTTCGGGTGACATGCTGCTCGAGGCGCTCGTCGCCTGCGCCGGCGTGACGCTGAAGGCCGTCGCGACGGCCATCGCATTCAGCCTGCGCGATGCCACGATCGAAGCCGAAGGCGACCTCGACTTCCGCGGAACCCTCGGCGTCGCGAAAGACGCGCCGGTCGGCTTCCGCGCCATCCGCCTGACGCTGCGCCTCGATACGGACGAGCCGCAGGAGCGGATCGACAGCCTCGTCAAGCTCACGGAGCGCTATTGCGTAGTGTTCCAGACGCTCAACGCCAAGCCGGAACTGAGCGTGACCGCAACATCGCCATGGGCCTTTCAATCCCAGCCACGATTGAATATGGTCCGCCCCGAAATCGCCGATTGACTGAGCAGGTTCGTGACATGGCACATGTTTCCACTCCGCACTTTCACAATTCCGAGGGATTGCCGCAAATCGCGATCGGGGCCAAGGAATTCCAGTGCGTCGGTGCGCTGCCGCCCTACGACCATCCGCATGTCTTCCTCGACATGGGCAAGGACACCGAGATCGTCTGCCCCTATTGCTCGACGCTCTATGTCTTCGATCCGACGCTCGCGGCCGGCGCCGCCAATCCTGCTTCGGCTGTGTTCGACCCCGCCCACGTCTAGGCCGGCATGTCCGGCCCCGGCCGCACGATCTGCATCGCCGGCGCCGGTATCGCCGGGCTGACGCTGGCGCTTGCGCTGGCCAAATACGGTGCCAACGTCATTGTCCTGGAGCGCAACCGCACCCCCTCCGAATTCGGCGCCGGCCTGCAGCTCAGCCCCAATGCGCGGCGTGTGTTCGATCGACTCGGCCTGGCCGAAGCGATAGCCGAACGTAGCCTCGAACCGGGTGGCATCGACGTCTATCCGTTCGGGCGCACCGCTCCCCTCGTTACGCTCGAACTCGGCACCGCCGCCCGCGACCGCTTTGGCAGTCCCTATGCTGTCATGCATCGCGCCGACCTTGCCGATCTGCTCCTCAAGGCCTGCAAACGCTTCGCCAATATCGACCTGGTCTTCGGTGCTGCCGCTTACACGGCAGCGAGCGACCAGGGCGGCGTCACCATCGCCAGCGAAGCGCTGACCCAGCACGGCCGTTCGGGTCGCGCGTTCGCGCTGGTCGGCGCCGACGGCGTGCATTCACTGACGCGCACCAGCCTGCTGGGTGGACCTGGCGCCCACTACGCCGGCCGCCTCGCCTGGCGCACCCTCATTCCCATCGAGAAGGCCGAGGGCCTGCTCGCTCTCGACCGCACCTCGCTGTTCCTCAGTCCCGGGGTTCATCTCGTCGCCTATCCGCTGCCTTATCGCGGTGTCGTCAACGTAGTTCTCTTCAGCAAGGCCGTTGCACAAGAGGCCTCTGCACGCCCTGCCCGGCTCGGCGTACTGCAGTCCGCCCTCAGCAAGCCCATGCAGGCGCTCGTCGCTGCCGCCGATGGCTGGACCGCCTGGCCGATCTACACGGTCGAGACCGCTCGATGGCACCGCGGCAATATCGGCCTCATCGGCGATGCTGCCCACGCCATGCTGCCATTCCAGGCGCAGGGCGCCGCCATGGCCATCGAAGATGCCGCGACCCTGGCGCCGCTGCTGATGGAGTCGCATAGCGCCGATGCGGCTTTCCGGGAGTATGAGCGCCTGCGCCGGCCCCGCATTCAGCGAGTCGCTCGCGTCTCCGAGGCCAATGGCCGCATCTTTCATATGAGCTGGCCATTGACCATGGGCCGGGATGTCGTCATGCGCCTGCAGGGTTCTCGTGGGCATTTTCGGCGTCTTGGCTGGCTCTATGACTTCGAAGCAACTGCGCAACAGCGTGGTCCGCTCGGCTAATTTTTCGCACCCAAGCCCGGTAGTCATTTCTGCCGAACCGGCCTACATGAACCTGCACCGCTCTGGCGCCGCCCTTGCCTTGCCCCAGCCGCTTATGTCAACTGCGTGTCACATCTGAGAGTTTTGTAGCGCATGCAAGCAGCGACGCGATCCCGCCTGACACTGGCCTGTATCCTCGTCACCATTCTTTTGGATATGGTCGGTCTAGGCATCATCGTCCCGGTGCTGCCGGAGCTGCTTGAGGAACTCACCGGCGGAAGCGTCGCCGAGGCCGCCGTTATCGGCGGCTATCTCGTCTTCTTCTATGCGCTGATGCAGTTTGTGTTTTCGCCGGTGCTCGGCAACCTCTCGGACCGGTTCGGACGCCGGCCCGTGCTGCTAGCTTCGCTTCTCGGCCTCACCTTCGACTACCTGATGATGTCGATCGCCCCGGCCGTCTGGTATCTGTTCGTCGGCCGAATCGTGGCCGGGATCGCGGGCGCAGCCGTCGCCACGGCGACCGCCTATATGGCCGATATCACACCGCCCCATAAGCGCACCCATCGTTTCGGCCTCATCGGGGCTGCCTTCGGCTTCGGCTTCATCATCGGCCCGGTCATCGGCGGCGAATTGGGCGAATTCGGCCCACGCGTGCCGTTCTTTGCAGCGGCAGGGCTGGCGTTCGCCAATTTCCTCTTTGGGCTGCTGGTGCTGCCCGAAAGCCTGCCCAAGCATCACCGCCGCAAGTTCGACATCCGCAGGGCAAATCCCTTCGGCGCTTTCGTTGCGCTGCGCCGCTATCCGATCGTGCTGTGGCTGCTGCTGGTGCTGTTCCTGTTCACGCTTTCGGCGCAGGCGTTTCCCTCGGTCTTCAACTATTTCACCATCGAGGTGTTCAATTTCAGTTCCAGCCAGATCGGGCGCGCGCTCGGCGCTTTCGGCATCGGTTTTGCCATCTGCCAGGCGCTTCTCGTCGGCCCGCTGGTGCGCCGCGTCGGCGAAACACCAGTCGTCGTCTTTGGCATGCTGGCCGCCGCCGGCGCATTCGTCGGCGTGTCGTTCAATGACGACGTGCTTTGGCTCTATGCCTTCATCATGCTGGGTGCCCTGAGCGGCCTTGCCGCCCCTGCCATCAACGGCGTTCTTTCGCGGCAGGTGCCGGACAATGCCCAGGGGGAGTTGCAGGGCGCGGTCAACGCCGCCAATTCGCTGGCCACCATCATCGGTCCGTTGGCAGCAACGCAAATCTTTTCGTTCTTCACCCGAAGCCGCGCGGCAAGCGACTATTTCCCCGGCGCGCCCTTCATCGCCTCTGCCGCCCTCGTGGTGCTCGGCGCGCTGATCTATCTCTTCACATCGTTCCGCTACGATCTCGGCCACCGCCCGTCGATTGCCGACCGGCCGCACAGGCCCGAAATGCCCCCGCCGGGTCAAATCCGCGTGCCGCCCATCGATGAGGATGCGGACGATCCGGACAATTCCGATAGCTAAGCCTCATTGCTCGAGCGTCGAAGGCCAGTCGTAGTGCAGGTCCTTGCCACGGCCCTCGATTTCGAAGCCATGGGCGCCGAAGAAATCGCGCTGTCCCTGGATGAGATTGGCCGTGCCTTGCGCCTGGCGATAGCTGTCGAAATAGCTGAGCGCCGCCGATAGGCACATCAGCGGGAATTCGCCGACGGCGCCGGCAGCCACGACCTTGCGCAGCGCCGGGTGACTGTCCTTCATCAGGGCGATGAAATCGGGCACCATCAGCAGGTTCTTCGCCTCGCCCTTGGTATAGGCAGCCGACATCTGGTCGAGGAAGCGCGAGCGGATGATGCAACCGGCGCGCCAGATCCTGGCGATGGTGGCAAGCGGCAGGTTCCAGCCGTTCTCCTCCGAAGCCTGCGCCAGGACCGCAAAGCCCTGAGCATAGGATACGATCTTGCCCGCCAACAGGGCCTTTTCGAGCTCGGCAAGGCTGAGATCGGCGGTTTTTACAGCGCGCCGGCCATAGGCCTCCTCGGCGGCGACGCGCTCGTTCTTTAGCGCCGAAATCGAACGTGCCGCCACGGCCCCCTCGATTGCGGTCGCAGCTACGCCCAGTTGCTGCGCAACGATTGCCGACCAGCGACCGGTGCCCTTCTGTCCGGCCTTGTCGAGAATCACATCGACCAGCGGCTTTCCGGTCTCGCTATCGACGGCATCGAGCACATAGCCGGTTATCTCGATGAGATAGGAGTTGAGCGGTCCCTTGTTCCACTCCTTGAACACTTGCGCACAAGCCTTTGCGTCCATGCCCAAACCGTCGCGCATGACGCCATAGACCTCGGCGATCATCTGCATGTCGCCATATTCGATGCCGTTATGGATGGTCTTGACGAAATGTCCCGCACCGCCCTCGCCGAGATAGGCACAGCAGGGCTCGCCGTTGAACTTGGCGGCAATCGCGGTCAGCACCGGCTCGGCATTGTGCCACTGCTCCCTGGAGCCGCCGACCATGATCGAGGGGCCATGACGCGCACCCTCCTCGCCGCCCGAAACGCCGACCCCGAGATAGCCGATGCCCTTTGGCGTGAGATAGTCGAAGCGGCGTTGCGTGTCGGTATAAAGCGAGTTGCCGCATTCGATGATCGCGTCGCCCTCTTCGAGGAGCGGCAGCAACTGCTCGATCATGTCGTCGACTGGCTGGCCGGCTTTCACCATGATGATGATGGAACGCGGCCGCTTCACCTCCTGCACGAAGTCGGCGAGCTCGTATTGGGGGATGGTCCTGCTTTCAAGCCCCTGCTCGCGCGCTTCAGCCACGAAGGCGTCGATCCTGCTGGCGGACCGGTTGTGCACTGCAACGGTGTAGCCCTTCTCGGCGATGTTGAGCGCCAGATTGGAGCCCATCACTGCCAGGCCGATCAGACCGATATCCGCACGCGACATACCTCGTCCCCTTCCAGTCTTGCGATATAAGTAACCAAACGGTTAACCCGGTATGGCAGCGAAACTGACCACAATCGGCACTACGACGGAAGTAGCATTCGAGCGATTTTTTTGAGAAATCACCGCTCGTGTTGACGGGTCGGGCGATTTGCGTCACGGGAACGGTTCGGCAGGAGGAAAAGCGTTGGGCATCTTGCAGCAATTCAGCCTCGATGGGCGCCGCGCGCTTATCACCGGATCGAGTCGCGGCATTGGACTTGCCATCGCGAGAGCCCTTGCCGATGCGGGTGCAGCGATCGTCCTCAACGGCCGGGATACCGAAGCGCTCGGCATAGCTGCCGCCGATCTCGCGGCCATGGGCGCGAATGTGAAAGCCGTCGCCTTCGACGTCACCAATGCCGAGAGCATCGCGGACGCCATCGAGTGGTGCGAGCGCGAACTGGGCGGCCTCGATGTCCTCGTCAACAATGCCGGCATCCAGTTCCGTGCCCCGCTCCAGGATTACCCCCTCGACAAGTTCGAGCGTATTCTGGCAACGCACGTCACCGCCACCTTTGCCGTCTCGCAAGCCGTCGCCAGGGGTATGATCGAGCGCAGAAGCGGCAAAATCATCAATATCTGCTCGGTGCTGACCGACCACGCACGCCCGACTGCCGCCCCTTATGGCGCAGCCAAGGCGGCGATCGCCAATCTCACCCGCGGCATGGCGGCAGACTGGGCCAGATACGGCCTTAACATCAACGCGATTGCGCCCGGCTTCTTCAAGACGGATCTCAATGAGGCGCTGATCGCCGATCCTGAATTCAATGCCTGGATCGAGAAGCGCACGCCGATGGGCCGCTGGGGCGATGTCGAGGAACTGGGCGGTGCGGCCGTGTTCCTAGCATCGGACGCTGCGAGCTTCGTCAACGGCCACATTCTCTATGTCGATGGCGCCTTCACGGCGGTGGTCTGATGGACAAGCCCCTCACTCCCGCCCGCATCATCATTGTCATGGGTGTCAGCGCGTCCGGCAAGTCGACGATCGGCAAGAACGTCGCCCGACGCCTGCACCTGCCGTTCCTCGAAGGCGACGAGTTCCACCCGGAGGCCAATATCGACAAGATGCGCAACGGCATCGCACTCACGGACGAGGACCGATGGCCCTGGCTCGAAGCCATGGCCAAAGGCCTCGCCAAGGCCGCGGACCGCAAGGGCGCAGTCGGTGGCGCCTGCTCGGCCCTGCGCCGCGCCTATCGCGACTTCATGGTCGAAAAGGCCGGTGAACCGATCCTCTTCGTCTATCTCGATGGCTCGAGAGAGGTGATCGGCGAGCGCATGGCCACCCGCCAGCACGAATACATGCCGCTGAGCTTGCTCGATAGCCAATTCGCCACGCTCGAAGTGCCGGACCCTGAAACGGAGAATGTGCTCTTCGTCCCGGTGACCGACAGCATCGGCAGGATTACCACCTCGGTGGTCAACGCCGTCGGGCACCTGCGCAGCTTCAAGCGCAAGCAGTGAGCGGCAAGCTGTGGGGCGAGGTGCCAGCAGATATCAAAACCCAAAACTCATCTGCCCGGGTGCCGCACCCGGCTCCACACCCTCGAGCGCCAGCATCTTCACCTTGGCAGTCGCGCCGCCCGGTGCCGAAAACCCCCCAGTTTTGCCGCCGCTCGCCAGCACGCGATGGCATGGGACGATCAGCGGTATCGGATTGCTGCCCATGGCCTGTCCGACGGCACGCGAGAGCCCCACATCGCCCATGCGCCTTGCGATCTCGCCATAGGTCGTGGTCTCGCCCCAGCCAAGCGCCAGGATGTCCTGGTAGATGCGGCGGTTGAATTCGCTCACGCCGTCGAGGTCGAGCGGGATATCGGCAAACGAGACCCTTTCGCCTGCCGCATAGGCGCGGATCAGCGCGACCGCCTGGGCAACGAATCCGGGCCCTTCGTCACTCTCGGCGCCAAACTTTCCCAGCCGCTCACGCAGGCCCTCGGGCGTGGACCCCGGCAGATAGACCCGCATGATGCCCCGTTCGCTCCAGGCGAGCCCGAACCAGCCAAGCTGCGTTTCCACCAGTCGAAAGGCCATCAGCCGCCCTGTTCTTCCCACTCGATCGTGCGCCGCAGCGCTTCATCCTCCGGCACGATCTCGCGATATTCGAGTTCGCTGCGAATCCGGCCCGTGTCCAGCACCAGAGGATATTTAGTATGTATCCCCTCGGCCATATCGGCCAGCAATCCACCCGATGGCGCCACATCGATCTTCAGCGAGACGCCGAGCACCTTGGCAACCCTGCCCAGCCACTGCGCCATGGTCGGCGTATCCGCCCGGCCCAGATTGTAGGTCTTGCCATGCGCCCGCGGATCGGTTGCCGCCAGCGCTATGCCCTCGGCCATGTCGGTGACGTAGCCATGCGTCGCGCGCCAAGAGGCGATCCGCTCATCGATCTGCGCCCTGCCGCCTGCCCGCGCCGCTTTCACCATCCACGCGAAACGGTGCTGGCCGTCGCCCGGCCCGAAAACCATCGGCAGGCGCAAAACCGTGGTTTCGAGGTCGAGTTCACTGCGCGCCAGCGCTTCGACGACAATCTTGTCATATTGGTCGAGGAACGCCCGCATGTCGTCGGCACCCTCTGGCGCATTGCCGCGATAGGGATACCGCACCTCGCGAAGCGGATCGTCCTCGCGCAGTGCACGGGTGATCGGCGGCTCCTTCTCCTTGCCGATCAACCCGCCATAATTGCCGTAAACGTCGGCCGAGCTGATCAGCACATAGCGCTCGGCCCGCCCGGAAACTGCCCGCAGCACCGGCAGCGTATTGGCCTCGGTCATGGCGAGCACATCGATGACGGTTTCCGGCTGAAACGAATCGAGCGCCGCCGCCAGCGCATCTTCATCCATACGGTCAGCTTTTGCTTCGCTTACTTCAGCGGGCAGTGGCGCCTGCGTCTTGCCCCGATGGATGACCAGCACCTCTGCTTCATGCGCCACCAGCCGCGCAACCGTTTCACGCCCGATGAACCCGGTGCCACCGACAACTGCCACTCGCATGTCATCCCTCCCGACGCTTTGCTAGCACAACATCGCACCCAAGCGCGCAGTTCCGGCGGGTATGGCGCCGCCCACGACGCCGTTGCATATTTGTGCCCGATTCCATCTCATCGCACGGAGCCACACCATGGCCAGGATCCTCGGCTACATTGCCTGCAGTCTCGATGGGTTCATCGTTGACGCCAACGACTCGCTGGACTGGCTCTTTACCGTCCCGGTCGAGCTTGGAGAGCACCACTACGACAACTTCCTTGCGCGCATCCGCACCATCGTCATGGGCCGCGCCACCTATGACTGGATGGCCGCCCAAGACTCCCCCTGGCCCTATGGCGACAAGCGCACCATCGTCGTCACCTCGCACCCGATCGAGCAGCCCTTGGGCCCGCTCGAAACCCGATCAGATGTCGATGCACTCATTGCCGAACTGCGCGCGCTCGATGACGGCGACGTATGGATGCTCGGCGGCGCGCAACTGCAGATGGCCTTCATGGAGCGCGGCGCGCTCGACGAGATCGAGATCTACATCATGCCGCGGCTGATCGGCGGCGGCGTTCCCCTCTTCCCGCCGACGGGCTTTACCGCGTCGCCCAGGCTCCTTTCGGCCACAGAACTCGGCGGTGGCGGCGTGCGCCTCCATTACGCATTCGGCGAGTGAACTGGTCGCCCGCGCCCTCAAGACCTGCTAAAGGCGCGCCATGTCCGATCCCTTGCCAACCCTCGTCGATTACAACCCGCCGCTCGAGCCATACCTCAACGTCGTTCATGTCGATGACGATATCCTTTTGCTCGACAAGCAGAGCGGGCTTCTCAGCGTCCCGGGCCGGCACCCTTCACTATGGGACTCCATCCGTCATCGCGCTCGCCAGAAATGGCCGACCGCCGAGATGGTTCACCGTCTCGACAAGGACACGTCCGGCATCATCCTGATGGCCCTCAACAAGCGCGCTCATGGCCGCCTCGGCATCCAGTTCGAGAAGCGCACGACGAGGAAGAGCTACGTCGCGCGTGTCTGGGGCGTTATGGAGGAGGACACCGGCCTTATCGACCTGCCCCTCGCCACCGATTGGGAGAACAAGCCCCGCCAGAAGGTCGACCATGAGCACGGCCGGCCGGCACAAACGGAATGGCAGGTCATCGCCCGCGAGCCGAACGCCACGCGCCTTCGTCTCTTTCCCCTCACCGGCCGCACCCACCAGCTGCGCGTCCACATGCGCGCCATCGGCCACGTCATTCTCGGTGATGCGTTCTACGCCCAGGGCGAAGCCCTCACCGCCGCCGACCGCCTGCAGCTTCACGCCGAAGAATTGGAATTCGTCCACCCCACCACGGGCGAGCCGATGCACTTCGTCGTGCCGGCCCCGTTCTGAGCCAGGATAACCGGATTTGGCACCGTTCCCCCTCGCCCCTTGTGTGGGAGAGGGAGAGATTTCTGATCCAGCAGAAAACCAGGGGGAGGGGTTGCTTCCGCAACCAAAGGCACCGTGCCAGCACTTGAACACCCCCTCATCCGGCGCTACGCGCCACCTTCTCCCACGAGGGGAGAAGGGAGACCGTGCTTGCGCACGGCAGGTGGGTCTTGCGCCTCCTCCCCCCTTGTGGGGAGGGATCGAGGGCAGGATGGATGAGTAGTCCACTGATGGCCCCCAGCGCCTGGAGGGGAGTTGGGGCCTGTCCCCCCTCAGCGTTCGAGGGCAGATCTGGCATCGCTCACCCCCTCCCCAACCCTCCCCGCAAGGGGGAGGGTGCCGCATCGAGCGTGTGGCACTATGTTAGCCAAGCCCGCGGACCGACACCTCCCCCCTTACGGGGGAGGTTGGAGGGGGGTGATGCTGGGGCATGGCTTGCGCCTCCAACCCTCCCGGATGAGGAATCAGTAAGTCTCGACGAACCCCACCTCGATGCGATGAAACAGGTGCCCCTCCTTCATCGTCGCAAGCCACCTCCGGAAATCGGCAACATCCGCGAACCCTGCACGCTGCGCATCGGCGTCGGTTACGTCGTCCGGGCTCATCTCGTCCATGCGCCTGATCGCCAGCAGCCCGATCTTGGTCTTCAGCGTCCCACCCGCCTTCACAGTTGGCCGCTTCCAGCGCCGAAAGATCACATCGACCTTGCCCGCCTTGATGTCCTCGAGCAGCTCGCGTTTCAAGAGCATGTCGCGCCTCCTATATCTGACACCGTAATTGTCACGGACGAAGGCTTGTGACAAACACTGCGGCGGATTGCGATGCGGGCGTGGTGGAATCGGTAGACACAAGGGACTTAAAATCCCTCGGCCTTGGCCATGCGGGTTCGAGTCCCGCCGCCCGCACCATCCTGCTTCGCGCGTTGCGCTTCGCAGGACGTGTCCTGCGGAGTGCCAACGCCAAGCAGGATGCCCTGCGAAGCTTTAGCGAAGCAGGGCCAAGCAGGGCTGCAAGGAGCCGGGCCATGTTCTACGTCTACCTCATCGAAAGCGCTGCCGACCAAGGCCAACGCTATATTGGCGTGACGGGAAACCTCCGCCAGCGGCTCCTGGACCACAACGCCGGCAAGTCACCCCATACTTCAAAGTTCCGCCCTTGGGAGCTCGTCACCTACATTGCCTTCAGCGACCAACTGAAAGCGGCGTCTTTCGAGCGTTACCTGAAATCCGGTTCAGGCCACGCGTTTGCGAACAAGCGCTTGTGGTAACGAGGGACCTAAACGCAACGCAGCCCGTCAGTCCGTCCCACCCGAGATCGGCGCGGCATACGCCACGTCCAGGTCCCACGGAAAGAAAATCCACGTATCCTGGCTGACCTCGGTGATGAACGTGTCCACCAAGTCGCGCCCCTTGGGCTTGGCGTAGACGGTGGCAAAATGCGCGCCGGGCAGCATCTCGCGCACCACGCGGGCCGTCGCGCCGGTGTCGACGAGGTCGTCGACGATCAGCACCTTGCTGCCATTCCTGGCAATTTCGAACACTTGCTGGGAGATTTCCTTGAGCACCCGGACCTGCCCCTGGTTCTGGTGGTCATAGCTTTTGACCGCAACCGTCTCGACCACGCGGATATTGAGCTCGCGGGCGACGATCGTTGCCGGGACCAACCCTCCGCGGGCTATCGCCACCACGGCATCGAATGTGCCCAGGCCCATCAGCCGCCAGGCCAGTGCCCGGCTGTCGCGGTGGAACTGGTCCCAGGTGACGGGAAAGGACTTCTGGTTGGTGCTCAAGATCGCGATCTCCATTCACGGGGCGGCGGCGAAGGCCAGCGCCTTAGCAAATGTGGTGCCGCGCGCCAATGCGGCAGGCATGTCAGGCACGCGAAAGTCACCGCTTTTGCCGGTCAGACGTCCGAAGGCGGCGTCACCCCTGCCCGCTCATGTGCCTCTGCCACCATCGCGCGCACCTTCTCGACCGCTTCGGCGAGCCGGTCGGGGTCGGATGAACGCAGCACCAACTCGGTCATCACCTGGCCGCGCCCCATCTGCGGATAGCTGCCCATCTTCACGTCGGGATACTGCGCCTGCAGCTCTGCGAGTGGTCCACCAACGGTTCCCTCGCCCACAGCAGCCTTCACCGAGACCGAAAGCACCTTCCTGCCGCCCTTTAGGCTCGGCGCCAGTGCCTCCAGCATCGCGCGCATGATCACCGGTACGCCGGCCATCACATGCACGTTGGCGATGCGGAAACCGGGCGCCGCGCTCACCGAATTGACAATGAGGTCGGCGCCTTCGGGAACATGCGCCATGCGCAGCCGCGCCTCGTTGACTTCGGTGCCGGTCTGGCGCCAGCGCTCCTCGAGCATTGCGCGAGCCTGTGGGTTGATCGGCAGCGCCACGCCGAAGGCTTTGGCGACGGCGTCGGCGGTGATGTCGTCATGCGTGGGACCGATGCCGCCGGTGGTGAACACATAGGTATAGCGCTCGCGCAGCGCGTTCACCGCTGCGATAATGTCGTCCATGTCGTCGGCGACCACCCGCACTTCACGCAACTCGATGCCGAGATCAGTGCAGAATTCGGCGGTCGCCGCGATATTGACGTCCTTGGTGCGGCCGGAAAGGATTTCATCGCCGATCACGAGAAGTCCGGCGGTAACCTTGTCTTCGGGCGCTATCATGGCTTGACCTGTGGTGGCTGCGGACCGCATGGATGCCCGCGCAAATCGCAATCGTCAAGCCGAACCCACCTCAATCGCGAACCGACGTCACTTCGCATGCGCTTTCCCCTGCCCCTGCAGCGCGGCACATTGATTTCCCGCTACAAGCGCTTCTTTGCCGATGTCGTGCTCGACAGCGGCGAGGAGATTACCGCCCATTGCGCCAATCCGGGCGCCATGCTCGGGCTGAAGGAGCCCGGCCTGCCCGTGTGGGTATCGCCCTCGGCAAACCCTACCCGCAAGCTTGCCTGGAATTTGGAACTGGCGGAATTGCCGAACGGGCTGGTTGGCGTCAACACCACCCACCCTAACCGCATCGTCGCCGAAGCCATCGCCCATGACGCCATTCCGGAATTAGCTGCCTACTCGGCCTGCCGTCCGGAAGTGAAGTATGGGGAACGCAGCCGCGTCGATTTCCTGCTGACCTGTGCCGGCCTGCCGGACCTCTATCTCGAGGTCAAGAATGTGCACTTCTCGCGCCAGCCAGGCCTGGCCGAGTTCCCGGATAGCCCGACGGATCGCGGCGCGCGCCATCTTGCGGAACTCTCCGCCATGGTTGGCGCCGGTCACCGGGCAGTCATGCTGTATCTGGTCCAGCGCAGCGATTGCGAGCGCTTCACGTTCTCTGCAGACCTCGACCCGAAATATGCCAGCGCCTTCGCCCTGGCCAAAGCGGCCGGCGTCGAGGCGCTCTGCTATGATTGCGAGGTCACGACAACGGAGATCACCCTGCGGCGGGCTCTTCCAATCACCTTTGCCACCGACTACGTTTAGTAGTCCATTCCGTTTCTCGGGAGATCCGATGATCACCTATGTCGATGCCCAAGCCAAAGCCCGCCGCATGCCGGGGGTGATCCCCCTGCATGGGGAGGAAGGCTTTGCCGGCATGCGCAAAGCCGGGCAACTGACGGCGGCCGCGCTCGACATGCTCGTGGACTATGCCCAGCCGGGTGTGCCAACCATCAAGCTCGACAAGCTCGCCTACGAGTTTGCCCGCGACCACGGCGCCATTCCGGCCACCCTTTTCTACAAGGGTTATCGGCACTCGATCTGCACCTCGATCAACCATGTCGTGTGCCACGGCATCCCCGACGAGCGCCCGCTGCGCGAAGGCGACATCGTCAATATCGACCTGACCCTCGTCGTCGATGGCTGGCACGGCGATTCCAGCCGCATGTACCCGATCGGCGATATTTCACGCAAAGCCGAGCGGCTGATCGAGGTCACCTATGAAAGCCTCGCCCGTGGCATCGCCGCTGCAAAACCGGGGAATACGACCGGCGATATCGGCGCTGCCATCCAGGTCTATGCCGAAGGTGAGCGCACCAGCGTCGTGCGCGATTTCGTCGGCCACGGTGTCGGCCGGCTCTTTCATGACGAGCCCAACATCATGCATTTCGGCACGCCCGGCACCGGCGCCGAATTGAAGCCCGGCATGATCTTCACCATAGAGCCGATGATCAATCTCGGACGCCCACATGTGAAGATTCTCTCGGACGGTTGGACGGCCGTCACCCGGGACCGCACCCTTTCGGCCCAATGCGAGCACTCGATCGGCATTACCGAGACGGGCTGCGAAGTGTTCACTGCCTCGCCGGGCAATCTCTTCAACCCGCTCGAAGCACGGCGCGCCTGATGAATGAACGTGGCGATGGCCTGTCCGAAGGTCCTTTCGGGCCCGATGCGGCCGAATCGGACCATGCCGGCCACCGCAGGCGTGTGCGTGAGCGTTTTTTGAAGATCGGCGGCGATGCGCTCGACGACTACGAATTGCTCGAACTTGCGCTGCAACTCGCCATTCCGCGCAAGGACACCAAGGCTCTGGCAAAGACCCTGCTGCGCGAATTCGGCTCCTTCTCGGGTGTGTTCACAGCCAGCGAAGCGCGCCTCTCCAACATCAAGGGGCTCGGCGAAACCTCCATCGCCCATCTCAAGGTCATACAGGCCGTCGCCGCCCGCTTCAGCCGCGACCGCCTCTCCGATGAAAAGCCCATTCTCGGCTCATGGTCGCAGCTCGTCGACTATTGCCGCGCCCAAATGGCCTTCGAGGCCATCGAGCAGTTCCGCATCCTCTTTCTCGACAAGAAAAACCGGCTGATCGCCGACGAAGTCCAGCAGACCGGCACCGTCGACCATACGCCCGTCTATCCGCGCGAGGTCATCAAGCGCTCCCTTGAACTGGGCGCCACCGCCCTCATCCTTGTCCACAACCATCCCTCGGGCGATCCCTCGCCCTCGGCCGCCGACGTGCGCATGACCCGCGAAATCGAAGCCATCGCCAAACCGCTCGGCATCACGCTTCACGACCACATCATCGTCGGCAAATCCGGCCACGCTTCGCTACGCGGACTAAAGCTGATCTAGAGGGACTAGCCTTCAAGCTAGTGCGGGTCGTGCGAGCGCGCCTGTCTGCCGCGCC
>Ga0180220_1000139_pt1 | contig 116936 bp, 93 predicted proteins | sample eDN5th37CBELigBY_FD_151335 | JGI IMG/M metagenome (GOLD analysis project Ga0180220, IMG submission 151335) | Enriched backyard soil microbial communities from Emeryville, California, USA - eDNA 5th pass 37_C BE-Lig BY (version 2) (version 2) | ecosystem: Environmental > Terrestrial > Soil >...
GCGGTGGCGCACCACCAGTTCGCCGAGCTGGGCGCCGAGGGCATCCGCAAGCTGGGCAAGCCCGAGCACATCCTGTACGACCTCAAGTACGTGCTGCCGGCCTCGGCCTCGGACCTGCGGCTGTAAGCCGGCCTCGCGTTCCGACCGCGCATGATAGAGATCCATTCCGCCGGTATCGCCCGCATTCCGTTCCTGGAGGCGCTGCTGGGCGCGCCCGTGGCGCGCGGCAGCGTGCTGTCGGGGCGCGGGGCGCGCCGGCCCCAGGCGGTGGCAGGGTGGGGCATGCGCCCCTCCGCCGACGCCGCGCGCCGCCGCGCCGCGCAGCTCGGCGTGCCCTACCTGGCGCTGGAGGACGGTTTCCTGCGTTCATATGGCACGGGGCCGGACTTTCCGCCCATCTCGCTGGTGGTCGATCCCGTGGGGATCTACTACGACGCGACCCGCGAGTCCGCGCTGGAGCGCCTGCTGGCCGGGGGCGAAGACCTGCTGGCCGGCATCGAGGACGACGTGGACGAGGCCATGTCGCTCATCCGGGAGCACAGGCTGAGCAAGTACAACCACGCCGGCGAGGACTGCCCGCGCCTGCCCGGCGCGCCCGGGCGCAAGCGCGTGCTGGTGGTGGACCAGACGGCGGGCGACGCCAGCATCCGCCTGGGCGGCGCGGGCGAGGAGACGTTCGACGCCATGCTGGCGGCGGCGCGGCGCGAGCATCCCGGCGCGCTGATCGTCGTCAAGACCCATCCCGAAGTGAGTGCCGGCCGCAAGGCCGGCCACCTGACGCGGGAGCGGGATGACGCCGATACCCTGGTGCTGCGCGACCCGGTCAATCCGCTGGCGCTGGCCGAGCAGGTGGACGAGGTTTATGCCGTGACCTCGCAGCTGGGTTTCGAGGCCCTGATGCTGGGCAAGACCGTGCACTGCTTCGGCCTGCCGTGGTATGCCGGCTGGGGCCTCACGCGCGACCGCCAGGTCTGCGCGCGGCGAGGCCGGGCGCGCAGCCTGCCCGAGCTTTTCGCCGCCGCCTATTTTCATTACACGCGCTATCTCGACCCGGTCAGCCACCGCCAGGGCAGCATTTTCGACGCCATCGGCTGGCTGCTGCGGCAGCGCCGCATGGCGGCGGGCCTGCCGCGCCGCATGATCTGCGTGGGCTTCAGGCGCTGGAAGGCGGCCAACGTGCGTCCCATGCTGTCGCTGCGCGCGCAGGACGTGACCTTCGTGCCCGACGCGCGGCGCGCCCGCGCGCTGGCGCCCGCCGCGGACGACGCGCTGGTGCACTGGGGCGCGCAGGCGCCGGACGGCGTGGCCGAGCTGGCGCGCGAGGCGGGCTGCGCACTGCTGCGCATGGAAGACGGTTTCGTGCGTTCCGTGGGGCTGGGGTCCGACCTGATCCGCCCCTTGAGCCTGGCGCTGGACCGGCACGGCATGTATTTCGACCCGCGCCAGCCCAGCGACCTGGAGCGCGAACTCGCCCGCGGCGGCTTCACCGAGGGCGAGCTGGCCACCGCGCGCCGCGTGCGCGCCTTCATCGTGGCGCACGGCATCACCAAGTACAACCTCGACCCGGCCCGGCCCGTGCGCTGGGACCATGGCGGGCGCGAAGTGGTGCTGGTGCCGGGCCAGGTGGAAGACGACCTGTCGGTGCGGCTGGGCTGCGGCCCGGTGGCCGACAACCTGTCGCTGCTGTGCGCGGCGCGGCGCGAGCATCCGCGCGCCTGGCTGGTCTACAAGCCGCATCCCGACGTGGCCTCGGGCAACCGGCGGGGCGCGCTGGCCGAGGCCGAGGTGAGGGCGCTGGCCGACCACATCGAAACCGAAGCGTCCGTCACGGCCTGCATCGACGCCTGCGACGTGATGCACACCATGACCTCGCTGTCGGGCTTTGACGCGCTGCTGCGCGGCAAGCGCGTGGTCACGCACGGGCGCCCGTTCTATGCAGGCTGGGGGCTCACGCAGGACCGCATGGACATGCCGCGCCGCGAGCGCCGCCTCACCCTGGACGAGCTGGTCGCCGGCGCGCTGCTGCGCTATCCCATCTACTGGGATTGGGAGCTGCGCGGCTATACGACCTGCGAGGCCGTGCTCAACCGTCTGGCCGAGACGCGCGAGGCGCTGGAGCGCGAAGGCAAGCTGTCGCGCCTGCGCACCGGCTATGCGCGGCGGCAGTGGCGCAAGCTGGATACGCTGCTGCGCGCGAGGTTCGCGCCGTGAGCCGCTCGTACCTGTTTCTGCAGGGAGTGTGCTCGCCGTTTTTCGACCGCCTGGGCGCGGCCCTGCGGGCGGGCGGCGACCGCGTGGCCAAGGTGAACTTCACGGCGGGCGACGCCGCTTACTGGCGACAGGGCGGCGCCATGGCGTTCCGCGGCCCGCCCGAAGCGCTGCCCGAATGGACGGAGCGGGCGCTCGCACGAACCGGCGCCACCGACCTGGTGCTTTTCGGCGACTGCCGGCCGGCCCACCGGCCCGCCGTCGAGCTGGGACGGACGCGCGGGCTGCGCATCCACGTCTTCGAGGAAGGCTATTTCCGTCCGCACTGGGTCACGCTCGAGCGCGGCGGCGTGAACGCCTATTCGCGCCTGCCGCGCGATCCGCTGTGGTACCGCGACGCGGCCAGGCGTCTGGCCGGGGCGCCCGCCGCGCAGCCGTTCCGCACGCCGTTCTGGAAGCGCGCGGCGCACGACGTGGCGTATCACCTGTGCGGGGCGCTCAACCCCATCTGCTACCCGCGCTACCGCGGGCATGCCCCGTATGCGGCGCCGCGGGAGTATGCAGGCTATGTGAGCCGGGCCGTGCGGCTGCGGCTGCGCGCGCGGGCCGACGCGCGCGCCGTGGCCCGCGTGGCCTCGGGGCCGCGCCCGTATTTCCTGCTGCCGCTGCAGCTCGAGGGCGACGCGCAGATCCGCACGCATTCGCCGTTTCGCAGCATGCGGCAGGCGGCTGCGCGCGTCATCGCCTCGTTCGCGGCCGAAGCGCCCGCCGACAGCCTGCTGGTCGTGAAGAACCATCCGCTCGATCCCGGGCTGGACCGGCACGCCTCCGGCATCCGGGAGCTCGCGCGGACCTATGGCGTGCAGGACCGCGTGCTCTATCTGGAGGCCGGCCACCTGCCCAGCCTGCTGGCGCGCGCGGCGGGCGTGGTCACGGTCAACAGTACCGTGGGCGCGGCCGCGCTGGACGCGGGCCGGCCGGTGCTGGCGCTAAGCGGCGCGGTCTACAACCTGCCGGGCCTGACGTTCCAGGGCCCCCTCGACGCGTTCTGGCGCGCGCCCGAACCGCCCGACGCGGCGCTGTTCGCCGACTTCAAGACCGCCGTGCTGCACACCACGCAGCTCAATGGCGGCTTCTACTGCGCCGACGGCATCGCGCTGGCGGTATCCTCGGCGGTGGCCAGCATGCGCCGGCCGCGATCCCTGCTGGAGGAATGGACATGAACGGACGGCCGCGACGCGTGCTTATCACCGGCGCCACGGGCGGAATCGGCCGGGCGCTGGCGCTGGAGTATGCCGCGCCGGGCGTGGCGCTGGACCTGCAGGGGCGGCGGGAGGAGGAACTGGCCGCGCTGGCGGCGCGCTGCCGCGAAGCCGGCGCGCAGGCGCGCACCCACGCGCTGGACCTGCGCGACCGGACCCGCCTGGCCGCCTGGCTGGACGAGCTGGCGGCCGACCCGCCGGACCTGGCCATTCTCAACGCCGGCGTGAACATCGCCGCGCCCGCGCCCGGCGAGACGGAGGCGGCGGACGACATGGATGCGCTGCTGGAAGTCAACGTGCGCGCCGCGCTGGCGCTGGCGCGCGCGCTGGCCGGCGGCATGCGGCGGCGCGGCGCGGGACAGCTCGCGCTCATGAGTTCGCAGGCGGCGTGGCGCGGCCTGCCGGTGACGCCCAGCTACAGCGCCAGCAAGGCCGCCGTGAAGGCCTACGGCGAGGCGCTGCGCGACGTCATGGCGCCGGCCGGCGTGGGCGTCACCGTCATCATGCCCGGCTACGTCACCTCGCCCATGTGCGCCGCCATGCCGGGCCCCAAGCCCTTCGAGTGGGACGCGGCGCGCGCGGCCCGGCGTATCCGCCGGGGCCTGGCGCGCAACCGGGCGCGCATCAGCTTTCCGTTTCCGCTCAACCTGGGCTGCTGGCTGCTGGGCGGCCTGCCGCCCGCGTGGTCCGGCCTGCTGTTGCGCTGGCTGGGCTATGGACGCTGAAGGCATGCTGTCGGCGGCGGCCGCGGCCCTGGGCGGACTGGCGTGCTCGTGGCTGCTGGAGGCGGCGCTCGCGCCCAGGCCGCGCGCGCCCTGGCGGCGGCCGGCCGCATGCGCGGGCCTGCATGCCGGGCTGTGGCTGCTGGCGCTGGCCGGCGCGTTCGCGCTCACGCGCCGCCCGGGGTTCGCCGCCGCGGCGGTGCTGGCTTTCGTGGTGCTGCTGGTGGCGGTCAACAACGCCAAGTACGCCGCGCTGCGCGAGCCCTTCGTGTGGGCCGATTTCGAGTATTTCACCGACGCCTTGCGCCACCCGCGCCTGTACCTGCCGTTTCTCGGGGCGGGCAGAGCGGCGCTGGCCGCGGCGGCGGCCGTGGCCGCGGTCTGGGCCGGCCTGGCCTGGGAAACGCCCCTGGCGTGGGCCGATGCGGCGCCGGCGGCCCTGGCCATGGCCGGCACGGGCGCGATCCTGCTGGCCCGGAGCGCGCAGCGTCTGCCGCCCATGCGCCTGCGCGCGCGCCCGGACCTGCGCCGCTACGGCCTGTGCGCCAGCCTGTGGGCCTATGCCCGCCGCGAGCGCGAGCCCGGCCCCGCGCCGCGCACGCCGTTCTCCGGCGCGCCGGAGAACGGGGCCGTGCCGGCGCCGGCGCTCTCCGCGCGGCTGCCCGACCTGGTGGCCGTGCAAAGCGAATCCTTTTTCGACGCGCGCCGCGTCTATCCGCAATTGCGCGCCGAGGTGCTGGCCGCCTTCGACGCGCTGCGGGCGCAGGCCTGCGCGCATGGCGCGCTGCAAGTGGCGTCCTGGGGCGCGAACACGGTGCGCACGGAGTTTTCGTTCCTGACCGGGCTCGGTCCGCGCGAGCAGGGCGTGCACCGCTACCAGCCCTACCGGAGGCTGGCGCGCAAGGGGCCGGCCACGGTGGCCAGCTACCTGCGCGGGCTGGGCTACCGCACGGTGTGCGTGCATCCGTACCACGGCAGTTTCTACGGCCGCGACCGCGTGCTGCCGCTGCTGGGGTTCGACGAGTTCGTGGACCTGACCGCGTTCGACGCCAGCCAGGCGCAAGGCCCCTACGTGGGCGACCTGGCCGTGGCCGACTATGTGCGCGGACGGCTGCTGGCCGGCCGGGACCAGCCGCTGTACGTCCACGTCATCACCATGGAGAACCACGGGCCGCTGCATTGGGAAGCGGTGGACGCGGCGGACAGGGCGCGCGTCTGCCGGCAGGCGCTGCCGGAAGGCTGCGACGATCTGGTGGCCTATGCCCGCCACCTGCGCAATGCGGACGCCATGTTCGCGCGGCTGGCCGAGACGCTGGCGGCGCTGCCGCGGCCCGGCGGCCTGTGCGTGTACGGCGACCACGTGCCCATCATGCCCGGGGTGTACCGGCGCCTGGGCGCGCCGCCGGGCGACACCGACTACCTGATCTGGCGCAGCGGCGGCGGGGCCGGGGCGGCCGCGCAAGCGCCGCTGCCGGCGGAACGCCTGGCGCGGGCCTTCCTGGCGCACATGGGACTGATGCCGGGAGGCTGAGCCTCCCGGGGCATCGCGCCAGGCCCGGTGCGCGGGCGGGCCTCCCTACAGTTTCGCCAGTTCCTCGCCCAGCGCCTGGGCGGCCTGTTCGATGTCGGCTTCGCTGTGCTGGCTGCACAGGAAGAAGCGCAGCCGCGCGGATTGTTCCGGCACGGCCGGATACAGGATGGGCTGCGCATTGATGCCGCGCTCGAACAGGGCGGCCGACAGCCGCGCCGCCTTGACCGAGTTGCCGACGATGGCGGGCACGATGGACAGGCCCGCGCTGGTGCCGGTGTCCGCGCCCGCGGCGCGCGCCCGGGCCAGGAACTGCGCGCCGCGCGCCTGCAGCGCCGCCACGCGCCCGGGCAGCTCGTGCAGGCGGCGCAGCGCGGCCAGGCTGGCCGCGGCCACGGGCGGAGGCATGCCCACGCTGTACAGGAACCCGGGCGCGAGATGCCGGAGATGCTCGACCAGGGCTGCCTCGCCCGCGATGTAGCCGCCGCAGCCCGCGAGGGTCTTGCTCAGCGTGCCCATCCAGATGTCCACGTCCGACCCCGCCAGCCCGAAATGCTCGCGTATGCCCAGGCCGCGCGGACCCATCACGCCCAGCGAATGGGCCTCGTCCACCATGAGAAAAACGCGGTGGCGGCGGCGGATCTCGACGAAGCGGGGCAGGTCGGGATAGTCGCCGTCCATGCTGTAGAGACCCTCCAGCACGACCAGCACCCGCTCGTACCGCCGCCGCTGCGCGGCCAGCAGCGCGTCGAGCGCCGCCGCGTCGTTGTGCGGGAACGGCAGGCGCTTCGCGCCCGACAGCGCGATGCCCTGGAGCACGCTGTTGTGGATCAGCTCGTCGTGCACGATGAGATCGCGCGGCCCGAACAGCAGCCCCAGGGTGGAGACGTTGGTGGCGTGCCCGCTCACGAAGGTCACGGCCTGGGGCACGCCGTAGAGCGCCGCCAGGGCCTGCTCCAGCTCGCGGTGCACCGGGCGCTCGCCGGAAACCAGGCGGCTGGCGGAAACCGAGGTGCCATAGCGTTCGATGGCCTCGCGCGCCGCGGCGTTGACCGCCTCGTCGCCCGAGAGCCCCAGGTAGTTGTAGCTGGCGAAGTTGAGATAGGACCGGCCGCCGATGCGCGTGGCGGCGCCGGCGCTGCCTTCGTGCAGCTTGAAGAAGGGGCTGGGCAGGCCCATTGCCGCGGCGCCCTCGCTGAGGATGCGCACCTGCTGGTAGCCGGGATGCAGCTCGAAGCGGTAGTGCGCCGGCGGGATCTCCTCGCGCGGGCCGGCGGCGGCGGGCACGGGCCGCGCCGCCTGGTCGAGCTTGCGCTGCAGGGCCTGCTGGATCAGCTTCTGCTTGAGGCTGGCGGCCAGGCCGGGCTGCGCGCTCCGTTGTGCGCTCTTGGGACGGCCTGACATGGTCATGACGCCACCCCCGTGCCCGAAGAGGCGGCGCGCAGCCGCTGCTCGATGGCGACGCGCTCGCCGGGAGACACCTCGGCGGCGTGCTGGGAGGCCAGGCGGGCGATGTGCGCGTCCAGTTCGTCGGCCTCGCCGCTTTCCTCGCCGCGCAGCGCGCGCATCAGCCGCGCCGCCAGTTTTTCCAGCGTCGGGCTCTCGCTGAGCGCCATGACGGGCAGGCGGATGCCGAAGCGGGCCTCCAGCGCCACCACGAGTTCCACGCCCATCAGCGAGTCCAGTCCGATGTCGTACAGCGAACGGGACGGGTCGATCTTGTCGGGCGGGGTGCGCAGGATCTCGCCGACCTCGTGCCTGAGCACTTCCACGATGCGCGCGGCCAGCGCGTCGTCGTCGAGCGAGGCCAGTTCTTCGAGCAGGCCGCCGGCTTCCTGCGCCGCCGATTGCGCGCCGCCGCCGCGCGCCGCCAGGGCGGCGTAGCGCGGCGCGGCGGCGGCCGGCAGGTGGCGGGCCAGCGCGGGCCAGTCCAGCGTCATGACGCCCAGGCCGCTGGCGCGCGCCAGCAGCATGTCTTCCAGCGCCGCGAGGGCCGATTCGGCCGCCAGCGGCGCGGCGCCCATGCGGCGCGACAGCGCGTCGCGCACGTCGGCGTTGCGGGCGAGATAGCCTGCGTCGGCGATCGGCCCCCACCCCACGCAGGTCGCCGGCAGGCCCTGTTCGAGACGTCGGCGCGCCAGCGCCTCCATCCAGGCGTTGGCCGCCACGTAGGCGCTCTGCCCCGGATTGCCGAACAGCGTGGTGGCCGAGGAGAACAGCACGAAAAGCTCCAGCGGCTGCTCGCGCGTCAGTTCGTCGAGCAGCCCCGCGCCCAGCATCTTGGGCGCCAGCACCCGGGCGATGGCGTCCGCGCTGGCATTGCGGGCCAAGCCGTCCTCGATGACGGCCGCCGCGTGCACCACGCCGCACAAAGGCCCGGCTTCGCCGCGCAGCCTGTCGAGCAGGGAGGAGAGGGCGGCGCGGTCGGCCACGTCGCAGGCTTCGGCCCAGACCCGCACGCCCTGGTCGCGCAGCGCCTGCACGGCCTGGCGCGCTTCGTCGCTGGCCGGGCCGGAACGGCCGACCAGGGCCAGCCGGCGCGCGCCCTTGTCCGCCAGCCATTGGGCCGTGCGCAGGCCGAAGCCCGACAGGCCGCCGCTCACGAGGTAGCATCCGTCGGCGCGCAGGCGCAGCGGCACGCCGGCGCTCGTCTGCGCGGGCGGCGGCAGGCCGCGCCGGTAGGTGACGACGATCTTGCCGATCTGCCTGGCCTGCTGCATGTGGCGGAAGGCGTCCACCACATCGCGGGCCTCGAACACGCAATGGGGCAGCGGCCGCAGCGCGCCCTCGCGGAAGAGCTCCATCATTTCGCCGTACAGGCGGCGCGCCAGCCCGGGGCGCGCGCGCAGCAACTGGTCGGCGTCCACCCCGAAATAGCTGAGGTTGTTGCGCATGGGGCGCAGGCCGATGCGCGTGTTCTCGTAGAAGTCGCGCTTGCCCAATTCGATGAAGCGGCCGAAGGGGGCCATGGCGTCCAGGCTGCGCCGCACGGCTTCGCCGGCCAGCGAGTTGAGCACCACGTCCACGCCGCGTCCGCCGGTGCGTTCGCGTATTTCGTCGGCGTAGCCCAGGCTGCGCGAGTCGTAGACGTGCGAGACGCCCATGAGCCGCAGGAAGTCGCGCTTGGCCGGCGTGCCCGCGGTGGCATGGACTTCGGCGCCGCGCCACTGCGCATACTGCACGGCGGCCAGGCCCACGCCGCCGGCCGCGCCGTGAATGAGAATGCTTTCTCCCGGCTCCAGCCGCGCCAGGTGGTGCAGGGCGTAATAGACCGTGAAGAAGGCGCTGGGAATGGTGGCGGCGGCCTCGAAGCTCATGCCGGGCGGCAGGGGCGCGACCGCGGTGGTGCCGACGCAGACCCGGTCGCTGAAGCTGGCGGGCCCGAAGCCCAGCACCGCGTCGCCGGGCGCGTAGCCGCTGACCGCCGCCCCGGCGCGCAGCACCGTGCCGGCGAATTCCAGGCCCAGCGTGGGGCCGGCATAGCCCTGCTCCAGGGCCTCGTCGGCCAGCAGGCCCAGGGCATACATCACGTCGCGGAAGTTGAGCCCGGTGGCATGGACCTGGATTTCCAGTTCGTCGTCAGCGGGCGGGCGGGGCGGCTGGACGGTCCAGCGCAGGTTGCGCAGCTGGCCGGGCAAGTCGAAAGCGAGGCGGCGCGCGCCGCCCTCCTGGCCGAGGCAAGACACGGCCGGGCGCGGCACGGGCTGCAGGCGCGGCGCGAGCCGCGATCCGTCGGCGGCCAGCGCCGCCTCCTGCTCCGCGTCGGGCGCCAGCAGTTCGGCCAGCAGCGCCTTCATGGGCGCGGCCGCGGCCTGCGGCGGCAGGTCGAGCAGGCGCACCGCGTGCGCGGACGACTCGTTCGCCAGGCTGCGGCCGTAGCCGGAGAGCGCCGCGTCGGCCTGCAGGCCCGAATGGGCGGTGAGCAGCCACAGCACGGCGGGCGTCTGCTGCGCCTCGATGGCGCGCCAGGCGGCCGCGGCGAGCGCGCAGCGGCGGGTCTGCACGGACCAGGCCTGCTGCGCATCGGCCGCCGGCGCATAAAGGCCGCAGGCGTGGACCACGTGGTCGTACGGGCCGGATTGCGCGATGGCGGGCAGGGTGTCGCTGTCCGCATCGGCGTCCAGCCGGCAGTGCGTCACGTCCTGGCCGCGCGCGCGCAGCTCGCGGGTCAGTTTCTGGGCCAGGCCCGCGCTCGCCCCCTTGGCGTCCGAAAGAACCAGCCAGCGCCGGGACTCGGGGCTGGCGTCGTCGGCGGGGTCGGCGTCGGCGGGATCGCCCGCCTGCGCCTGCAGCAGGTACGGGCCGCTGGGCGAGCCGGGCACGGCCTGCAGCAGCGGCCCGCACGCGCAGCCCAGCGCTTGCAGTTCGCGCCGCCAGAAATCCGAGCCCTGCTGGGCTGGCAGCTTGCCGCCGTCGGCGGCATCGGTCCACCACGAGGGCCGGATGCCGAACACCATGTCCGCCCACGCCGCGGGATGATGCGCGGCCAGCAGCAGCGTGCCGCCGGGCGCCAGCAGCGTGCGCGCCTCGCGCAGGGCGGCGCGGGCCTGTTCCAGGCTGGCGAAGTCGCAGTGCACGATGGCCAGGTCCACGGCCTGCCCGGCGCCCGCCTGTTCGTCGCCGAGCAGGAGGATCTGCGCATCGGGATAATCCGCCAGGCGCGCCCGGGCGGCCTGGACGCCGGCTTCGTCGCCGGCCGCGCAGCGGTAATCGGCCACGCGGAAATCCAGTTCCTCGCACAGCTCGGGCCCCAGCGGCGGCGCGCCGGCTCCGCATTCGAGAATGCGCAGGCGGCGGCCCGGCGCCAGGCTGGATTGGGCGCGCCGCAGGCAGCGGCGCAGCGCGCGGGCGAGTTCGTGCCGTGCGGGGGCATCCCACAGATGGGAGCCCAGGTCCTGCGGCCCGAAGCCCGGGCACTCGGCGCTGTCCGGCTCCGCCACGCCTTGCAGGAGCGCGGCCAGCCGCAGGCCGACGCGGCCCGCGGCCAGCGCGGGCCCGGCGTGCTCGGGGTATTCGCGGGCCAGGGTGTTCCAGATGTCGGCCGACGCGGCTTCGTCGCCGCTGGCGGCGCGCGCGCGCCAGCCCTGGCCGTCGCGCTGCAGGTCGCCGGCCGCCTCGGCCCGGGCCAGCATGCCATCGAGCAGCGGGGCCATGTCCGGCGCCTGGGCGCGGCAGCGGGAAAGCGCGCTGTCGGCGATCCAGCCGTCTTCGCCGGCCAGCGCGCGCAGGGCCTCCAGGCCGTACCGGTCGCACAGCGCGTCCAGCAGCGGCTCGGCTTCGCCGGCGTAGCGCGCATAGCGCGGATCCCGCGCCGCTGCTTCGAAAGCCTCTTCGAGAGTGGCGCGCAGGTCGGCCAGCAGCGATGCGTCGCCGGTGCGCGCCCGCGGGCGCGGCGTGAGGGCGACGCCGAGAAAGTCCAGGCGGTCGGCGCCGGCCTGGAGCAGGCGCACGCTGCGCAGGCTGGTTTCGCGCAGGGCCGCGATGGGCGCGCCATCCGCGTCGTGCAGCCGGATGTCCACGGTGAGCGCGTGGGCGGAGCGGCGGCGCAGCCGCAGCACGGCGTAGCGCGCCGGGCCGGCGTCCACCCGCAGCGCCGCGCGGTCGATGCGCGCCGGCACGTAGGCAAGGCCCGGCCAGGCAAGGCCCGGCCAGGCGTGGCCCGGCCAGGCGTGGCCCGGCCAGGCCGGCTCTGCCTGGGCCTGGTCGGCGAACAGGTGCACCGCCAACTGGAAGGCGGCGTCCAGCTCCGCAGGGTCGAGGTGCCCGGGCCAGCTTTCCTGCGCGCTTTCGCGCAACTCGGCCAGCACGGTGCGCTCGTCCAGGCGCCAGCCGCGTTCGACCCGCTGGTAGGCCGGGCCATAGTCCAGCCCCACCGCCCGGGTCAGCGCCGCGTGGCGCGCCGCATCGAAGTCGGCGTCGCGCCCGGGGGGCGAGGCCAGGGGGGCGCGCAGCAGGGCGTCGCCGGGCTCGGCCAGGATGCGGGCGCTGGCGTGCACGGTCCATGGCGCGTCTTCGCCCGTGGGCCGGGCGCGGATGAGCAGCCGTCCGTCCTCGGCCTCGATGTGGGTGCGCAGCAGCCGCGACGGCGAGGGCCCCAGCAGCAGGGGGGCGTGGATTTCCAGGTTCTCGATTTCCACGAAGCCGGACGGCTGGCGCTGCAGCGCGGCGGCCCAGGCGGTTTCGGCATAGGCCGCGCCCGGGAACACCGCCGCCTCGCCCACGCGGTGGTCGGCGAGCTGGGGATGGGTGTGCGTGTCGATCCGGCTTTCCCAGGCGCATTCGTGCTGCGCCAGGCGCCAGCCGAGCAGCGGGTGCACCGCATGGCGCTGCAGCAGGCCCTGGGTCTGCGGCGTGTCGGGGTGCCAGTGGCGTTCGCGCTGCCAGGGATAGGCGGGCAGCACGTGAGGGCGGCCGGGCGCGGGAAAGTACGCGCGCCAGTCGGGTTCCGCGCCCGCCAGCAGGATTTGCGCGGCCACGGCCCGCACGCGCGACGGATCGTCTTCGCCGCGGCTCAGCGTGGCCAGCACGCGGCCGTCGCCCCGGTCTTTGACCGCCTCGGAAAGATAGCCGCGCAGCACCGGATGCGGGCCGATCTCCACGAACAGGCCGTGGCCGGCCTGCACGGCCTGGGCCGCGGCCTGCTCGAACTTCACGGGCAGGCGGACGTTGCGCCACCAGTAATCGGCGTTCAGCGCGCCGGCGGCCAGTTCGCCGCCCGTGACGGTGGAGTAGAAGGCGCAATGCGTGGCCTGCGGCGCCAGGTCCGCCAGCGAGGCGGCCAGTTCCGGGCGCAGTCCGTCCATGGCGGGGCTGTGGAAGGCATAGTCGAGGTCGAGCCGGCGGCCGGCGATGCCGCGCTCGCGCAGCGCGGGCTCCAGCTCGTCCAGGGCGGCGGCTTCGCCGGCCAGGGTGGCGCCGCGCGCGCTGTTGTAGCCGGCCACGCACAGGCGCGAGGCCAGGCCCAGCTCCGCGAGCAGGGCCTGCGCGGACGCGCCGTCGATGTTCACCGCCATCATGCGCCCGCTGCCGCGGGTGCCGCCTTGCAGCCGGCTGCGGTGATGAATCACGCGCACCGCGTCGGCCAGGGTCAGCGCGCCGCAGGCCCAGGCCGCGGCGACTTCCCCCACGCTGTGGCCGGCGACCGCGGCGGGGCGGATGCCGCGCGCGGCCAGCATGCGGGTCAGGCCCACCTGGATGGCGAAGAGCGCGGGCTGGGCGCGCTCGGTGCGCGCGTAGCGCCCGGCATTGCCCGTGTCGGCCAGATCGTCGGCCACGCGCCAGCCCGCCAGCGGCGCATAGATTTCGTCGATGTCGCGCACGGCCCGGGCGAAATCGGGATCGGCCATCAGGCGCGCGCCCATGCCGGCCCATTGCGAGCCGTTGCCGGAATACACGAATACCGCGCCCGCCTGCGGGCCGGCGGCCTGCGCGGCATGCGCGAGCGGATGGGGCTTGCCCTGCGCCACGGCGTGCAGGGCGTCGGCGGCTTCGGCGGGCGAGCGGCTCCATGCCAGCGCGCGGTGCTCGTGCCAGTCGCGCCGCAGGGCGGCCTCGCAGGCGGCGTCGTAGAAGCCGGCGTCGTCCTGTCGTCGCAGGTGCTCGGCCATGGCCCGCGCGGCGTCGCGCAGCGCCTGCGGGCTGCGGCCCGACACGACTACGGGCAATTCGCGCCCGCCGGCATCGGCGGCGGGCGCGGACGACGCCGTGTCCGCGGCGCTCTGCAGGATGACGTGGGCGTTGGCGCCGCCGAATCCGAACGAGTTCACGCCGACGGTCAGTTGGCCCTCATTGCGCAGCGGCCGGTTGCTCGTGACGATGTCGAGGTTCCATTCCCGCGTGCGGATGGCCGGGTTGAGTTCGCGGATGCCGATGGTGGCGGGGACTTCGCGGTGCAGCAGGGCATAGACGGCCTTGACCAGTCCGGCCACGCCCGAGGCGGCCTCCAGGTGTCCCATGTTGCTCTTCACGGAGCCGATGGGCAGCGGCCGGCCGGCGGGGCGCCGCGCGCCCAGCGCGTCGCCGATGGCCCGGGTTTCGATGGGATCGCCCACGGGTGTGCCGGTGCCGTGCGCCTCGAGGTAGTCGATGTCGGCGGGGTCGATGCCGGCGCGCGCATAGGCCTGCGACAGCAGCGCGGCCTGCGCATCGGCGCTGGGCACCGTCAGCCCTGCCTTGCGGCCGTCGGTGTTGACGGCGGTGCCCGCCACGACGGCGAGAATGCGGTCGCCGTCGGCCAGCGCCCGGTCGTAGTCCTTGAGCAGGAACAGCCCGCCGCCTTCGGAGCGCACGTAGCCGTCGCCGGCCGCGTCGAACACGTTGCAGCGGCCGCGACGCGAGAGCATCGAGGCCTTGGAGAAAATCAGGAATCCGTAGGGATGCAGGTGCAGGCTCACGCCGCCGGCCAGCGCCTGCGAGATCTCGCCCGATTCGATGGCGCGGCACGCCTGGTGGAAAGCCACCAGCGAAGACGAGCAGGCGGTGTCCACCGACATGCTGGGGCCGCGCAGGTCGAATACATACGAGAGGCGGTTGGCCGCGATGCTATTGGTGTTGCCCGTGGCGAACGACGTGTCGATCACGCCCAGGTCTTCGGACATGCGGTAGGAGTAGTCGGCGCTGGCGATGCCGATATAAACGCCGCAATCGCTGCCGCGCAGGCGCGAGGGGCGCACGCCCGCGCGCTCCATCGTTTCCCACGCCAGCTCGAGCAGCAGCCGCTGCTGCGGGTCCATGAGGCTGGCCTCGCGCGGCGATATGCCGAAGAAGGCCGCGTCGAAGCCGGAGATGTCGCCCAGCGAGCCGGCCGCGTGGGTGTAGGCGGTGCCCGGGTGCTCGCGCAGTGGATGGCGGTAGGCGTCAGCCGACCAGCGGCTGGGATGAACCTCGGTGACGAGGTCGCGGCCCTGTAAAAGATCGGGCCAGTAGTTCTGGGTGTCGGTGCCGGGAAATCGGAAGGAAAGTCCAATGAGGGCAACACGCTTTGCCATGCAAGAATCCTTATAGCAAGAGCCGGTTGACAGCGTTTTGTCGTTCACGGGCCTTCTGCTGCAAGAAGCGCGCGCGTGGAGATCGCCGCAACGGGGTGGCGACGGGTCGGGGGGCATTCTAGGGGGCGTACCGACCCCAGATATTTCAAGTCCCGACATTCTTATGCGAACGTTGCGCCGGATGGCGTCCGCCGCGCCGGGACGGGGCCGGCAGGCCGGTACCGTCTTATTACATCGATGTCAGCTTGCTTACAGCTCGGGCGGTCGCCTTCGCGCTTTGCGCTCCGGTATTCGCCCTTGGGGCGGCCCGGCGGGCTCATGCCTGCGAGAACGTGCGCGAGCCGATGGGGGCGATGCGGGCGGGCGGGGGCGTTACGCGCCACGAGGCGCGGCGGCGCAGGGCGCCGAGCAGTTTCAGGCCGTCGGGCCATTGGCCCAGGCCGCTGTCGGCGTTGATGTGGCCGGCGCCGCGCAGGACGACGAGGCGGCTGCCCCAGTCCTGGGCGAAGCCGCGGGCGCGCGCCAGCGCGCAGTAGGGATCGTCGTCGCTGGCCACGACCACCGTCTGGAACGGCAGCGGCCGCCGCGCGATGGGCGCGAAGCCGCGCAGGCATTCGGGCGCGTCGGGCCGCTCGACGTCGGCCGGCGCCACCAGCAGCGCGCCGGCCACTTTGTGCCAGAGCGGCACGGGCAGCGCCGCGCTCACCAGACAGCCCAGGCTGTGGGCGATGAGCAGCGCCGGCGTGCGGGCGCGCTCCACTTCGGCCGCGAGCGTGGCGATCCATTCGGCGCAGACCGGATTTTCCCAGTCGCGCTGGCGTACGCGCACCGCCTGCGGCAGCATGGTTTCCCACTGCGATTGCCAGTGGCCGGGGCCGGAGTCTTTCCACCCGGGGACGATGATCGGTTGGAGTCTCATGGCGGCCATGATGCCGCGCCCGCCTAGTAACGCAAACGAATAAATCCTCTTTTGCATATGCGCGCGGCGGTATAAACGAAGGGCGCGCAGCCTTGCTGCGCCGCAGCGCGGGAGGGGCTCGCGCAGGCGCTGGAAACAAGGGGTTTCAGTGTATGCTTGCCGGGCAATATGCACCGCGGCGGGTCGCGCATGCGCGACCCGCCCAGAAGCCAACGAGATCATCAGAGGAGTCCATCATGAAGCCCGTATTTCGTCTGACCCCGGTCATCGCGGCCTTCGGCGTCGCCGCCGGCCTGGCGTTCGGCGCCGCCGCGCAGGCCCAGACCATCAAGATCGCCATCGTGGGCCCCACCACGGGCCCCGTCACGCAATATGGAGACATGGTGCGCGAGGGCGTGGACACGGCCGTGGAACGCATCAACGCGGCGGGCGGCGTCAATGGCAAGAAGCTGGAAACCGTCGTGATCGACGATGGCTGCGAGCCCAAGCAGGGCCCGGTGGCGGCCAACCGCGTCGTGAACTCCAAGATCGGCTTCGTGGTGGGCCACGTGTGCTCGGGCGCCACCATCGCCGCCGCCGACATCTACGACAACGAAGGCGTGGTCATGGTGACCCCGTCGGCCACCTCGCCCGCGCTCACCGACGGCAAGAACTATGAGTTCATCTTCCGCACCATCGGCCGCGACGACCAGCAAGGCCCGGCCGCCGCCAAGTTCGTGCTCGAGAAGATCAAGCCCAAGAAGGCCGCCGTGCTGCACGACAAGCAGTCGTACGGCCAGGGCATCGCCACCGCCGTCAAGAACGACCTGGAGAAAGGCGGCGTGAAGGTCGCGGTCTTCGAGGGCATCAACGCGGGCGACAGCGACTATTCCGCGGTCATCACCAAGCTCAAGAGCGAGGGCGTGGACTTCGTCTACTACGGCGGCTATCACCCCGAAATGGGCCTGCTGCTGCGCCAGGCGGCCGAGCAGGGCGTGAAGGCCAAGTGGATGGGTCCCGAGGGCGCGGGCAACCCCGACATCAACGCCATCGCGGGCGACGCGGTCGAGGGCATGCTGGTCACGCTGCCGGCCGACTTCACCCAGAACGCCGCCAACGCCGACATCGTCAAGGCCTTCCAGGCCAAGAAGCGCAATGCCGGCGGCGCCTTCCAGATGACGGCCTACACGGCCACGCAGGTCATCGCCGACGGCATCAAGGGCGCCGGCAGCGAAGATCCCGCCAAGGTCGCCAAGTACCTGCACGCCAATTCGTTCGACACCCCCATCGGCAAGGTGTCGTGGAACAAGCAGGGCGACCTGAACGACTTCAAGTTCGACGTGTTCGTGTGGCACAAGGACGGCAGCAAGTCCGTCTACAAGTAAGCAGCGGCGCCGCGCGTCCTCCCTCGGGGAGGGCGCGGCAAAAAGGCCCGGAAGGCGGCGACGCCTTCCGGGCCTTGTCGTTGCGCGGCCGGCGGACCGGCGGACGCGTGCGCCGCCGCTAGACGCCTTGCACGCGGCGGCCGGTATCGGCCTCGAACCAGTGCAGCGGATGGCGGCCGTCGGGGCCCACGTTGACCGTGGCGCCCACCTTGGCGGGCGATTCGCTGAGCTGGCGCGTGGTGCAGCGCACGACGAGCGCGGTCTTGCCGCAGCGGCAATGCACCAGCTGCTCGGAGCCCAGGGTTTCGACCATTTCCACCTCGGACGGCAGGCCCTGGGTGTTGAGCAGCATGTGCTCGGGCCGCATGCCCATGATGACCTTGCGGCCGCGCACCTGGGCGGGCACCTGCAGCGGCGAGATCTCCAGCGGCAGTCCGTCGGCGGTCTGCACCGTGCCGTCGCCGGCCACGTTCACGTCGATCAGGTTCATGGGCGGCGAGCCGATGAAGCCGGCCACGAAGGTGGAGGCGGGCTTTTCGAACACTTCCGTGGGCGTGCCGATCTGCTCGGGCACGCCCTGGTACATGACGACCATGCGGTGAGCCAGGGTCATGGCCTCGACCTGGTCGTGCGTCACGTAGAGGCTGGTGGTGCCGAGCCTGCGGTGCAGCTTCATGATCTCCAGGCGCATCGCCACGCGCAGCTTGGCGTCCAGATTGGACAGCGGCTCGTCGAAGAGGAACACCTTGGGCTCGCGCACGATGGCGCGGCCCATGGCCACGCGCTGGCGCTGTCCGCCGGACAGCGCGCGCGGCCGGCGGTCGAGCAGGTGGCTCAGCTCCAGGATCTGGGCGGCCGCGTCCACGCGCTTCTTGATCTCGTCCTTGGAGAATTTGCGGATCTTCAGGCCGTACGCCATGTTCTCGAACACGGTCATGTGCGGATAGAGCGCATAGTTCTGGAACACCATCGCGATGTCGCGCTCGGCCGGCTCAAGGTTGTTGACGACCTGATCGCCGATGAGAATCTCGCCGCTGGTCACGGTTTCGAGCCCGGCGACCATGCGCATCAGCGTCGACTTGCCGCAGCCGGAGGGGCCGACGATGACGATGAACTCGCCATCCTTGACCTCCATGTCGATGCCGTGGATGACCGGCACGTTGCCGGCATAGGTTTTCTTGACGTTGCGAAAGCTGAGAGTAGCCATGGATTATTCGTAGTCGGAGTCGTGTTGGGTCGGGCGTCGGGCGGCGGGCGTCACTTTTCCGTGTCGACCAGGCCCTTCACGAACCATTTCTGCATCAGGATGACCACCAGCACGGGGGGAATCATGGCCAGCATGGCGGTGGCCATGGTGATGTTCCATTCGGTCACGCTGTCGCCGCCGGAAATCATGCGCTTGATGCCGATGACCACCGGGTACATGTCTTCCCGGGTGGTGATGAGCAGCGGCCACAGGTACTGGTTCCAGCCGTAGATGAACTGGATGACGAAGAGGGCGGCGATGCTGGTCTTGGACAGCGGCAGCAGCACGTCGCGGAAGAAGCGCACGGGGCCGGCCCCGTCGATGCGGGCCGCCTCGACCAGCTCGTCGGGCACCGTCAGGAAGAACTGGCGGAAGAGGAAGGTGGCGGTGGCCGAGGCGATGAGCGGCAGCGTCAGGCCGGCGTAGCTGTTGAGCATGCCCAGGTCGGCCACCACCTTGTAGGTGGGCGCGATGCGCACTTCCACCGGCAGCATCAGGGTGACGAAGATCATCCAGAAGAAGAACATGCGGCCGGGAAAGCGGAAATACACCACCGCGAAGGCCGACAGCATGGAAATGGCGATCTTGCCGATGGAAATGCACAGGGCCATGATCAGGCTCACGTACATCATGCGGCCCACGGGCGTGCCCGAGGAGCCGCCGCCGGAGCCGGCGAACAGCGCCTGCATGTAGTTGTCGAAGAAATGCTTGCCGGGAATCAGCGACATCGGCGCCGAGGCCACTTCCTGCGCGGTCTGGGTCGACGCGACGAAGGTGACGTACAGCGGAAATGCCACCAGCGCCACGCCGCAGAGCAGGATGGCATGGGCCAGGAAATCCAGCCAGGGACGGCGTTCAACCATGGTTTGTAGCCTCGAACGGAATCAATACTGCACTTTGCGGTCGATGTAGCGGAACTGCACGACCGTCAGGGCGATCACAATGAGCATCAGCACCACCGACTGGGCGGCCGACGAGCCGAGGTCCAGGCCGCGGAAGCCGTCGCTGTACACCTTGTAGACCAGGATGGACGTGGACGTGCCCGGGCCGCCCTGGGTCGTGGTGTCCACCACGGCGAAGGTGTCGAAGAATGCGTAGATGATGTTGACCACCAGCAGGAAGAAAGTGGTGGGCGACAGCAGCGGGAAGACGATGCTCCAGAAGCGCCGCGAGGGGCTGGCGCCGTCGATGGCGGCGGCCTCGATGAGCGAGCGCGGGATCGACTGCAGGCCGGCCAGGAAGAACAGGAAGTTGTACGAGATCTGCTTCCACACCGCCGCCACCAGGATCAGCAGCATGGCCTGGTTGCCGTCCAGGCGCGGGTTCCAGTTCACGCCCATGCGCTGCAGCGCCGTGGCCAGGATGCCGACCGAAGGCGAAAACAGGAACAGCCACAGCACGCCCACCACGGCCGGGGCCACGGCGTAGGGCCAGATCAGCAGCGTCTTGTAGAGCCCGGCGCCGCGGATGACGCGGTCGGCCATGACGGCCAGCAGCAGCGACACGGCCAGGCCCACGAAGGCGACCAGCGCGGAGAAGACGGCGGTCACGCGGAAGGAATCGAGATACGACTGCTGCGAGAACAGATCGACGAAATTGGCGAACCCGACGAACTCGGAGGAAAGCCCGAAGGCGTCTTCCAGGCGCATGGATTGCCACATGGCCTGGCCGGCGGGCAGGAAGAAAAAGACCACGGTGATGGCGATCTGCGGCAACAGCAGCAGATAGGGCAAGGTCTTGTGCCCGAATACTACGCGTTTTTCCATAGGGGAACCCAAGGGTCGAAAAACGGCGGCCGGGGATGACCGCCGCCTGGAACTGGCTCGCGTCCCTCGGGGGACGAAGCTTGCGCGCCGGCCATTGGCAGCACGATAGGCGCAACGGCCGAAAAACACCAGGGTCTGGGGCCGCGGCCGTCTGCGCGCGCCAGGCCCGGTCCGGCGCGAGCCGGAAGGGCGCTGGCGCCGGCGGGGCGCGCAAAGGGCGCTACTTTACACTTTTCTCGAACTTTTCCAGCAGCTCGTTGCCGCGCTTGACCATGTTCTCGGCGCCGTCCTTGGGCGAGACCTTGCCGGACACGATGCGTTCGATTTCCGCGTCCTCGATCTCGCGGATCTGCGGCAGGAAGCCCAGGCGCAGGCCGCGCGATTGCGCGGTGGTTTCCACGTTGAGCTGCTTCACGCCGACTTCGGTGCCGGGGTTCTTGTCATAGAAGCCCTGCTTCTTGGTCAGCTCGTAGGCGGCCTTGGTCACCGGGACGTAGCCGGTCTGCTGATGCCAGCGGGCGGCGATCTCGGGGCTGGACAGGAACTTGAAGAAGGCGGTCACGCCCTTGTAGACCTCGGGCTTCTTGTTGGCAAAAACCCACAGCGAAGCGCCGCCGATGATGGTGTTCTGCGGCGCGCCCTTCACATCGCCGTAGTAGGGCAGGGTGGAGGTGCCGAACTCGAACTTGGCGTTCTTCATGATGTTGGCGCGCAGGCCCGAGGAGCCGGTGATCATCGCGCACTTGCCGCTGATGAAGAGCGAGTTGGGCTCGTCGCCGCGGCCGCCGTACATGAAGATGCCTTCCTTGGCCAGCTTGGCCAGGTTTTCCAGGTGGCGGATGTGCAGCGGGGTGTTGATCGCCAGACGGGCGTCCAGGCCGCCGAAGCCGTTGTCCTTGGTGGCGTAGGGCACGTTGTGCCAGGCCGAGAACGTCTCGAGCTGCACCCACGACGGCCAGGAGGTGGTGTAGCCGCATTCCTGGCCGGCGGCCTTGAGCTTCTGGCCGGCGGCGGCCAGTTCTTCCCAGGTCTTGGGCGGGGCCTCGGGATCCAGGCCGGCCTTCTTGAAGGCGTCCTTGTTGTAGTAGAAGACCACGGTGGAGCTGTTGAAGGGCATGGAAACCAGTTTGCCCTCGGGCGAGGAGTAGTAGCCCGCCACGGCGCCGATGAATTCCTTCGGGTCGATGGGGTTGCCGGCTTCTTCCGACATCTGCTGCACCGGCTTGATGGCGCCCTTGGCGTACATCATGGTGGCCGTGCCCACTTCGAAGACCTGGAGGATGTCCGGAGCGTTGCCGGCGCGGAACGCGGCGATGCCCGCATTCATCGACTCGCCGTAGTTGCCCTTGTAGACTGCCTTCACCTGGTAGTCCGGATTCTTCTTGTTGAACTCTTCGACCAGCGAATTCACGCGGTCGCCCAGCGCGCCTTCCATCGAGTGCCAGAACTGGATCTCGGTGGCGGCGTGGGCGGAAGCGCCCGCGAAGGCCGTCATGATGGCGGCGAAAGTCAAGGCAAGTCGATGGGATCGCATGGGGAAGGTCCTCCAGTTTTGCGTGGGCGCGCGCGGGGTCCGCGCGCGAAACACGACACCTTATGAATTGTTTGTGACAAAAACGTGACTTTTACATCACCTTCGGAACCTGTCAAATTGCGCGTTTCATGCGCGAACGAACATTTGAATGGCGATTCCCCAGGCAGATGGTCGGTTTACAATCTACCCCTATGAAAAACGAACTTTCGATTGCGTTCATCGGCGGCGGCAATATGGCCTCCGCGCTGGCAACCGGCCTGGCCGACAAAGTATGCCCCGCCCGCCACATCCATGTCATCGACATAAACCAGGAGGCCCATGCCGCCTGGCAGGCGCGGGGCATGTCGGCCGCGCTCGCGCCGGACGAAACGCTGGCCCGCAGCCGCGTGTGGATTTTTGCCGTCAAACCCCAAAACATGCGTGACGTTGTGGCGTCGGCGCGTCAATGGCTGCAGCCGGACACGCTGGTCATCAGCGTGGCGGCCGGCATCCGCGCCGACACCCTGGCGGCCTGGCTGGGCGCGCCCGGCGCGCCCTGGGGCAGGCTGGTGCGCTGCATGCCCAACACGCCGGCCCTGGTCGGCGCGGGCGTGACCGGGCTGGCGGCGCTGGACGGCGTGAGCGAGGCCGACCGCGCGCTGGCGGCGCAGCTGCTGGGCAGCGTGGGCCAGGTGGTGTGGGTCGACGGCGACGATGCGCTGGACGGCGTGACCGCGCTTTCGGGCAGCGGGCCCGCGTATGTGTTCCTGATCCTGGAGGCGCTGATCGCCGGCGGCCGGAAAGTCGGCCTGAGCGCCGAGCAGGCGCGGCAGCTCGCGCTGGGCACGCTGGCCGGCGCCACGCGGCTGGCCAGCGAATCCGACGAGCCGCCGTCGGTGCTGCGCGAGCGCGTCACGTCCAAGGGGGGCACCACGGCCGCCGCGCTCGCCGTGTTCCAGCAGGCCGGGCTGGCCGGCATCATTGAGCAAGGCATGCAAGCCGCGGCCCGGCGCTCGCGCGAGCTGGCCGAGGAATTCGGCAAATGAGCGGCAGCGCGCGCCGCTACGAGCCGATGCGGCCGGCGCAGTTCGCCGTGGCCGTCTGCTGCATGCTGCTGGTGGTGGTGGGGTCCAACATCCTGGTGCAGGTGCCGCTGAATGACTGGCTGACCTGGGGCGGGCTTTCCTATCCGGTGGCGTTTCTGGTCACCGACGTGCTGAACCGGCGCTTCGGGCCGGCGGCGGCGCGCCGCGTGGCCTGGTTCGGTTTCGCGGCCGCGCTGGCGGTGTCGGTGTGGGTAGCCTCGCCGCGCATCGCGCTGGCTTCCGGGCTGGCGTATATCTGCGCGCAGCTCGTGGACATCCACGTGTTCGACCGGCTGCGCGACCTGCGCTGGTGGCGCGCGCCGCTGGCCTCGGGCGTGCTGGGCGCCATCCTGGACACGGCGGTGTTCTTCAGCGTGGCCTTCGCGGCCACGGGCACGCCATGGCTGACCTGGATGCTGGGCGACCTCGGCGTCAAGCTCGCGGTCAACGTCGGCATGCTGGCGCCGTTCCGGGCGCTGATGTGGAACCTCGCCCGGCCTGCCAACGCCTGAGCGCGAGGCCGGCGGCGGGGCGCCCGCCGGCATTTTCCCGATAATGCGTAAGACCTGCGTAAGTCATCTAAATAAATATCGCGGGCCGCGCCGATTTTTATCACCGCAATAATGATTGCGATTCGCCGCCGCGCCAGTATTCATGCGGCTGGCGGCGCTATGCGTCACGTTTAAAGCGGCGCGCGCAAATATTGGGGATTACACGCAGTGACAGCCTGACGGCCAGCTTTCAGAATACCGCCCACATGTTTTAGCCCAAGAAGCCGGCAACGGACGACCAGGAACGCGAAGCACCCTTTCGGCGATTCCGCCTCCGACGAAGCCGCTCCAAAAACCCCGCTGGAGAACTCCGCATGAAGTTTCTGCCCCGCCTCACCCCGGTTGTCCTGGCCCTGGGGGCGCTTGCCCTGGCCGGTTCCGTGCACGCCGCCGATACGATCAAGATCGGCATTCCCCAGCCGATGACCGGGCCCAACACCCAGTACGGCGACCAGATCCAGGCCGGCGCGCTCACCGCGATCGAAACCATCAACGCCAAGGGCGGGGTCAAGGGCAAGAAGCTCGAGCCCATCCTCATCGACGACGGCTGCGAACCCAAGCAGGCCGTGCCGGCCGCCAACCGCGTGGTCAACTCCGGCGCCAAGTTCGCCGTGGCGCACGCCTGCTCGGGCGTGACCGTGCCCGCGGTCAACGTGTACGAGCAGGAGGGCATCGTCGCCATCACCCCGGGCGCGACCTCGCCGCTGGTCACCGACACCATCAAGCCGCATTTCTTCTTCCGCACCATCGGCCGCGACGACCAGCAGGGTCCGTTCGCCGCGCGCTACATCGCCAAGACGCTCAAGCCGAAGAAGGTCGCCGTGCTGCACGACAAGCAGACCTACGGCTCGGGCGTGGCCACCCAGGTCCGCGACACGCTCGCCAAGGAAGGCGTGAACGTGGCGATGTTCGAAGGCATCAACGTGGGCGACAGCGATTACTCCGCCGTCATCACCAAGCTGAAGTCGGCGGGCGTGGATCTGGTCTACTTCGGCGGCTACCACCCCGAGCTCGGCCTGCTGCTGCGCCAGTCGCGCGAACAGGGCCTGAACGTGCAGTTCATGGGCCCCGAAGGCACGGCCAACCAGGACCTGGTGGCCATCGCCGGCCCGGCCATCGACGGCCTGCTGGTCACGCTGCCGTCCGACTTCACCAAGCTGCCCGGCAACGAAGGCGTGGTGAAGGCCTTCAAGGACGCCAAGCGCGACCCCGACGGCGCCTTCCAGATGCCCGCCTACGCGGCGGTGCAGATCCTGGCCGACAGCATCAACGCGGTGGGAGAAGACCCCGCCAAGGTCGCCGACTACATGCACAAGACCGCCTTCAATACCGCCATCGGCAAGGTCGAGTACGACGCCAAGGGCGACCTGAAGGACTTCGAGTTCGCCGTCTTCAAATGGGACAAGAACGGCAAGAAGACCCAGCTGTAAACTCGCGATTTCGCCGGCCCTGGCCGGCGGCAGGGCCTGTCACCGTCGTACCGCCGTCATCCGCGTAGCGATGCGCCAAAAGCGCTGTGCGGCCGGCGGGGCGAAGGCGCCAGGCCCTTAGAATACGCCCAGGTTTCCGGCTCCGGGTCTTGTCGCACCGGGGCCGGAACCATTTGGAGCATAGAGAACATGTCCGACCTCATACCCCAACTCACCCAGCAATTCTTCAATGGATTGTCGCTGGGCGCGATCTACGCGCTGATCGCCATTGGCTACACAATGGTCTACGGCATCATCGGTATGATCAACTTCGCACACGGCGAGATCTACATGATCGGCGCCTACGTGGGCCTGGTGACGCTGACCGCCATCGGCACCAACAGCGGCCTGCCCATGCCTTTCATCGTCGCGGCCATGCTGGTGGTGGCCATCGTCGTCACCGGCGTCTACGGTTTCAGCGTGGAGCGCGTGGCCTACCGGCCCGTGCGCAACAGCCCGCGGCTGGTGGCGCTGATCTCCGCCATCGGGATGTCGATCTTCCTGCAGAACTGGGTCGCGCTGGGCCAGGGCGCGCGCGACATGGCGGTGCCTTCGCTGATCTCCGGCGCGGTGCAGTTTCACATGGGCTCCAAGTTCGACGTGACCGTGCCTTACTCGCGCATCATGATCATCGTCGTCACGGTGGTGCTCATGGTGGCGCTGACGCTGTTCATCAAATATTCGCGCATGGGGCGCGCCTCGCGGGCCTGCTCGCAGGACATGCACATGGCGAACCTGCTGGGCATCGACACCAACCGGGTCATTTCCTTCACCTTCGTGCTGGGCGCGATGCTGGCGGCGGTGGGCGGCGTGCTCATCGCCATCACCATCGGCAAGCTCAATCCCTTCATCGGCTTTCTGGCCGGCATCAAGGCGTTCACCGCCGCGGTGCTGGGCGGCATCGGCAGCATCCCCGGCGCCATGCTGGGCGGCGTGCTGCTGGGCCTGGCGGAAACGTTCGCGGCGGCCTACATCTCCTCGCAATACAAGGACATCGTGGCGTTCTCGCTGCTGGTGCTGATCCTGCTGTTCCGTCCGACCGGGCTGTTGGGCAAACCTGAGGTGGAAAAAGTCTGATGTCGAACCAGAACGTGAATCTCAAGAACGCCGTGATGGCCGCGGTGCTGACCGCCGTCATCGTCACGCCCGTCTTCGGCCTGCAGCTCATCCGGCAGGGCGCGCGCACCACCATGGAATCGAACTGGAAGCTGGTTGCGCTGGCCGCGGCCATCGTGTTCGTGTTCCAGCTCTTGCGGCCGTGGATCGCGCAGCCGTTCCGCAAGCTCAGGACCAGCCTGCCGGCGCTGCCGGCCGCGCCGACCAAGGGGCACAAGCCGCTGGCGCTGCTGCTGCTCGCCGTGGCCGTGATCTGGCCGTTTTTCGCCGGGCGCAGCTCGGTGGACATCGCCACCCTGGTCCTGATCTACGTCATGCTGGGGCTGGGCCTGAACATCGTGGTGGGCTTTGCAGGGCTGCTGGACCTGGGCTTCGTGGGCTTTTACGCCGTCGGCGCCTACACCTACGCCTTGCTGTACCACTGGGGCGGCTGGTCATTCTGGGAGGCGCTGCCGTTCTCGGGCGCCATGGCGGCCCTGTTCGGCTTCCTGCTGGGCTTTCCGGTGCTGCGCCTGCGCGGCGACTATCTTGCCATCGTGACGCTGGGCTTCGGCGAGATGATCCGCCTGCTGCTCATCAACCTCAACACGCTCACCGGCGGCCCGGACGGCATTTCCGGCATTCCGAAGCCCACGGTCTTCGGCCTCGAAATGGCGCGCCGCCCCAGCGCCGAGGGCGCCACCACGTTCCACGACTTTTTCGGCCTGACCTTCAACAACCAGCACATGGTGGTCTATCTGTACCTGATGGCCCTGGCCCTGGCCCTGGCGACGCTCTTCGTGTCCACGCGCCTGATCCGCATGCCGGTGGGGCGCGCCTGGGAAGCCCTGCGCGAAGACGAGATCGCCTGCCGCTCGCTGGGGTTGAACCCTACGCGCATCAAGCTCTCGGCCTTCACGCTGGGCGCCATGTTCGCCGGCTTTGGCGGCGCCTTTTTCGCGGCGCGCCAGGGCATGGTCAATCCCGAATCCTTCACCTTCATCGAGTCCGCGCTCATCCTGGCCATCGTGGTGCTGGGGGGCATGGGGTCGCAGGTCGGCGTCATCCTGGCGGCCGTGCTGCTGACCGTGCTGCCCGAGGTGGCGCGCGAATTCGCCGAATACCGCATGCTGATGTTCGGCCTGGTGATGGTGCTGATGATGATGTGGCGTCCGCAGGGGTTGTTGCCCATGAAGCGTCCCCACGTGGAGCTGACCAAATGAGCGAGGCATTGCTGAAAGTATCCGGACTGACCATGCGGTTCGGCGGCCTGCTGGCCGTGGACAGCGTGGCGTTCGACGTCAAGTCCGATGAGGTGTTCGCGATCATCGGCCCCAACGGCGCGGGCAAGACCACCGTGTTCAATTGCGTGGGCGGCTTCTATGCGCCCACGGCGGGCGAGATCGTCATGGACGGCAAGCCCATCACGGGCCTGCCCAGCCACAAGGTGGCGCGCCATGGACTGGTGCGCACTTTCCAGAACGTGCGGCTCTTCAAGCACCTCACGGTGCTGGAGAACCTGCTGGTGGCCCAGCACACGCAGGTGGAGTCGCGCCTGCTGCCGGGGCTGCTCAAGCTCAAGTCGTACCGCCAGGCCGAGGCCGACGCGCTGGCGCGCGCCGCGCAATGGCTGGATTTCATGGGCCTGCGCGAGTATGCCAACCGCGAGGCCGGCAACCTGGCCTACGGGCACCAGCGCAGGCTGGAGATCGCGCGCTGCATGATCACCAAGCCGCGCCTGCTCATGCTGGACGAGCCGGCCGCGGGCCTGAACCCGCAGGAAAAGCGCGACCTGCAGGCGCTGATCGACCAGCTGCGCCGCGAATTCGGCGTGGCGGTGCTGCTGATCGAACACGACATGAGCCTGATCATGGGCATTTCCGACCGCATCCTCGTCATGGAGCACGGCAAGCCCATCACTACCGGCACCCCCGAGCAGGTGCGCAACGACGAGCGCGTCATCAAGGCGTACCTGGGGGAGGAATGATGCTCAAGCTGGAAAACATCCATACCTACTACGGCGCGATCCAGGCCCTGAACGGGGTTTCGGTGGAAGTCAACAAAGGCGAGATCGTGACGCTCATCGGCGCCAACGGCGCCGGCAAGACCACGCTGCTCATGACGGTTTGCGGCAACCCGAGGGCGCGCGAAGGCGCCATCACCTTCGAGGGCGAGGACATCACCCGCAAGGACACGCACCACATCATGCGCAGCGGCATCGCCATCTCGCCCGAGGGGCGGCGCGTGTTCAAGGACCTGACGGTGGCCGAGAACCTGATGATGGGCGGGTTCTTTTCCGGGAGGGAAGAGATCCAGGCGGGCATCGAGCACGTATACGGGCTGTTTCCGCGCCTGAAAGAGCGGGCCTCGCAGCGCGCCGGCCTGATGTCCGGCGGCGAGCAGCAGATGCTCGCCATCGGCCGCGCCCTCATGACGCGGCCCCGGCTGCTGCTGCTGGACGAGCCCACGCTGGGCCTGGCGCCGCTGGTCATCGCGCAGATCTTCGACATCATCCGCGAGATCCGCGAGCAGGGCGTGACCGTGTTCCTGGTGGAGCAGAACGCCAACAAGGCCCTGCAAGTGGCCGACCGCGGCTACGTGCTGGAAAACGGCCGCGTGGTGCTGCAGGACACGGGCGCCAACCTGCTGGTCAACGACAAGGTGCGCAAAGCCTACCTGGGCGGCTGAACCGGAGCCCGGCTTTCCGGGGCGCAGGCCCCGGGGCCGCGCGGCGGACGTCGCGCCGGCGGGAAGGGAGGCCGCCTCACGCGGCCAGCCTTTCCTCGGGCTCGCGAGCCTGGTAGCGGGCGATGGCGGCGCGCGCGAGCGCGTCGATCGAATCGGTGAGCGGCACCCCCAGGCCGGGCCGCAGCGCATGCGGCACGGCCAGCGGCAGTTCGGTGCAGCCCAACACCACCGCGTCCGCGCCGCGCGCCTTCAGGCTGCCGATGCAGCGGGCGGCGGGCGCGTAGGCGTCTTCGAGCTGGTTGGCCTTGACCGCGCGGATGGAAGCCATGCAGTCGCGTTCGACTTCGTCGTCGAAAGGCACGAGGCATTCGTAGCCGCGCGCTTCGAGGTGGCGCTGGTACAGGCCGAGCTTGAGCGTGGCGGCCGTGCCCATGAGGCCGATGCGCCCGCGCGGCAAGCCCATGCGCCGCAGGTCGTCGGCCACGGCTTCGATGATGTGCAGCACCGGCACGCGGGTGGCCGCGGCGATCTGCTCGTACCAGAGGTGAGCGGTGTTGCAGGGAATGGCGATCAGTTCCGCGCCCGCGTGTTCGAGGAAGCGCACGCCTTCGACCATGTGGGGCAGGGGATTCTCGCCGCCCGCCATGTGGGCGCTGGAGCGGTCGGGGATGCGGGGATCGTTGCGCAGCAGGGTGGGAATGTGCGCCTGGTCGGAATCGGCGGGCGTCAGCGCCGCCAGACGCAGGGCGAAGGCCGCGCCCGCCATGGGCCCCATGCCGCCCAATACGCCCAGGTAACAGCCCTGGGATTGACTACTCACGTTGAATGCTCCGAGGTATTGCGAGCCCCGCCATTGCGCCGGCACGCCCGCCAGTACAGAAACCGAATGAGAGGCGCCGCCGCGGCCGGGCCGGGCGGCGCCTGTGCACATCATACTCCTGTATCCGGGTTTACCCCAGTGCCCGCGAGTTGGGCCGGCTCAGGCCAGCCCTTCTTTCCCGAGCGCCGACCGCACGGCGGGGTCGGCGTCCATGCGCCGCGAGAAAGCGGCCAGGTTGGCCTGGCCCGAGAGGTCCACTTGCTTGGCGTGTGCCCAGCGCAGCACCACGTAGAGGTAGGCGTCGGCGATGGAGGGCGCGTCGCCCGCCAGGTAGGGCCGGCCTTCGAGCCGTTCGTTCACCAGGGCGAACAGCTTGGTCAGCATGCGGGAGGCCGAGGCCGCCAGTTCCTGCTGGGCGGCCGCTTCGCTCACGTAGCGCTGCGGCCCGAAGAGCAGCGAGAAGGTCTTGTGCACGTCGGAATTCAGGAAACCCAGCCAGCGGCGCACTTCGGCGCGCGAATGCGCCGAGCCGTCGCCCATGAGCTTGCCCTGGGGCGCCTGCTCGGCCAGGTACTCGAGAATGGCCGCGTTCTGGGTCAGCGTCCAGTCGCCTTCGGTCAGCGCGGGCACCGCGCCCAGCGGGTTGATCTTCAGGTATTCGGGGCTCTTGAGCTCCTCGCGGCTGAGCCGGTGCGACTCATAAGGCTTGCCGATCCATTCGAGAATGATGTGGGAAGCGAGCGAGCACGCGCCAGGCATGTAGTACAGTTTCATCAGTTGAGTCTCCTGGAAGGATGCGGGGGAAGATATCGTTCCTCCCGCGGCGCATATGGTACGCCGCCGGGCCCGCGCGTTCCTTTCCCCACTGTCGCGGAGGCCGTTCCATGTTTCCCCGATTGCCCGCCCGTGCGAGGCCGCTTTCCGCGTCGACGCGCCCCGGGGCCCGCGCGAGGGTCCGGCTTCTGGTTCTCCTGGCATTGAGCGCCGCGCCGTTCCTTCCGGCTTCCGGCCCGGCCCAGGCCGCCGGCCCCCAGGCGCGCGTCACCGTGGTGGCGCAGGGCCTGGAGCACCCGTGGTCGCTGGCCTTTCTGCCGGACGGCGCCATGCTCATCACCGAAAGGCCGGGGCGGCTGCGCCTGCTGCGCGACGGCCGGCTCTCGCCGCCGCTGGCCGGCGTGCCCGAGGTGGCGGCGCAGGGGCAGGGCGGGCTTCTCGACGTGGCGCTGCCGCCCGGCTTCTCCCGCAACCGCTATGTCTATCTTTCCTATGCGGAATCCGACGGCAAGCGCAGCGGCACGGCGGTGGGCCGGGGCCGGCTGTCCGACGACGGCCGCGCCCTGGAGGATTTCCGCGTGCTGTTCCGCCAGGCGCCCAAGCTCTCCACCGGCGTGCACTACGGCGCGCGCCTGGTGTTCGACGGCAGGGGCTATCTGTACATCTCGCTGGGCGAAAACTACCAGCGCATGGCCGCGCAGGACCTGGACAAGCTGCAGGGCAAGATCGTGCGCCTGCGCGAAGACGGCTCGGTGCCGCCCGACAACCCTTACGCCGGCAAGCCGGGCGCACGCGCCGAAATCTGGTCCTACGGCCATCGCAATCCGCAGGGCCTGGCGCTGCATCCCCGCACCGGCCAACTCTGGGAGAGCGAGCACGGGCCGCGCGGCGGCGACGAAGTCAATCTCGTCAAGCGCGGCGCCAACTACGGCTGGCCGCTGGCGACCTACGGCATCGACTATTCGGGCCGGCCCATCCCCGAGGCCCGGGGCGGCGAGGCGCCGGGCACCGAGCAGCCGCTCTACTGGTGGAAGCAATCGCCGGCCATCAGCGGCATGGCGTTCTACGATGCGGACCGCTTCCCGGCATGGCGCAACTCGCTGTTCCTGGGCGCGCTGGCCGACCGCGACCTGATCCGGCTGACCCTGGACGGCGACAAGGTGGTGGCCGAGGAGCGGTTGCTGGGAGAGCGTTCCAGCCGCATCCGCGACGTGCGCCAGGGACCGGACGGCTATGTCTATGTGCTGACCGACGCTTCCCCCGGCGAATTGCTGAGGGTGGCGCCGGCGCAACCGGGAGAGTGACATGAAACCGTATGAACTCATCGGCTCCATGGGCTGCGGTTCGGCCATCGTCGAGATGGCCCTGGCGCTGGCCCGCGTGCCCCACACGCTGACGGACATTCCCTATCTCAAGCCCGGGCCGCAGCGCGACCGGCTGCTGCGCATCAATCCGCTGGGGCAGGTGCCCACCATGGTGACGCCCGACGGCGAAGTGCTGACCGAGAGCGCGGCCATGATGCTGCACCTGCACGACGTGGCGCCTCGGGCCGGGCTGGCGCCGCCGTCCGACGACCCCGCGCGGCCCCGCTTCCTGAACCTGCTGATCCGGCTGGTCGCGGCCGTCTATCCGACCTTCACCTATGGCGACGACCCGCCCCAGTGGACCGGCCCGGGGCCCGCCGCGGAGCATCTGCGCGCGCGCGTGCACGCGCGGCGGGCGGACATCTGGCAGGAGATCGAGCGCTACGCCGGCGCGCCGCACATGCTGGGCGCGCGCTTTTCCGCGCTGGATCTGTACCTGGCGGTTATGACGCGCTGGCGTCCGGGGCCCGCCTGGTTCGCCGAGTACTGCCCGGCGCTGTCGGCCGTGGCGCGCGCCGCGGCCGAGAAGCCGGAAGTGGCCGGCGTGCTGGCGCGGCATTTCCCGCCGCCGACGGAGTAGGGCTCAGCCCCGGCCGCCCCGCGCCGCCTTGGCGCTGCGGGTTTCGCGCAGCGCGATGTACACGCCGCTGCCCGCAATGAAGAGCGCCCCCACGAAGGCGTAGGCATCGGGCGTCTCGTGCCAGAAGATCCAGCCGATCAGCGTGGCCCAGATGAGGCCGGTGTAGTCGAAGGGCGCGACCACGGAGGCGGGCGCGATGCGGAACGCCTGCGTGATGAAGGCCAGGCCCAGGGTGGAAAACAGCGCCACCGCCGCGAAACGGGGCAGGTGCGCGGGTTCGGGCGCCTGCCAGACCCAGGGCAGGGTGACGGCGCTGCAGACGAGCTGCCCGGCCACGATATAGAACGTGGTGGTGAGCATGCCTTCGCCCTGGCCGATGCCGCGCGCGGTAATCATCATTACCGCGTACAGCATCGCCGTGGCCAGGGGCAGCAGGGTGGCCGCCTGGAAGGCCGAGGTGCCGGGGCGCACGATGATCAGCACGCCCGCGAAGCCGGCCAGCACGGCCAGCCAGCGACGGCCGTCCACCTGCTCTTTCAGCAGCAGCACCGACAGGGCCGTCACGAAGAGCGGCGCCGCGAATGCGATGGCCGTGGCCTCGGCCAGCGGCAACGCGCGCAGCCCGAGATAGAAGCAGGTGGCCGATATCACGTTGATGGCGCCGCGCAGCAGGTGCAGGCCGGGGTGCGCCGTGCGCAGGATGCGGCGCCCGCCGAGCGCCAGGGCGATGCCGGCCACCGCCGGCAGCGCGATCAGCGCGCGCAGGAACAGAATCTGCAGCGGGCTGTAGTGCGCGCCCAGCCATTTTGCGTTGGCGTCGCTGAGCGTCAGGAAGAAAATGCCGCCCACGATGCAGGCGATGCCAGCCGCATGGGACGCGGGGCGGCGGGCGGCAAGGGTACAGGAGTCGGACATACTGCGTGGAAAAAGGGCGGCCTGCCGCCGCCGGAAAGGGAGAAAAACGATTGCGGGCGCGGCTTCAGGCCGCGCGCCAGGCGGCCCAGGCCACCATGGCCCAGGCGGCGAGAAAGGCCGTGCCCCCCACGGGCGTGATGGCGCCCAGCCAATGGGTGCCGGTCAGGGCCAGCACGTACAGGCTGCCGGAAAACAGCACGATGCCCGCGAACATGACCGCGCCGGCGGCGGAAAGCAGCGGCGAGCCGAAGCGCGCGCCCAGCAGGGCCACGATGAACAGGCCCAGCGCGTGGAGCAGGTGATAGAGCACGCCGGTCTGCCACACGGAAAGCAGTTCGGGCGTGAGCATGCGCTTGAGCCCGTGCGCGCCGAACGCGCCCGCGCCCACGGCCGCGATCATGTTGAGCGCCGCGAGAACGGTGAGTTGCCTGTCGGTCATGGAGTGCCTCGTTGTGCGAAAAAGTCCTGGAGATGGGGACGCCGCCTATGATACGCATTCTCCCCGGCCCCGGCCCAGGCGTCGGATCGGGCATGTCCATGTTCCTGGCAATGGAATTCCATATGAGCTAAAATAAATTCCAATTGGAAACAAGGGCAGCCGGGTCCGGGCCATCTGGCCAGGGCCGGCGCCCGAGCCAGGAGGTTCGCATGTCTACCGCACTTGCCGAGAAAGTCCCGGGCCGCAAGACGCCTCCCCGCGCACCGGGCCGGGTGGCCGGCCGTTCGCGCCAGCTCTTCCTGGAGCTGGTCGACAGCCCGCTCAAGGACATGGCGCGCGACGTGCGCCGCGGCCTGCCCGCGCGCATGGTGGACGACGCCGCCGATTTCCTGGGCGTGCCCAAATCCGAAATCATGGCCATTGCGGAGGTCAAGCCGGCGTCGCTGTCGCGCTGGACGCGCGAAGGCCAGGCGCTGCCGCTGGGCGAATCCGACCGCCTGGCCCGCGTGGCCCGCGTGACACGGGTCGCCCGCCAGGTGCTGGGCAGCGACGAAGAAGCCGTGCTCTGGCTCAACACGCCGGTGCCCGCGCTGGGCAACGTCAAGCCCCTGTCTTTGCTCACGTCCGACGCCAGCACCCGCATCGTGGAAGACACGCTCACGCGCGCCGCCGCGGGCGTGTACGCATGAGCCGCGGCGTTTCGCTCTGGCGCATCGGCACCACCGCGGGCAAGTACCGCGCCGACGACCTGAGCGGCGCGGGCGCGGCGGCGGTGGGCGGGCGCTACAACAGTCCGGGCACCGCCGTGGTCTACACCTCCTCGAGCGTGTCGCTGGCGGTGCTGGAAACCGTGGTGCATTTCGGGGCGCGCGCCTCGGCGCAGGCCAACCGCTACCTCATCGAGCTGTCGGTGCCGCTCCAGGTGTACGAAGACCGCCAGATCCTCACCGTGGAGCAGCTCGAGCGGGATTATCCCTTCTGGGACGCGGTGCCCTTTGCCGAAGCCTCGCAGGCCGTGGGCGACAACTGGGTGGCCTCGGGCGTGTCGGCGCTGCTGCAGCTGCCCAGCGCCATCGTGCCGTGCAGCGGGGTGCCCGACTGCAACGTGCTCATCAATCCCGCGCATCCCGACGCCGGGCGCATCCAGGTCGCCCGGCGCGAGAAGTTCGTCTACGACCCCCGGCTCAAGCCGGCCTGAACCGGGAGCGCCGCGTGGATCAGGCCTGGGTCAGCACGGCCCGGCCCAGCACCTTGCCGGCGCGCAGCGAGCCCAGCACGCTGTCGGCCTGTTCCAGCGCGTAGCGGTGCACCTGCATGGGCGGCACCTTGCCGGCGCGCACGAGTTCCATCAGCTCGCGCAGTTCGGCCAGGTTGCCCACATAGCTGCCGATGATGGACAGGGCTTTCATGGGAATGAGCGCGACCGGCCAGGTGACCGCGCCGCCGAACAGGCCCACGATGACGAGCTTGCCGCCCTTGGCCAGGAAGTCAAAGGCCATGGTGGCGGTGGAGGGCGCGCCCACCAGGTCGATCGCCGCCCGCAGGGGCTTGCCGCCATTGGCCTGGAGGATCTGCTGCGCGGCGTCGGGCGCGGCGCCGTCGATGGCGGCCAGGGCGCCGGCGGCCAGCGCCGCTTCGCGCTTGGCGGGGTCGATGTCCACCACGATGGCGCCCGCGCCGCCCAGCGCCTTGATGATGGTCAGGCTCATCAGGCCCAACCCGCCCGCGCCGAAGATCACCACGGGATTGTCGCGGTAGACGGCTTCGCCGATTTTCTTCAGCGCGGAGTAGGTGGTCAGGCCCGAGCAGGCGTAGGGCGCGATCTGCGCGGGGTCCAGCTCGCCGATGTCGATGAGGTAGCGCGGGTGCGGCACCACGATGTGGTCGGCGTAGCCGCCGGGCCGGTGCACGCCCAGGCAGGCCGGCTGGGCGCAATGGTTTTCCTGGCCGGCCAGGCAGGTCGCGCACTGGCCGCAGCCGATCCACGGATAGACGAGATAGTTGCGGCCTTTTTCCACGCCCTGGGCCTCGGGGCCGGCCGCTTCCACGGTGCCCACCGTTTCGTGGCCCATGGTCAGGGGCAGCGACACCCCCCTGTCCTTGAGCGACAGGGTGCGGCCCTGACCGAGGTCGTAGCCGCCTTCCCAGAGGTGGATGTCGCTATGGCAGACGCCGGCGGCGCGCACGCGCAGCAGCACCTGCGAACCCGTGGGCCGCGGCGTGGGCTGCTCCATCTCGCGCAGCGATTCGCGGAAATTGACGACGCAATAGCACTTCATGGACTTGTCTCCTGGTTGCGGTTCTTATTTCTTCACCAGCGGGCATTCGCTGTCGGCCAGCGAAACGAACACCTGGTCGCCGGGCACGGTGGACAGAATGCGGTAGTAATCGCCTTCATACTTGGACTCGGACGGCTTTTTCACTTCCACCAGGTACAAGTCCATGATGACGCGCCCGTCTTCCGGACGGATGCGGGCATTCTTTATCAGTTTGGTCGTGATAGGCAACTCGCGCATCTTCTTGTTGACCGCCTCGCCCTCGAAAGTGCCGGCGGCCTGCGCGGCCTGCAGGTAATGCGTGGTGGCCACGTAGCTCAGCGCCTGCACGATCGAGGGCGGCCTGGTCACACCCATTTTCTGCTGCCAGCGGCGCGTCCAGGCGCGCGTGTCTTCGTCGGCGTCCCAGTAGAAGCCGGTGGGAAAGGTCAGCCCCTGCGCCACGGGCAGGCCCATGGCGCGCACGTCGTTGATGAACGTGAGAAAGGTGAGCAGGCGCTGCTTGCCGCCCCCCAGGCCGAATTCCTGCGCCTGCTTGATGAGGTTGACCAGGTCGCCGCCGGCGCTGGCCAGGCCCACCACCTGGGCCTGCGAAGACTGCGCCTGGATCAGGAAGGATGCGAAGTCCAGGGCCCCCAGCGGATGCCGCGTGCTGCCCAGCACCTTGCCGCCGGCCTGCTGCACAAAATGCGTGGCGTTGCTTTCCAGCGATTTGCCGAAGACGTAATCGGTGGTGATGAAATACCAGCTCTTGCCGCCTTTCTCGACCACGCTGCGCACCACGGCGTTGGACAGCGCATAGGTGTCGGGCGCCCACTGGGTGCTGAGGGGGCTGCACTGCTTGCCGCTGAAATCGCCCGCGAAACCGCCGCTGATGAGGGCGGTGCCGCCTTTTTCGCGCGCCACGCCCTGGGCCGCCAGGCCGGCCGAGCTGGCGCCGCCGTCCACCACCGCCACCAGGTTCTGCGTGTCGAACCAGCGCCGCACCAGGGCCGAGGCCACGTCGGCCTTGTTCTGGTTGTCCGCGCCGACGACTTCCACCGTCTTGCCGGCGACCTTGCCGCCGAAATCCTCCACGGCCATGCGCACGGCCATTTCGGAGCCCAGGCCGCCCAGGTCCGAATAGATGCCGGAACGGTCGTTCGATACGCCCAGGCGCACCACGTCGGCCTGGGCATGGGCCGCACAGGCGGCCAGTGTCGCGGCCAGGGCGGCCAGCAGGGGGTTGATACGCATCTTTCTTGTCTCCGCGGCCCTCGGGCCGTATTCAAGTTCTTGTCTGGATGATGCTGCGGTATCTTGCGGGCCGCCGGAAGCGGCTCCGGCTGCAGGAGTTTTCCTATATGTGAAGAAAAATTCCTGTGCAAGAATTTAGGTTCGCATCTGTGAAATGTCAACGTAGTGAAAAACCTGAGGCCGCCATGGAAGTGAAGCTCGTCGCCCGCACGCTGGACCTGGTTGAACTCTTTGCGCAGGAGCGCCGCCCCATGCCGCTGACGGAGCTGGCGCAGGGCCTGGGCGCCCCTATGTCGAGCTGCCTGGCGCTGGTGCGCACGCTGGTGGGGCGCGGCTATCTGTACGAGGTGCGCCGGCGCGGCGGCTATTACCCGACGCCGCGCCTGGCCGCGATGTGCGCGCTGATCCAGGACGGCGATCCGTGGCTGGAGCGGCTGCGGCCGCGGCTGGCGGCGCTGCGCGACGCCACCGGCGAAACCGCCATGCTCGGCAAGATCCAGGACGGCGCGGTGGTGTTTCTCGACGTGGCCGAGTCGGCGCAGCCGGTGCATTATGCGCCGCGCCCGGGCGCGCGGCGCCCCCTGCACACCAGCTCCGTGGCCAAGGCCATCCTGGCGCGCATGGCGCCGGCCGAGCGCGAGACGGTGCTGGCCGGGGTGTCCTACACCCGCTACACGCCGCGCACGCTGGACGGGCGGGTAGCCCTGCTGGAGGAGCTGCGGGCCACCGAAGCGCGCGGCTGGGCGGCCAACGTGGGCGAAAGCGTGGCCGACCTCACCGGCCTGGCCGTGGCGTTGGACCTGGCCGGCGAGTGGTATGCGTTCTGCGTCGCGGGGCCCACGCACCGCGTCTGGGAGGAGCGCGAGGCGCACGTGCGCAGCCTGCTGGACGCCGCCGGGGCCGCGCGCCAGTGGAGCGAGCGCTGAGCCGGGCGCGTCAGCCGCGCATCAGCGTGGATTTGCCGAACAGGCTCTCGATCAGGTCCACGGCCAGTTCCGCGGTGCGGTTGCGCACGTCGAAGGCGGGGTTGAGCTCCACCACGTCGAGCGAGCGCATCCGGCCCGTGTCGGCGATCATTTCCATGCAGAGCTGGGCCTCGCGGTAGGTCGGGCCGCCCGGCACGGTGGTGCCCACGCCGGGCGCGATGTCCGGATCGAGGAAGTCCACGTCGAAACTCACATGCAGGTGCGTGTCGGTGTCCAGCCCCTCGAGCGCGCGCTCCATGGTGGCGCGCATGCCCATTTCGTCGAGATAGCGCATGTCGAACACTTCCAGCCCCGCCTGGTGCACGAGGCGCTTTTCGCCCGCGTCCACGCTGCGTATGCCGATCTGCCGCACCCAGCCGGGCTGGATGTCGGGCGTCTGTCCCGACAGTCCGGTGATCTGCGCCGGCCCGTGGCCGCACAGGCAGGCCACCGGCATGCCGTGGATGTTGCCGGTGGGAGTCAGCTCGCGGGTGTTGAAGTCGGCATGCGCGTCCAGCCACAGCACGCGCAATTTCTTGCCGGTTTCGCGGCAGTGGCGCGCCACGGCGCTGATGGAGCCGATGGCCAGGCAGTGGTCGCCGCCCAGCAGCACAGGCAGGCGCCGCTGGCCCAGCTCGGCGTAGACGGCGTCGTGCACCGTGCGGGTCCAGGCGGCCACTTCGTCGAGGTGCCGGTAGCCGCCGCGCGGCGCCTGCCACGGATTGGGCGGCCCGTACAGGTTGCCGCGGTCGGCCACGGTATGGCCTTGCGCCTGGATGACCGCGTCCAGGCCGGCCACCCGCAACGCTTCGGGGCCCATGGAGGCGCCGCGCGCGCCGGCCCCGACATCGGTGGGCGCGCCGATCAGGGAAACGCAGGCGGGCAGGGGAGGATGGGACACGAGCAGACTCCTGGAACGGGGTTCAGGCCGACAGCACGGCTTCGAGCTGATCGCAGGCCCAGTCGATCTGATCCCGCGTGATGACCAGCGGAGGCGCCAGCCGCAAGGTGTGGCCATGCGTGTCCTTGACCAGCATGCCGCGCGCCAGCAGCCGCTCGCACCACCGGCGCGCGCCGCCGGCGTCCGGCTCCAGTTCGAGGGCCAGCATGAGGCCGCGCCCGCGCGCCTCGCGCACCGGGCCGGGCAGGGCGCGCAGGCGCTCCAGGAAGTATTCGCCCTGGCGCGCGGCGTTTTCGATCATGCCTTCCTCGACCAGCACGGCGAGCGCCGCGCGCGCCACCGCGCAGGCCAGCGGGTTGCCGCCGAAGGTGCTGCCGTGCTGCCCGGGCTGGAACACGCCCAGCACTTCGGCGTTGGACAGCACCGCCGACACCGGATAGAAACCGCCGGACAGCGCCTTGCCAATCAGCGTGACGTCGGCCTCGATGCCCTCGTGGGCCTCGGCCAGCAGCTTGCCGGTGCGGCCCAGGCCGGTCTGGATCTCGTCCAGGATCAGCGTGATGCCCTGCTCGGTGCAGCGCCGGCGCACCCGGGAAAAATAGCCGGGCGGCGGCAGGATGACGCCGGCCTCCCCCTGGATGGGTTCGGCCAGGAAAGCGACGGTGCGCGGCGTGATGGCGGCTTCGAAGGCCCCATAGTCGCCGAAGGGCACCACCCGGAAGCCGGGCGCGAACGGCCCGTAGCCGCCATAGGCGTCGGGGTCGGTCGAAAAGCCCACGATGCCCAGCGTGCGGCCGTGGAAGTTGTTGGCGCAGACGATGATCTCGGCCTCGCCGGGCGGCACGCCGCGCACTTCGTAGCCCCATTTGCGCACCGCCTTGATGGCGGTTTCCACTGCCTCGGCGCCGCTGTTCATGGGCAGGATCTTGTGCGCCCCGGTGAGCCGGGCCAGGTCTTCGTAGAAGGGCGCCATCTGGTCGTGGCGGAAGGCGCGCGAGGTCAGGGTGAGCCTGCGCGCCTGTTCTTCCATGGCGGCGAGGATGCGCGGGTGGCAATGCCCCTGGTTGACGGCGGAGTACGCGGACAGGCAGTCGAGGTACTTGCGGCCGTCCACGTCGTAGAGCCAGACGCCGCTGCCGCGCGAGATGACCACGTCCAGCGGATCATAGTTGTGGGCGCCGAGCTGGGCTTCCAGCCAGTCGCGGCGCTGTGCGCCGGCTGGAGGGGCAGGGTTCGCGCTCATGGTCGTCTCCTGGGCCTGCCTGGCCGATGGCTTATCTTAGGGCCTGCGCCGGGCGCTGAACACCCCGCGCCGCGGCGGGCCCGCGCAAGGCCGGACGGCGCGCAGGGACTTTGGGCAGAGGCGGCGCGGACTGCGGCAAAATAGAAAATTCTTCATTTCCCGGTGCGACGCTCCATGGCTGTGTCTTTTTTCATCCCGATTTTCAGGCGCGCGCTGGCGGCCGCGCTGCTCGGCCTGTCTCTTGCCGGCGCGGGCGCGCAGGCGCAGGACCAGCCTTTGCGCATCGGCGTCATTCCCAGCGTGGCCAACGAGGCCACCGAGCAGGCCATCGCCGAGGCGCGCCAGCAGGGGCTGGACGTGAAGCTCGTGGAATTCAGCGACTGGGTGCTGCCCAATATCGCAGTGGCCGACGGGTCGGTGGACGCCAATTTCTTCCAGCACGAGCCGTTTCTGCAGCTTTTCAACCAGCGGCGCGGCACGAAACTGCAGCCCGTCGCCTACGGCTATTCCACCACGATCGGCCTGTTCTCCAAGAAGCTCAAGAAGGGCGACCCGATTCCGCAGGGCGCGACCATCGCCGTGCCCAACGACCCCGTCAACACGGGCCGCGCGCTGCTGCTGCTGCGCGCCATGGGCCTGATCGAACTCAAGCCGGGCGTGGGCCACCAGGCCACGCTGCAGGACGTGACGTCCAATCCCAAGGGCATCAGGTTCGTGCAGATCGAAGGCTCGCAGTCGGCGCGCGCTTTCGACGACGTGACCGCCTCGGTCACCTACACCACCTTCGCCAAGCAGGCGGGGCTCGACGAAAAAGACGGGCTGGCCTTCGACAACACCGACCCCGACAACGTGCGCCGCTATGCCATCCGCTGGGTGGCCACGCCCGAGCGCGCGCACGATCCGCGCCTGCTGAAGTTCATCTCCATCTACCAGCAGTCGCCCCAAGTGAAGGCGACCCTGCGCCGGCTGTATGGCGACCTCATCGATTTTCCCTGGTAGGCCGGGGCGCGGCCTCAGGCGCGCGCGGCCGCATCGCCGCGGGCGCGGCGGCCGCGCGCATTGAGCTGCCAGTGCAGGCCCAGCGCGGCGGCGGCGGCCGCGCCGGCGGCCGACAGCCCCAGCGCGGAGAAGCCGGCGTGCGCGTAGACCGCGCCCGCGATGGCCGTGCCCAGGCTCGCTCCCAGATAGGTAGTGCAGGTGTTCAGGCCCAGCACCGCGCCGCGCGCCTGGGGCCGCGCCCGCGAGAGCAGCAGCACCAGCAGGTTCAGGCTGCATTGCGAGGCCGCGCCCCACGCCACGGCCACGGCCAGCACGGCGTGCAGGCTGCGCGTGGCGGCCGGCAGGCCCACGTACACCGCGGCGATGACCGCCAGCGCCAGCGGCAGCGCGCGGCGCGCGCCCAGCCGTTCGATCAGCGGCGCGCCCAGCAGGCCCGCCAGCAGGAAGCCGCCGCCATAGGCGCAGGCGATGAGTCCGGCCCGGCCGGCCGACAGCGCCAGCGTCTGGCGCACGTGGTCGGCAATGAAGGCATAGACGCCGTAGAACGCGGACGAGAAGGCCAGGCAGCCCAGCAGCAACGCCGCCACCTCGCGCTGCGCCAGCGGCGCCAGCAGCCGCGACAGCCGCGCCGGCGCGGCGGCCGCATCGCGGCGTTCGGGCAGGCGGCGCAGGCCCGCCAGCGCAATGGCGGCGCACAGCGCCAGCACGCCGTAAGTGGCGCGCCAGCCGATGGCGTCGGACACCATGGCCGACAGCGGCACGCCGGCCACCAGCGACACCGACCAGCCCGAGATCACCCGGCCCAGCGTGCGCGCCTCGCGTCCGGGCGCCGCCACCAGCGTGGCCGAACCGTAGGCCGCCGGCAGGATCACGCCCGCCGCCGCGCCGGCCAGGGCCTGCGCGGCGCTCAACACCGCCCAGTGGGGCGACAGCGCCGACAGCGCCAGGGCGGCGATGAGCGCCACCATGGCGGCCAGCAGTGAGCGGCGCACGCCGTGCCGGTCGATGCGCGCGGCCAGGAACAGCGCGCTGGCCGCGGTCGCCGCGCCGTAGGCGGAAATGGCAGTGCTGACGGTGAGCGGCGAGGCGGACAACGAGCGCGCCACGTCGGAAAGTATGGGGCTGAGGGCCAGGCCGTTGGAGCCGACGACGCTGACGGCAAACATCAGCGCGGTCACGGGGGAGGAGGAACTGCGGGTACAACGATCAGACATGCCGCAATTCTATTGGAATAAAATAAGGGTTTACGCTGATTTTTCCTTATCTCATAAAAGTTCGAATGCCGTTAGGCAGAACTTCATTCCGATGGCAGACTTGGACGACCGCGACCGAAAACTGTTAACGCTGCTGGCGGCCGACGCCACGCCCAGCTACGCCGAACTGGGCAGGCAGCTCAATCTCTCGGCGCCCGCCGTGCACGAGCGCGTCAAGCGTCTCAAGCGCGACGGGCTCATCAAGAGCATCGCGGCGCGCCTGGACGGGGCGCGCATCGGCCGCCCGCTGCTGGCCTTCGTGCACGTGGACACGAACAACTGGACCATCACCCGGCAGGTGCTGGGCCTGGCCGAGCTCAGCGAGGTCGAGGAGATCCACACCATTACCGGCAAGAGCGCCATGCTGCTCAAGGTGCGGGTGCGCGACACCCAGGCGCTGGAGCAATTGCTGGCGCGCATCCACCAGATCGAAGGCATCACCAACACCACCAGCGACATCGCGCTGACGAGCTACCTGGAGCGCGGGCCGCTGCCGCAAGAGGGGTAGCGCGCCCCGATCCCGGATGCGGAGCCGCACGCTACGCGCGGCGGCCGCCCCGCAGCACCAGCCGCGTGATCTCCGACGGCGCGCCGAAGCGCTTGGGCGGGCCCCAGTAGCCCGTGCCGCGGCTGATGTAGAGCCACATCCGACCGCAGCGGTGCAGGCCGGCGGTGTAGGGCTGCTGGAAGCGCACGAAATAGCCCCAGGGGAAGAACTGGCCGCCGTGCGTGTGGCCGGAGAGCTGGAGATCGTAGCCGCAGGGTTCGGCGGCGATGGCGCTGCGCGGCTGGTGCGCCAGCAGCAGGCGCAGCCGTGCGTCGGCCGGGGCCCCGGCCAGGGCGGCGGCAGGGCTGCTGCGGTGCGCGGGCTCGTGGGCGCCGGCGCTGTAGTCCGTCACGCCGGCCACGACCACGGGCGCGCCGTCAGGGTGGATGAGCGCGTGTTCGTTCATGAGCACGCGCAGGCCCATGCGGCGGAACTGCGCCACCCAGGCTGTGGCGCCCGAATAATATTCGTGGTTGCCGGTAACCAGGTACACGCCGTAGGGCGCGCGCAGTTGCGCGAGCGGCGCGGCCTGGTCGGCCAGGTGGGCGACCGACCCGTCCACTACGTCGCCCGTGATGGCGACGAGGTCGGGGGCCTGAGCGTTGGCCGCGTCGACGATGGCCTGCACGTAGCGGCGCTTGATGGTGGGGCCGACGTGGATGTCGCTGAGCTGCAGGATGGTGAAGCCTTCCAGCGCCGGGTCCAGCCCGTCGATGGGAACCTCCACGGTAACGACCGCCGCGCGCCGCCGCGCGTTGTGGAAGCCGATGAGCGTGGCGGCGGCGGCCGCCCCGGCCACCGTCCACGCGCTCAGGCGCAGGATCTGCGGCCAGGGCGGCGACGCGCCCGCGGCCAGGCTGGCGAGCCAGGCGGGCAGCAGGACCGCGTCGCGCAGCACGGTGAAGACGAAGAGCGACGAGAACAGGCCCATGGTCGTGAGGCCCACCCAGGCGATGCGGTCGCCCCAGGGCGGGCGCACCGAAGCGCGGGCCAGCATGCCCAGCGCGATGAACACGCACGACAGGGCCAGGGCCACGATGGCCCCGGCGCGGGCGGGGCCGGCGGTCAGGGCGTCGGGAATGAGGCGCGCACCCACATAAACGTGGGCCAGCGCGCCCAGGGTGAGGAAACGCAGGAAAAAAGCGGACTGGCGCAGCGACACGGCAAGGGAGAGGGGCTGTGGGAAGCCCCCATTCTAGGGCCTGTATGCGTCAACCGGCTCCGGGCCCGCGGCGCGCGCCAGCAGGCCGGGGCCGATTTCGTCGATGCGGTTTGCGCCCAGCATGGCCATGTTGCGGTCGACTTCCGCCGCCAGCAGCCGGATCGCGTGCTCCACGCCGGCCTGGCCCGCCACGGCGCAGGCGTAGTTGAAGGGGCGGCCCACGAAGACGAAGCGCGCGCCCAGCGCCAGCGCCTTGAGCACGTCGCCGCCGCGCCGCACGCCGCTGTCCATCATGACGGGCATGTCGCCGGCGGCCTGCACGACGGCGGGCAGCGCGTCCAGCGGGGCGATGGCGCCGTCGAGCTGGCGGCCGCCGTGGTTCGACACGATGACGCCGTCCACGCCGTGTTCGCGCGCCAGCGCGGCGTCGGCCGGATGCAGGATGCCCTTGATGACGAGCGTGCCTTGCCACTGGTCGCGGATGCGGCGCACATGGGTCCAGTTCAGGTGGTCGCGCGCGGTGAAGTCGCGCAGCACCGAAGCGGACAGAATGGGTGCGCCGCGCGTGGCGAAGGAGTTCTCGAAATGCGGCATGCCGTGGGCCAGCAGCGTGCGCAGGAAGGTGCCGGCCAGCCAGCGCGGGCGCGTGATGCCGTCCCAGGCCAGGCGCAGGCTGGGCTTGAGCGGCGTGGAGAATCCGGTGCGTATGTTGTTCTCGCGGTTGGCCGACACCGGAATGTCCACGGTGAGCACCAGGGTCCGGTAGCCGGCGCGCCGCGCGCGTTCGACCAGCGCGTCGATCCTGGCCGCATCGCCGGGCAGATAGGCCTGGAACCAGGTATCGGGCGCCTGCGCGATCACCTCTTCGAGCGGAATGAGCGATGTGCCGCTGAGAATGGCGGGAATGTTGAGCGCCTGGGCGGCGCGGGCCTGCGCGATGTCGCCGCGGTAGGCCGACAGCGCGCTCAATCCCATGGGCGCGATGCCGAAGGGCGAGTCGTAGCGGCGGCCGAACAGCGTGGTCTGCTGGCTGCGCGCCGACACGTCCACCAGCACGCGCGGCACGAAACCGTGACGGGCGAAGGCGCGCCGGTTGGCGTCGTGCGACTGGTTGTCCTCGGCCGCGCCCGCGATGTAGCCGAAGATGGGGCGCGGCAGGCGGCGGCGCGCGGCCGCCTCGAAATCGTTCAGGGACAGGATGCGCGACAGCGAGCGCGGCGCGCGGGCGGGGCGCGAGGGGGCGGGCGTGGAGCGGGGCAGGGTGGCGCTGGTCATGGTCGGGCCGCAAAAGCCCGTAATCTAGCAAGCGCTCATCTGCGCTGAAAGCGAATAAAAATGGAGAAAATTATTCGCTTTGTGGAAACGAGCGGACGTCTGCGCCGCCCCGGCTCAGCCCGCGGGCAGCGCCAGCAGTTCGCCCATGCGCACCGGGCCCAGCACCGAGGGCGTGTCGGCCCAGCGCACCCGGCCCGGCCCGAACAGCACGATAACGGTCGAGCCCAGCCTGAAGCGGCCCATTTCCGCGCCCTTTTCGAGGTGGATGGGCGCGCGCGCGGTTTCGTCGTAGCGGATGCTGCGCACCCGCCGCTTGTGGGGAGTGACCAGGCCGGCCCAGACGGTTTCGATGGAAGCCACGATCATGGCGCCGACCAGCACGACGGCCATGGGGCCGTATTCGGTGTCGAAGATGCACACCACGCGCTCGTTGCGCGCGAACAGGCGGGGCACGTTGCGCGCGGTGAGGGGGTTCACCGAAAACAGGCGGCCCGGCACATGGACCATTTCGCGCAGCGTGCCGGCCACCGGCATGTGTACGCGGTGGTAATCGCGCGGCGACAGGTACACCGTGGCGAACTGCCCGCCCTGGAAAGGTTCGGCGCGGGCCGCGTCGCCGCCCAGCAGGTCGGCCAGGCCGTAGCTGTGGCCTTTGGCCTGGAAGATGCGGCCATGCTCGATGGCGCCCATCTGGCTGATGGCGCCGTCGGCCGGGCAGAGCACGGCGCCGGGCAGGTCGTCGAGCGGGCGCGCGTCGGGCTTGAGCGCGCGCGTGAAGAATTCGTTGAAGCTCGGGTAGGCCAGCGCGTCTTCCTGCTCGGCCTCGCGCATATCGACCTGATAGCGGCGCACGAAGCGCGAGATCATCCAGTTCTTGACCGCGGGTTCCCGGCAGTCGGCGGCGTATCCGAACAGCCGCGACACCAGGTGGTGAGGCGCGAGATACTGGCTGGCGAGGAAGAGTTGGTCTTTGATTGGCATCGAGGGCCCTGAAAAAGCGCGTCCCGCATGCAGCGGGACGTGGTTGCAGCGCGCCGTGCCTGGCCGCGGCGCGTTCGATCGGCGGCATTGTAACCGTACTGGCGCGGCTGGGAACTCAGAATTTTCCGATGGCCTCGGCCAGCGCGATCAGGCGCTCGGCCTCGCGCGCGTGCAGATTCTCGACCAGCGCGCCGTCCACCACGGCCACGCCCTGGCCGGCCGCCTGGGCCGCGCGCCAGGCCTGCAGCCGCTTGCGGGCGAGCGCGACCTCGGCGCCGGACGGCGCGAAGGCGGCGTTGGCCGGCGCGATCTGGCGCGGATGGATCAAGGTCTTGCCATCGAAGCCGAGGTCGCGCCCCTGTTCGCAGGCCGCGGCCAGGCCGGCGTCGTCGTTCAGGTCGAGATGCACGCCGTCGAGCGCGGCCAGGCCATGCGCGCGCGCCGCCATCACGGCCAGCGAGCGCGCCAGCAGCGTTTCCTGGCGGCCGGGCGTGTGGCGGGCGTGCAGGTCTTTCACCAGATCGGACGTGCCCACCACGATGGCCGCCAGACGCGGGTGGCCGCAGGCAATGGCGTCCAGGCGCAGAAAGCCCAGCGGGGTTTCGGCCATGGCCCACAGCGGCAGCCCGGGCGGCGCGCCGGCCTCGTCCAGCGCGCGCGCCAGCGCATGCAGTTGGGCGGGGTCTTCCACCTTGGGCAGCAGCACCGCGTCGGCGCCGGCCCCGGCGATGGCGCGCACGTCGTCGCGTCCCCAGGGGGTGTCCAGCGCATTGACCCGCACCACGCATTCGCGCCGCCCGTAGCCGCCCTGGCGCAGCGCTTGCGCGACGCGCTCGCGCGCCTGGGCCTTGGCGTCCGGCGCGACGGCGTCTTCGAGGTCGAGGATGAGGGCGTCGGCGTCCAGGCCGCGCGCCTTGTCCAGCGCGCGTTCGTTGGCGCCCGGCATGTAGAGGACGGAGCGGCGGGGGCGTATGGAGAGGGTCATCGGGAAAGGGGCATCGGACAGGGCTCGCGCCGCGCGCTCCGGCATCCGCCCTCGGGGCGGTCCGGAGCGCTCATGCCGACAGGCAGGACCGCGCGGCGGGTTGCGGGTTGGAAACGATCTCGACAGGCATGGTACACACATAGCCCACGCCGTACACGGTGCGTATGCCCATGTCGCCGCCGGCCAGGGCGCGCAGCTTGCGGCGCAGGCGGTGCACGTGGGCGTCCAGGCGGTGCGTGTCGTAGGACTGCGCGCTGGCGCCCAGCGCCTGCACCAGACGCAGCCGCGACAGGGGCAGCGGCGCGGCCTGGATCAGCGCGCCGAGCAGGCGGCATTCGGCTTCCGTGACGTCCACCACCACGTGCGAGGGCGATTGCAGCGTGCGCCGGGCGGGATCGAAGCGCCAGGGCGCGGCGTCGGCCGGCGCGGCGGGCGCGACGACGCGCAGGCGGCGCGCCAGAGCCACCAGCGTGGCGCCGAGTTCGGCCAGGTTGACGGGCTTGGTGAGGTAATGGTCGGCGCCCAGGCTCAGTCCGGAGATCTTGTCTTCGCTCAGCAGCCTGCCGGTGAGCATGACGATGCCCATGGAAGGATAGCGGGTGCGCAGTTGGGACACGCGCGCCAGCCCGTCGCCGTCGGGCAGCATCGCGTCCAGCACCAGGATGGCGGGCGTGACCGCGTGCAGCAGGCCCTCCAGTTCGGCCAGGGAGCCGGCGGTGAGCACCTGCGCGTCCAGCCCCAGGCCGTGCACGTACTCCGCGATGGTGTCGCGCCAGTCTTCGTGATCGTCGACGATGAGGATCGTCACGGCGCGGTCCGCAATCGCCGCGGACCGCGGGCCGCCGGAAGCGCCGCGCCTCGCGCCGGGGTTCGTGCTCGCGCCATGGACCGCACGGGCTCAGCGCGCCAGGTATTCCACGGGCACGTCGGCCGGCACCTTGCGCAGGCGGTCGCGCTCGATGCGCACCGCCGCGAACCGGGACTTGCGCGCCGCGGCGTTCTGCAGCAGCACCGACAGCACCGCGCCCTTGTCCTGGATCCAGCGCGTCTTGCCGCGCAGCAGCTTGACGGCATTGTCGACGGTGCCCAGGCGATACGTGGTGGCGTCGATCTGCACCGAGCGCTTGCCGTCGAAGGCGGCGGCCTCTTCTTCGGTGATGGCGGCGGCGTCGAGGTTGCTGCTTTCGAAATCGATGCGGTAGAGAAACTTGATGCCGGAGTGCGGGTCCTGGATGACGATGAGCTTGTCCGAGCCCGAGGCGTCCGACATCATCCCGATGACGGGCGACTCGACCAGTTGCTTGCCGCGCTGTTCCTCGGTGTAGATGAACACGGTCGGACGCTGGGCGCGGGCCGCTTGGGCGGGGGCAGGCGAAAGGGCAGACAGTGGCATGGCTTGAAAATGGATGCGCCGCGCGCGGGACGCGGCGGAAAGGACCCAGGGCCGCAGGAGCGGGTCCGATGGCTCAAGACATGCATGATACCAATTGTTTCATTGGTGTGGCGCAGCATCGGCGCGCATTCGCGCCGGCCGGCGCCTTCCGGGCAGGACGGCCGCGCCGTTCGCGCCGGAGCAGGGGCGAACGGGCGGGCCCCGGCGCAAGGGCCGGGCAAGGACGGTCTGGCGTGGAAGAAAAGTCAGGCGTGCCGGGCCGCGCGGCGGCGCTGGCGCACCGCCTCGGCCAGCGCGCGCAGCACGGGCAGGGTCTGGGTCCAGCCCAGGCAGGCGTCGGTGATCGACACTCCATGACGCAGCGGTTCGCCGGGCTTGAGGTCCTGGCGGCCTTCTTCGAGGTTGCTCTCGATCATGACGCCGGTGATGCGGGCGTCGCCGCCGGCGATCTGCGCCGCCACGTCCTGGGCGACGTCGATCTGGCGCAGGTGCGACTTGTTGGAGTTGGCGTGCGAGCAGTCCACCATGACCTGCTCGCGCTGGCCGGCCTTGCGCAGCGCCGCGCAGCAGGCGTCGATGCTGGCGGCGTCGTAGTTGGGGCCCTGCTTGCCGCCGCGCAGGATGACGTGCGTGTCCTGGTTGCCGCGGGTTTCGAAGATGGCGGCCATGCCCATCTTGGTCATGCCCATGAAGGCATGGCGGGCGCTGGCGGCCACCATGGCGTCGGCGGCGATCTGCACGCCGCCGTCGGTGCCGTTCTTGAAGCCGAGCGGGCAGCTCAGGCCGGAACTGAGCTGGCGGTGGCTGGGGCTTTCGGTGGTGCGCGCGCCGATGGCGCCCCAGGCGATCAGGTCGGCGATGTACTGCGGGCTCAGCAGGTCGAGGAATTCGGTGGCGATGGGCAGGCCCAGCGCGCTGATGTCGAGCAGCAGCCCGCGCGCGCGGCGCAGGCCCTCGTTGATGCGGAAGCTGCCGTCCAGGCGCGGGTCGTTGATGTATCCCTTCCAGCCCACCGTCGTGCGAGGCTTCTCGAAGTAGACGCGCATGACCACGAGCAGTTCGCCGGAAAGCTCGTCGGCCGCGCCGCGCAGCAGGCGCGCGTATTCCATGGCCTGGTCGTGGTCGTGGATGGAACAGGGGCCCACCACGACCACCAGCCGGTCGTCGCGCCCGTGCAGCACGTCGGCGATGGCCGCGCGGCTGCGTTCCACCAGCGCCTGCGTTTCCCGGGGCACGGGAAGCTCGTCCTGCAGCAGCGCGGGCGAGATGAGCGGGCGCACCGCGCTGATGCGGGTGCCGTCGATACGGGTGGTGTCCGGGGAGGAATCGGCCGCGCCGACCTCGCGGTCGTGCAGGGGATCGTCGATGCGGGTCAAGAGGAGCTCCGTGCCGTGGCTGCGCAAAACCGCCATTATCGCACCTGCGGACGTGACACATCGGGGGACGGAGTCGGCTTTCGGGATGAGCGGGCGTCCGCGGAAGCCGGCGGCGCGGGGGCGGCGGCGTTAATCCGGATGGACCCGTGGGCGGCCCGCCGGCTCGCGGTTTGCGCGAATGTGCATTAACCCCGCGCGCAATCGGGGCTGGATGGCGGCGAGTTGACGTAGGATGCGGAAATCAAGTACAGCAGGCGGCCGCCCAAACCGGCATCGCCGATCGAGGGGATCCGTGAATGCCTAGACTGCGACCGCGCTTTGCCCGGCGGATACTCGTGCTCAACGACCACCCCGTGGAGCTTGCGCTATTCCAGAACATGCTGGCGGCCATGGGCTACCGGCGCGTCACCGCGGCAAGCGACGCGGCGGCGGCCGTTGCGGCGGTGGCGCGCCAGCCGCACGATGTCGTCATCAGCGACATCGCGACCGGCATTGCGGGCAGCGCGAGCCTGCTGACCGAGCTGCGCGGCATGGGCCGCGTGCCGCCGGTGATCTGGACCAGCGGGCTGGGCGAGGAGTTGCTGCAATCGCATGTGAGGCTTGCGCTGGAAGCGGGCAGCGCCTCGGTGCAGGCGCTGCCCATGCCGGTGTCGGCGGCCGTTTTGCAGGCGGCGATGGAGACGGCGCTCGAAAGCCTGGCGGCGTCTCAGGAGGCGGCGCCCGCGCCGCTGCAGCGGCGGGCGATGGAAACGGCCCTGCGCCGCGCCCTGCAGACGGGGGCGGGGTTCAGCGTGGTGCTGCAGCCGCAGGTGGATCTGCGCACGGGGCGGGTCGTCGCGGCCGAGGCGCTGTCGCGCTGGCGCCACCGCACGCTGGGCGAGGTGCCGCCCGCGGACTTCGTGGCGGCGGCGCACCGGCTGGGGCTGGACGGACGGCTGTTCGAGCGGGTGGTCGACGCGGCGGCCGGCGTGCTGGTTCCGCTGCATGCCGAGGGCCTGGCGGTTCCGGTCGCGGTGAATGCCTCGGCGTCCACGCTGTGCGATCCGGCGCTGCCCGCCATGCTGGAGCGGCGCATGGCCCGGGCCGGCCTGCCCGCGCGCCTCATCAAGATCGAGCTGACCGAAGACGAGCCGGTGGGCGACTGGGTGGTGCTGTCCTCGGCCCTCAACCTGCTGCGGGTGCGGGGCTTCGAGCTGGCGATGGACGATTTCGGCGCGGGCATCGCCTCGATGCGGCTGTTCTCCGCGATGCCGTTCACTGAACTGAAGATAGACCGCGAGTTCATCGTCCACATGCATCGCGACGCCGCCTCGCGCGCGGTGGTGGCCGCGGCGATCGACATGGGCCGTTCGCTGGGCAGGCGCGTCGTCGCCGAGGGCGTGGAGCAGGAGCGCGACCTGGCCCTGCTGCGCGAGCTGGGCTGCGACGCGGCCCAGGGCTACGCGATCGCGCGGCCGCTGGCCCCGCGGGACTTCGTGGATTTCTGCCGCGCCTACAGTCCGTAGACGTCCACGTCGCCCGGGTATTCCACGGCGAACTTCAGCGTGGCCTCGCGCGATTCTCCCGGCGCGAGTTTCCAGTGCCACGCGATCCGCCCGTCGGCCTCGCGCCGCGCATCCTGGGCCGAGGGCGCCAGCACCTTGACCGCGATGCGCTCGTTGCGCGAGACGGGGATACTGTCGCGGAATTCCAGCGTTTCCGCGCTCTGCTTGTGGTTGCGGACGGTGTAGCGGTACTCGTAGGTAACCCGCCGGCCGCTGCCGGAAAAGCCCGTGTTCTCGGTATAGCGGCTGACGAGCTTGCGCTCGATGGCGATGCCATCGTCCGCGCCCATCGCCAGGTCCAGCTTTTCGCCGGGCATCACGGTCTTGAGCGCGCCGGCGGCGACGAAGGCATCGCCCAGGAACGTGTTGAGCGGCCCGGCCAGCAGCGGGTAGCCCGTGCTGTTTTCCGCCTGCGCCGAGAGGTAGGCGGTTTCGCGCAGGCCCGGCGTGGCGCGGTAGACCAGCGTGGCGGGCAGGGTGGCCGTGGCGATGGCCACGCGCTGCGCGCTGTCGTCCGAGGGCAGGCTGGCGGGGGCCTGGATGCGGAAGGCGGCGCTGGTGGCCGCGTTTTCGAGCTGGGCGGTGGCGGCTTCGGCTTCGAGCGGTTCGTCGGCGGCCGAGGCCGTTCCGGCCGCTTCGGCGGCTTCTTCCAGCCGGGCCTGCCCGAAGGCCCGCGGGCGCGAGGCGGCCGGCGCGGGGCGGGGCGCCGGCGGCTGCGGCGCAGCCACGTCGACGATCCAGGCGCGCGGCTCGGGCGCGGCCCCGCCCAGCGACGGCCGGGCGGTGGAGAGCGTGAGCCGCACCTGGTTCCAGTCTTCGCCCGTATGCTGGCGGACCACGCCGAAATATCCGAGCTGCACCGTGCGCTGCGCCGGCTGCAGGCGGGCGTCGTAGGCCGGGGTCCAGCGCGCTTCGCGCACGGCGTAGGCCAGCTTCACCTCCACCTTGGAGGACTCGGCCAGGCGCAGCCGCAGCACGGCGGTCTTGCTGGCGCGCTGCCGGTCGCGCTGGCTCTCGATCTGCGCGGCCAGCGCATCGCGCCGGCGTTCCAGCTCGCCGCGCCGGGCCGCCACGTCGCGCAGGCCGGACAGGGCGCGCGCAAGCGCGTCGGCGCTCAGCGATTGCAGCGTCCTGAAGTCCTGCTCCGTCGGGCGCGGCGCGCCCTGGCCGGCGTCGGTGGCGCCGCGTTGCATCAGCAGCACCAGTTCGCGCTGGTTGTCGAGCACGGCCTTTTCGTCGTCCAGGGCCGCGAGTTTCGCGTCCAGGCCGCGCAATTCCTCTTCCAGCGCGCGCACGCGCGGGTTCGGCGCGCCGGCCGGATAGGCATTGCGCACCTGCACGTCGATCAGCGTGGCGGGCGCGGCGGCGCGGGCGCTGGCCTGCACCGAGCTCTCCTGCAGCCCGGCGGGCAGGTTCTCGAGTTCGAGCTCGTGCTCGCCCGCGGAGAGCTGGGCCGAGGCGAGACGCGTGACCACCGCGCGGTCCGGGTAGACCGTGACTTCGGAAATGGACGAGGGCAGCGCGACGGCGGCGGCCATGCCCGGCAGCGCCGCCACGGCGAGGGTGAGGAGCGTACGGTTCAAGGGGGTGCCTTTTGCGGAGAACGGGACGGCGGCCACTGTAAGGGGGAAGCGGGCGGGGCGTTTTACAGAAGGTGACAAGACCGGCGCAAACACGACAAGCCGGGCCGCAATGCGCCCGGCGCGGGACCGGCGGCGCGCCGAACCGGGCGGGCTGGCGCCTCAGGCCGGGGCCGGGTGCGCCAGCCCGCGCATCAGCGTCACCGCGTTGGCGGCGGCCGCGCTGCGGTCATGGCGGCGATAGGCCATATCCAGCAGCGCATGCGGCGCGTCGCCCCGGATGGGCCGGTACTCCACGCCCTCGGCGCCCATGTGGCGCATGGCCGCGGGCACGATGGAAATGCCCACGCCGGCGGCGACCAGGCTGACGATGGAGGCCATCTGCGGCGCTTCCTGGATGACGCGCGGCGAGAAGCCCGCCCGCTGGCAGGCCGAGAGAATCGCGTCGTACAGCCCCGCGCCGATGGGCCGCGGGTAGAGCACGAAATCCTCGCCCGCCAGCGCCTTCATGGGCACGGCGCGCTTGCGGCCCAGCGGATGGCCGGGCGGCAGCGCCACCAGCATGGGCTCGTCCAGCACCCGCTCGGCGGCGAATTCCGGGTCCGGCGCATAGGGCGGCCGCACGAAGGCCACGTCCACGTCGCCCGCGCGCAGGCTGCGCAGCAGGCTCTGCGTGGTGGATTCGGTGAGCGAAATGCGTACGCCGGGGTAGCGGTCGCGGTAGGCGCGGATGGCGCTGGGCAGGTAGGGGTGGAACACCGCCGAAGCCGTGAAGCCGATGGTGACGGCTCCTTCTTCGCCGCGCCCCAGCCGGCGGGCCGTGTCCACCGCGCGCTCGGCGCCGGCGAGGATGGCGCGCGCGTCTTCGAGGAAACGCGCGCCGGCCTCGGTGAGCGCGATGCCGCGCGGCAGCCGCAGGAAAAGGGGCGTGCCGATCTCGCGCTCCAGTTGCTGGATCTGCTGGCTCAGGGGCGGCTGGCCGATGCCCAGGCGGGCCGCGGCGCGCGTGAAGTGCAGCTCCTCCGCCACGGCGACGAAATAGCGCAAATGCCGAAGTTCCATCTTTTTTAAATATAGTCAAAGGTACTTTCATATATTGGACATATGCAGGAGAAAGGTCTACCTTTATTCGCAAGGCGGGCCGGCTGCGCGCCCGCCGATCACGAGACTTTTCCCATGGCTGTTTCCCTACCCGATTCCTCTTCCTCCGCGTCCCACGCGCCGGCGGCCGGCCTGCTGCGCCGCGGCTCGCCGGGCCTGCGCCGCGCCCAGTGGGCGCTGTTCGCCGCCGGTTTCTCCACGTTTTCGCTGCTGTATTGCGTACAGCCGCTCATGCCGCTCTTCACCCATGCCTTCCAGGTGTCGCCCGCTCAGAGCAGCCTGGCGCTGTCGCTGTGCACGGGCCTGCTGGCCCTGGCCATTTTCGCGGTGGGCCTGTTTTCGCAGTCGCTGCCGCGCAAGCGCACCATGGCGTTCTCGCTGGCGGTTTCGGCGGCGCTGGGCACGGCCGCCGCGGCGGCGCCCGACTGGCACAGCCTGCTGGCGCTGCGCGCCCTGCAGGGGCTGGCCATGGGCGGCGTGCCCGCAGTCGCCATGGCCTACCTGGCCGAGGAGGTCGAGCCCGACACGCTGGGCTTCGTCATGGGCCTGTACATCAGCGGCAGCGCCTTTGGCGGCCTGTCGGGGCGGGTCGTCACCGGCCTGGTGTCGGACCACTTCGGCTGGCGCGCGGCCATGGGCGCGCTGGGCGTGCTGGGTATCGTGGCGGCCCTGCTTTTCATCTGGCTGCTGCCGGCATCGCGCGGCTTTACGCCGCACCGCGGCGACGGCTGGGCGGGCGTGCTGCAGGACGTGCGCCAGGGCGTGTCGGCCCACCTGCGCAACGGTCCGCTGTGCGCCCTGTTCGCGCTGGGCGGGCTGCTGATGGGCGCATTCGTCACGGTATACAACTACGTGGGCTTCCGGCTGCTGGCGCCGCCGTTTTCGCTTTCGCAGACGTTCATCGGCTCGATCTTCGTGGTCTACCTGGTGGGCATCTTCGCCTCGACCTTCTTCGGCCGCATGGCCGACCGGCACGGGCGCGGCGCCATGCTCACGGCAGCCTCGTGCCTTGCGCTGGCGGGCCTGCTGCTCACGCTGTCCGACTCGCTGCCGGTGCTGGTCCTGGGCATCGTGGTGTTCACGTTCGGTTTCTTCGCCGCGCATGCGGTGGCCAGCGGCTGGGTGGGGCACATGGCGCGGGGCTACAAGGCGCTGGCCGCCTCGCTCTACCTGCTGGTGTACTACGTGGGTTCCAGCGTGCTGGGCGCGCTGGGCGGCAAGTTCTGGGCCGGCCTGGGCTGGGCCGGCGTGGCCGCCCTGTGCGGGGCGCTGCTGGCGGCGGCGCTGGCCGTGAGCCTGTGCCTGTACCGCCGAGGCCGGCGCGTGTCCATGGCGCCGGCCGCGCCGGGCGCCGCGACGCGGGCGGGTTGATGATAAAAGCAAGCATTCTCATTTATAATCGCGCTCATGCCTGAAGCCGCCCCGGTCCCGCGGGCGGTTTTTTCCCGCCCTCGAGGTCCGCGATGCCTTCTTCCCAGGATCTTTTCTCCCTCCAGCGCGAGCACGCCGCGCTGCTCGCCGCCTATGGCCAGGCCCAGAACCATTGCAGCAGGCTGCTCGGCGAACAGGCGGCGCGCATCGCGCGGCTGGAGGCCGAGCTGATGCGCCAGCGCGCCGCCTTCGTCGTCGCCCAGACCGCGCTGGCCTGGGAGCGCGAAGACCGCGCCGCCCTGGAACGCGCGATTCCCGGGCTGCCCCGGCGCATGGCGCTGGCCCGCCGCGTGCAGCAGCTCATGGAGCGCGTGCAGCAGCTGATGCGCGAACGCCTCTCGTGGCAGGACTGGGCCGCCTCGCACCGCCTGCATCAGGAAGCGCGCATGCGGGCCCGCGCGCACCGGCCTGCGCCGGCGGCGGTTCCGGCCGCCGCGCCGGCGGTCATGGCGCTGAAGTCCAAATCCGTGCTGTGCGTGGGCGCGGACGACATGGCCCTCATGCTGACGCGCAAGGTGGTCGAGATGGCGGGCGGCCGCTATCTGGCGCACACCGGAGAGAGCGACGGCGAGGCGCTGGAGGCCAGCCTGGTGGCGGCCGACCTCGTCATCTGCCAGACGGGCTGCGTGAGCCACGGCGCCTATTGGCGCGTGCGCGATCACTGCGCGCGCACCGGCAAGCAGTGCGTGCTGGTGGACAAGCCCGAGGCGCTCTCGGCGCTGCACCTCGGAACCGCCGAGGCCGCCACGCGCTGACCCCGGGTGTTCCAGGACGCGCCGATGTTACGGCGCGTTGCCGTTGTAGCATCTGGAGCGTCTCGCGCGCGGCCAAGCCGTTTTACGCTGGCGTCAGAGAGGACTGTGGAAATTTCCATACATGCTGACCAAGCGAGACCGGGTGGCCAACCCGTGGACCGACACGCTCGCGCGCCTCGAAGACGAGCGCATCATGCTGCAGCGCATCGCGGAGGGGATGCCGCTGGCCGAGGTGCTGGAGCACATGCTGCACGCCATCGAGGCCCAGTCCAGCACCGAATTGCTGGCTTCCATCATGCTGACGGACGCGGGCGGCGCGCGGCTGCGCCACGGCGCGGCCCCCAGTCTGCCGGCCGTTTTCAACGCGGCGGTGGACGACGTGCCCATCGGCCCGCAATCGGCCTCGCCCGGACTGGCGGCGCATACGGGCTGCCCTGTGTACGCGGAGGACATCTCTTCGCATCCGGCCTGGAACGGCTGGCGCAGCCTGGCGCTGGCGCACGGGCTGCGCGCCTGCTGGTCTACGCCGATCAAGGCGCCCGACGGCCGCGTGCTGGGAGTGCTGTCCAATTACTACCGCGAGCCGCGCCGGCCCTCGGCGCATGACGTCGACGCCATCGCGCTGGTGACGCGCAGCGCGGCGCTGGCCATCGAGCGCCACCGCACCGACCAGGCCCTGCGCCAGGGCGGCGAACGCTGGCGGGCCATGTTCGAGGGCATGCAGGAGGCGTTTTTTCTGAGCGAGGCCTTGCGCAACGACGCGGGGCAGGTGGTGGATTTCCGCTTTCTGGAGGTCAACCCCGCTTTCGAGCGGCAAAGCGGCATGAAAGAGGGCGATACGCTGGGCCATACCCTGCGCGAGATGATCCCCGGCGTGCCGGGGCAGATCATGGAAACCTTCGCCCAGGTGGTCGAGACGGGCGAGCCGGCCCAGTTCGAATTCGCCGTGCCGGCGCCGCGCGAGGCCTGGTACGAAGCGCGGGTGCGCAAGGCGGGCGCCGAACGCATTCTGGCGCTGTTCCTCGACGTGACGGCGCGCAAGGCGGCCGAGGCCGAACTCTGGGAAGGACAGCACCGCAAGAATTTCCTGCTCGCGCTGGGCGACCGCATGCGGGAGCTGCATCACCAGTCCGCCATCGAGCGCACCGCCTGCGAAGCCCTGGCCCAGCACCTGGCGCTGGGCCAGGCGGCGGTGCTGGACTGGCCCGGAGAGGGCGCCCCGCCTTCGGTGACGACGAGCTGGCGCGCGCCCGGCGCGCCCGAGCTCGATCCGGGCAGCCTGGACGAAGAGTTTTACGCGGCCATGCGCAAGGGGCGCACCGCTTCGCTGCAGGGCCCGGACGCGGACCGGGGCGCGGCGCGCGCCGCGCCGTGGGCGGTGGCGGTGCCCATGCGGCGGTGGGGCCGCGCGACCGGGGCGCTGCTCGCCTGCCTGGGGCCGGGCAGCCGTTTCAAGGCCGGCGACATCGCGTTCATGGAAGAAGTGGCCGAGCGCATGTGCGATGCGGTGGAACGCTCGCATTATGCGCGCATGCTGGAGCAGCGGGTGGAAGACGCGATTGCCGAGCGCGACCGCATCTGGCGGCTGTCGCCGGAGCTGCTGGCGGTGGCCGACGGTCAGGGCCGCTTCGTGAGCGTGAACCCGGCCGTCAAGCCCATCCTGGGCTGGACGCCGGAGCAGTTCCTGGCCATGGGGCTGGCCGAGCTGGTGCATCCGGAAGACTACGACGCCTCGCGCGCGGCGCTCACCCGGGCGGCGCGCAGCGAGCCGGCGCAGGGCCCCAGACACCTGGAGAACCGCCTGAAGACCCGCGAGGGCGGGTACCGCTGGATTACCTGGAGCATGTCGTGGGCGCAGGACGGCCTCTACATGACCGGCCGCGACGACACCGATCTCAAGGTGCAGGCCGAGATGCTGCGCGAAACCGAGCAGGCGCTGCGCCAGGCGCAGAAAATGGAGGCGGTGGGCAGGCTGACCGGCGGCATCGCCCACGACTTCAACAATATGCTGCAGGGCATTTCGGGCGCGTTGTACCTCATCGAGCGCAAGCTGGCCGCCGGCGCGCCGGAGCAGGCGCAGCGCTTCGTCAATGTGGCCAAGGATTCGGCCAGCCGCGCCGCCCACCTCACGCAGCGCCTGCTCACGTTTTCGCGGCGCCAGCCCATCGACCCCAAGCCGGTGGACGTGGCCGCTACCCTGCAGTCGATGGCCGATCTCTTCCGGCGCTATACGGGCGAGAGCGTGTCGCTGGAGTTCGACCTGGCGCCCGGGCTGTGGACCGTGCGCTGCGACAAGAACCAGTTCGAGAACGCCATGCTCAATCTGGTCATCAACGCCTGCGACGCCATGCCGGGCGGCGGCGTGCTGACCGTGTCGGCCGCGAACACGCGGCTGGACGGTCCGCAACTGCGCCAGAGCCCGGGCATGCGCGACGGCGAGTTCGTCGCGGTGTGCGTGAAGGACGTGGGCTGCGGCATGACGCCGGACGTGCTGGCGCACGCCTTCGACCCCTTCTTCACCACCAAGCCGCTGGGCGAGGGCACGGGGCTGGGGCTGTCCATGATCTACGGCTTTGCCAAGCAGGCGGGCGGCGTCGTCATGCTGGACAGCGAAGTCGGCGTGGGCACTTCCGTGCGGCTCTACCTGCCGCGCCTGGACGGGGCGCCGGCGGATCTGCCCCGGGCATCCGAGGAACCGGGGCCGCGTCCCGGCCAGGCGCGCAAGGCCCTGGTCGCGCTGGTGGAAGACGATGCCAACGTGCGCGACATGGTGCGCGAGTGCCTGGCGGAACTGGGCATGCGGGTGCTGGCCGCCGGCGACGGGGAGGCGGGGCTGGAACTCGTGCAGCGCACCCCGGGCATCGACTTGCTGGTGACGGACGTGGGGCTGCCCGGGCTCAACGGGCGGCAGTTGGCCGACGCGGCGCGGGCGGCGCATCCTGGCCTGAAGGTGCTGCTCATGACGGGCTATGCCGAAAGCGCGGCGAGCGACAAGGGGTTTCTCGCGCCGGGCATGGAACTCATCGTCAAGCCCTTTGCGCTGGATGCGCTGGGAGCCCGGGTGCAGCGCATGCTGACTTCGGGCGGCGGCCCGGAGCGGGCGGAAGGATTGCAGGAGAGGTAAAAATTTCCCGGCGCCCCGCGCCTGGCCGGGCGGGGCGGGGGCCGGTTCCCGGGCATGGGCCTTGCGGAAAAGAGGGCGCATTCCATCCTTCATCTTTCAAGGAGCCCACGCATGAAGATCCGAGCCTTCAGCAGCGCGCTCGCGCTGGCCGCCGGCCTGGCCTGCGGCGCGGCGCAGGCGCAGTCCGCCGCTCCCACCACGCCCTCGACCACGCCCAACGACAGCACGGGCGCCCAGCCCAACCGGCCATTGCCGGCCGGGCAGCCGGCCCCGGCGCCCAGCGCCAATCCCTCGACGGCCACGACGCCGCCCCGGCTGGACCAGGGCAGCGGCCAGGACGGGCATCACATGCGGTCGGACCGCCATGCGGGCCAGATGCCGCATCGCCAGCGCGAAGCCAACGACAACGTGCCGGCCACGCCGTCGGGCGGCGCGGCGCCGCCTCCGGGATACCCCAATACGGGCGGGTCCCAGTGAACCCGGCCAGCAGCGGCGCGCCTGCGGAATCGGGCGCGCCACCGGCTCGCGGCTGGCGTGCCCTATTGCTGGCGGCGCAGTTCGGCCGGGGGCAGCCGGAGCTGGCCGCGGTATTTGGAGACGGTGCGGCGCGCGAGGAGGATGCCGCTGGCGGCGAGTTGCCGGGCGAGGGCGACGTCCGAAAGGGGCATGGCGGGGTCTTCGCCGTCTATCAATTCCTTGATGAGCGCCCGCACCGCGGCGGCGGAGCAGGTGCCGCCGGATTCTGTGGCCAGTTCACGCGAAAAGAAGTGGCGGAATTCGAACACGCCGCGCGGCGTCACCATGTATTTGCCCACGGTGGCGCGCGAAACGGTGGACTCGTGCATTTCCAGGTCGTCGGCCACTTCGCGCAGCATGAGGGGCCGCAGGGCGACTTCGCCGTATTCGAAGAAGCGCTGCTGGCGTCTTACGATGGCTTCGGCCACGCGCTGGATGGTGGTGTAGCGCTGCTCCACGTTGCGCACCAGCCACCGCGCTTCCTGCAGCTCCTGCGCCATGGGGCTGCGATCGTCCAGCCGCGCGCGGCGGAACAGATCGGCATAGGCCTGGTGCAGCCGCGCCTGGGGCATGGCGCGGCGGTTGGGCAGCACGCGCCAGCGGGCCTGCCATTTGTCCACGAATACGTCGGGCACCACATAGGCCGGCGCTTCGTCGCTGTAGCGCCGGCCCGGCTTGGGATCCAGGCCGCGGATCAGCGCGCAGGCCCCGCGCAGGGCGTCGGCCTCGCAGCCCAGCGCGCGGCGCAGGCCGGCGCTGTCGTTGCGCGCCAGGCGGTCGAGGTGTTCGCGCACAATGCGCAGCGCGAGTTCGCGCCTGGCGGCCGGCACGCCGGGCGCGGCCGCCAGTTGCAGGGCGAGGCACTCGGACAGGTCGCGCGCGGCCAGGCCGGGCGCGTCCAGCTGCTGGACCAGCCGCAGGGCCGCCATCCATTCGTGTTCGTCGGGCGGCGGCGAGAACCCGGCGGCGGCGTCGCACAGTGCGTCCAGCGGCGTGCGCAGGTAACCGTCGTCGTCCAGCGCGTCGATGATGAATTCGGCCATCAGCCGGTCGCGCGGCTGCAGGCGATAGTTGCCGAGCTCGCGCGAGAGCCGTTCATGCATGGAAACCGAGGCGCTGGCCCACTGCCCCAGATCCTGCGCCGCGCCGTCGCCGGCCGGGCGCACGGGGTAGTCGCCGGAGTAGGCGGGGGCTTCGGGCGCCTCGGGCGCGGCCGGTTCGGCCGCAGGCGCGGAAGCGGCCGGCGGCGCGGCGGAGTCGGCGCGGGCGGCGTCCCCGGCCCGCGGCTCGCCCGCGTCTTCGCTTTCCTCCACTTCTTCCAGGAAAGGATTGCTGGCCAGGGCCTGCTGGATCGCCGTGGTGAATTCCAGGGCGGTCATCTGCAGCAGCTTGACGGACTGCTGCAAGCGGGGCGCCAGGGTCATCTGCTGGCGCAGGCGCAATTCCTGCATCGGGTGGCCCAAGGGTTTCTCCTCTCTCGGGGCCGCCGGAAAGGCGGCATCAACCAGATGGGTCATGCAAGATCCATGCCCGCCGGCGGGGCGGGGAGGGGCGGCCGGGGGGGCCGGCCGTCCGTGGCGGTGTTTACAAGCAGCCGGTAAGAATTGCCCAGGCGGGGCTCAGCCGCGCGGCGCGCCCGGGTCGCCTTTTTCGTAGACGTCCAGACGGTTGTAGAGCGTTTTCAGGCTTACGCCCAGCGATTCGGCCGCCAGGCGCTTGTCGCCGGCATAGTGGGCCAGCGTGGCCAGGATGAATTCGCGCTGCGCGTCTCCCAGCGGCGTGCCCAGCGGCAGGCTGAGCTGGCCGTCGCGCACTTCCGCCTGGCGGGCGGCGCGCGGGCGCGCGGCCAGTTCCAGGTTGAGTTCCGCGTCGGCCAGGATGTAGGCGCGCTGCACGGCGTTGCGCAGTTCGCGCACGTTGCCGGGCCAGTCATAGCGCGCCATCGCGTCCAGCATGCGGCGCGAAAACACCTTGCGGGTCTGGTGGCGTTCGTTCAGGGCGTCGAGAAAGCGCTGGGCCAGGATCACCGCGTCTGCCTCGCGCTCGCGCAGGGGCGGCACGCGCAGGGGGATCACCAGCAGGCGGTGCAGGAAGTCCTGCCGCAGCCTGCCGTCGGCCACCGAGGCGGCGGGGTCGCGGTTGCTCGCACAGATGATGCGCGCGTTGGCCCGCAGCAGGTCGGAGCCGCCCACGCGCTGGTAGGTGCCGGTTTCGAGCACGCGCAGGAAATGCACCTGCATGTCGGGCGGCATTTCCGTGACCTCGTCCAGGAAGAGGGTGCCACCGCTGGCCGATTCGAAATAGCCGGCGCTTTGCGTCACGGCGCCCGTGAAGCTGCCTTTCTCGTGTCCGAACAGTTCGGCATGCGCGAGCGAGCCGCTGATGGCGCCGCAGTTCACCGCCACGAAGGGCTGGTCTTTGCGGTCGCTCGCCGCGTGGATGGCGCGGGCCACCAGCTCTTTGCCGGCGCCGCTTTCGCCCACCACGAAAACGCTGGCGTCGGTGGCGGCTGCGAGCTGGATCTGGCTGGCCAGTTTGCGCATGACGGGGGACATGCCCGCCGTCTCCAGAATGCCTTCGGCGCAGGCAAGCGTGTCCCCACGCTGCGCCATGGTGCGGTTTGGCATGGGAGATTTCCTCGATATTCGTTTAATGTTAGAGACGCGGCGCAGGGGTATCTGCGACCAGATGCAAGGAATCGAAAACGTTATTGCAATGTGGCAAATCGGCGCGCCGGCCGGCGCTAGAGTCGGTATTGTGCCGATCGGAGCTTGTCCGATTCCTGGGCGGGGCAGGGTTCCCGCCTCGGGCAGAACGTCGAACGCGGCCGGCCGGAGGCCCGGGCGCGCCCAACCCTTTCGCATGTCGAGCGGAGTCGCTATGCCTCACCTGCTTATCGTGGACGATGACGAAGCCATCAGGGAGACCTTGGCCGAGATCGGCCGGGACAGCGGTTTTTCGGTGGCGGTGGCCGCTTCCATCAAGGACGCCATGATCCAGCTCGACCGCCAGGCGCCGGATCTCGTGCTCACCGACGTGCGCCTGCCGGAAGGCAGCGGCATGGACATTTTCAAGAACGTGGCCGTCGCCAGCGCCGAGGTCGTGGTCATGACCGGCCACGGGACCGTGGACAATGCCGTGCAGGCGCTGCGGCTGGGCGCCACCGACTACCTGGTCAAGCCGATCAGCATGGACCGGCTCAATCTCATCCTTTCGCGCATCCTGGCCAACTCGGGCGAGGTGCCGCCCGGCACGCCTTTCGAGGAAGAAGGCCGCTTCGGCAAGATGTACGGCGCTTCGCCGCCCATGCGCGAGCTGTACCGGCAGATCGCGCGGGTGGCGCCCACCGACGTCACCACGCTGCTGATCGGCGAGAGCGGCACGGGCAAGGAGCTGGCCGCGCATGCCATCCACGAACTGAGCGGGCGGCGCCAACGCCCGTTCGTCGCGGTCAACTGCGGCGCGATATCGCCCAATCTCATCGAAAGCGAGATGTTCGGCCACGAGCGCGGCAGCTTCACGGGCGCCGACCGCCAGCACAAGGGATATTTCGAGCGGGCCGACGGCGGCACGCTGTTCCTCGACGAAGTCACGGAGATGCCGCCGGACCTGCAGGTGAAGCTGCTGCGCGTGCTGGAAACCGGCCAGTTCATGCGCGTGGGCACCAATCGCGAGATTTCCTGCGACATCCGCATCGTGGCCGCCACCAACCGCAACCCCGAGCAGGCGGTGCAGGAAGGCAAGCTGCGCGAAGACCTGTATTACCGCCTGAGCGTGTTTCCGCTGGAACTGCCGCCGCTGCGCGAACGCGGCGAGGACATCGTCTACCTGGCCGAGCGTTTCCTCGAAGCGCAGAACCGCGAGACGGGGCGCAACAAAGCGTTCTCCGCGCATGCGCTGGAAGTGCTGCGCCAGTACGAATGGCCGGGCAACGTGCGCGAGCTCAAGAACTTCGTGCGGCGCGCCTTCATCATGGCCGAGGGCGACGAGCTCGACGTGGACATGCTGGCGCCCCAGGTGTCCCCGGGCGGCGAGCCGGCCGTGGAGCACGTGACGGTGCCGGTGGGCGAAACCCTGGCCGACGCCGACCGCAGGCTGATTCTCGCCACCCTGGAACGGTGCAAGGGCGTGAAGAAACAGACCGCCGCCGTGCTGGGCATCAGCCCCAAGACGCTCTACAACCGCCTCGAAGAGTACGCCGCGGCGGGCTATCACGTCCCCGGCGACGACGGCGAGGCCAAGGGCTGACTCCGCGGCCCGCCCGCGCCCGGACCGGCGCTGCGGGCATTTCGGATCCCCCGCGAAAGCGCATCGCATTTTTCTCTCTCCGGACCTTGCTGCCGGCGTTCCTGGCGCCGGCGTCTTTCTCGTCTCCGGCCGCGTTGCGCGGCGCAGCCCTGGGCAGCAATTGCCATGCCCGGCGCGGGCACGCGGCTTGCGCCGCGCGATCCACGGACGCACGGTCCGCGACCGGACCGACCCTGCAAGGAGAATCCTCATGAGCCAGCACAAGCAACCTCCCGCCGCCGGAACGCCGGGGCCGGAGCGCGACGCGCCCAAGGCCAACCGGCCGCGCGAAGAGGGCGAGGCCGCCCGGCGGAGCGGGCAATTCGGCGCGGACAAGCCGGGCTTCGGCAAAGCGCCGCCGCCCGTGCGGCGCGAGGCCGACAAGACGCCGCACCGCAAGGGACCGGAATACGAGGAAGGCGGGCCGTATCCCGGCAAGCAGCCGGGCGATGCCTGACGGCCCGCACGTGCGCCGAAAAACCGCCTCCCGAGGCTGACGCAACCCGCCCGGACGCGCCTGTGCAAGGGCGCGCCTTGCGCAGGGCGCGGGCGCGTCCGCTGCGGGTCAGCGCCGGCGGCGCGAGACGCCGGCCTCGTCCGCGTCGGCGACGCGGTCGGGCGCGATATCCAGGCCGTCCCGCGTGTCGTCGTCCGGATCCACGCTTTCGCGTTCCCCGGTGGACTGCGCGTCGCTGTCGGTGCCGGCCATGCCGGGCGGCAGGTCGCTGGCGGAGTCGGAGGAATCGCTCGGCCCGAGATCGGGCCGGCCGCTGTCATCGGTGTCGGGCAGGGGCAAGGGTTTGCGGGGCATGGCTGTCTCCCATGGCAGGCGTTGCCGTCGGTGCGCGCCAAGGCCGGCGCGGGGCATCCCGGCGCGGGGCATCCCGGCGAGGTGCAGACCGGCGCGGTGCAGACAGGTGCAGACCGGCGAGGTGCAGACCGGCGCGGTGCAGACCGGCGCGGGGCGTCGCGGTGCCGGCCTCCGCCGCGCGCATGAGGCATGCCGGAAAGCGGCAGGCCAGCAATCGGCGGTGCAGCAAGCGCCGTGCCGGCCGACGCCGGCGGCGTCCGGGCATGGAAGTTGCTGTCCCGGGGAGCATTCATTCCGCGAGGAGGCCGCCATGTCCCTGATTGTTGCGGCGCGCCTGGAAACTTTCGACCAGGCCAGCGCGGTTGCCGCGCGCCTGCATGCCGAAGGCTTTCCGGAGGACGCCATCCATACCTTCTACATCAACACGGCGGGCGAGCATGCCCGCTACCCCATCGGCGGCGACCGCGCCGCCGATCCGGACGCGCGTGGCGCGCATTTCGGCGCGGTGGCCGGCGCGGCGGCGCTGGGGCTGGTGTTTGCGGTGATCGGCGGCGCGCTGGCCTCGCGCATGGCGGGCTCGACGCTGCTCGTCATCATCGCGGCCGGCGTGGGCGCCTATCTGGGCGCGCTGGCGGGCGCGCTGTGGATCACCGGACGGGTGCGGCGGCCCGCGGCGGGACAGCCGCTACCGCATCCGCCGCTGCGGGAGGCCGGCGTGATGCTGGCGCTGCATGTGACCCCGGCCCAGGAAGGGCTGGCCCGGCGCGTGCTGCGCGAGGGCGGCGGCCACGACATCGAGCGCGCCCGGGGCCGCTGGGCGCAGGGGCGCTGGGAGGACTTCGACCCGCTCAAGCCGCCGCAGCAGGCGGAGCCCACATCGACGACCGCGCAACAATGAGGCGAGCCGTGGCCACGTCCGCCAGGCTATCCGCCGCGCCGGGGTGGCGGCGCGCCAGCGCGGCCGCGCTGGCCGTGCTGCTCTGGGCTGCGCTGCCGGCGGCGCGCTGCCCATGCTGGCCGATCAGCTAAAAGAAGGCGCGGGCATTGCGGCAGGCGCCGGCGACGCCGCGGCAAATCCTGCCCGGCGGCGCGGCCGGCGAGCCGCCCGCCGTGTCGCCGGCCGCTAATGCGATCCGGGTGCGTCGTTCCCCCACATGCCGAGCTTTTTCAGCATGCGCGGCCCCAGGGTGCGGCGCGACGCCTCGTAGTCTTTCCAGGCGTCGCCGTACTCGCGCGCCAGCGCCAGCGCATTGCGGATGTTGCAGGCGTCGCCACGCAGATCCCGCGCCTCGTCCAGGGCCTCCCACGGTAGCGGCATGGATACCGGCGCGCCGTCGCGGGCGCGCGCGGAATAGGCGGCGATGGCCGTCGCGCCGTTGCCGTTGCGCAGATAGTCCACGAATATCCGTCCGCGCCGCCGCGCTTTGGACATACTGGCGATGAATCTTTCGGGAATCACCCGTTCCAGCTCGCTGGCCAGGGCGTGGCTGAAGTCTTTCACCGTGTCCCAGTCCTGGGTGGGACGCAGCGGGGCCACCAGGTGCAGCCCCTTGCCGCCCGTGGTCTTGAGAAAGGGCGCCAGCCCCACTTCGCGCATCAGCCCCTGGACGAGCCTGGCTCCCTCGGCCACGGCGCGCCAGTCCACGCCTTCGCCGGGGTCGAGGTCGATGGTGATGCGGTCCGGATTGTCGCCGCGAGGGTCGCGCGACCCCCAGGTGTGGAACTCGATGACCCCGATCTGCGCCAGTTCGAGCAGGCCGCGCGGCTCGCGGATGACGAGGTCCTGGCCTTGCCGTTCCAGGCCGGGAGGCAGGGCGCCGCTGATGTGCTTCTGGAAAAAGCACTCGCCGTCCACGCCTTCGGGGCAGCGCAGCAGCGCGACACGGCGTCCTCGCAGATGCGGCATCATCAGCCCGGCGGCCGACTCGTAGTACTGCACGAGGTCGAGCTTGCGAGTGTCGGGCTTGCGCAGCACGATGCGGTCGGGATGGGTGACGCGCACCCCGCCCGGCGCTGCCCCGCGGGACGGGTCGGCGGCGGGCGGGTCGGCCGGGGTTTCGCCGCTTACCTGCGAGGCAGGCTTGTCTTCGCGCAGGCCCGCGAACGAGGCCTGGCGCAGCAGGCCGTCGTCGGTAATGCCGGCGTAGTTCACTTCGGCAACCAGTTCCGGCCGCACCCATTGCACGCTGCCTGGGCGGCCGCTGCCGTAGCGGCCGGAACCGGGCAGGGGCGCCGAGAAGGGACTGCGGCCGGTGTGCAGGGCCCGCAGCCTGCGGTGCAGCGATGCCAGGACCTCGGCGGTGTAGCCGGTGCCGACCCGGCCGGCATACTGCAGCGCGCCGCCTTTGCGCAGCCCCACCAGCAGCGCGCCGAAATGGCGGCGCGACCCGGACGGCGCGGTATACCCGCCGATCACGAACTCCTGGCGCGGGCGGCATTTGAGCTTGAGCCAGTCCTTGCCGCGCCCGGCCGAGTAGGGCGCGTCCAGCCGCTTGCAGATCAGGCCCTCCAGTCCGAGCCGGCAGGCTTCTCCCCAGGCGGCGCGTCCCTGCTTTCCGTCGTTCACTTCGAGGCGCTGCGTCATGCGCAGCGGGGCGTCGGCGGGCAGGTCCGCAAGCAGCGCCTGCAGGCGCGCCTGGCGTTCGGACAGCGGCAGCGCGCGCAGGTCGCGCCCGTTCCAGTAGGGCAGGTCGAAGGCGACGAAGACCAGCCCTTGCTGTTCGCCGTCCAGCGCGTTCTGCAGCCGCTGGAAATCGGACAGCCCGCGCTCGTCCAGGCTGACGACTTCGCCGTCTATCCAGCCCGCGCCCAGGTCCAGCCGGGCCAGGGCGTCGGCCAGCGGCCGCATGCGTGCCGTCCAGTCGCCGCCGTTTCGGCTGTGGAAGTCCACGCCGCGCCTGCCCTTGCCGATGCGGCAGAGCACCCGGTAGCCGTCGTATTTCACTTCATAGGACCAGCCCGGGCCGTCGGGCGGGCGGTCGACCAGGGTGGCGAGCTGAGGCTCGATGGACGCGGGCATGGCGGCCTTGCGTCCGGCCCGCGCCGCCCCGGCGGCGGCCTTGCGCCGGCGGGCGGCGCCGTCTAGCGGGCCGTTATCTTGAGGGTCGTCGTCTTGCCGCCGGCGAGGCGTCCCGCCGGCCGCGCCTGCCGGATCTTCGGCATCGTCGCCGGGGACGGCGTAGCGGTCGTCCAGCTTGCGCAGCAGCCATTGCTTGCCGTTGCGGCCCAGGCGCAGCAGCACCCATTCGCCCCGCATGGCGCCGCCCCGCAGCGTGAAATGCAGATGGCCTCGGGCCAGCCCGCGCCCGGGGTCGCCCTCCGGTATCCAGGTGCCGCTGTCCCAGATGTCGACGTGGCCGGCGCCGTAATGGCCTTCGGGGATGTCGCCCTCGAACTTGCCGTACTCCAGCGGATGGTCTTCCACCCTCACGGCCAGCCGCTTGACGCCGGGGTCGCGGCTCGGCCCCTTGGGCACGGCCCAGCTCACCAGCACGCCGTCCAGCTCCAGCCGGAAGTCGTAATGCAGGTGGCTGGCCTGGTGCCGCTGTATGACGTACGACAGTGCGCGGCCCCGCGCCTGGCGGGCTGCGCGGCCGGGGGGCTCGCTGGTGGCGCGGAAATCGCGCTTCTTGCGGTATTCGCTCAGGGGCTGGTCCAATGGGGGGACTCCTCAGGCCGCTTTGCGCCGTGAGGGCGCGCTGCGGGCGCCGGTCTTGCGCGCGCCGGCCTTGGCGGCCCCGGCGCCCGCGGAAGCGGCGGAGGCCGCCTTCTTGCGCGCGGCGGACGGCTTGCCGCCGCGGCTTTCTATGCTCTGCTTCAGCATGGCCATGAGGTCGATCACCTTGGCCGACCGGCGCGCGGGGGCCTCGCCGGCTTCGGTGAGCACGTGGGTCTTGCCCGCCTTGATCTTCCGGTCGATGGCGTCGAGCAGGTCTTCGCGGTATTCGTCGCGGAAGGCGTCCGGATCCCATTCCATGGCCATGTCCTGCACCAGCCGCAGCGCCATTTCCTTCTCGCGCGGCGTAGGCGCGTCGGCCGGGCGCGGCGCGGGCAGCTCCAGTTCGCCGGCGGGCAGGATCTCGTCGGCATAGCGCAGGGTGATGAGCATGAGCGCCTCCGCCTGGGGCAGCAGCGCGCACAGGTGCTCGCGGGTGTGCAGCACCACGCGGGCCAGGCCGAGCCTGCCGCTCTTGCGCAGCACGTCGCGCAGCAGCGCATAGCCCTTGGCGCCGCGCCGGTCGGGCGCAAGGTAGTAGGGCGTGTCGTAGTAGAAGATGGGGATCTCGGCGGCGTCCACGAATCCCTGCACGTCCACGGTCTGCGTGGCGGCGACGTTGGCGCGCCGGAAATCCTCGTCGCTGAGATAGACGTACTCGCCTTTCTCGTACTCGTAGCCCTTGACGATGTCTTCGGCCGCGATGGACTTGCCCGTGCGCTTGTTGATGCGCTGGTAGCCGACGGGGGAGTCGTCGCGCCGGTCTATCCAGTCGAAATCGAGGCGGTGCGGCCGGGTGGCGGCGTACACCACGATAGGTATGTGCACCAGGCCGAAGGCGATGGCGCCTTTCCAGATAGTTCTGGGCATGTCCGGCTCCTGAAAGGGAGAACGCGCGGCCCGCCCCCGCGAGGGCGGGCCGCGCGGCACGCATGCGTCAGCAACCGCCGTGCCCGGGGCTCCGGACGCGGCGGCTGCCGCGGTTTTCCGCCTGCGCGCCCGCCGCCGCGGGCTTACTGGCGGCCCACCAGCACGCCGAACAGAAAGGCGGCGCCCGCCACCAGCCCCACGGCCTGCCAGGGGCGGGCCTGGATATATTCCTCGGTGCAGTCCAGCGTTTCCCTGACCAGGTCGTTGGCGGTTTCCGACGCCGCGCGCAGGCTCTGGCGGGTGGCCTGGAGCTGGTCGGACAGGCGGGCCTTGAGCGCGTCGATGTCCGCGTTGGCAGGGTCGCGCAGCGTCTCCTCCAGATCGTCGATCCAGCTTTCCGGACTGCGGGCGCGCCGGCGCGCGACGCCGTCGTCCGGTCCGTTCTCGGGAAAATCGGAGGGCGCGGGATTATGGGTAGAGGCCATCGGATGCTCCTGTGGTCGGGCAGACAAAGCGGCGCGCGGGCCGGCCCGGTCGGCGCCGCGCTAGGCGGGGTCCATGTGGCGGCACGCCTGGGCGCATGCCAGGCAGGCGTTGGCGCAGGACTGGCAGTGCTGCGCCGCGAACGAGGCGCACTCGCGGGCGCAGGCGTCGCACGCCAACGCGCACAATCTGCATGCGGCAATGGAAAACATTCCGCCGCGGGCGACGAGCCGCGCCGCGGTGCGGCACACGGCCGCGCATTCCAGGTCGAACCGGATGCAGGATTGCATGGACTGCGGGTTGTCGGCAAGACACATCGCAGCGCAGTGGTCGCAGGCGGCGGCGCATTCCTCACAGGCTTGCACAGATTTGCGGAATTGTGGGCTTTGCATTGCATCTCCTTGTATTCCAGGCTTGCCGCAGGGCAAGCGCCCCAGCAAACGGCGCGCCCGCCGACCGGCCACATCCGCTTGCAATTTCGCCGGCCCCCCTCCGGCGCCTGCCCGCAGTAGCATGGAGACATCGCCACCGCAGGAGCCAGGCATGAAATCCGGAGAGAAATCCGCCGGCCGCGCAGCGCGGGTGTCGCTGCAGGCCAAGGTGCTGCCGCCCGATTCGCCCGTGGAAGTCCCCAATCTGCCGCCCGTGCCCGACAAGAACACGCCCGACGAAGCGGCGCGCGACGCGCGCGTGCGCGTGGACGAGCAGACCGAATCCAACTGGGCCGACGGCAGCGCCCCGCAGCCCCGCGCCAGGAACGCGCGCTCGTCCCTGCTCTGAAACCCCGGGGCGCTCCCCGCCTTCCGCAACGGCGGGCGCAACGGGGCAGCCGGGCGTCCCGGGCACGCCAATTGCTGCGGGCGTGGCCTCAACCGGCAATCGGTATCCGGGCACATGGGAGCCACGCATGGACAAGGAATTGCAGGACGCCAACATCGCCATTCTCGTGGTGGACGGCTTTGAGCAGATCGAGCTGACCAGCCCGCGCGATGCGCTGCAGGCGCAGGGCGCGCGCACGGTGGTCGTTTCCGCACGGCGCGAGCCGGTGCAGGGCATGAATCACCACGAAAAGGCAGACAGCGTCGAGGCCGAACTGATCTTCGCCGAGGCCGATCCGGAGCATTTCGACGCGGTGCTGCTGCCCGGCGGCGTCATCAACGCCGACGAGATCCGTATGCACGCCAAGGCCCGGGAATTCGTGCGCGCCATGCACGAGGCCGGCAAGCCCATCGCCGTCATCTGCCATGGCGGCTGGCTGCTCATCTCCGCCGGCCTGGTCAAGGGCCGCAGGATGACGAGCTGGCCGTCTCTGGCCGACGACCTGAAGAACGCCGGCGCCCACTGGGTGGACGAGGAAGTGGTGGTGGACGGGCGCTGGGTCAGCAGCCGCAGGCCCGGCGACCTGCCGGCATTCAACCGTGAAATGCTGCGCGTATTCGCGCTGGCCCGGCGCTGAAGCCGCGCCGCCGGCTGCCGCATCAACGCAAAGGAGGTACCCGCCATGCCCGCGTTCCATCGCATGCACGTCCCGCCCAAGCCCGAGCCGATCCCGCCGGGGTCGCCGCCCGGAGACTTGCCGGTCGACCCCGATACCGACGAGCCCGACGTGGACCTGCCTCCGAGCGAGGCGCCGGACAAGCAGAAGACCGCACCCGCGCCGCATTGAAGGGTCGCCGCCAGGGGGCGCGCCGCCATTTCCACCAAGAAGAAAAGGAGTCGCCATGTCGACCATACTGCTGATTATTCTCATCCTGCTGCTCATCGGGGCGGTGCCGGCCTGGCCGTACAGCCGCAACTGGGGGTATTACCCGAGCGGGCTGCTGGGCATCGTGGTCATCGTGCTGATCGTGCTGCTGCTCATGGGACGGCTATAGCGCCTTTTCGCGCGTCCTCCACCGCGCGGCGCGCCGCCTGGCGGAGGGCGCGGGGCCGGCGTAACATCGCGGGGTTTCCGACTCCCCCGGGCACGCCGTGCCGCGTTGTATGCGCATTCCCCTGCTGATCCTCATCGAGAGCGTCAAAGACTACCTGCCGCGCTTCGAACAATCCGGTTTCGCCCCCGTCTGGGCGCCCACGGCCGAGGCGCGCGCCCGGACCATCGCCGAGCGCGGGCAGGACATCCGCATCGTGCTCACGCGGGGCGCCACGGGCCTGCGCGGCGACGAAATGCAGGCCATGCCCCGCCTCGAAATCGTGTGTTCGCTGGGCGTGGGCTATGAAAACATCGACCTGGACGCGGCCCGCCGGCGCGGGATCGTCGTCACGCACGGGCCCGGCACCAATGCGGTGTCCGTGGCCGATCACGCCATGGCCCTGCTATTGGGCGCGGCGCGCCGCCTGCCGCAGGCGGACGCCGCCGTGCGGCGGGGCGGCTGGAGCGGCTTCATGGGGCCGCAGGTCGCGGGCAAGCGCCTGGGGCTGATCGGGCTGGGGCACATCGGCCGGGAAATCGCCCGGCGCGGGGCGCTGGGTTTCGGCATGCGGGTGGGCTATTGCACGCGCCGTCCCCGGCCGGAAAGCGGCTATGCGCATTACGCGGACGTGCGCGCGCTGGCCCGAGACTCGGATTTCCTGGTGGTGGCCGCGCCGGGCGGGGCCGCCACGCACCACCTGGTCGACGAGACGGTGCTCGACGCGCTGGGGCCGCAAGGCTACCTGGTGAATGTGGCGCGCGGCAGCGTGGTGGATACGCAGGCGCTCATCGCCGCCCTGGAGCAAGGCCGCATCGCCGGCGCGGGCCTGGACGTCGTGGAGGGCGAGCCCGACGTGCCCGAGGCGCTCAAGCGCCTGGACAACGTGGTGCTCACGCCGCACAGCGCCGGCCGTTCGCCCGAGGCGGTGGAGAACACCGTCAGTCTCTTCCTGCAGAACGCCGCCGCCCACTTCGCGGGCCGCCCCGTGCTCACCCCCGTGCCCGATGCGGGACACGGCGGATAGCAGCGTCCGCCGCGCCGGCGGGCAGGGAGCCTGCCGCCCTCAGTGCGAGAACAGCACCGGCACCGTCATGCTCTTGAGCACCGAGGCGGTGGCGCCGCCCATGGCCCATTCGCGCAGCTTGCTGTGGCCGTAGGCGCCCATCACGATGAGGTCGGCGCTGTGGTCGGCGGCCGTGTTGAGGATAGTGGCGCCGACGCCCACGCCGCGGATGTCGCGCCTGACGTGCCGCGGCTCGGGAACGCCATGCAGCTCGAAATACGTGGCCAGCTCGGCGAAGGGAATGGCGGGCTCGCGCGTCGTCGTGGATTCGCCCTCGTCCATGGTGAGCACCACGATCTCGCCGGCGTGCTTGAGCAGGGGCATGGCGTCGGCCAGCGCGCGCGCCGCCTCTCGGCTGCGGTCCCAGCAGTAGACGATGCGCTCGCCCACGCCCGTGAACGTGCCGCTGGAGGGCACCACGAGCACCGGCCGTCCGGCGGACAGCAGCGTCTGTTCCACGAATTCGATTTCATGGGCCGCGTCGGTGTCGCGAGGGTTTTCCTGGCTCAGCACGATGAGGTCGGCGGTGCGGCCGTACAGCGCCATGCACGCGCTGGGCGAGCTTTCGGCGCTGCGCACCGAAGCCGCCACGTCGGCCGCCGAAGCGGAGGCCAGGAAGCCGTTCTGCACCGCGGCGCGGTCTTCGGCCAGCACCTGCTTCATGACGTCGAGCGCGCGGGAAAGCAGCACGGATTCCCCGTAGTAATACTGCGGCGGGGCGGAACTGGCGTAGATGCCGAGCACCTCCGCCTTGTGGCGCCGGGCCAGCGCCAGGGCGACGGTGGTGCGGCGTTGGCAATCGTAACCCTGGTCCAGGTGCAAAGCGATGCGGCGGTACATGGCGGCCTCCTTGTCAGCGTCCATGCTCAAATGGTCGGACAGACCGGCGCCCGGCTTCTTGACCTGGATCAAGCGGCGGCGGCCCGAGGCGGGCGGGCGCATCCGGCCGCCCGCGCGTTGCGCAATCCGGCAATTTGTCCTGGGGACGGTCCGGCGGCGCGGGGAGGCTGCCCGTGCGCTCCGGGCGGCCCGCCGGCTCACGCCCGCTGGGCGCGTTCGCGCAACTGCCGGATCTGGCGCGCCTGCTGGCCGATGCGCGCCAGCGGCCCGGACAGGGCGGCATCCGCCGCGAGGGGCGGGGGCGGGCTCAGGCGCGGAGCCTGGCCGGCCTCGCGTCCCGAGAGCGCCGCGGCCAGGATCTGGCCGTATGCCCGCAGGGCAGCGGCCGCTTCCGAGCCCTCGGGCGGGCCGGGCTGCAGTTCCAGCACGGTGCCGGCCGCGGTCACGCGGCGCATCGCATTGAGCAGGCCCACCGCCGTTTCCACATTGCGCTCGCGGTGCACGGGATTCTGCTGCAGGCGCTGCAAGGCGGCCTCGGCGTTGTCGGCGGCCAGGCAGGCCGCCCGCCGCAGCGCCTCGACCTGTGGCCGGGCCGCGTCAGGCCGGGCCGCGCCAGGCCGGGCCGCGTCGGACCCCGCGGCGTCAAGCGGGGCGGCGCCCGGGCCGGCCTTGGCGTCGGCCAGCGCCCGCACGTAGTCCGCGTGCCGCTGCAAGGCGTCGGCCAGCGCGCCCGCCAGCTGGCGCGGCGCTTTCTCGGGCCAGGCCAGGAACCCGACCAGCAGCGCCAGCACCCCGCCCAGGACGCTGTTGAAGGCGCGCAGCGCGGCCAGGGTGGGCTCATAGATCTCGGGCTGCTGGATGTGGCTCACCAGCACGAACTGGGAGGTGAGAAAGAAGGTGAAAAGCGCGTAGTGGACGGTGCGGGCGGCGAAGGTGCCCAAGGCGATGGGCAGCACCGCCAGCGCCACGGACAGCGGGCTGCCGAGCAGCAAACCCAGCAGGGAGGCGCCGATCGCGCCGGCCACGCTGCCCGCCACGCGCTCCAGGGTGCGCTGCCACGTGGTGGCGAAATACGGCTGCAGAATGAACACCAGGGTGAGCGACATCCAGTAGCCGTGGTTGACGGCGAAGGTGCGCGACAGCGCCACGGCGATGGTGGCGCCCAGGCCCACGCGCAGCGCGTGGCGGAAGGCGTCGGAATCCCGCCGCATGTTCTGGCGCAGGGCGCGCCATGCCCGGCGCGCCGGATCGCGCGCGTGCGCCGGCAGCGACGGCGCGGCCGCGGCCGCGCCCTGGTCGAACAGCGATTGCGCCACCGATGCGGCGTTGCGCAGCAGGCGGTCGAGCACGGGCAGGATGGCGGACAGATCCGGCGCATAGGCGGCCGGGGCGCCGCGCAGTTCGCGCAGGCCCGCGCGGCAATGCTCCAGCCGGTCGCGCAGGCGCTGCGCCTGCCTGGGGTCGGCCACGTCGGACACGCCGGCAATGGCGTTGGCCACGCTGGCGTAACGGTGCAGCGCGTGCGCGAGGTGGGCGCCGGCGCTGCGTCCCAGCCAGCGCGGGGTGTGCGACTCGAGCAGGTCGGCGGCGGCCACGAGGGCGATGAAGCTGTCTTCGGCGTTGCCGAGCAGGAAGAAGAGCTGCTGCGCGCGGGCGCGGCGCGAGGGCCGGGCGTCCTGCACTTCGCCGATGCGGCCGCGCGCGGCTTCGAGCAGGGCGCGCAAGGCGCTGCGCTGCGGCCGGGTGACGGCGCTCCATGCCTGGGGACGGTCGGCATCAGGCACCAGGCCGGAATACATGCGCGCCAGCGCGTCGGCGAAGTCGGCCAGCCCCTGGTAGCAATGCGCCACGCTGCGCGTGGCGTCTTTCCAGGGCCGCCTGCGCCAGACCAGGGCCGACATCAGCATGGCCCAGACCGCGCCGGCCAGGAAGAACAGCGTGTACCCGAGGCAATCGGCCAGGGTGGGGGCCGGCAGTTCGGCGGCGACCACGAAGCCCGCGGAGAGCAGGGTGCCGATAATGGCCGCCGCCGGGCCCAGCACCCGCAGCAGGCCGCCGAAGGTGCAGCACAGAAAGGTGAGCGGCAGCAGCAGCCAGAGGTGCGGCGACGATGCCGTGGCCAGCAGGCAATAGAGTCCGCCGATCAGGCCCAGCGCCAGCATGGCGCCGGCGCGCTGGCGCAACGGCCCGCCCGGATCGCCGAAACACGCCCAGAACGCGGCGATGGCGCTCCATCCCAACCGGGGTTCGCCGGCCAGCACGGCGAGCACGACCGGCGCGGCGCTGATGGCGGCCGCCTGCAGCGCGTCCAGCCACAGGATATTGCGCGCCGACGCGCGCCACGAAGACAACAGGCTCATCGAGCAAACGGGGACTGCGGAAAGCGCCAACCCTACCATGTGCGCAAGACCGCCGCGCCGGCGGCGGCCATTCCGTGTACGCATGGTTACAACTGATCGGCATCCGGCGCCGCGCGGCGCGCCGATTTGCTGGAATAAAGCCCGGAAATCGCCTACAAAAACGAGTGAGACAGGCGGGCCTCTCCCGCCTTCGTCTTCCCCGAACAGCCTACGAGGAGCAGTGCATGGCTCTCCCTGCAGCGGCTGGATCCGATCAGGCGGCCAGCGATCATGAGATCGCGGCCATGGTGCTGGGCGACGGCGGGCAGCGCAACGACGGCCTGCGCGTGCTGGTGCAGCCGCAGTTGGACTTGCTCACCGGCCGGATCGCGTCGGCGGAAGCGCTGTCGCGGTGGCAGCATCCCCGGCTGGGGATGCTGATGCCCGCGCAGTTCGTGCCCGCCATCAACCGGCTGGGCCTGGACGCCGCGTTTTTCCAGAAGGTGGCGCTGCGCGTGCTGGACGTACTGGCGGCCATGCGGCGCGCGGGCGTCACGGTGCCGGTGGCCATCAATGCGCCGGCCTCCACGCTGTCGGACATGCGCTGCGTGGATTTCCTGCTCGGCGAGGTGCGGCGCGCCGAGCTGCCGCCGACCATGCTGCGCGTCGAACTCACCGAAGACCAGCCCATGCGCGACGTGGACGTGCTGCGCGCGTCCCTGCTGAAGCTGGCGCAGGCCGGCTGCGAGGCCAGCCTGGATGACTTCGGCACCGGTTATGCGTCGATGAAACTGCTGTGCGCGCTGCCGCTGGCCGAGGTGAAGATCGACCAGTATTTCGTCACGCGCATGCGCCACAGCGCGGCCACCTTCGAAGTGCTGCGCGCGGCGTCGGAACTCGCGGCGCGGCTGGGGTGGCGCGTGGTCGCCGAAGGCGTCGAGAACCTGGGCGACATTCCCGTGCTGCGCGCGGCGGGGTGCCGCTATGGCCAGGGCTACGCGCTGGGCCGGCCCATGCCGGCGGACGAGCTCATCGCGCGCCTGCGCGAACAGCAGGGGAACGGCACGCCGCTGCGCGCTTCGGCCGATTACGCGTCCTCGTGGCTGGAGGTTTACGGCGAGGCGGCCGTCTTGCGCCGCCGGACCTGTAGCGCCACCGAGTAAAAGCGGCCCGGCCCGCGGGCCGGGCGCGGCTATGCCGCAGGCGGAATGGCAAGCAGCAGGGCCACCGGCCAGTCGGCGAGCACCTCGTCCAGCGCCAGTTCGGCCGCGCCCGCGCTGCCGGCCAGTCCCGTGCCCTGGATGGCGTCGTAGAGCGCGGTCCGGGAAGCCGCCGCGCCCAGGCGCACGCGGGTGCCGGCCCAGAATGCCCGGGCGCCCGCGGCATCGCCCCGCGCGTAGCCGCGCAGCGCCCAGGCGCAAAGGCGCGGCGCGATCACGATCGCCGTGCCGTGCGCGCTGCGCCGCGCGCAGGCGTACACGTGGGCCGCCCGGGGTCCGGCGGTTTCCAGGCGTTCGCAATCGCCGTGGGCATAGAGCCCGGGCACCCGCCGGCGCGCCGCCAGCAGCCGCTGGATCAGCGCCTGCTTGACAGCGCCGCTGGTCCAGGCCGCCGGCGAGGTGTCGGGATGGGGCCGCGCCAGCGCGGCGTCCAGCAGGCGCGCGCGCAGGGCGTAGTCCACCGGACGGCGGTTGTCGGGGTCGACCATGCTGAAGTCCCAGAGCTCGGCGCCCTGGTAGAGATCCGGCACGCCGGGCAGGGTGTTGCGCAGCAGCGTCTGGGCCAGCCCGTTGATGAAGCCGGCGGGTTCGAGTTCGGCGGCATAGCCGGCCACTTCCTCGAGCACGGGCAGATTGGCGCCGAGCAGGCTCTGCACGAGGTCGGCGGCGGCCTTCTCGTAGCCGGCGTCCGGATCGGTCCAGCTAGTGCGCAGCTTGGCCTCGCGCAGCGCCTTGACCTGCCATTGCGCGATGCGCTTGAGCCATGCGGCCGTTTCCCCGGGCCGCTCGCGCGGGTGCGCGGCCGTCCAGCCCGCCGGCCAGGCGCCCACCAGGGTCTGCAGCAGCATGTACACATCGGTCGCGGCCGGCGCCGGGCCGTGCGCCAGCGCGCCGACCCAGGCCCGCGCCTGCGCGGCCCATTGCGCCGGCCGTTCGCTGAGCACCGCCAGCCGGGCGCGGGCGTCTTCGCCGCGCTTGTGGTCGTGGGTGGCGGTGGCGAGCATGGCGCGGGGATGGCGGCGGCCGCGCTCCCGGCACAGGGCCGCGAATTCGCCCGGCTCCAGCGCGAAACGCCCGGGCGCCGCGCCCACTTCGTTGCGCGAGAGCAGCGGACCGTGCCGGTAGAAAAGCGTGTCTTCCAGCGCCTTGGCGGCCAGCGGCGGGGTCAGTTGCTGAAACCGACGCAGCGCCGCCGCGCGGGCGCGCGCCGCGGCCTCGTCCGGCGCGCCGCGGCCGTCCAGCCATTCGTCCAGCGCGCCCAGCAGGCGGGCATCGGCCATGCCGGGCCGCAGCGCCAGCAATTGCGCGGCGCGCCGCCATGCCTGGCGGCAACAGGCCAGGTCGGCCGGGCTGCGTCCGCCGTTTTCCGCGTAGCTGCGATAGACGGGAAAAGCCGTCAGCACGGCTTCGAGCACGCGGCCGATGGCGGGCGCGGTCCAGTCGCGGGTGCGCGTGTCCTGGCCCGCGGCGGCGGCCAGCGCGCGCGCCAGCGCGAGGCGTTCGGCGACGAAATGCCGCTCCAGCATGCGCCGCCGCGCGTCCTCCAGTTGCAGGGAGGCGGGACGGGCGTCGCCGCCCAGGGCGCGCCAGCATGCTTCCAGCACCGGGAGGGCGGCGGGATCGTGCAGCAGGGCGCCGACCTGGTCGAGGAAGTCGTAGCCCGTGGTGCCGTCGGCCTCCCAGCGCGGGTCCAGCGTCTCGCCCGGCGCGAGGATTTTCTCGACCACGATATAGGGCTGGCCGCAGCCGGCGGGCCGCGCCGCGCCGGCTGCGGCCAGGGCGCGGCGCAGCCGGTCCAGGTATTGCTGCGGCGAGGCGAGCCCGTCGACGTGATCGACCCGCACGCCGTCCAGGACGCTTTGCGCATACAGGCGCAGCACCAGCGCATGCACGTCGCGGAACACCGCGGGATCCTCCACCCGCACGCCCGCCAGCTCGCTGATCTCGAAAAAGCGTCGCCAGTTGATCTGGTCGGCCGCCGTGCGCCACCAGGCGAGGCGGTAGTGCTGGCGCTCCAGCACGGCATGCAGCGCCCGGCGTCCGTCGGCCCGGGCCGGGTCGTGGCGCCGCAGTACGTCGTCGGCAGCCGCGTCCTGGTCCAGCGAGCGCGCCGCCAGCGGCAGTAGCTGGCCCGCGGTTTCCACGGCGTAGCGGCCGTCCACGCGCCGCAGGCGGATGGCGCCGGCTTCCAGCGCCTCGCCGTAGGGCTCGCCCAGCACGGGCAGCAGCACCTTGCCCGCCAGCGCGGGATCGGGCGCATCCCAATCTATGTCGAAGTGGCCGGCGTAGGCGCTGGCGCGGCCTTCCTCCAGCACGGCGCGCCACCAGGGGTTGTCGACATGCGCGGCCATGTGGTTGGGAACGATGTCGGCGATCAGCCCCAGGCCCCGGGCGTGGGCGGCGTCGGCCAGCTCGAGCAGCGCGGCTTCGCCGCCCAGGTCATCGCTGACGCGGCCATGGTCGCAGACGTCGTAGCCATGGGCGGACCCCGGCCGCGCCTGGGTGATCGGCGACAGGTACAGATGGCTTGCCCCCAGCCGCGCGTAGTAGTCCACCTGCCGGCAGGCATCGCGCAGGGTGTAGCCGGCATGCAGCTGGAGGCGGACGGTGGCGCGGGGCGGACTCGCGCTGCGGCCGGCGTATGCGGACGGGTCCGGCAGGCTCATGGAGGCGGCCTCCTGCCGCGCACGGCGGTGCCTGCCCCGGCGGCGGGCCGGGGGGGCGGCCTGGCGTCGCGGCCCTGGCGGACCGCGTCGAGGCGCCTGAGATTGTCCGGGCTGGCGAAACACTCGCATGCTTGCTGCGGCAGCCGGCGGCGCCAGTTGGGATGCCGCGCAACCGTGCCGGGCAGGTTGGGCTGCTCCAGCATGCCCGCCAGGTCTTCCATGGGCAGCAGCACCAGCGGGCAGGGGCTGGCGGAAACATAGCGCAGCAGCGTGTCGTCGGGCACGGCCTCGGGCGGCCCGCCCGCCGCGCCGGCTGCGGCGGCCCGCCACAGCAGGGCGCGGTCCTGCGCCCGTTCGGCGCGCAGCGCCGTTTCATCGTCCGATTCGCCCAGCAAGCCGAGCCGGGCGCGCCAGTCGATGTCGCGCCCGGCCCACCAGCCGCGCAGCGTGGGCAGGTCGTGCGTGGTGCTCATGGCCGCCGCGCCGGCCGGCCAGCGCGGCGGCGGCAGAAACGGCGCGGGCGCGCCGGGCGCGGAGGGCGGACCGCGCATGAACCACAGCACGTCCATGCCCAGCAGTCCGTGGTCGGCCAGGCGCTCGTCGAACCCTTCCGGCACCGTGCCCAGGTTTTCGCCGATGGCAATGGCGCGGCGCCGCCACGCTTCCAGCGCGACCAGGTTGAGCAGGGTGTCCAGGGGCAGGCGCAGGTAGGCGCCCTCGCGGGCCGCCGCGCCCTCGGGAATCAGCCACAGCCGCGCCATGCCCAGGATGTGGTCGATGCGCACGCCGCCCGCATGCGCGAGGCTGGCGCGCAGCATGGCGAGAAACGCCGCATAGCCGCCCAGGCGCAGGGCGCGCGGCGAGAACGCCGTCAGGCCCCAGTTCTGGCCCAGCGTGTTGTGCAGGTCGGGCGGCGCGCCGATGGACAGGCCGCGCAGCAGCTCGGCCTGCCGGCCCCAGGCCATGCTGCCGTCGGGGCTGTCGCCCACGGCCAGGTCGGCCAGCAGCCCGATGCGCATGCCCGCGCCGCGCGCGGCCCGCTGCGCGCGCTCCAGGCTGTCGGCTGCCAGCCACTGCGTGAATTCGTGGAAGTCGACCTCGCGCGCGTGCGCGGCCGCGTATTCGCCCACGGCGGCGGAACCGGGGTCGCGCAGCGCCTGCGGCCATTGCGTCCAGGGCAGAGGGCTGCCGCCGCCATCGCGCTGCGCGGCATGCAGGGCCTCGAATACCGCGTGATCGCGCAGAGGGCGGCCCTGGGCCTCGCGGTAGCGCCGGTACCGCTGGCGCAAGACGGCAGGCGCGGCGTCCACGAAACGCCGGTGGAGCGCGCGCAGCAACTGCTGCCGCCAGCGGCCCGCGGTTTCCCAGTCGATCAGCTCGCCGGCTTCCAGCGCCCGCAGCGAGGACAGTGCGCCGTCGGGCAGGCCGGCCATGGCCGCGCGCAGGGCGGATCCGCCCAGCACGCAGCCGGGTTCGGCGTACAGGGTATTGAGGAACAGACGGCTCGACGGCGAATACGGGCTGTCGCGCCCGGGTTCGGCGGCGAACATCGCATGCACCGGGCTGATGGCGAGCACGTCGGCGCCCTGCGCCGCCGCGGCCTCGGCCAGGGCGCGCAGCGCGCCGAAATGACCGTAGCCTTGCGTGCCGCCGGGGTCGCCGGGCGGCGCGTGGCGCAGGCTGTAGACCTGCGCGCTCAGGCCCCAGCAGCGCGCGGCCGCGCCCGCGAGCATGTCCAGCGCGGGCGCGCGGGGCGGCGCCACGGCCAGCGTCGTTTCGCCCGCGGGCGTGGACAGGGCGTGATAGCCCGGTTCGTCCGGAACGCGCAGCGCTTCGTCCGGCCGCAGCGTGCCTTCCTCGGCGCGCCCCGATTCGCAGCGGATGCGGTAGCGGCCCGCCGGTCCGGGCACTTCCACCATGCCGCCCGCGCGCGCGACCAGCAGCGGCGGCAGCGAGCGCGCGTCTTCGGCGGCCAGCCGGCGGCGGCTGTCGCGGATCTGCCTCGGGGAACCCGCCGGCAGTTCCAGCGCGGCCAGGATGGCGCGCAGGGTATCGGGCGCCACCCGGCGCGGCTGCCGGCGCGCGTCGGTCCAGTGCTCGGCGATGCCGGCCTGCGCCGCCAGCGCCGACAGCGCCTGGACTTCGGCGCGGGCGTCTTCGGGACCGCGGGCGCTCATGCCTCGGGCTCCCGCAGCAGCCAGACGGCGCTGTCGCCCGGCAGGCTGCCCGTGGCCAGGGCATCGCGAACGCCGGCCAGCGACTCGAAGAGCAGGGCGTCGCCGGACTCGGGCCGGGGCGCCTCCTGCGCTTGTCCGCCCAGATTGGCGTAGAGGGTGAGCACGGCGCCATCGCCCAGCCGCCAGCGGGCCCGCACGGCGTGCCGGCCCAGCGCCTGCGCGCCCAGGCTGGAGGCGCCCGCCAGGCGCGGCGCCACGCGCGCCGCCCGCAGCCGCAGCAGCGACTGGTAATAGGCCCGCCAGATCTGCTGGTCGGGCTCGGGCGTCCAGGGATTGCTGGCCTCATAGGTGGCCGGCGCATTCGGGTCCGGCAGCGCGGCGGCCGCGCCCGGCGCGGCGAACTCGGGAAAGCGCGCGAATTCGCGCCGCCGTCCCTCCCGCACCGCGTCGGCCAGGGCGGGATCGGGGTGGCTGGTGAAATACAGGAAGGGCGCGCGCGAACCGTTCTCCTCGCCCATGAAGACGAGGGGAATCTGCGGCGACAGCAATTGCAGCGCCACCGCCGCGCGCAGACGTTCGGGGCTGGCGGCCAGCGCCGTCAGCCGCTCGCCACGGGCGCGGTTGCCGGTCTGATCGTGGTTCTGCAGAAAGAGCACGAAGGCCGTGGGCGGCAGACCGCCGCTAGGCTCGCCGCGCGGCTGGCCGCCGCGGTAGGCCGAGGGCTGTCCCTGGTAGAGCCAGCCTTCGGCCAGGCAGCGCGCCAGCGCCTGCGCCGGTTCGGCGCTGTAATCGGCGTAGTAGCCTCGGCTTTCGCCGGTGAGCAGATGGTGCAGCACGTGGTGGGCGTCGTCGTTCCATTGCGCGCGGTAGTCGCGCCGCAGCAGCGAGGCGCGGTTGTCGTCGTTTTCCAGCACGAGATGCGTGCGGCGCGAGGGCGGCAGGCGCTCGCGCAGGAACTGCGCCAGCTCGTGCAGCCATTCGTGGCCGGCGATGGCGTGCACGGCGTCCAGGCGCAGGCCGTCGAAGCGGAATTCGTCCAGCCAGTACAGCGCATTTTCCTTGAAGAAAAGACTGACGGCAGGCTGGCGGAAGTCGATCGCGTCGCCCCAGGGCGTGGGCACGTCGTGGCGGAAGAACGGCGCGGCGTAGGCGGAAAGATAGTTGCCATCGGGTCCGAAATGGTTGTAGACCACGTCCAGCATCATGCCCAGACCCAGTCCATGCGCGGCGTCCACCAGCCGCTTGAGTTCGTCCGGCGTGCCGTAGGCCGCGTCGGGCGCATAGGGCAGCACGCCGTCGTAGCCCCAGTTGCGCGGGCCGGGGAAATCGGCGATGGGCATGAGTTCCACCATGGTGATGCCTAGCTGCGCCAGCTCGGGCAGGCGCGCTTGCACGCCCGTGAAACCGCCGGCCAGACCCGGGTGCACTTCGTAGATCACCGTTTCTTCCCAGGGCCGGCCGGTCCAGGACGGATGCCGCCAGCGGTAGCCGGCGGGGTCGACCACCACGCTGGCGCCGTGCACGTCGCCGTCCTGCAGGCGCGAGGCAGGGTCCGGCGCCAGCGTGGCGGCGTCCAGGCGGTAGCGGTAACGCGTGCCCGGCCCGCATCGCACGTCGGCCTGCACGTAGCCTTGGGCGTCGCGGCGCAGCGCGATGGGCGGACGGCCTTCGATCTCCAGGGCCAGGCCCGGCGGGGCGGTGGGCGCCCACAGGCGGAACCGCGTCGTCCCGCCGCCCAGCGGCAGCGCGCCATGGGCATACGAATAGGCGGGCGGAGCCGCCGCGCCGGCGGAACGCATGCTCATGGCGCCGCTCCCTGCACCTTGGCCGCCGACAGCAGCACCACGCTGCGGGGGCCCACCGGAACCCGTGCGTCGGACAGGGGTGCGGCCGGCGCGAGGGTGCCGCTGTCCAGTTCGCGTATCCAGTGCTCGGCGGGCTGCGGCAGCAGAAAGGTCGCGGCCTCGTGGCCGGGATTGAGCAGCAGCAGTGTGATGTCCACGCTGCTGTCTTCGCGCCGCGCCGCGCGGCGCAGGGCCAGGGTGCGCTCCTCGGGATTCTGCCAGGCGGCTTCGTCCAGCGCCTGGCCTTCGGTGTCGAACCAAGACATGGCGGGCACGCCCGGACTGAGCTCCTCGGCGGCGTTGCCGTAGCGGGCGGCGCGCAGGCTGGGGTGGGCGCGCCGCAGGGCGATGAGGCGGGCGACGAAGCGCGACAGCTCGCGTCCCGCGTCGCTTTGCGCCTGCGTCCAGTCGAGCCAGGAAAGCGGGGCGTCCTGGCAGTAGGCGTTGTTGTTGCCTTCCTGGCTGTTGCCGAATTCGTCGCCCGCCAGCAGCATGGGCGTGCCATCCGAGAGGTACACCGTGGCGAGCATGGCGCGCTGCAGCAGCACGCGGGTCTGCAGGATGTCGGGATCGTCGGTGGGGCCTTCCTCGCCCCAGTTGTGGCTGTAGTTTTCGCCATGGCCGTCCTGGCCGTTCTCGCCGTTGGCTTCGTTGTGGCTGCCGTCGTAGCTCACGATGTCGGCCAGCGTGAAGCCGTCATGCGAGGCCACGTAGTTCACCGCGGCCCAGGGGCGGCGGTGGCGGTGATCGAAGAAATCGCGCGAGCCGCACAGGCGCGCCGCCATCTCGCCCCGCATGCCTTCGTCGCCGCGCCAGTAGCGGCGCGTGGCGTCGCGGAACTTGTCGTTCCATTCGGCGAACCCGGGCGGATGATGGCCGAGCTGGTAGCCGTCGGGGCCCACGTCCCAGGGCTCGGAAATCAGCTTCAGCCGCGACAGCATCGGATCCTGCAGCACCGCGTCGAAGAAGCCCGAGCCGGGGTCGAAACCCGTGCCCTCGCGGCCCAGGGTTGCGCCCAGGTCGAAGCGGAAACCGTCCACGCCATAGGAGGCGGCCCAGTAGCGCAGCGAGTCGGTCACCATCTGCAGCACGCGCGGGTGCGAGACATTGACCGTATTGCCGCAGCCGGTGTCGTTGATGTAGTAGCGCTCGTCGCCCGGCACCAGCCGGTAGTAGCTGGCGTTGTCCAGACCGCGCCAGGAGAGCGTCGGCCCCAGTTCGTTGCCTTCGCAGGTGTGGTTGTAGACCACGTCCAGGATCACCTCGATGCCGGCGGCGTGCAGCCGCCGTATGGCGCGGCGCAACTCGTTGGGCCCCTGGCCGACGTAGGCGGGCTCGGGCGCGAAGAAGGAGAGCGTGCTGTAGCCCCAGTAGTTGCGCAGGCCCCGTTCGAGCAGGAAGCGGTCCTGCAGGAACGCGTGCACCGGCATGAGCTCCACGGCGCTCACGCCCAGGCGCTGCAGGTGCTCGATGAAGCGCGGATCGGCCAGGGCGGCGCAGGTGCCGCGCAGCGGCTGGCGCAGGTCCTCGCGCTGCATGGACACGCCGCGCACGTGCATTTCGTAGAGGGTGGTGTCGGTCCAGGGCGTGCGGGGCGCCATGCTGTCGCCCCAGTTGAAGGGCGCTTCCTCGGTGACCACGGCCTTGGGCATGCAGGGCGCGCTGTCGCGGCGGTCCAGGCTGAGGTCGGCCCGGGCGTGGTTGATGCGGTAGCCGAACAGCGCGTCGCTCCAGTGCAGCGGCCCGGTGAGCTGCTTGGCGTAGGGGTCCAGCAGCAGCTTGTGCGGATTGAAGCGGTGGCCGTTGCGCGGGTCGTAGGGGCCGTGCGCCCGGTAGCCGTAGATCAGCCCGGGCTGCGCGTCGGGCAGGTAGCCGTGCCAGATCTCGTCGGTGCATTCCGGCAGCGTGAAGCGGCGCAGCTCCTTGCGCGCCTTGGGGTCGAACAGGCACAGCTCGATGCGCGTGGCGTGGGCCGAGAACACGGCGAAGTTCACGCCCAGGCCGTCGCTGGAAGCGCCGAGGGGGTAGGGCTTGCCGCCCTGGATGCGGTGCAGTTGGGTGGGATCCATGGGAATTCAGCCTGTCAAGAGTCGCCCTGGCCTTGGTGGAGCAGGAAAAGGGCCGAGAGCGGCGGCAGGGTCAGCGAAAGCGCCTGCGGGTGCCCGTGAGCGTGCGTGTCGCGGGTGTTCGCGCCGCCCTGGTTGCCCATGCCCGAGCCGCCGTAGCAGACGGCGTCGGTATTGATGCGCTCCACCCAGCGCCCGTGGCGCGGCACGCCGACGCGGTAATCGTGGCGCGCCACGGGCGTGAAATTGCAGACGGCGAGCAGCTGCTGGGCGCCGTCGGTGCGCACGAAAGCCAGCACGCTGTTGTCGTGGTCGTCCATCACGGCCCACGAGAAGCCGGCCGGGTCGGCGTCCAGGCGGTGCAGCGCGGGCAGTTCCGCATAGAGGGCGTTGAGATCGGCCACCAGCCGCTGCATGCCGCGGTGGCCGGGCGCGTCCAGCAGGTTCCAGTCGAGGTGGGCGTCGTGGTTCCATTCGGCGGGCTGCGCCAGCTCGCCGCCCATGAACAGCAGCTTCTTGCCCGGATGCGCCCACATGAAGCCCAGGTAGGCCCGCAGATTGGCCAGGCGCTGCCACGCGTCGCCGGGCATCTTGCCCAGCAGCGACCCCTTGCCGTGCACCACCTCGTCGTGCGAGAGCGGCAGGATGAAGCGCTCGCTGTAGGCATAGACCATGCCGAACGTGACGTCGTGATGGCGGTACTTGCGGTGAATGGGGTCGTGCGCCATGTAGCGCAGCGTGTCGTGCATCCAGCCCATGTTCCATTTGTAGTGAAAGCCCAGCCCGCCCTGATCCGCCGGCGCGGTCACGCCGGGCCAGGCGGTGGATTCCTCGGCCACCATGATGGCGTCGGGGTGCTCCGCGCGCACGGCGCTGTTGAGCTCCTGCAGGAACTGCACGGCCTCCAGGTTTTCGCGGCCGCCGTAGCGGTTGGGAATCCACTGGCCCGGCGCGCGGCTGTAGTCGCGGTAGAGCATGGACGCCACGGCGTCCACCCGCAGGCCGTCCACGTGGAAACGCTCCAGCCAATGCATGGCGCTGGCGATCATGAAGGCCTTCACCTCCGTGCGGCCGAGGTTGTAGACCATGGTGTGCCAGTCGGGGTGGTAGCCTTCGCGCGGGTCTTCGTACTCATAGAGCGCGCTGCCGTCGAAACGCGCCATGCCGTGGGGATCGTCCGGAAAGTGGGCGGGCACCCAGTCGAGAATGACGCCGATGCCGGCGGCATGGCAGGCGTCGACGAAGCGCGCGAAGGCGGCCGGCGGCCCCAGCCGGGCGGACGGCGCGAACATGCCCAGCGGCTGGTAGCCCCAGGAGCCGCCGAAAGGGTGCTCCATGACGGGCATGAGCTCCACATGCGTGAAACCGAGCGACTTGGCGTAGGCGGGCAGCCGGGCGGCGAGCCGGTCCCAGGCGCATTCCCCGCCGTCGGACGGGGCCCAGGAGGCGGCGTGCACTTCGTAGATGGAAATGGGCGCCTCGGGCGCCTGCCTGACGCCGCGTTCCTGCATCCATGTGTCGTCGCGCCAGGCGTAGGGCGCGGGGTCGTCCACCACCGAGGCGGTGGCCGGCGGCGCCTCGCTGCGCCGCGCCATGGGGTCCGCCTTGAGTAGCTGGACGCCGTCGCGCGTGGTCAGCGCGTACTTGTAGCGGGCGCCGGGCGCCACGCCCGGAATGAAAATCTCCCATACCCCGGCCGCGTGGCGCAGGCGCATCGCGTGGCGGCGCGCGTCCCAGCCGTTGAAGTCGCCCACCACGGCCACGCGGGCGGCATTCGGCGCCCACACCGCGCAGCGCAGTCCGTCCACGCCGTCCACCCGGGCCAGACGCGCGCCCAGCTCGCCCGCGGCGCGGCGCCACGAGCCCTGCGCCAGCTCGCGCAGCGCCGCGTCATCCAGCAGCGGGCCGAAGGCATAGGGGTCCGCGGTGATCTGCTCCGCGTCGGGCCAGCGGATGGCAAGGCGGTACGAGCTGCCGTCGCCCGGCCGCGCCCAGGGCGCCGGGCCGGCATACAGCCCCGGATCCTGCGCGGCGAGCGGGTGCCGCGCGCCGGTTTCGTCCAGCACGTCCACGCCCAGCGCGCCGGGCGCGAAAACCCGCACCTGGCCGCCGTGCGGGCCCAGCACGGAAAAGGGATCGTTGTGCGCGCCGCAGGCCAGGGCGGCCAGCGCGCCGGGTTCGAGGTCGGTAAAGGCTGCGGCTGACGTCATTGGGCGTTTCCTTGCGCGTCGATGGCGGCCGACATCAGGGTGTCGCGGGCAAGCTCGGTCAGCGCGCACAGCGGGATCGAGATCCAGTCGGGACGGTGGCGGGCTTCATAGCTGACCTCATACGCCGCTTTCTCGATCTGCGCCAGCCGCAGCATGGCGGACTCCTGCTCGCCGTCCAGGGCGAGAGAGCTCGCCCGCGCGCCGCGATAGCCTTCCAGGAAGGCTTCGCTGGCGCGGCGGCGAAAGCGCGCCAGCAGCGCATCGCGCAGCTCCGCCGGCGCATTGGGCGCGCCCGGCGTGTCGGGCGCGCCGGCGGCCGCGTCCAGCGGCGCGCCGCCCACGGTTTCGCTGCGGGCCGCGGCCGCGGCGGCGTAGTCCAGCGAGCGCAGCATGCCCGCCACGTCCTTGCAGGGCGAGGCCAGGGCGCGCCGCGATTCCAGGTTGTTGATGGGCTCGCCTTCGAAGTCGATGAGATAGGCGTCGGTCTGCGCCACCAGCACCTGCCCCAGGTGGAAGTCGCCATGCACGCGCACGCGCAGCGTGCCGGCCTCGGCGCGCGCCAGCCGCGCCACCCGTTCGGCCAGGCGCTCGCGGTGCTCGAAGAACCACTCGGCGCATGCCTGCGAGGGCGTCTCCAGCCGGCCGAGCGCCTGGCGCAGGTCTTGCGCGGCCTGCTCCAGCAGGCCCTGCACCTGGGCCGCGTGCGCGGCCGCGTCGTCGGGCGTGCAGGCGTGCGGACGGAACGCCGGGTCGTCGGTGGGCGTGGCCAGCACGTTGTGCAGCTCGGCCAGGCGCTGGCCGATGGTGGCGGCCATGACCGCATAGCCTTCCATGCCGGCCTCGAATTCGTCGGCGCTCTGGCCCACGAGCAAGGCGTTGGCCAGCGTGCGCTTGAGGTAGTCCAGCGTCCAGCCCCAGGCGTCGCCTTCGTTGACCACGTACTGATGGGCCACCGCCAGCGTGTAGGGTACGCCGTCCGCGTCCACGCGCTGCACTTCGCCCAGCAGCGCGGGCACGTTGGCATAGCCGGCGCGCGTCAGGTGGCGCGTCATTTCGGCCTCGGGCGAGACGCCGCCGCGCACGGTGCGGATCAGCTTGAGAATGAGTTTGCCGTCCACGATCACCGAGCTGTTGGTCTGTTCCGCGCTGATCCACTGCATCGACGGCGGCTCGTCCAGCTCCACCGATTGCAGGCCGGCCTCCGGCAGGAACCGGATGACGCCGGGCTTGTCGCCCGGCTTGCCGGCGTCGCGGCCGTCCAGCTCGCGGCCGGCGCGCAGCGCCCGGACGATGTCGAGCACGAACTCCTCCTGCAGGAAGGCGTCGGCCAGCACGCCGACCTCGGCGCCGCGCCGCACCCGCGCGATGGGGTATTGCACCGCCGCGGCCTCGTCCCACACCAGCATGAAGGGCGCCTGGGCGCGCGCGCCGCCGTCGCCGTCCGCCGGCTCCAGCTCGGCCCAGTAATACTCGCCCCGGCCCTGGGTGAAGGGCGTGGCGTAGACCAGGCGCGCGCGCCGGGGCGGCGTGCTGGCCGGATACCAGCGCTGGCGCGCGAGGTACTGCGGCAGCACTTCGGTTTCCAGGGTGTTGCGCGAGCCGTCGGTCAGCACCGCGCCGCCGCGCGAGCGCAGCACCAGCGTGGGCAGCTCGGGCATCTGCTGCGGCGCGCTGGCGTGCCAGTCCGGCGGCGCGGCGTCCTGGCTCAGGTCCATCCAGTAGAACGCGTAGGGCGGCAGCGTCAGCAGGTAGGGCAGCTCGCCGATGGCGGGGAAGGGCGTGCCTCCCAGCATTTCCACCGGCACCCGGCCGGCGAATTCCTGCAGGTGCAGCTCCACCGGCTGCGCCGCGTTGGACAGGTTGGCCACGCACAGAATGGTGGTTTCTCGCCACTGCCGCAGATAGGCCAGGATCTTGCGGTTGCCGGCAAAGATGAAGCGCAGCGCGCCGCGCCCGAAGGCGTGGCTCTGGCGCCGCTGCGCCAGCAGGCGCCGCGTCCAGTTGAGCAGCGAATGCGGGTCGCGCTGCTGCGCCTCCACGTTGACGGCCTCATAGCCGTACAGCGGCCCCATCAGCACGGGCAGCGGCAGGCGCTCGGGGTCGGCGCGCGAGAAGCCGCCATTGCGGTCGGGCGACCACTGCATCGGCGTGCGCACGCCGTCGCGGTCGCCCAGGTGCACGTTGTCGCCCATGCCGAGCTCGTCGCCGTAGTACAGCACCGGCGTGCCGGGCATGGACAGCAGCAGGCTGTTCATCAGTTCCACCCGCCGCCGGTCGCGCTCGAGCAGGGGCGCGAGGCGGCGCCGTATGCCCAGGTTGATGCGCGCGCGCGGATCGGCGGCGTACACGTTCCACAGGTAGTCGCGCTCGCGGCTGGTCACCATTTCCAGCGTCAGCTCGTCGTGGTTGCGCAGGAAGATGGCCCATTGGCAGTTTTCCGGGATGTCGGGCGTCTGCTTGATGATGTCGGTGATGGGAAAGCGGTCTTCCTGCGCGATGGCCATGTACATGCGCGGCATCAGCGGAAAATGGAACGACATATGGCATTCGTCGCCGGCGCCGAAGTACTCCTGCGCGTCTTCCGGCCACTGGTTCGCCTCGGCCAGCAGCATGCGCCCCGGATACTCGGCGTCGATCACCGCGCGGATCTGCTTGAGCACCGCGTGCGTCTCGGGCAGGTTCTCGTTGTTGGTGCCTTCGCGCTCCACGAGGTAGGGCACGGCGTCCAGCCGCAGGCCGTCCACTCCCATGTCCAGCCAGTAGCGCATGACCGACAGTACTTCCTTGAGCACCTGCGGGTTGTCGTAGTTGAGGTCGGGCTGGTGCGAATAGAAGCGGTGCCAGTAATAGGCGTTGGCCACCGGGTCCCAGGTCCAGTTCGAGGTCTCGGTGTCGCAGAAGATGATGCGCGTGCCGGCGTAGGCCTTGTCGTTGTCCGACCATACGTAGTAGTTGCGCGCGGCCGAGCCCGGCCTGGCGCGGCGCGCGCGCTGGAACCACGGATGCTGGTCGGAGGTGTGGTTGACCACCAGTTCGGTAATCACGCGCAGCCCGCGCGCGTGCGCCGCGCGGATCAGCTTGCGCACGTCGCCCACCGTGCCGTAGTCGGGGTGCACGCCGCGGTAGTCCGCGATGTCGTAGCCGTCGTCGCGCCGCGGCGACGGGTAGAACGGCAGCAGCCAGATCGTATTGACGCCCAGCCCGGCGATATAGTCCAGCTTGGATATCAGGCCGGGCAGGTCGCCCACGCCGTCGTCGTTGGAATCGAAGAACGATTTCACGTGCAACTGGTAGATGACGGCGTCTTTGTACCAGAGGGCGTCGTCCAGGGGGGCTTGGGTTTCGCTGATCATGATGCCACGCGGTTCAGCCGCCCAGCGACAGGCGCCACAGGCGGTAGGGTTGATCGGGGGAGAGGACGACGCGGCGCGTCTTGCCGCGCCAGGTCTCGCGCGTTTCGGCCAGCAGGTCTTCCGCGGCCAGTTCGCCGGTGTCGGGCTGGCCGAACAGCCACAGCGGCGCTTCTATCCAGGCTTCCTGCGCGCCGTGCGGGTCCAGGCTGATGGCGGCCAGCACCACATTCCCCAGGCCCGGCGTGGCCTTGTAGAAAGCCAGCACCCGGCCGTTGCCGCTTTCCGTCGGCGTATAGCCGCGGTGGGTCTGCAAGGCGGGGTTGGCGCGGCGGATGAGGTTCAGCCGGGTGATTTCGGCGCGGATGTTGCCCGGGGCATGCCAGTCGCGCTGGCGCAGCTCGTACTTCTCTGCGTCGAGGTACTCTTCCTTGCCGGGCAGCGCGGCCGATTCGCACAGCTCGAAACCGCTGTACAGGCCCCACAGGCCCGAGCCGGCCGCCGCCAGGGCGGCGCGGATGAGAAAGCCGGGCCGCCCCGAGGTCTGCAGGAACACGGGGTTGATGTCCGGCGTGTTCACGAAGAAGTTCGGACGGAAGAAGTCGGCCGCCGGCGGGGCCGACAGCTCGCGCAGGTAGTCGTCGAGCTCTTCCTTGTCGTTGCGCCACGTGAAGTAGGTGTACGACTGGGTGAAGCCGATCTTGGCCAGCCGGTACATCATCTTCGGCCGGGTGAACGCTTCCGACAGGAAGATCACGTCCGGGTGGCGGGCGTGGACCTCGGCGATCATCCATTGCCAGAACGGCAGGGGTTTGGTGTGCGGATTGTCCACGCGGAAGATGCGCACGCCGTGCTCCACCCAGAACAGCACCACGTCGCGCAGGGCCCGCCACAGCGGCAGCCGGCGCATGTGCCGGCCGGTGGCGCCGTAGAAGGCCACGTTGACGATGTCCTCGTATTTCTTGGGCGGGTTTTCCGCATAGCGCAGCGAGCCGTCCGGCCGCCAGGAGAACCAGTCCGGGTGCTGGGCCAGCCAGGGGTGGTCGGGCGAACACTGGATGGCGTAGTCCAGGGCGAGCTCCATGCCGTGGGCCGCGGCGGCATCCACCAGCCGCAGGAAGTCGTCCAGCGTGCCCAGCGCGGGCTCGATGGCGTCATGCCCGCCATTCGCCGAGCCGATGGCGTAGGGGCTGCCGAGGTCGCCGGGCTCGGCCCGCAGACTGTTGTTGCGCCCCTTGCGGTTGCGCTCGCCGATGGGATGGATGGGCGGCATGTACAGCACGTCGAATCCCATGTCGCGAATGTCGGGCAGCCGCGCGATCACGTCGTCGAAGGTGCCGTGGCGGCCGGGTTCGCGCGCCTGCGAACGCGGGAAGAGCTCATACCAGCTGGCAAAGCCCGCTTCGCGCCGGTCGACCCACAACGGAAAGGGCACGGGGCTTTCCGTCTCGAAGGAGCGTTCGGCCGCTACCCGCATCGCCTGCGCCAGCCCCTCTTCGAGCAGCGCGGGAATGCGGCTTTCGGCGGAATGCGCGGCGTCGTCCTCGAACATCGCCAGCGTCTCGGCCAGCCGCCGCCGCGCATCGTCGTCGTTCAGGTCACCGGCGCGGGCCAGGGCCGCGCGCAGCAGCGCCAGGCCTTCCTGCACTTCCAGGCCGACGTCGGCGCCGGCGCGGTGCTTCACTTCCAGCTCATGGCGGAAGCTTTCCCACGCATCCAGCCACGCGCAGACGGCGAATTCGTGCGGGCCGACGCGGTGCGGCCGGAAACTCGCCTCCCAGCGGTCGTTGGATTCGTGGCGCATGGGCTCGGCGCGCCAGCGCGTCTCGTCGACGGCGCGCCAGCGCAGTTCGGCGGCGATCCGGTCATGGCCGTCCATATAGATGTCGGCCTGCACGGTGACGCGTTCGTGGGCGATGCTCTTCACCGCGAAAGCGCCGCCGTCCACCGACGGCGTCACCTGCTCGATGACGATGCGCGCGGCGGCGCCGCCCTCGGTGCGCGGCCGCGCCCGGGGGCCCGGTTCGTGCACCGGCTCGGCGGGCGCCAGCATGAAAAGCGCGCAGCCGCCCGGGGGCAGCCTGTCGTCCCGCAGGCGGCGATGGGGCGGCGCGTCGTCGCGGGACACCCGGCCGGCGGGCAGCAGCGGGGCGATGGCGTCCCAGTCGATCGCCGCGGCGTCCGCGCCGCGGGGGTTGACGGCCAGCGCCGCCGCGCCGCCGTTGCGCGAGGCCCGCAGCAACACCGTGGCCCGCCCGTCGCGCCCGCCCAGCATGTGCAGCGGGCCGCGCAGGCGGGCCTGTTCCATCCAGCGCCGGGCCCCGGCCAGCTCTTCCGACGGCTCGCCGCCTTCCTCGAGCAGCAGCGCGTCGCCGGCCAGGGCGGCGCACCACACGGCCCGCGCGTCGGCCTGCTGCGCCGGCGACAGCGCGGCGATCACCGCCGCCGCGCCGCGCAGCCGCGCGTCCTCGTCGGCGAACCAGGACGATTTGTAATCCCACCAGGGCAGGGACGACACCAGGCCGTCGAAACGCGCCTCGCGCAGCGCCGTCGCCGCCGGGGCCGGCAGGCCCGGCGTCCAGGCCAGCAGCGCCACGTCCTCGCGCGCATTGCGCAGCGCCGTGTTCAGCGCCAGCCATTGGGCGGGCTCCAGGCTGTCGGGCGCGTGGAACAGGAATCCCGCCACGCCATGGGCCGTCCACCCCGCCAGGCGTTCCGCCCACGCTTGCACGAAACCGGGCGGCGCGGGTCCCTGGCGCAGGGCCAGCATGTCCAGGTCTTCGGCCGGCAGGCGTGGGTCGCGGGCGGGGAATTCCGCGCGCGGCTGATACCAGCCCGGCCCGCGCGTGGCGGCCACGGCCTGCCGCGCCACCCGGTCCAGCCGCAGCTCCACCATCAGCGCCAGCCCGTGCGCCGAGGCCGCGCGCGCCGCCGCGGCGAACCACTGCGCAATGGGCGCGGGGGCGCCCTCGAGCAGGGCCGTGTCGGCGTCCGCCGGCGCGCTCGCGGCGGCGCCCGAGGCTCCGATCCAGGGCGCGGGCAGCATCAGCGCGGTCGCGCCCTGCGCGCGCGCGCGGGCGCACAGCGCGGCGTCCGGCGGGCCGTCCCGCGCTTCGAGGCGGACGCTGCACGCCGCAGGGGCTGGCACGTTCGGGGCCATCGAGGGCTGGGCGGGAGACACCGGGCGCTCCTTGTGCAATGGCGGTCCTTACAACGATGCCGCGGCCGGCCGGGAAGAAGCCGCGTGCCGGCGCGGCGCCAGCACGGACCCGCCGGCCAGCGACGCGGACGCGGCCGGCATGGGCAGCAGCTTGGGCCCGGCCGGATGAGATCCGGCCAGGGTGCGGTAGAGATTCGCGTACAGCGTTACCGCGGACCGCCAACTGAAGTCGGCCGTCATGGCATTGCGCTGCATGGCGCGCCACAGCACGTGCTGGCCGCGCAGGGCGAGCGCCCGGTCGACGGCGCCGGCCATGGCCTCGGGGCTGTCGCCGTCGAACAGAAAGCCGTTGGCGCCGGCCATGGCCGACAGCGGGGCGCGCGGGCCCGGATCCTCGATCGTGTCCGCCATGCCGCCCACGCGCGAGCCGATGGGCAGGGCGCCGTAGCGCATGGCGTAGAGCGGCGTCAGGCCGAAGGGTTCGAAGCGGCTGCCGTGCAGCAGCAGGTCGGCGCCGGCATGCAGCTGGTGGGCGGTGGCTTCGTCGTAGCCGATGTGCGCGCCGCAGCGCCCCGGGTAGGCGCGCTCCAGCGCCCGCAGGCGCTGCTCGAAGCGGCGTTCGCCCTGTCCGAGTATGGCGACCTGCAGGTCGGGATGGCGATCGAGCGCGGCGGGCAGCACCTGCGCGGCCACGTCGGCCATCTTCTGTTCGGTCAGGCGGCTGCCCATGGCCAGGACGGTGGCGTCGGGCCGCACGGCCAGCCCGAACGCCTTCTGCAGCGCGGCCTTGCACAGCGCCTTGTTGCCCAGGTCGCGGGGGCCGAAGCGGAGATCGCCGAGATGCGGATCGCGCACGGGATTCCACAGCACCGGGTCGATGCCGTTGGGAATCGGCAGCAGGTCCGCCCCGCGGGCGCGCAGCAGGCCGTCCAGTCCGCAGCCGAAGGCGGGCGTGAGGATTTCCCGCGCATAGGTGCGGCTCACGGTGGTGACGCGGTCGGCGTAGCGGATGCCGGCCTTCATGAAGTTCAGGCGCCCCCACGCGACCAGGCCATCTTCGTTGCACCAGGCGGCGTCGATGCCGAACCCGGCCGCGTCTTCGACGGGAAACTGGCCCTGGAACGCCAGGTTGTGGATGGTGAGTATGCTGCGCACGCCGTTGACGCCCGCCGCGCGCAGCAACAGGGGCACGAGCGCGGCGTGCCAGTCGTGCGCATGCACCAGATCGGGGCGGGGCAGCCCGCCCGCGCCCTGGGCGATGCGCACCGCCGCGTGCGCCAGCGCCGCATAGCGCAGGCCGTTGTCGGGATATTCCGCGCCGCATTCGTCCGCGTACAGGCCGGCGCGGTCGTAGAGCGCATCGTTTTCGAGCAGCAGGAACGATATGCCGGAGCGCGGGCACGCGCCCTGGAGCAGCCTGGCCGGCCCGCCGGGCATCGGCGCGAACTCCGCGGCCACGCGCACCCGCTGCAACTGACGGCGCACGCCCCGATAGGCGGGCAAGAGCACGGTTACCGCGATGTCGGCCTCATCGAGCGCGCGCGCCATGCCGGTGATGGCATCGCCCAGCCCGCCGGTCTTTGCCAGGGGAAACGCTTCTGCGGCTACTATCAATATCGTGGTCGTCGCCATGCTTGCTCCCGGTTGTCGCCGGGCGGCTCGAAAAAAATGGGGGCCGCCCACTGCAGTGCCGCTCCTGCAGCAAGCGCCGTGCCCGGAATGTTTCAGCACGGCGCCAAGCCGGCGCGCGGGCGCGGCAGGGCTGCCGTTGTTGCCGCCGTTGTAATTTTGGGAGCGGCCCGCGCGCCGGCGGACGGTTCCGGGCACGCGGATTGCTGGCGGCGCGGAAAGTTCCCTCCATCGCTCTCGACGGGCAAGGAGTCCATCATGACGAACCGATCCCAACCCCAGACCCAGACGCCCGGCCCGGGCCGGCCGTCGTCCGTCCCCGACCAGAGCCCTGCGGAAGGGCCCCATCCCAGCGCCACCACGCGCGTGCCGGACTCGAACGGAAGATGGCCGCCCGACAGCCTGCCCAACCCCATGCCGGGCCTGGACCCGCAGCAGACCCCGGGCATCGACCGCCTGGGCGAGGCGGGCGAGCGTCAGCGCGCATGGATGCGGGCCGGGCGCGAGCTCTGACGGCCCGCCGGCCGCCGCGCCGGCGGCAGCGGATACCCCGATGCACAGATCCCGATTCAAGGAGCAGCCATGGACAGGCATGCATGGACGAACAAATTGCGCCGCGACGACGACGCCACGCGCGTGCTGCGCGAGCTGGCCTCCAGCGTGGAGGCGCTGCTGCACAGCACGGCCGGCTACGGCGACGACGTGGAGGCCGCGCGCGGACGGCTGAGGCGACGCCTCGAATCGGCGCGCGAGCACGCGCGGCACTGGGAAGACGCGGCCCTGGAGCGCGCGCGGCGAGTGTCGCGCGCCACGGACGGCTATGTGCACGAGAACGCCTGGAAAACCATGGCCGGCGCCGCGCTCATAGGATTGCTGGCGGGCATTTGCCTGGGGTCGGGCGGCCGGCGCTGACGCCATCCGAGGGAAGGCGCGTGGGGCGCGCGGACGGCCGGCGGGGAGCGGCTCGGAATCGGTCTGCTTCATCCTTCTTGTGCATTGCCGCCCGCCCGGATTTACCGCAGCATGTCAGGTTTATGTCCGCAAGAATGCGGGCGCTCTCATACCGACCATCATGGCCGCACACACGCAAGCGCCTTCCGGCAAGGGCTCGTTCCTGGGTTCGCTGCTCGCCGCCGTTCTCATGCTGGCCGCGATCGCGGCCGTGCTGGCTTTCGCGGCCACCCGCGTGGTGCAGCAGCGCGTGGCCGCTGCGCTGGGGCCGCGCGCGGCCATCGGCGACATCAGCGTGGGCTGGCGGCGCGTGGAGCTGTCCAACGTGACCATCCAGGGCGCGGCCGGCGAGGCGCCGGTTCGCGCGCGGCGGGTGGCGCTCACGCCGCGCTGGACGTCGTTTCTCCAGGACGAGGCGGTGTTCGACCACATCCTCATCGAGGGTTTCGAATTCACCGTGCTGCGCGCGGCGGATGGCGACATGCAGATCGCGCCGGCCTTGCAATCCTCCCTGAAGCTGCGCGCCGGCGGCAGCGAGCCGGGCCGCGGACGCGGCATGCGGGCGGAGCAGGTGGAGCTGCGCGGCGGCCGGCTCGATTTCCTCGACGCCGTCATTGCGCGGCCTGCCCACCGCATTCCCTTCGAGGCGGTGCAGGCCCGCCTGGCCCCGCTGGCGCTGCCGGCCGAGGGCCAGCGCGCCCGCATCGAATTCGACGGCGTGGTGTCCGCCGGCCCGGCGGGCAACCGCGGTGGCCCCGCCAGGGTGCGCGCGCGCGGTTGGGTGGTCCCGGGCGGCTCGGACGCCGACATGCAGGTCGCGGTGCGCAACCTGGACATCCGCCACGCCGCGCCCTATCTGGCCGAGAACGGCGCCGCCTCGCTGGCGGGCGGGGCCATGGACCTGGACATGAAAACCGTGGTCGACCAGCGCGAGCTGCGCGCCCACGGCGCCGTCACCCTGCACCGGCTGCAATTCACGGGCGAGGGCCAGCTGTTCTCGCTGCCGCGCGAGGCGGTGCTCGCCGCCCTCAAAGACCGCCAGGGCGACGTGCGCCTGACGTTCGCGCTCTCCGGCAACCTGGACAACCCCCGCTTTTCGGTCACGCGCGGATTCTCCGCGCAGATCGCCAGCGGCCTGGGCAGGGCCATCGGCGTGGGAGCGGAGGGCGCGGCCGAAGGCGTGGGCAGCGCCGTGAAGAACCTGGGCGAGGCCATTTCCGATCTGTTTGGCCAGTAGCCCCGCCAGACCCGCGGTTCAGCGCCGGAGTCAGGCCGGAATCAGGGCACGACGCGCGGAACGCCCATCCGCGCGCCCATCACCATCTCGGTAATCCAGTTCACCAGTATCGACGTGTATGCGCGCTGCGAGGCCTTGTCGCTCAGCGCGTGGTCGGCCCCGTCCACGATGCGGTGCGTCAGCGAATGCGAGCGGCGAAATGCCGCGCGGTAGCTCATGATGGTGGAGTGCGGGATATAGGTGTCATGCTCCGATTCCACGATCAGCACGTCGCCCGGAAAGGTGGCGCAGGCCGCCAGCGCCCGGTTCTCTTCCGGCTCCACGCGTCCGCTGCGGTAGGCGCGCAGCGTTTCGCGGTTGAGCTGGTTCTTGGGCAGCAGCCATTCGTCGTCCCGGTAGAGCGCCGGCACGTGCAGCGCCAGCCAGCGCACCCGGCGCAGGCTGCTCAGGATGGCGGCCAGGTAGCCGCCGTAGCTGCTGCCCACCACCGCCACCGAGCCGGTATCCAGCGAAGGGTGCGCGGCCAGCCGGTCATAGGCCGCCATGACGTCGCGCAGATTGTCGTCGCGCGACACCTCGCGCTGGCACGCCTGCGTGGCGGCATGGCCGCGCAGGTCGAAGGTGAGGCAGATGCAGCCCAGGGCCGCGATGCCCTTGGCGCGGGCCAGGTCGAATCGCTGGCTGCCGCCCCAGCCATGGATGAACAGCACGCCCGGCACCTTGGTGTCCGGCGTGAGAAAGGTGCCGGCCAGCTGCTGCCCGGCCACCTCGATTTCGATGCCTTCACTGAGCGCGGCCATGCGTGTCCTCCAGAATGCCGCCAGACTTGGTAATGAATCCCACCGTGGAATCCTGTCCCCGGTAGATGCGCTGCTGCGCGCTGGGCTCGGGCGCGTCGGGTCCGTAGCGCTCGCAGGTCATGGCGCGCACCGAGGCGAGCGCGGGCGAGAGCGCGAATGCCTGCATGGCGGCCAGTTCGGCCACGCTGGCGCCGCCCAGGCGCCACGACTGCTCCAGCACGCCGCAGCGCGCTTGGCCGTCGGCCGAACGGCCCAGCGCCACGTCGTAGTTCCGCCGCGACGCGTAGAACTGCGGGTAAATCGTCGAGACGGCGGTGTCGTAGCGGCAGGCCAGGGCCAGGACGCGCCGCTCGTTCTCCGACAGGGGCAGGGCGCGCAGATGATCGAAACCGCCGCGCGCGCACAGCAGCGTGGAGCCGCCATAGACCTGCGCGCCCTTGTTGTCGCGCGTGAGGCTTTGGGTTCCCACATAGGAAATCTCCAGCCTGCCCACGCGCGCCCAGCCCACGCTGTAGGTTTCGACGTCTTCCAGATCCTCCTCCAGCACCAGTCCCAGACGCCGCACCTGCGCGGGCGCCAGCCGCTTGAGCGCGGCTTCCAGTTCCTGCTCGCTGCGCACCACCTGCTGGCCGCGCCCCGCGTTGGCGTCGGGCGGCTTCAGGCGCACGGCTCCCTGCCGCAGCAGGCGCGAGCCGGCGCGGGCCGCGTCTTCGAGCGTGAAGGCGGAATAGCCGCGCAACACCACGTCTTCGAGCTGCGCGGCCAGGTCGCGCGACCAGCCCGCCGGCGCCTTGGCGCGCGCATCCACCAGGCCGTGCGTGATGGACTTGCCGGCCAGGTAGGCGTGGGGCGTCACGCCGCCGTACAGGTCGGCGGCGCGCCGGATGCCCAGCCTGGCCGCGCGGGCCAGGCTCGTGATGGTGCGGTCGGGCACGTAGTACGGAACCGGCAGGTCGCGGTGGCGGCTGGGCCGGAAGCGCGGCAGGAACTCGCAGCCCAGCAGCGCCGCCAGCCGCAGCGCCACGGCTTCCTGCGAGGCGATCTCGTGCTCCGAGGCGCCTCGCCGCTGCGGATACGCGACCACCAGGGAGGGCGGCCCGGAAGAATGAGGGGCGGATCGTGGTTCCATGCCGAGCCGGCAGCAAGCGCCGTGCCCGCCCGCCTTTTGCCGCGGGCCGGAGGGTGGCGCGGAAAACGGCGCAGACGCCGGGCGGAAAATTCTGCCGCCCGCGCCGGCCAGGGCCGGCGTTCCCCGGCGGCGGGCCCGGGCATGGCGTTTGCTGGGGCGGCGTTCGTCCATCGTTCTCATGCGCCATCGTGCGCCTTTTCCGCCATGCTCCTGCGCAGTTCCAGCTACTCCCTGCCGCGTCCCTTGCCGCTGGCGCCCCGCGCGCGGCGGACCCGCGGGCGCGCCCGGCTCAACGGCTTCCGCTATGCGCTGCCCGAGGCCCTGTCGCGCGCGCTCGACACCCAGCTCGCCATCGCGCGGCGCGACGGGTGGATCCGACGCCTGTGGGCGCGCGACGCCTCGCTGTGGACCGGCCGCGACGAGTCCCAATGGCTGGGCTGGCTGGAGCCCGCGGCCCGGCCGCGCAATTGCGCGCGCCTGTCGGCGGCCTGCATGCGCCTGCGGGAAGCGGGCTACGCCGACGCGGTGGTGCTGGGCATGGGCGGCGCGAGCCTGGGCTCGGAAGTGCTGGCCGGCATCCTGCGCCCCAGCGCGCTCGGCCTGAGCGTGCACGTGCTGGATTCCACCGACGTGGAGCAGATCCGCCAGGTCGAAAGCCGCATCGACCCGTTGCGCTGCCTGTTCGTGGTGGCCAGCAAGTCCGGCGCCACGCTGGAATCGCGCATGCTGGCGTCCTACTTCCACGGCAGGCTGTGCGGCCTGCTCGGACGCCAGGAAGCCGGGCGGCGCTTCATCGCCATCACCGATCCCGGCACGCCCCTGCACCGGCAGGCGCTGCAGGACGGCTACGCCGCGGTCTTCGAAGGCGAGCCTTCCGTCGGCGGGCGCTATTCGGCGCTGTCGGCCTTCGGGCTTGTCACGCTGGCGCTGCTCGGACACGACCCGGGCGCTTTCCTGCGGGACGCGCGGCCCATGCTGCGCGCCTGCTCGGTCCATGCGCTGCCGCGGCGCAATCCCGGCCTGGTCCTGGGCGTCTTGCTGGGCGTGGCGGCGCGCGCGGGCCGCGACAAGGCGACCCTGCTGTCATGTCCCGGGCTGGAGGCCCTGGGCGCCTGGCTCGAACAGCTGCTGGCCGAATCCACCGGCAAGAACGGCGTCGGCATCGTGCCGGTGGACGGCGAGCCGCCGGGCCGGCCGGCCGACTACGGCCCCGACCGTCTTTTCATCCAACTGCGCCAGCCGCGCGCCCCGTGCGCGGAGCAGGACGCGCTGTGCGAGGCGCTGGAGCGGGCGGGGCGCCCGGTACTGCGCTTCGACATTGCGGGCCCCGGATCGCTGGGGCAGGAATTCTTCCGGTGGGAGGTGGCCACGGCCATCGCGGGAGCGGTTCTCGGCGTGAATCCTTTCGACCAGCCCGACGTGGAAGCCAGCAAGCGGCGCGCGGGCGAACTGGCGGCGCGCCGCGCCGGCGGCGTCTGCCCGCAGCCCGGGCCGGCGATGGAGAGCCCCGGCCTGCGCCTGTACGGCGACGTGCCGGCGGCCGCCTCGGTGGAGGAGGCGCTGGCGCGGCACGTCTCGCTGGCGGGCCCGGGCGGCTATGTGGCGCTGCTGGCCTATCTGCCCCGCGATGCCCGGCACGGCGAACGGCTGGCGGCATGGCGGCGCCTGCTGCGCAGCCATACCGGCGCGGCCACCATGGCGGGCTTCGGACCGCGCTACCTGCATTCCTGCGGCCAATTGCACAAGGGCGGCCCCGGCGGCGGCGTGTTCCTGTTCCTGACGGCCGAGCGCGAGCGGGAACGGGAGGCCCCCGGGCACGCGCTGGGCTTTGCCGCGACCCAGGCCGCCCAGGCGCTGGGCGACATGGAAGAGCTGCGCGCGCGCGGCCGCCCCTGCCTGCGCGTGCATCTCAGGGGCGGGTGCGGGGCGGCGGGGCTGGAACCGTTCGATCGCGCGTTGCGCCGGGCGCTCGGGCGGGCCGGGAGCGTGCCCGCAGTTCGATGAGCGCGAAAGCCGCCAGGGCCAGGCAGAGCGGCGCCAGCGCGTAGACGGCGCGGTACGCCAGCGCGGCGCCCAGCACCTCCGGCGCGGGCAGGCGCGACGAGAGCCCGGTCACCAGGATGGCCTCCGTCGTGCCCAGTCCGCCGGGCACGCGCGTGATCACCGCCGCGAAGCTCGCGCACAGCAGAATGCCGAGCACCGCGGCGTAGGGGGCCCGGCCTTGCAACAGCACATAGGCGACGGCGCCCATCGCCGACCACGACAGCACGGCCACCGCGCTTTGCGCCAGGGCCATGCGCCAGCCCGGCAGAGCGGCATGCTGCCCCATCCAGGTCCACGACCGTTTGCGCGAAAAAGCGCACACCAGCACATAGGCCAGCGAGGCGGCCAGCAGTCCGGCGCCCAGCAGGCGCAGCGCGCCCGCGCCGATTTCCCAGCCGCGCGGCGCCGGCACCGCGCCCGCGAGGAACAGGGCGCCCGCCAGCCAGCCGTAGCCGATCCAGTTGCTGGCGGCGGAAAACAGGGCCACGCGCGTGGCGACCGATTTGCGGGCGCCCAGGCGCGCATACAGCCGCAGGCGCGCGCCCAGCCCGCCGAGCAGCACGCCCAGGTTCTGGTTGAGCGCGTAGCTCAGCATGGCCACGCCCAGCGTGGCGGGCCAGGGCAGCCCGTGGCCGGTGTAGCGGCGCGCCAGCAGGTCCATGCCGCCGTAGGCCAGGTAGCCCGCCAGCGAGAGCGCGGCGGCCAGCGCCACGCCCGCGGGCGGAATCGCGCGCATGGCGCGCCACACCTGCGCCCAGTCGACCGAGCGTCCGAAGTAATAGAGCAGGACGGCGGCCGCCACGAGCACCGCGCAGGGCAACATGCGCTTGATGCGCGGCCAGCGGTGGCGCAGCGCCCGCATGAAGGACGAGCGGAAGACCCTCATGCCGCTTCCTCGCGCGGCGGATCGGCGAACGACTTCAGGCGCGGCTTGTGCGCGGGCAGGCTGCCGGCCCAGGCCGGAAAGCGGCGCAGAAAGTGGAACACCACCACGCCCACCCACAGGCGCCGCAGGCGGCGGCGCGAGGGCGTGGACAGGGGCACCGGCTTGCAGTCCTCGGCGATGAGGCGGTCCAGGTTGCCGCGCAGCGCTGCATTGAGCCGGCTGTCGCGCGCGACCACATTGGCCTCGAGGTTCAGCGCCAGGCTGAAGGGATCCAGATTGCTGGAGCCCACCGTGGACCAGTCGTCGTCCACGCACGCCACCTTGGCGTGCAGCGGCCGGCGGCAGTACTCGTAGATTTCCACGCCGGCGTCGATGAGGTAGTCGTAAAGCATGCTGGCCGCCAGGCGGGCGATGAGCATGTCGGGTTCGCCCTGCAGCACCAGCCGCACGCGCACGCCGCGCCGCGCGGCGTTGGCCAGGTCGTGCAACAGCCGCCATCCGGGAAAGAAATAAGCGTTTGCGATCAGCACGTCGCGGCGGGCGGCGCGCACGCCCGCGCGGTAATAGCGCTCGATGTCGCTGGTATGCGCCTCGTTGTCGCGCACCACCAGCCGGCCGCCGCCGTCGCCGGCCGGCGTGCCTTCCACCGCGCGGGGCCGGCGGCGCCGCCGCGGATTGCCGGGCGCGACCGCGGCGCGCGCGAAATCGGCGATGTCCGCGGCCAGCGGGCCCTCCACGCGCACCGCATAGTCCTGCTTGGCCTCGGGGCCGTGTTCGGGCAGGTGGTCTTCCGCGAAATTGATGCCGCCCACCAGCGCCAGTTCGCCGTCCACGGCCACGATCTTGCGGTGCATGCGGCGAAACAGATTGGTGCGCACGCCCAGGAAACGCGGGCGGGGGTCGAACACATGCAGGCGCGCGCCACTGGCGGTCAGCGCTTCCACGAAGGCGGGGCTCAAGCTGTCCGAACCGTAGCCGTCCACCGTCAGGTCCACGCTGACGCCGCGCCGGGCCGCGTCGATCAGCGCGCGCTGCAATTCGCGGCCCACCGCGTCCTCGAAGAGAATGAAGGTTTCGATCAGCACCTCGCGCCGCGCCGCCGCCACGGCCCGCAGCACCTCGGGAAAGAACTCCGTGCCGTTTTCCAGCAGCTCGTAGCGGTTGTTCTCGCGCCACGGCAGGCTCACGGGCGTGCTTTCGCGCGGCGCGCCGCGGTATTCGACCTGGGGGCGGCCCTGCACGCTCATAGCGAAATCTCCGCGCAGATGGGCACGTGGTCCGAGAGGCGGGACCATACGCGCGATGCCAGGGGCACGGGCCGCCAGTCGCGCACGTCGCGCACGTAGATGCGGTCCAGCCGCAGCAGGGGCCAGCGCGCCGGAAACGTGCGCGCGGGCCGGCCCGCGCGGCTCGTGAACACTTCGCGCGCGCCGCAGCCGTTCATTACCGCGTCGGCGCGCTGCCGCCAGTCGTTGAAGTCGCCCGCCACCAGCAGCGGCTCGCCGGGCGGAACCTCGCGGGCCATCAGCTCGCACAGCCGCTCTAGCTGGCGCCGCCGGTGCCGCTCGCGCAGCCCGAGGTGCACGCAGATGGCGTGCACCGGCGCGGCCGCGTGCGGCGGGCGCAGGACGCAGTGCAGCAGGCCCCGGGCCTCGTGGCCGCTCATGCTTACGTCGTGGTTCACGTGGGCCTGGATGGGATAGCGGGACAGTACGGCGTTGCCATGGTGGCCTTCGGGATAGACCGCGTTGCGCCCATATGCATAGTCGGTCCACAGCGTGTCGGCCAGGAACTCGTACTGCGATCCGGGCGGCCAGGTCTTGTGGCGCTCCGCATGGCCCTGGTGCTCGCCCAGCACTTCCTGCAGGAACACCACGTCGGGCGCGGCGGTGCGCAGCGCCGTGCGCAATTCATGCAGCATGAAGCGGCGGTTGAAGCTCGTGAAGCCTTTGTGCGTATTGACGGTGAGCACCGTCAGCCTGGGAGCGGCGGAGTCTGCGGCTGGCATGGCGGGTCCGGTGACAGGAAGCGCAGCGTTCAGCAAGCGCCGTGCCCGGCCCGGCGCGCGGACCCGTCTTACACGGTGCGCGCCGCCCAGTGGGCGCTGCGCACGCCCGGCTCGCGCGCGATGCGGGCCGTGACGCGGTCCAGGTCCTGCTCGTCGAAGGCCGCTTCGCCCAGTTCGGCTTCGATTTCCACTTCGTGCTGGCCGTAGGGGTCGATGCGCAGCGCGGACAGGGGCAGCTGCTCCGCCTCCAGCGCTTCTTCCAGCGCGGCCAGGGCCGCTTCGCGTCCGGCGGCGGGCGCAAACAGGCTGATCACGGTGGTGGCCTCGGTGGTCTGCGCATCCACCGGCTGGCGGTTCACGTAGCTCACCAGGGGACGCAGCAGCGTATTGGCGGCCAGCACGAACAGCGTGGCGGCCACGGCTTCCAGCAGCAGCGAGGCGCCGGCGCATGCGCCGATCGCGGCCGATCCCCACAAGGTGGCCGCCGTGTTCAGGCCGCGCACGCTGCCGCCCTCGCGCATGATCGCGCCCGCGCCCAGGAAACCCACGCCCGACACCACGTAGGAAATGACGCGGGAGCCGCCGTCGGCCCCTCCGACGCGAAACGCCATGTCCACGAAAATCGCCGCCCCGACCGCCACCAGCGCGTTGGTGCGCAGGCCGGCGGTGCGCTGGCGGAACTGGCGTTCGAAGCCGACGATGGTGCCCAGTACAAACGCGGTGCACAGGCTGATCAGGGTGTTGGCCAGCGTAAGCAGCTGGACGTTCTCGAAATTGCGCATGGCGCCTCCGTTCTTCAGCGGGTGGGGAACACAGTCCGCATGCGCGCGCCGCCTCCGGCCGCGCGTGCGCAAGGCCGGGCGGGAGGTAGGGAAGAAGGGGTTCGGGGCCGGGGCCCGCGGCCCGGAAAGGGCGACCTGGAAAGGGCGACCCGGAGGGGAGGGGCGGACACCGGACAGCCTCGTCCTGCTCTCAGGCAGGAGCCGGCAGCCGGTGCTGCGGATCCTGCGTCAAGCGGCGCGTGCAGTCGTGATCTGACGACATCCGTCGTTATTCACAATGATCTCGATTGGTTGCAGGTGGCCGCAGTATAGACGCAACCTAGGGTTAACACCAGGTTCGGCCTGCCGGGGCGGGCCGGCGACCGGGTATTCAGGTATTATTCAGGTTTTGGTAAGCCAGCGAGCCAGGCGGCTCCAGCCTGCCGGGCAGTGTCCGGGCAGCGGCGCGCCGCCCTCCATGAACGACGATCCCCCTTGTAGCAGGCCGCGCCCGACGCGGCTTTCCTTCCGGTTCTCCCGGCGGCCGATCGCGCCGCTTCCGGCGCGCGCGCCGCCGCCCGCCGCGCCCATTCCCTCCCGCCCCTTCCGCGCGCCATGCCGCGCATGCTTGCGCATGCGCCCGAGCCGGCGGCGCGGCGCATCCCGTCCCCATACTCTGGAATACCCATGATCTTCGACTGGATCTCCGATCCCACCGCCTGGCTGGGCCTGGCGACCCTGATCGTCCTGGAAATCGTGCTGGGCATCGACAACCTGGTGTTCATCGCCATCCTGGCCGACAAGCTTCCCGTCCACCAGCGCAACCGCGCGCGCCTGATCGGCCTCGGCCTGGCCATGGCGATGCGCCTGGGTCTGCTGGCGGGCATCGCCTGGGTGGTGACGCTGACGCAGCCGCTGTTTACCGTGCTGGACGCGGAAATCTCCGGACGCGACCTCATCCTCATCCTGGGCGGCGCTTTCCTGCTCTTCAAGGGCACGATGGAACTGCACGAGCGGGTGGAGGGCCAGGCCCACCAGGGCGCGCAGAAGCCGCAGCATGCCGTGTTCTGGCAGGTGATCCTGCAGATCGTGGTGCTCGATGCCGTGTTCTCGCTGGATTCGGTGATTACCGCCGTGGGCATGGTGCAGGATCTGAGCATCATGATGATCGCAGTGGTGGCGGCCATGGCCGTGATGATGCTGGCCAGCCGTCCGCTGATGAATTTCGTGGCGCGCCATCCCACCGTGGTCATCCTGTGCCTGGGCCTGCTCCTCATGATCGGCTTCAGCCTGGTGGCCGAAGGGCTGGGTTTCCACGTGCCCAAGGGGTATCTCTACGCCGCCATCGGCTTTTCCATCCTGATCGAGCTGTTCAACCAGCTTGCGCGGCGCAACCGGGCCAGGAGCGCCCATGGCCTGAGCCGGCGCCAGCGCACGGCGCAGGCGGTGCTGAAACTGCTGCGCGGCGGCGGGCCGGCGGGCGCGCAGGGAGAAGAGCTCGCGGCGCTGGTGGAAGGCGAGGGCGCGGCGGAGGAGGGCGCGGCCTTCGCGCCCGAGGAAAGCTCCATCATCGAGCGCGTGCTGGCCGTGGGCGGGCGCGACGTGCGCAGCATCATGGTGCCGCGCGGCGACATGGTCTGGCTGGACGTGAAAGACACGGCCGAGGACGTGGTGCGCAAATTCGCCTCGGGCCATTCGCGCCTGCCCCTGTGCGCGGGCGACGCGTCCAACGTGCTGGGCGTCGTGCACTTCCGGCAGGTGCTGCCCCTGCTGCGCCTGCCGGGGCCGCCGGACCTCGTGGAACTGGCGCGCGAACCGCGCTACGTGCTGGAAACCACGCCCGTGCTGCGGGCCCTGGAAGCGCTGCGGGACGGGCGCGACCACCTGCTGATCGTGGTGGACGAGCACGGCGTCTGCGAAGGGCTGGTAACGCCTATCGACGTGCTGGAGGCGGTGGCGGGCGATCTGCCCGAGCACCAGGAAGACCGCCCTCCGGCGCTGCCGCTGCCCGACGGGTCCTGGCTGCTGGACGGACGCCTCACCGTGGACGACGCGGCCCGCGTGCTGGACGCCCCGGCCCTGGGCCAGGCCGGTCCGGACGCCACGCTGGCCGGTTTCCTGCTGCGCCTGGCGGGCGCCATCCCCGCCGCCGGACAGGTGCTGGAGTGGGGCGCGTGGCGGTTCGAGATCACGCGCCGCGCCGGCCTGCGCATCGAGCAGGCGCGGGCGTTCCGGTCTGCACGGGCGGACGGGGACGCGGCGGCGGACGGCCCATTTGTTTGAAAATTGTGAAAGTGCTTTAAGCCGCCCGCGGGATGGTGAAAAATAGGTTGTCCAGCGGGCGGCGACGCGCTGCCCCGCATCCGCCCGTCTCCCGCTCATGCCGCAGCCGCCTTCCTCCCATGACGAGCACGTTGCCAGCCAGCCGGCCGCCCATGCGCGCGCGCCGGTGTCGCGCGGATCCTGCGGCGAAGTCTTCCTGGCTTTCCTGCGCCTGGGCCTGACGAGCTTCGGCGGCCCGGCCGCGCACCTGGGATACCTGCGCGCGGAGTTCGTGGACCGCCGGCGCTGGCTGAACGATTACGCCTACTCCGATCTGGTGGCGCTGTGCCAGTTCCTGCCCGGGCCGGCCAGCAGCCAGCTCGGCATGGCGCTGGGACTGCGCCGCGCCGGCTGGGCCGGCATGCTCGCCGCCTGGCTGGCCTTCACGCTGCCCAGCGCCTTGCTGATGGCGCTGCTGGGCCTGGGCCTGGCGGGCAACGCCTGGCTGGTCCAGACCGGCGCGGTGCGCGGCCTGCAGATCGCCGCGCTGGCCGTGCTGGCGCAGGCGCTCTGGGGCATGGGCCGCACGCTCTGCCCGGACCGCCTGCGGGCGGGCCTGGCGATCGCCGCCGCCCTCATGTGCCTGGCGCTGCCCGGGCCGGCCTCGCAGCTCTCCGCGCTGCTGCTGGGCGCGATTGCCGGCATGGCGCTGCTCGACGTGGCGCCGCGCCCGCAATTCGGCGACACGGCCCCGGTCGTGCCGCGCGCCGCCGCCTTCGCCGCCATGGCGCTCTTTGCCGCGCTTTTCGTCGTCCTGCCCGTTTGGTCGGTGGGGTCGGGGTCCGCCCTGGCCGCCCAGGTCTGGGGCGTGTACCGCGCCGGCGCGCTGGTGTTCGGCGGCGGCCATGTCGTGCTGCCGCTGCTGGAATCCACCGCGCAGGCCACGGGCATGCCGTCCGGGCCGGAGTTCCTGGCCGGCTACGGCGCGGCCCAGGCCATGCCCGGGCCGCTCTTCAGCTTCGCGGCCTTCCTGGGTGCGGCGTCTTCCGGCCCGCTGGGCGCGCTGGCGCTTCTGGCCGCCATCTTTCTGCCCGGCATGCTGCTGCTGGTGGCCGCGCTGCCGTTCTGGGAAAACCTGCGCCGCCGGCCCGGCGCGCGCAACCTGCTGGCCGGCGTCAACGCCAGCGTGGTGGGGCTGCTGCTGGCCGCGTTGTACGACCCCGTCTGGACGGGTGCCATCCACGGCAAAGCCGACTTCGCGCTGGCGCTGGGGCTGTTCTCGCTGCTGGTCTACGCGCGCTGCCCGCCGTTCTGGGTGGCGGTCATGGGCGCGGCCGGCGGCGCATTGCTCGGCTGGATGCCGTCGTGAGGACGGGGCCGGCGCAGACCGGGCGCGGCCGGCGGCGGCCCGGGCCGTTCAGGCCCGGCGCCAGCGCGGCGGGCGCTTTTCCAGGAACGCGTCGATGCCCTCGCGGGCGTCGTCCTCCATCATGTTGTGCGCCATGACGTCCGCCGCGTATTCGTAAGCGTCGCCCAGGGCCATCTGCCGCTGCCGGTAGAACATGCGCTTGCCGTAGCGGATGGCCGCCGGGCTCTTGGCCAGGATGTCCCGCGCCAGCTCCGCCACGCGGGCGTCCAGCCGCTCGGCGGGCACCGCATCGTTGACCAGGCCCCAGTCCAGCGCCTGGGCGGCGTCGATGAACCGGGCGGTGACCAGCATTTCGAAAGCGCGCTTGGCCGACATATTGCGCGACAGCGCGACCGCGGGCGTGGAGCAGAAGAGCCCGACGTTGATGCCCGACACCGCGAAGCGCGCCGTGTCGGCGCATACGGCCAGATCGCAGCTGGCCACGAGCTGGCAGCCGGCCGCCGTGGCGATGCCCTGCACCTTGGCGATGACCGGCACCGGCAGGGCCTGCAGGCCCTGCATGACCGCGCTGCATTTGCGGAACAGCGCGCGGTAGTCATCCAGGTCGGGCTGGCTGCGCATCTCCCGGAGATCGTGGCCGGCGCAGAACGCCTTGCCCGCCGCTTCCAGCACCACGCAACGCACCGAGGCATCGCGCTCCAGGGCCTGGAGCTCGCGCTGCAGGGCGTCCAGCAGGCCGGCGCAAAGCGCATTGAACCGGGCGGGCCGGTTCAGCCGCAAGGTCGTGACGCCGCCGTCGTCGGAACGTTCGAGCATGGGGGCTTCGGCAGCGGTCTGCAAGGCGGGCATGGCGTTCTCCTCTCATGGTCGGGATTCGGGGCCGGGCCGGTCTTTGCCGGCGCCGGCACGCGCTGGGGCATGTTAACGCTTCGGCGCCGCCTCAGGACCGCGCGGCCGGCGGCGTTTCGCGGTTCATGCGCCCGGCCAGCAGCCACAGGGGGCCCACGATGGCTCCGCCCGCCAGCGCCATGGCGGCCTGCGGCGCGATGCCGCTTTCCAGCAGCAGCGTGGCGGCCAGCGCCGAGCCGCTCATTTCCAGCAGCCCGAACACCGCGGCGGCGGTGCCGGCGCGATCCGCGAACGGCTCCAGCGCGAGGCTCAGCGCCGAACCCAGGGCCAGCGAAAAACCCACCGTCAGCACGGCGACCGGCGCCATGAAGGCCGCCGCCGACAAAGGCAGCCACAGCCATGCCGCCACGTGCATGGCGCTGGCCGCGAGCAGGGCCGCCATGCCGGTGCGCACCATGGCGCGGCGCCCGAAACGCCTGATGAACAGGGGCGCAAGAAAGAACGCGCCGATATTGATGGCGGCGTTGCCGCCGAACCAGGCGGAAAACCCCAGTTCGGAATAGCCGAGCTGCTGCACGAGCACCACGGGCGCGGCCGACACGAACACCAGGATCATGGCCATGCCGGCCAGCGCGAAGGCCGCGTAGTAGTAAAAGCGCGCGCTCGCCACGATGGGCTTGTAGCGCGCCACGCTGTAGAGCGGCGCGCTGGCGGCCCGCTCGTGCCGCGCATGGGTTTCCTCGAAGCGCCGGACCAGCAGGACGGCCAGCGCCAGAGCGAACGCCGCCATGAAACCGAAGGTGCTGCGCCAGCCCGCGTGCATGGCGAGCAATCCGCCCACCATCGGCGCCAGGGCGGGGACCAGGCACAACGCCCCGTTCAGATAGCTGTAGATGCGCGCGCCTTCCGTGGGGCTGTAGCGGTCGCGCACCGCCGCGAACGCCACCAGCGAAGCCGCGCACGCGCCCAGCCCCTGGACCACGCGCGCCGCATAGAACGTCTCGATGGAAGGAGCCAGCGCTCCCAGCGCCGAGCCCGCCAGGTATGCCGCCACGCCGGCCAGCGCCACGGGCCGGCGGCCGTGCCGGTCCGCAAGCGGCCCGATCAGCACCTGGCCCAGGCCCACGGTGAAAATGAAGAGCGTGATGCTGGCCTGCAAGCCGCTCATCGGCGCTCCGAACGCCGCCGCCATCGCGGGCAGAGAAGGAAGATAGATATCGATCGCCATGGGCGCCAGCGTCACCAGCCCCATCAGCAATCCAACCAGCCATGTGCGCCGCGCCGGCGCCTCCGCAAATGCCATTGTCCCTGCCGGCTGCCGCTCCGGCCCTGAAAAAACCTGAAATTATCCTATAGTCCGCGGGGCGGGCCGTTGCGCCGGCGGGGGGCTCTCCGCCGAAGGCCCTGCGGACCTGCCGGAAATTGCGGCCGCCGCGGCGTGCGATAGATAGAATGGATGGGCCATGGATACGCCCTCGACCCGCCCCCGCATCGTCATTTCCTATTGCACGCAATGCCAATGGCTGTTGCGCGCGGCCTGGATGGCGCAGGAACTGCTTTCCACGTTTTCCACCGATCTGGGCGAGGTGGCGCTGCAGCCCGGCACCGGCGGCATTTTCCAGATTACCTGCAACGGCGATCTCATCTGGGACCGCAAGCGCGACGGCGGTTTCCCCGACGCCAAGACGCTCAAGCAGCGCCTGCGCGACCGGCTGGATCCCGGCCGGTCGCTGGGCCATATTGACGGCCATTCCGCGGAACGTTCCTGAAAGTGACAGGATAATTCTGTTATTTCGGCGATTTTTGTGCTAAAATCTTCGAATTGCCGGCCAAGATATGTCAAATATCAAAAACAACAATAAACGCCGACATCCCTTTCGCGGTGCGCCTGAATTGCCGTCCCCCGCCACCACCGGCAATTATTCGGCGCGCTGAATCCGGGGCTGCGCACGAGGGCGGGGGAGTCCGGGGCCCGCATACAGGAGAGCGCGCATGTCGCAGAAATTCATTGGCAAGAAATGGAACTTTGAAGTCGCTCCGCTTAACTGGAAAGCTCCCGGCCAGAAAAAGGAATCCGAATCCAAGCCGGTGAAATCGGCCCAGGACCATTCCGGCGAAGCGGAGCGCCGCCGCGCTGCGTAATGCGCGCCAGGGCCGGCGCAGGGCGCCGGTCGGCAAGGCTTCCTTACAGGGCGGGCAATCGCAGGATTGCCCGCCCTGTGCATTGATGCGTTGCGCATCCCGATCCCTCCACGGCCTCGGCGCGCCCGCGTTTCGGCGCTCCGCGTTCAGGCGTCCCCCGGGTTGGATGTAGCGGGCTTCGGCGCGGCGGGGTTTCGGCGCGCCCGGAGGGCCGGGGCGGCCGCGGGCTCCGCTCAATGCCCCGCCGTCTGGCCGCGCAGGTTTTGCGCCGCCGGCGCGGCGTCGCTGCTTTCTCCCCAGGCCTGGTACAGCACGCGATTGCGCCCGCCCGTCTTGGCCTGGTAGAGCATTTCGTCGGCATGGCGAAAGAGCGTGTCGCTGCGCGCGCCCTTGTGCCAGCGCAGGCACGCCACGCCGAAGCTCGCCGTAATGCGGAAGCGGAAGCCTCCGTCGGCCACCACTTCGGCGCGTTCGATCGCCGAGCGCATGCGCTCGGCCATTTCCACCACGTGCGCCACGCTTTCGCCCAGGCACAGCGCCGCGAATTCCTCGCCGCCCACTCGCGCCACCACATCCGACTGCCGCCAGGTCTTGCGGCACAGATCGGCCACCGTGCGCAGCGCCTGGTCGCCGGCCGCATGGCCGCAGGTATCGTTCACGCGCTTGAACTCATCGATGTCGAACAGGATGAACGCCAGCACGGGCGGGGAGCCGCGCCACTGGCTGCGCAGCGTCTCGAAGTGCGTTTCGAACGCACGGCGGTTGAGCAGGCCCGTCAGGAAATCGGTTTCCGCCATATGGGCAAGGTCTTCGATAAGGCGGTCGCGTTCGCGCTGGAGCTGGCGCTGCGTGGCGGCATTGTCCTTGAGGACATTGAGCGCATGGAACATCCCGTCCACCTCGCCGCGGTACTTTCCCACCGGGATTTCGCCCACCGGCCCGCCGTCGGCGATGGCGCCGATCAGCCGGGTGGCCTGCACGAACGGACGGATCACGCGGCGGCGGAATTGCCCGAGCGACAGCAGCAAGGCCGCGGCCAGCGTGGCGGCCGCCAGCAGGGTAACGGTCAGTAGCCGCAACGATTCGCGGCGCTGGGCTTCGATGTGCGCCTGCAGGTCCGCGAGCATCACGTCGCGGAACTCCGTGATCGACCGCATCATCGGCACATATCTGGCCGCCAGTTCGGCCGTGGTGACCGGCGCGGGCTGCCGCGCCGCCTCGTCGCGCACCTTGGCAATATATTGCAGCCCCTCGCCGAAATACCCTTGCAGCAGTCTCCGGTATGCCGCCGAGGGCCGCGGCTCGGGCAGCGTGTCGATACGCGCGGCGATCAGCGCGCGCAGCGTGTCGATGCGTCCCAGGGTGTGCTCGATGCGGTACTCGTCGTCCTGCGTCAGCTGTCTCTGCTTGACCAGCGCGGGCGTGAACATCGAACCCAGCAGCCCGGCCTGCTCGCGCAGCTCCGCCGCCAGCAGGGAGAGCGCGAGCAGGCTGGGCGCGTCCGTGTCGTTGCGCAGCACTCTGGCCACGCCGCCCGCCATGGATGCCTGCAGTTCCGGGATAATCGCCACCATTTTCTCCACGGCCTGGAGAAAGACGCGGCCCGACACTTCGGCATGCGGCGTGGCGAAAAGCCGGTCCGCCATTTCGCGCGCTTCGAGAAGAAGATGGCGGATCCGCTGGACATTATTGAACTCGGGCGCCGAATCCGGATAAAGCGGCGCACGATACAGCGCCAGCAGATCGGCGATTTTGGCTTCGCTCTGTTCGCGCGCGATGCGCACGCGCTCGAGCGCGGAAGCCGGCACGGGATAATCGAAGCCGAATGCCGCATTCATGGGGCCGCGTTCCGCCGAAACCCGTTCCATCGCCTGGAGCGTGGCGCGGACGATGTCGAATCCGCGTTGCGCCTCGCGCGCCGACGAAAATGCCTTCCAGTTATGCATCAGCAGCATGCCGGTCAGTATGGATACCGGAACCAGGACCGCCACTGCGAGAAGCAGAAAATAGCGTTCCAGGGATTTCACGGAAAAAGCGCTGCGCAGCATATACCGGAGGGGATGCCCGTTCTGTTTGCTGCGGAGAATACTTTAAATATGAACGGGCGGCGTCCCTGTGCCACAGAAAATACATTTCTTGATAATTGGCATGAAATAAAACGTTGTGGTCCCGGTTTGAATTTCAATTGGCTGCGGATACCTGCGTTTTATTTCGCCTCGGCGGCAGATTGCGCGCGAACGAAAAAAGCGCGCGCATCGGCGGAAAGGGAAACCTAAGGCCCGGCGCGGTCCGCCGCGACGGAGTCCGGGGCGGAACTGCCGGGGGCCGGATCCGCGCGATCGTCTTGCGGCTCCAGCAGGCGGGCGGCGGGAGACTGCGCGGCAGATCCCGCGCGGAAATACCGCATGACCGTGCTGACGCTGGCATGACCCGTCATGGCCATGGCGTCGCCCAGGGGCACCTGCCGGCGCCCGGCTTCGGTCACGAAGCCCGAGCGCAGACTGTGCGCGGAGTAGGCGTCTTCCAGACCCGCGAGCCGGCAGCGTTTACGCACGATGTCGCGCACGGCCGCCGGCGCCAGGGGCTCGGCCACCACCCCGCCGCGGCGTATTCGCCGGAAGAGGGCGCCGTGCCTGATGCCGCTGGCGCGCAGCCACTCGGCCAGCGCCTGGGCGGCCACGCCCACGATGGGCTTGGCGTCGTCGGCGCGCGGCGCCCCCGAGGGGTTGGTCTTGGAGGCGCCCAGGCGGTACAGGTAGCCGTCGGCCGTGGCCACCGTGTTCTCCACGGTGGCCTGCGCCACTTCGGAGCGGCGCCGCCCGCCGCTTGCCCAGGCAAACAGCAGCAGCGCCCTGTCGCGCAAACCGCAAAGCGAATCGTCGCAGGTTGCCAGCAACGCCTCCAGCGGCTCGCGCGTGAGCGCGGGCTTCTGGCGAGGCCCGGCGCCGCGGCGCGCGTAGGCGCGCCGGGTGCGCGACAAGAGCTCGCGCAGCGCCGCGCTGCGGCACGGATTGGGGTGGCGCAGGGCATCGTGCGCCTTGGACAGCACCGATATCCGCAGCATCAGCGTATTGAGGCTGGGCGGCCCCAGGCGGGCCTTGGCGCCCTGGCGCACCAGCGCCTCGTCGATTTCCGCGGGTAATTCGCACACCAGCGCGCGGCCCTCGGCCCGCTGGGCATGGTCCACCACGAACTGCATGACGGCGGCCTCCGGCAGCGGCAGGGCAAAAGGGCGTCCATAGCGCAATTCGTACCAGGCCGCCCAGTACCGCAGCGCGCTGCGGTAGCTGGCCAGCGTGTTGGGGGCGCTGCCTTCGCGCAGCAAGGCGCGGGCGGCGGCTTCGGCCCGCCGGTCCAGCGTGTCCGGATCCAGCCATTTGACGGGCAGGGTGCGCTGGCCGGGTTTCATGGCGTGCCGCATCCTGTAGGAAATAATAAATAATACATATGATGTATGATATCTAACGTATAGAACAGATAAACCACGATAATGTTCTCTTATCGTGAGTAGTTTGGCCGCAACGCGCCGGGCAATCAAGCCGGGCAGGCAAGGAGGCGAGCATGGCAACGGGCATAGGCGAACAAGACGTGTGGGCGGCGGCCGATGCGCTGCTCATGGAGGGCGCGCGGCCGACCATCGAGCGGGTCAGGCAGAAGATCGGGCGCGGTTCGCCCAATACTGTCAGCCCGCACCTGGAAAGCTGGTTCCGCGCGCTCGGCGCGCGCATCAAAGACCCCGGCGCATTCGCGGCGGCGCCTGCCGCGCCCGATCCGGTGCGGCAGGCCGCCGTGCAACTATGGGAAACGGCCCTGGCCACGGCGCGCCAGGAACAGGCCGAAGCGCACCGCCAGCGCATGGCCGAATGCGACGAACGCCAGGCCGCGCTGGCGACCCGCGCCGAGGCGCTGCAAGCCCGC